>Ga0209415_10005944_pt1 | contig 21820 bp, 12 predicted proteins | sample PeaSoiSIISIP2007_FD_187696 | JGI IMG/M metagenome (GOLD analysis project Ga0209415, IMG submission 187696) | Peat soil microbial communities from Weissenstadt, Germany - SII-SIP-2007 (SPAdes) (version 2) | ecosystem: Environmental > Terrestrial > Soil > Wetlands > Peat | place: Germany... | reverse complement strand
TGCCATCATCTCGGGAATATTTTCATGGCCTTTTGCGGGCCGAAGGCCCCCGACAAACAGGGCATGGCTTTAGCCGTACCGCACAGCCATTGTGAGCGCCGGAAGGCGAGGCTAAAGCCTCATGTCGGGAGCATTTTTCGGCACGGCTGAAGCCGTGCCCTGATACGACACACCACGGTTAGGCGGGGCAAAGCGCGTGGCCGCCGGGCAGTGGGAAATGTTGAAACTCGATGAGGAGTGCCCGAGCGGGCCGGGCGCATGCCCGGCCCGGTTGTCCTTATTCCCGCGTCCGCTCGCCGTTCACGATGCGCCAGATGCCGGCGGGGTTGCCGGTGCGCAGTTCCTCGGGCAGTAGCGAAGCGGGTGCGTCCTGGAAACAGACGGGCCGCGCAAAACGGTCGATGGCGCGGCCGCCCACCGAGGTGGCGCGGCCGTCGGCGGTAGCGGGATAGGGGCCGCCGTGGACCATCGCCTGGCAAACCTCGAGGCCGGTTGGATAGCCCTGGAAGACGATGCGGCCGACGCGCGTTTCGAGCTCCGCCGCCAGACGGGCCGCGGCGTCCTCATCGCCGGCGGCCATGTGGATGGTGGCAGTGAGGTTCCCTTCCATGGCGGCGGCGATTTCGAGCGCCTGATCCAGCGTCTGGTACCGGACCATCAACGAAGCCGGCCCGAACACCTCGGCGGCCAGCTCCGGGCTGTTGAGAAAGGTCTCGGCATCGACCTCGAAAAGCGCGGCTGCAGCGCCACCGGCGCCGGCTCCTTGCGCGATGCGGCGCAGGCGGGCGTCGCGGGCGCGGTCCTCCACCAAACGGCAATAATTCTCCAGGATTCCGGAATTCAGCATCGGCGCCGGCGCGGTGGCCTCGATTTTCGCGCCCAGCGCGGCCACCAGTGCGTCGCCGGCCGGTCCCTCTTCGAGAAGCGCAACGCCGGGGTTGGTGCAGAATTGCCCAACGCCAGAGGTAATGGACATGTGCATCCCGGCGGCGATGGGCGCGCCGCGCTGGGCCAGCGCGTTGGGCAGCACAAACACCGGGTTCACGCTGCTCATCTCGGCATAAAAGGGGATAGGCTCCGGCCGCGAGCGCGCGATTTCAGCCAGCGCCAGGCCGCCCTTGCGCGAGCCGGTGAACGCCACAGCTTTGATGAGAGGATGCGCCACCAGCGCCTGGCCGACGTGATGCCCCTGGCTGAAGAGCAGGGAAAACACGCCGTCCGGCATCAGCGTCCTGTGCGCTGCGGCGGCGATCGCCGCCCCGCACATCTCGGCCGTGCCCGGGTGCGAAAAGTGGGCGTTCACCACCACCGGGTTGCCGGCGGCCAGCGCCGACGCCGTATCGCCGCCGGCGACGGAAAACGCCAGCGGAAAATTGCTGGCGCAGAACACCGCCACCGGCCCCAGCGGGCGCAGCATGGAACGCACGTCGGGCTTGGGCGCCGGCTTGCGGTTGGGATCGGCGGTATCGATTCGCGCATCCACCCACGAACCCTCTTCGACAATGCCGGCGAAGAAGCGGAGCTGATTCGCGGTACGATCCCGCTCGCTCCGCACCCGGCCTTCCGGCAACGCCGTCTCCAGCATTACGCGCTCGATCAGCGGGTCGCCCAGGGCTTCCAACTGCGCCGCGATCTCGCGCAGGAATTCGCCGCGGCGGTGGCCGGGCAGCGCGCGATAGCCGGCAAACGCCGCCGCCGCAAGCACGGCCGCTTCCTCCAGATCGCTGTCACTGGCCGGGTTGAATGGCGGCTCCAGCCGCTCACCCGTGCGCGCGTTGACAGCGACAAAAGCGCCGCCCGAAGCGGCAGTGCGGCGCGTGCCGATGATGGATTGTCCGGTTAGCTGCATCTCTGGCTCGTAGAAAAAGTGTATCGCAGGCTGACTATTGCAGCACCCCGTGCAGGAACACGACCAGACCCGCAATGGCCGCCACAAAACCTCCCAGGATTACCCAGGAAAGGCGATGCCCGAAATTGAAGGTGTAGCCGAACCCCATGCGTTTCTGAACGAACAGGGCCGGATCGCCGGGATTGTAATAGACGCTGCCCAGGGTCCAGCACTCGTCGGGGGTGGTTTCGGCAGGCATCGCTGCGTCGGTGGCGCACTTGAAGGAATACACCAGCACGGCGATCACGAAGATCGGCGCCGCCGCAACGAAGATCAAGGGCGAGATGGTGAGCACCGGCATCAAGCCGACGCCGGTAAACATAATCCCGAGAAAATACATCACGCCGATGAGGATCTTGAGCACCGCCAGCATCTGCGGGCTGTGCCGCGAGCCGTAATACATGGCCAGGCCGAGCAGCAGCATCAGCAACATCAGGCCCGCAGCGAAGAGCAACGGGCCGTAGATTCCACCCGCGGTGCGGTGCGCCCAGCCGTTGGGCTGGCCGTTGGCGCCCCAATGAATGGGGAAGCGCTCGGGGATCCGGTCCCAGTGCGCACGGAGATACAACGCGGCTGCCAGCGGCAGAGCGAATGGCGGCAGCGCCCAGCTCAGCCACGGTGGAAAGTGGTGTGCGCCGCCCGGGGGCGCAGGCGCGGTGGTGGGCGCGGCTTCGACAGCGGCACGAATCCTGCTTCGCTCGCGGAGAAACGCGACTATCCCGGCCACGAAGAGCAACAGCGGCGCAATCGCCGCCGTCAGGTCCGGCAACTGGCGTGCCAGGTAGAACACGGCCAGTGCGGCGACGCCGATCGACAGAGCGACGCGCCAGTGATAGCGGTGCAGCGCAGCGCGGGCGGCATCGGTCGAATGGAATTCCGGCGGGACGGTGGTGGCAAACCAGTACCGGCGCGGCGACAGGTGTGGCAGCAGGAGCATGACAGCTCCGATCACCGCCAACTCGGTGAGGGATATGAAAAGCGAGTCGTCCATGCTGTTCACCAGCCTAACGCGCATGGCGGGCGGCGCCAAGGGGACGGCTTGTGGGGCGGACGCCCTGGTCCCGCGCCGACCCCCTGGTCCGGCTCTTGGCGCGCCGCATTCGAATGCTGAAGGAAGGCCGGCGAGGGCGTCGTCCCCAGAGGGGGCCCAGGACCAGGGGGTCCGCCCTACGCTGCAGCTTAGGGCAGTTTGGCGGCGGAATCGAGCAGGCCGCCATTGAGGCGAAGCACGTTCCAGCGGGCTTTCTCGAGCGCGTACTGGGCATCGTAAAAGGCGATCCACTTGTCGTTCTCCGCCAGCCGGGCCTCGTCCACCTGGCGCATTGTCTGGCGGCCTTCCTGGAACTGGGCCAGGTTGACGGAAAGCTGCTCGCGGGCAACTTCGAGATCGAGTCTTGCCACGTCGGCGCCGGTCTGTGCGCGTTTGGCGGCGCGCAGAAAGTCGGCCAGATCAGAGACGATGCGGTTGCGCACATTCGCCAACTGGATTCTCAGGCGGCTTATATCGGCCTGGCTCTGAGCGGTGGCCGATCCCACCCCCGGCACGTAGATCGGCACCTGGAACGACACCCCTATTTCGCCGTTGTTGCGCTGAAAGTGGCTGAAATACTCCGTGTAGTTGTTGAACTTGGCGAGCATGGCATATTGCGCCACCAGGTCCACGCGGGGCAGGCGGGCGGCCGAAGCGCCGCGCAGTTCGAGTTGTTTCGCGGCGATCTGCGACTCCAGACGGCGCAGCTCGCTGTTGGCGGCGAGGGCGGCTTCGGCGGCCTGCTGCTCGGAGGCCGGCAGGGGCGGGGCCGGCCGGTCCTGGGCCACGGCGCGGACGCGGTCCTCGGCGGGAAAGCCGAGCGCCAGGGCCAGATCGGTCTCGGCAGTGGTTTGCTCATCGTCCACACTCTCGGCGGCCTGGCTGTCGCGGGCCAGCGCGAGCTCCGCCTGTTTTTCCGTGACGGGCAGAGCGCGGCCCTCGGCAACCTGGGCATGGATGGAATCGAGCACGGCCTGCTGGCGTTCGATGGCCGTACGGACCAGCGCGCCCACGCGCGCGGCGCGCTCGGCATCCAGATAGAGGGCGGCGACGCGGTAGACCACGTCGTCGCGTTTGCTGACGACGGCGATGGCAGCGCCGCGGGCGTTCTCTTTCGCGCGGGCGACCTCGAGGCTCTGCGGGCGGTTGAAGATGAACTGCTGGGCGACGGCCTGCATGACGCTGGGCGCCGAGCCTTCGATGCTCATCGGGAAACCAGTGGTGTACGCCAGGCCGCTGCCGGCGGTGACGCGGGGCATAAAGGGGTCGCGAGCGGCGCGAATTGCGGCCCGCGCTTTCTGCTCGTCCAACCGCACCAGTGCCACGTCGGGATTCTGCTGAACCGCGAGTTCGATGGTCTGGCGTAGCGTGAGGGAGTGAACCTCGGCGTGCGCCAAAGCCGCCAGCGCAAGGAAAGAAACCGTGAGCTTCGACATGAACTTATTGTAGTGGGGTGGGGTGAGCGGGGCGAAAGTACACCGGCGAATCAGGGGTCCGGCGCTGAAAAGGAACCCGGCGTCGGCAGGAGTGCCGACGCGGCACGCACGAGTGCGTGCGCCATGGAGCTTGTACGGCGCTCCTACTTGCTCTTACTCAGTTTGCGGAAATAATCCGCCACGGCATCCTGGTAGCCTTGTGGCACGCGCTCGCCGGCGGGGCTGCGCACGCTGCCGCCGCCACTCGCTTCGTCCAGCTTGCGGCGCAGCTCCATTTCCACCTGCTCGGCGCCGGCTACCGCGGCTTGAATGCGCTGGCTCAGTAGCGGATCGTCGGTGAAATGTCGCGGGTCGAAATTGCGCAGGTCGCGCACCAGACTCTGGATATCGTGTGCGGTGCCGGGATCGTCCCGAAGTTGCTGTTCGAGACGGCCCAGGCTCTGCAAGGTGCCGCGATAGCTGTTCTCCAGATCTTCCGGCCGCACCGGGCCCTCCATGCGACCTCCGGCCTGCCAAGGCCCATGAGGATCGCGAAGGCCGCCGGCGCCTTCGGCGTACCGGTCGCTGCCATCTGCCTGGCCGCCGCCGGCATTGCCCGGAGCGCCTTGCGGCGAGCCTCCCGGCTGGCTACCTGGCGCACGCTGCCCGGACTGGCCTGGCTGTCCGGCCTGCTGCCCTTGTCCACCCTGCTGGCCCGGCTGGCCTTGCGACCCCGGTTGTCCGCTCTGCTGGCCGCCCGGCTGCTGCCGGCCGCGGTTGGCTAGTTGCGCCTGCAGTTGCTCCATCTGGCGGCGGAGCTGCTCGACCTGGCCCAGCGCCTGCTCAACGCCTTTATCGTCCTGGCCCGGCCCTGCCTGGTTGCTTTTGCCGAGCGCCTGCTCGACCTGGTGCAACTGGTCGCGAAGCTGATTCAAGCCGGCGGTGGTTTGCGCCTCAGACATAGCGGCGTATTCGCCCTGGCCGTGGCGGATCCAGCCCGCATTGCGCTCCATATCGCGCGCCAGTTCCTGCGTCTGCATTTCGCCGAGCGCCTCGCGCAGTTTGGTGGCGGCCTGGCGTTCGGTGCCCATCAGGTCGCGCGTGGCATTCTGCATCTGTTGTTCCAGGCGCTTGAGGTCGCTGAGCTCGCCTTCTTTCTGCTGCGCCATCTGTTCGGCCTGAGCGCGGTCCATGCCGGCGCTCTGCGGACCGAAAGCGCGCCGCATCTGGCCTTCGAATTCCTGCTGCCGCCGGGCAAGCGAATCCGCCTGGCGCGCCATGTCACCGGCCTGGCCGGAGGATTGGGCGCTGCGCATGCCGGCGAGCGTCTGCTGGGCTTCGCGCAAGCGGTCGGCGGCGCGGCGTGCATCGGCCTCACCCTGCGCCGTGCCGGCCTGCTGCGAGGATGCCGCCTGGCGCATATCCTGAAGCGCCTGCTGCAGGCGGTCGATGGTTTGCCGCAGTTGCTGGGCGTCGGCGTTGCGCAGGCGCTGGTTCGCCTGCCCCTGCGACTGTCCCTGGCTTTGTCCCGGCTGCCCTTGCTGGCTGGATGAGCCCGCCTGGCCGGACGACCCTGCCTGCCCCGATTGTCCCTGTTGGCCCGATTGTTGCTGCTGGCCTTGTTGCCCTTGCTGCCCCTGCTGGCTCTCCCGGCTCAATGGCGTGTTCTGCGCGAGTTGCTGCATCTGCTGCTGGAGCTTTTCGGCTTCGCGGCGCAGCATTTCCTGCTCCCAGCGCTGCTGCGGCGCCTGCGTGCCGCGGCGTTGTTGCTCGGCCAACTCCTGTTGGCGTCTGGCGAGTTCCTCCAGTTTCTGCAGTGCTTCATCGATCTGGCGCTGGCGCGCATCGGCCGATTGCGTCTGTCGCGCACCTTCATACTGGTTCTTTTCGGTGTCGAGCTCCAGGTCGAACAGGCCTTGCATGTCGCGGGTGGCCCCGCTCATTCCGCCGCCTGCCCCGCCGGATTGGCCGAACGCCACCTGGATGTCGCGGAACACGGCTTCGGCGCGCAGCAGATATTGCAGCGCTCTCTGCTCCGGCGCCAGGGCGTCCTGCCACTTGGCAATTTGCAGCTTTCCGGCGGCGGGAGCCATGGCGCCCGCGGCCTGCTCCATGTCGGTGACAAAGCTCTTGAAAGACTCGCCGGCTTCCTCCATCTGCCGGGCCTTCATGCGCTGGGCCAGCGAATTGGCCTGGTCGCGTAACTTGGATTGGACAGAAGCGAGGAAACCCGCATTTTCCGCGTCCGTGCCCTTGGCGCCGTTGCCCTTGATCTGGTTCCAGGTGGCGGTGATGATTTCCTTCTGCCGCTCGGAGAGCTGGTTCTGCTCCTGGTCGCCAGCGGCGCCCCCGCCGCCGGTTTGCAACTGCGTGTAGTTTCTCTCGAAGGGCTGGGCTTCGATGAAGAACATGTCGGTGTTGGTGGTCTGGCGGGCGTCGCGCGCGGCGGCGTAGAGGCTCACGATGTCGCCGGGTTCCACCTTGAAATCTTCGAGCGCGATCACGGTGGACCCGCTGGCGGATTTGGCGCCCTTGGCATCGAGCATGTTCACGGTCTTCTGCGGACCGCCGTTCACGGAATAGTGCAGGTCGACGCCACGCAGGCCGAAATCGTCGGTCGCGCTCACTTCCACCGTGACTTCTTCGATCGGGCTGGCCTTGAAATCGTGGCCGGGCCGGGTGATGGTGATCTGCGGCGGATTGTCCTTCTGCGCCTCAATGAAGTAATCCTCGCTGAGCCGCACATCCTCGCCGCTTTCGATGGCGGCGATGTGATACATGCCGTCCTTCTGGATGGGCACGCTGGCGATCAGCGTGTTGTCGCCGCCATCGCGCAGCCCGACTTTGGAGCCGTCATCCAGCAGCAGCGCGCCGTTGGCGAGCGGCCGGTCGGTGTGGATGGCCACTTCAGCGGTGGTGCCCTCCACCGCGCGCAAATCGCCGCCGGGGTCTTCCACGAAATCCTTCAGGCCGGTCCAGGCGGGGTAATGGTAAGTGACGCTGATGTTCTTGATGGAAGGCAAGTCGACGACGTTGAGATGATAGGAAGCGGAGCGGATGCCGCCGGCTTCCACATAATAGTCGAGCGATTCCGGCACGCCGGCAATCAGAAACTGGTACGCCGAGCCGCCCGGCTCCGTGCGCATTTCGGCCTGCTCCCATTGGGGCGCGCTCGAATACTTCGCGAAGAAGCGGACCTTGGGCGCGGTAAAGCCGAACAAGGTGGCCTGGATCACCTGGTCGGCCCGCTTGCGAATGGTGCGGTTGCCGGGTTCCACCGCGATCGAATAGAACGGCTTCGTTTCGCCCTTGGGCGGGCCGGCCCAGAGCAGTGCGGTACCGTAGCCGAGGAATCCGGGCCCCGCAGTGCCGAGCCAAACGAGAACCAGCGCGGAGACCACCGCGGCCGAGGAGAAGCCCGCGATCCAAGTGGTCTTGGCGACCGTGGCAGGCTTGGCCTGTTCGGCCACTTGAAGCGTGTCGACTGCCAGCAATTGCAGGAACGGGTCGCCGTCGCCCGATACGGCGCGTTCACTCAAGGTGAGCAGGCGCTGTTCAAACTCCGGGTGTTTCTGTTCGGCGGCACGGGCGGCACGGCGGCGGTTGAGGCGCACCAGGGGGACGATCAGCGCCGCCGCGATGGCGCAAGCTAGACCGAGAAACAGCGCGACGCGCGCGCCCAGCACGGCGCCATCCGAGAACGCGAAGGCATTGGCCACCAGCACCGCGGCCACGGTGAGAACCAGTGCCGCGATGGCCGTTACCGCACTGCCGCGCGAAAGTGCCAGCAGGCGCAAGCGGCGTTCCAGGGCGCTCAAGTAACGCGAGAGATGATCCAAGGGATTCATGGCGCCTCTTTATCCACGGAAAGATGACGATTCCCCAGCAAAGATTCGGCGATCGCGCATGCCAGGACCGCCAGCATCACATACCACCACAACGATTGGGGCTTTTGCTCGCCGGCTGCCTGGCCGCCCGCCGCAACACCGCTGGCTGTATTCTGCCACAAGCGGAGGGTCTCCGGCGCAGCGGGCGAAAGGTCGGATTCGCGGCGGTCGGCATTCACCGCCACCAGTTCGTTGCGGCCGTTGGGACGGCGAATATCGTAAAAACCGTCCATAGTGAACTGGATGTTCTGCGCGGTGGCGGCTTCGGCGAGCGAAAAAACACGCTCGCCCCTGGGATCGAGGACATCTATGGCTGTACCCTTTTCGCGGGCGTCGCGCAACTCTTCGAAGCTGCCCACGGTGACGGCGGGCGGCCCCGCATCCAGGCGGCCCAGGTAGTTGGCGGTCTGCCCGATGAAGGGCACGAACGACGCATGCACCGGAAAATCGTTGGCGACATTATCGAAAGTGGACGCGAAAATCAGGATGTGGCCCGCGCCTAGCTGCTCGTCCACCAGCAACGGAGTTTCGTCGGTGAGGCGCGCCACGGTGCGCGCGGAGCCCGGGTCGACGCGGATCGCCTGGTAGAACTTTACGTCGTCCCAACGGTTGTTCTGCTGAATGGACGGGTGCGACGGATCGAGCGCAGCAGCGCTCTGGAACAGGTCGCCCTCGCGGCCGGCGTAACGCGTGCCCCGAATGGCGAGATCGGCTACCGGGACCTTGGCCCGGCCCATCGAGGAGCGGCCCAGCGCGAGCAACACAGCACCGCCATCCCGCACGTACGCGCGTAAGTTCTTTTCGAAAGACTCCGGCAGCGAGCCAACGTCCGAAATCACCACGAAGGCGTATTGAGAAAGCGCGACGTTGGCGGTTTGATCCGCCGAGGCCGGGTCGATGGCGAAGGCCGACTGGCCGGAGGCTTCGAGCGCCGCTTTGAAGTACAGCAGGTCGCGCGCGTTGGCGGCGTCGTGGACGAACAGGGCGTGGCGCGGGTCGGCTCGCTCCACGGAGAAGTAGAAGGTGTCGTCGGCGGCCAGCGCATCGGCGGAATCGATTTTGACCGCGCCTTGATTGCGGCCGTAAGGCACTTCGAGAGAGTTGAACTCGACCGCGGCACGGCCGCTTTCCGGGACTTCCACCGCCTTCGATTCGATCACGCGGCCGTTCAGCGCGAGGGTCGCGTTGCGCACGGTCTTGGCTGTGCCGAAGCCGGCGATGGTGGCAAGCACGCGCGTCTTGGCGCCGCTGTAAACGCGGCGCGGCGCAACCACGTTCTCCACGGTGAAATTGGGCGTCTGTTTCGAGACCAGCGGATGCGGCTCCAGACGGATGTCGGCATTCAGGCGCAGGTCGCTGAAGTTAGCGGGCATTCCGCTCTGCTGCATGTCTGAATAGAGCAGCACGCGCAGGGGCAGGTGCAGCGACTGCGCGATGGAACGGAGCGAACGGGAAAGCTCGGCGAACGAGGTGCGGCCGTCGGAGGCTGCGACCGCATCGAGCGCGGCATTCAGCGCGGCGCGATCGTCGGTAACCTCGCTCAACACTTCGATTCGCGAGGCGAACTCGATCACCTGCGCCCGCTGGCCGGGGTGCAAACCCGACACCTCGGCTTTCGCCATCTGGCGGGCCCGGTCGAGAAGGCCGGCGGCGCGCATGCTCAGCGAATTGTCGATGGCGAAGACGGTGACCTCGCCCGAGCGCGAGACGGGCAACAGCCGGCGCTGTAGATACGGATGCGCGAACGCCAGCGCCAGCAGCACGAACAACAGCGAGCGCAGCGCGAACAGAATCAGGTAGCGCAGCCGGCGATGCTTGATGGAGCTTTGCGTGCGGCGCTCGAAGAACATCAGCGAGCTGAACGGCACCGGCGTCGCCTTGTGCTTACGCAACAGGTGCAGCCAGACGGGCAGGCCCACTGCCGCAAGGCCCGCCAGAAACCATGGAGCGACAAAGCCCATTTAGAGCATCCCCCGGCGAACGCTCAGATACTCGCGCAGGCCTTCATCGAGCGGCCGGCTGGTATCCACCAGGAAGTAGTCCATGCCAGCGCCGCGCGCCTGCGAACGAAGCGCCTCAATGTGCGCGTCGATCTTGGTCCGGTATTCGTGGCGCGCGTATTCGGGCGATACTTCCATTGCCGCGCCGGAGTTTTCCATATCGACCAGCAGCACAGGCTCGCGGAAGCCGGGGGCGATTTCCTGCGGGTCCAGCAGGTGAAACAGGATGACCTCATTGCCGCGGAAGCGCAGCGGCTCGACCGTTTTGACGATGAGGGCCGGATCTTCGTAGAAATCCGAAACCACCACCACGATGCCGCGGCGGCGCAGGAAATTCTGAAAGTGCACGAAGGGCTTGGTGAAATCGGTGCGCGTGCCGGTCTGCGCCTGTTCGATGGCGTGCAGCAAGCGGAACAACTGCCCTTGACGGGTAGAGGGCGCCACGTAGTTGGTTACGTCTTCGTCGAAAACGATCAGGCCGGCAGCGTCGCGCTGCACATTGGCCAGGTAACAGAGCGAGGCGGCCAGGAAGCGCGCGTAATCGAGTTTGTTGACGGTGTGCGATCCGTAGCCCATGGAAGCCGATGTATCGAGCAGCACCAGTAACTGTGTGTTGGTCTCGCCCCGGTAGCGCTTGAGGTAGCAGCGGTCGGTGCGCGCGAACACGTTCCAGTCCACGTGGCGCAGGTCATCGCCCTGCGTGTAGGCGCGGTATTCGGCGAACTCCTGCGAGAACCCGAAGTCCGGCGACCGGTGCAGCCCGGCCACGAACCCATCGACCACCGTCTTGGCGATCAGGTCCAACCCTGCAATCGAGTTGAGCGTGGCCGGATCGAGAAAGCGCTGCAGCATTTTATGTCCGCTTAGTTAGTTCAGGGCCGGTCAGGCCGACCAACCGCTCCCTTCGGTCGCGGCTCCGATCGATCAGAGCCGCGACCGTAGGGAGCGGTTGGTGCGTCTATTCTTCACGAACCCTATTCCCGCGGCGCCCCTTTCCAATCCAACAAGCGCTTCAGAATGTCGTCCTGCTTCAGGCGGTCGGATTCGGCATGGAAATTGAGTAAAATGCGGTGCCGCAGTACCGGAATATACAGGGCGCGGATGTCTTCATAGGTCACGTGGTAGCGTCCCTTCATCAACGCCCGTGCTTTGGCAGCCAGCACCAGAAACTGGGCGGCGCGCACGCTGGCGCCGTAGTTCACATACTTTTGGACGAAGTCCGGCGCCGATTCGTCCCGGTTGCGGCTGGCGCGCACCATATCCACCGCATAACGCGCCACGCTCTCGCCGATCGGCACCATGCGCACCAGTTGCTGGAAATCCAGGATCTCTTCGGCGTTGGTAACCGGATCGGCCTGCGGGATGGTGGTGACGGTGGTCAGATCGATGACCTGCATCTCCTCGGCGGCGTCGAGATAATCGAGCACGGTATTGAACAGGAAGCGGTCGAGCTGCGCTTCCGGCAGCGGGTACGTGCCCTCCAGTTCGATCGGGTTCTGCGTAGCCAGCACGAAAAACGGGTTCGGCAGGAGGTAGTTGTTGCCGCGCACCGTGCAGGCCCGCTCCTGCATGGCTTCGAGCAACGCGCTTTGCGTCTTCGGCGGCGTGCGGTTGATTTCATCGGCGAGCAGAATGTTGCCAAAAATGGGGCCGGGCACGAAGGTCCAGGTGCGGCGGCCGGTGGCAGGGTCTTCTTCGATGATGTCGGTGCCGGTGATGTCGCTGGGCATCAGGTCCGGCGTGAACTGAATGCGCTTGAAGACCAGGCCCAGCGTCTGCGCCATGGTTCGCACCAGCAGAGTCTTGGCGGTGCCCGGCAGGCCTGTGATCAGGCAATGGCCGCCGACGAATAGCGCGATCATCACCTGCTCCAGAACCTCCTGCTGGCCCACGATGACGCGGTGCACCTCGGTGACGATGTCCGCCTGCACCTGGCGGAAGCGCGCGATGCGCGCTCTCAGAACTTCGGGTTCCATCTGTGAAGTAGCGGGTGTTGACATGATCTTATCCAATCCTATTTCTTAATCACTGGCTCGTCCTGTTCCGCGCCGCTCAACTGCAACAGCAGCTTTTGTGCCGGCCGGAATCCGGGAGCGATTTCCATGGCGTCGATCAGCTCGTTCCTGGCGTCCTCCGGCTGATGATTCAGGTTGAACGCGCGGGCCAGGTCATAATGCGCTTGAGCCATGTCGATGGGCTTCGCCGCCAGCAGGGCGCGAAACTCGCGGATGGCGCCACGGGCGTTGTCTTGCCCCAGCAGGATTTCGCCCAGGCCCTGATGTTGGTCGCTGCGCATCGGATATATATAGTTCAGACGCTCCAGAACTGCGGCAGCTTCTTTAGAATTGCCGGCGGCCGTCAGTTCCTTCGCCAGCAGCATGATGGAGTCCGGATCCCGCCCGCCGATGTGGACGTACCGCTCCATCTGATCGACCGCCGCGGGTTTGTCGCCTTTGGCCAGATACGCCTTGGCCAGCGCTTCGTAGATGCTGTGATGCTCGACGAAGTCCGGGTAAAGGTCGCGGGCTTCGGTGCCCAGGCGAATCACCTCGTCGTAGTTGCGACTCGCGGAGGCGGCACTGATTTTCTTGATCGCCTCTTTCCAGCGGTCGAAATTGTCGACTGTCCGTTTCGTCTCAGCCTCCAGAGCGGCGACAAACACCTTGTCGAAATCCGCCGGCTCCATCTTCAGCTCTTTCCGGATCACGGTAGCGGTATCGTCGCTCGCGCCGAAATCGCGCAGCATGGCGAGCACCGTGTCCCAGCCCCATTTTTCCGTGATGTAATCGCAAATCTTGCCTGCCTCAAAATAACTGACCACCACCTGCGGCGGGTTCACCGGGTGCACGAAGCCGCGATCCAGTTCGGCGACCGGCAAAAGCTGATGGCTCTTGATGGCGGCGATTTCATCCATCCCCAGGCGGTCACCCCACTCCGGCGATGCAGCCGTTTCTTCGTGCACCGCGATGCCCTCGGTGAACCAGCGCGGCACGTGGAAGTTGGTCATCGACAGGGTGAAGACGTGGCTCATTTCGTGCCACATCACGCTCGCCCAATGAAAGGTGCCCGGCGGGCGCCCGGACGGACTGTCCATCGCGATCACGTTGCCGAAAGTCACGCCCAGCGCCCCCAGGCCCGGCATGCCGAGCGTGCGCACGGCGAAATCTTCGTGCTCGGGGTAGACTTCCACCTGCACCGGCTGGGTGAGTTTCCAGCCGTACTTCTTCTCGTAGACCGCGATGGCGCGCCGCATCTCGGCTTCGAAATACGGCCGCAGCAGGTCCGCTTCCTTTTTGTTCAGCTTGAGAATCGTGCGGTCGGTCTTGAAGGTCACGAAATTCTTTTCGCTGTCCATCAGGGTGAGGCCGTTCTTGGTGGCGCTGTCTTGGAACCCGTTGTCCCAGCAGGTCCTGAACTGCTGGGAGGCCTCTTCGTCGCGGCCCAGGCGCATGAGGTCCAGGCCAAGCTGCGAGCGCGCAGTGTCCAGCTCCGGATCGAGGGCGATGGCTTTTCGGTAAAACGCGATCGACTCCTCATAGCGCCGGTTGAGCATGAAGAAGTGGCCGGCTGTCTCGTAGCCCTTGGCCGCGTGCGGGTCCCATGCGCTCTCTTTCTTGTCCGCCAGCCAATCCAGCGTGGCGAGCACGGCTTTCGCCTGGACGGAATTTGGGTCGAGCACCAGCGCGTTCCTGGCCTCGACTTCGGCCCTCGCTTTGTTGTCGTCCTCCAGCGCCAGGCGCGCCAGCAGTTCCTGGGCTTCCACCAGTTTGGGATCGTTGCGCAACGCCTTCTCCGCCAAGTCGGCGGCGTTTCCGCCGTAGAGCTCCGCCGCCACCAGCGCCTTGCCCAGCAGCGCACCCGCGTCGTTCGGCTTCAACTCGAGCGCTTCATTGAAAAGGCGGTCGGCCTCGTCGGCCTGCCAGTGCTCGAGAAACATGCGGCCCCAGCGGACGCGGACCACGGGGTTGCGCGGCTCGCGCGCCACCAGATCGCGAAACACGGCGTTAGCATCCTGGTAGCGGCGCGCTTTCCAGAGGGCCTCGGCTTGCTGCAAGGTCTGTGCGGGGAGAAGGGATGGGAGTAAGGAGAGCGCAAGGCCGGCGGCAAAGACCGCCGGCGCTACGTAACGCCGGCGGTCTTTGCCGCCGGTGCTTTTGTTTTCATGCCGGCGCGCGGCGCGGGGGACGCGTGGTTTCAAGGCGAAGAAAAGCCGAGATGACTCTCGGCTCAGCAGGCTTGACAGCCTGCGCCACGGCAGCGGCAGCAGCACCGGCGGCTCATTTCTGCGGGCCATCGATCGCCTCCTGCGTCTTGGCCAGCTCGAGCAGAAGCTGGGTCAACTGCTTGCGGTAATCAGCGGCCTCCATCCCGGCCTTCTCGTATTTCAACTGGTCGATGGCCTGCTCCAACTCGTCTTTCCTGGCAACCAGCGCGCGCTTAGCCGGATCGCGCGCCGCATCGGCGTTAGCGCCCAATCGCACCAGGGTAAATGCCGCCGCCAGTTTGCCCTCGCCATTCTCGGGCGATGGATTTCGCTCTCCTTCGCCTTTGCCTGTGTCTTCGAGCAGCGAATGCTCCGTCGCCAGGCGTTTGGCGGAATCGAAAGACTCCGTCACCTTGCGCTGGGCATAATGAAATGCTTCGAGCACGGTGATCGCGTCGTTCTTATCCGTATCCGCCGCCGGGTCGCCCAAGGCCTCGGCCCAGTAGCGGGCGAATACGGTGGCGATCTTTTCCGTACCGGTCTTGGTGGCCGTGATCACGACGCGGTTGGGCCGCCGCAGAAACGCGATCGATCCGCCGCCCGAGCTCGTCATGTTGACCACGCACTGGCGCCCGGCGGGAACGCGGTCCAGCAACGCGGCCAGCTCAGCAGCCGTGATATCGGGGCCGGGGATGTTGAACTTGTAATCCACCCCATCGTCGGAGCCGTGGCCGATCAGCATCACCACCAGCGTGTCATCGGGCTTCGCCGCCCCGGCCAATTCCTGGAACCGCGCGCGAATCTGCTCACGAGTCGGCGCGATCAGCGTGGTCACGTTGCCGCCGCCCGCCTTCTTCAGGTTCGAATCGATATCGTGCGCCCACATCTTGAAGCGCTGGTCGTAATCGGGCTCGCCGCCGAGGCCGGAAATGGTGAGGTAGTAAGTGGCCGCAGGCGCTGCCAATGCGCCGGCCAGCAGGAGCGCGCAGAGTTTCATACCACGCCCCATTTGCGGCGCAGCAGCCATTCGCAGGCGCGCAGGCTGAGCGCCAGCAGGAAAATGGCCGGCATGTCCCAAAGGTCGCGCGTCTCGCGCGCCGTGATGCCGGCTTCGGAATACGAAATTTCGCTCGTCAGTCTGGACGCCTGGTCCGGCTCGTAATAGCGTCCGCCGGTCTGCTCGGAGAGTTTCTCCAGCAGCTCGCGGTTCTGCGAGGTGCGGAAGTTCTCCGCCACGCCATCCTCGCGGCGAAAGGCCAGAACGTCGCGGCCCAGTTCCTCCTGCTCGCGCCCGGCAATGATCTCCGCCACGTAAGATCCGGGCGCAACGGCCGAGAATTCGCCCGTGTAGATGCCCTCTTCGAGCGGCTGCGGCGCCAGTTCCATGGTGGAACTGGTCCCATCGGGCTGCAGAAAACGTGCCTGCACCTTGGCATTCGTTACCGGTTTGTACTCCTTGTCCCGCACCTCCACGCGCAGCGGCACACGTGTCTCGTCGGAGAGCACCTGCCGGGGCGTTGTCACGGTGACCGGACCGGGCGTGTCGGTCACCAGGTAGCGCAGCATCTGCTGCCAAAACGTTTCCTGGGCGCGATCCTCGTGCGGTAGCCACATTCTCCAGCGCCAGCTTCCGCCAGTGGCGAATAGAACGGTGCGACCGCGGCCGTAGTTTTCCGTGACTAACAGCGGCAGCTTGCGCTTTCCGGCCGGCGTGGATACCAGCAGCACCGTCGCGCCGGGTTTTTCGTCGCCGGCTTCCTGGTAGTTGGCCATCATCGGCATCTTTTTCCAGCGTTCCGCGTTGCGCGCGGCGTCATCATCCAACCGGCAGATGCTGCTTTGCGCGCCGGCGGCCGTCAGTTCCTGGCCGGTGAAATCGCGGTGAAACGTGCCCTTGGTTTCCGGCAGCCTGGTCGGAACCAAACCGGCGAGCGGCCCGCTGGCCCAGCCGCCATCCGACAGCGAGGCGCGACCGCCCAGCAGAAGCAGCCCGCCCCCGCGGCGATCGACAAAATCATGGATGAGCTGCTGCTGGCTGGGAGTAAAGTAATTCAGCTCCACACTGCCTACGATCAGGCCCTGATACGCGAACAGCTCTTCGGCTTTGGCCGGAAATCCGTCCGCCAGTTCCTTGTCGTCGGTTGTGCCTTGCCGGTAGATCTTGTTCTGCGTTGTGCGCAGCATGCTGGCGATCTCCTGCTCGGGGTGATCGTCATTGGGCAGGAACGGCAATGCGCGGCGGATGAATTTGAAGTCCCAACGCGGCTCGCCCTCCACATAGAGGATGCGCGGCTTGCGCGCGTCCACGTTCACCAGGCGCGTGACCACGTTGTTGCGCGTGTTTTCCTCGCCGGGTAAGGGGTCGATGCCGATCTCGAACGTTTTCGGCCCTGCGTCGCCGCCGTTGAACACCAGCGATTCGGTTTGCAACCGGCCGTCGGAAGGTAGCGTGACCTCCTGGCTGGTCAGCACTTTTCCGTTGTCGCGCACGCTGAGCTTGGCGCGGCTGCCGGAAAACCCGTAGCTGGAGAACGTGACCGTTGCCGTCAACCGCGATTGGGGCAGCGCCCGCGCCGGCAGCACGGCGTCGGCGATCTCCACGTCGCGGTCCGGATGCTCGCGGCCGAAGCCGATAGTGTGAACCGGGATGCGCTGCTTGCGGAGGGCGGCCAACGTGTCCATGCCGATGCCGCCCGCATTGTCGGCTCCATCGCTCAACAACACGATGGCGCCCAGCGGCAGCGACGACGATTCCGCCAGCACGCGGTCCAGCGTGTCGCCGATCCGCGTTGCCGGCTGGGACGCGTCCAGCGCGTCCGTCTTCTGCACCCGTTCCGGTTCTCTGCCGAATTTGTACAGCCGCACCTGGAAGCGACCGCCCAGCGATTTCAGCAGCCCGCTGTCCAGCGCCCGTTTCGCCGCGGCCTCGCGTGTGCCTTCCGCATCGGCGATGCCCATACTGCGCGAGTCATCCACCAGCACGGCCACCACGTTTTGTTGCGGCCGCAGCGTGGCCACACTCAACGCGGGGTGCCACAACAAGAACAGGATCAGCGCCAGCATGCCGGATTCCAGCAGCCAGATGGCCAGTGGCCGTGCGCCGGTCAGCATGCCGCGGTTGCTGCGCAGGTGCCAGTAGAGCAGCCCCGCCCCGGAGACCACCGCCAACACCAGCAGCCACACCGGCCACGGCGTCAGCAGCACAAACTGGCCCTTATGGAAAATACCGGCCGGGTATTTGAAGAGCAGCTCGAACATGAGTTCTCACCGGCGAACTGTGGCCGTTATGTGATGATAGACGTTCTGCTGGCGGGCGGGAGTTACCAGCGACCCCAAACTGCGGGGAAGTTCCACATGCGCGCGCATTGCGCTTGAGCCCTCTTATGTGAGTCAGGATAGCATGGGCCGGTGGTGGGGCTTGCTTTAGATTGCCGATTTCATCCAGGACGGGCAAGCTAAAGCGTGCCCTACCGGGGGCACGGGCTATACTGAATAAATACCCGTCATTCCCGTGCAAGACTACATCCGGATTCGCGGCGCGCGAGTCCATAATCTGAAAAACATTTCGGTTGCCATTCCCCACAACCAGTTGACCGTGGTGACCGGCGTTTCCGGCTCGGGCAAGTCGTCGCTGGCGTTCGACACCATCTATGCGGAGGGCCAGCGGCGCTACGTGGAATCGATGTCGGCCTACGCACGCCAGTTCCTGGAGCGCATGGAAAAGCCGGCGGTGGATGACATCGACGGCATCGCACCCGCGGTGGCCATCCGACAGAAGAACTCGAGCCGCAACCCGCGCTCCACCGTCGCCACTTCCACCGAGTGCTACGATTTTCTGCGCCTGCTTTACGCCCGCGTGGGCCAGACGTTCTGCCCGAACTGCGGGACGGTGGTGCGGAAGGACACGGTGGATGAGGTGGCGGCGCGGTTGCTCACGCTGCCCGAGGGCTCGCGCTGGTACGCGCTGTTCTCCTGCGGCGATCACGCCGGCGCCGCTTCGCTGCGCGATCACCTGTTCGAGCTGCGCAAAAAGGGCTTCACGCGGCTGTTTCAAGCAGGGCGGCTCTTTGAGTTTTCGACGCCCGAATCGCTGCTCGATATCGATTTCAGCAAGCCGGTTTACGTGCTGGTGGACCGCATCGCGATCGGCCCCGGTCTGCATCAGCGGCTGGTCGATACCGTCGAAATCTGTTATCGCGAGGCCGGTGAAGTCATTTTCGAGAGTGCGTCGGCGCCGGCTCAGACCTTGCGCTTCAACGAGAAGTTCCAGTGCAAAACCTGCGGCATGGAATTCGCGGTGCCGGAGCCCATCCTGTTCAGCTTCAACTCGCCGGTCGGCGCCTGCCCGCGCTGCCAGGGCTTCGGCAACACCATCGATTTCGACCTGGACCGCGTGATTCCCGACAAATCGCTTTCGCTCGAGGAAGGCGCGGTCGAGCCATGGACCAAGCCCAAGTTTCGCTCCTGGCTGGGCAATTTCCGCAAGTCGGCGCGCGGCAAGGTGCGCTTTCGCGCGCCCTTCGCCGACCTGACGGACGAGGAGCGCGAGCTGGTGTACGATTTCGTCCGCCGCTTCTTCGCTCACCTGGAGACCAAGAAGTACAAGCTGCACGTGCTCGTCTTCCTGAGCCGCTACCGCGGCTACGCGTTATGCCCGGAGTGCAAGGGCGCGCGCCTGCGCAAAGAGGCGCTGTACGTGCGCGTGGGCGGGCGCAACCTGGCTGAAGTGGTGCACCTCAATATCGCCGAAGCGGCGCAGTTTTTTGACGCGCTGGCGCTCAAGCCGGAAGAAGCCGCCATCGCCGACAAGATCCTGGTCGAAATCCGCCAGCGGCTGAAATTCTTGAACGACGTGGGGCTCGAGTATCTGACGCTCGACCGGCTGTCCTCCACGCTTTCCGGCGGCGAAGCGCAGCGCATCCAGCTCGCCACCTGCCTGGGCTCGCGCCTGGTGGGCGCCTGCTACGTGCTCGATGAGCCATCCATCGGCCTGCACAGCCGAGACACCGGGCGGCTGATCCGCATCCTCGAGGAATTGCGCGAACTGGGCAACACCATCGTCGTCGTGGAGCACGATCCCGAAGTGATGCGCGCCGCCGATCATCTGCTCGATTTGGGACCGGGCGCGGGCGAGCACGGCGGCAACATCGTGTACGAAGGCACTCTCGAACGGCTGCTCGCCGACGGCAACAGCTCGCTCACGGCGCGCTATCTGCGCGGCGACCTGCGCGTGGCGGCGCCGCGGGCGCGCCGGCCGGTGGACCCGAAACGCCTGCTGCGCGTTATCGGCGCCCGCATCCATAACTTGAAGAATATCGATGTCGAAATTCCGCTGGGCATGATGGTGGCGATCACCGGGGTCTCCGGCTCCGGCAAGTCGACGCTGGTTCACGATGTGGTGTTCCGCTCGCTCGAGGCGCTGCACAAGGCGCGTGACTCGGCGAGCGAGACGGAACTCGAAGACGCCGCCGGCGATCCGGACGCAGGGCCGCGCCTGGCCTGCCGCAAACTGGAAGGCGCCGAACGCATTTTGAGCACGGTGATGATCGACCAATCGCCCATTGGGCGCACGCCGCGCTCCAATCCGGTCACCTACATCAAGGCGTTCGACCTGATTCGCGCCCTCTTCGCCAACACCCGCGACGCGCAAAAGCAAGGCTACACGCCCGGCCATTTCTCCTTCAACATCCCCGGCGGCCGTTGCGAAACCTGCCAGGGCGATGGCACCGTCACCGTGGAGATGCAGTTTCTGGCCGACGTGGAACTGATTTGCGAGGAGTGCAGGGGCACGCGCTACAAGAGCGCCATTCTGGAGATTCGGTACAACGGGCTCAACATCCACGAGGTGCTGCAGCTCACGGTCAGCGAGGCCATCGTGTTTTTCGGCGGCGCGCCGCGGCTGGTGGAGCGACTGCGGGTGCTGGACGACGTCGGCCTGGGGTATCTGCGGCTGGGCCAATCCGCCACTACCCTTTCGGGCGGCGAGGCGCAGCGCGTCAAGCTGGCCTCGCACCTGGCGGCCGCGACCTGCCGCGGCACGCTGTTCATTTTCGACGAGCCGACCACCGGCCTGCACTTCGACGATATCGCCAAGCTGCTGGCCGCCTTCGGGCGGCTGATCGAAAACGGCGGCAGCCTGCTGGTGATCGAACACAACCTGGACGTCATCCGCGCTGCCGATTGGGTCATCGACCTCGGCCCGGAAGGCGGGGCCGGCGGCGGAGAAGTGGTGGTGGCCGGAACGCCGGAAACCGTTGCGCGCGCCGCCCGCTCCCACACCGGACGGTATCTCAAAACCTTGTTCGCGAAGTAGTGGTCTGTGCCCCGGTAGGGCACGCTTTAGCTTGCCCTGGCGTCGCTACACTTCGCGCAAGTTTCCCTAGCGCCGCCGGTCTTGCCGCCGGCCCGGACATGCTTGAATCGCCATTCTTCATGCCGCGCTACAGTAGAATCGTACTGGGAGGTCCGAATGCGGCTCTTGCTCCTGGTTTCGCTTGCCGGCCCGCTGGCTCTCACCGCGGCCGAGCCGTTCGCCATCGTCAAACCTGTCACCAGCCAGATGGAGGAAGGAGCGCCCGCTCCGCCCGGGTTCGACTACGCGCCCGGCGAGATCCTGTTTTTCAATTGCCGCGTGGCGCATTTCGCCAAGACCGCGGATCTGAAGGTCCGCATCGCCTACTCGGTGCAGGCGTTCGATCCTAAGGGGGTGGCGCTCGCCGAGATCTACAAGAACGAATTCGAAGACGAAGTTACGATCGAGGACAAAGACTGGATGCCGAAAATCCAGACGGAAGTGCTGATCCCGCCGCTGGCCGGTTCCGGCACTTACAAAGTCGTGGTGAATGCCGAAGACCTGGTGGGCAAGGCTACGGCGCAGCTCGAGGTGCCGTTTGGGGTGCGAGGCCGCGCGGTGGAGCCGAGCGACACGGTGATCGTACGCAACTTTCGTTTCTACCACGACGAGAGCGGCAAGCAGCCCGCCGAAAAAGCCGTCTATCACTCTGGCCAAACCATGTGGACCCGGTTCGATATCATCGGATACCAATTCGGCGCGGAAAACAAAATCGACGTTAGTTATGTGGCTTCCATCATGCGGCCCGACGGCAAGGTGTTGTGGACGCAGCCGGAGCCGGCCGCCGAACGGAGCCAGTCGTTCTATCCCAAGCGCTACATCTCCGGCGAATTCAGCATCAACCTGCAGGCCGGCGTCAAACCTGGCTCCTACATAGTCGCCCTTCAGGTGAAAGACGCCATCGGCAATCAAACCTACGAAAGCCGCCAGCCGTTCACAGTGGAGTAGGTAGGACAGACCATCGCCGTTCGTGGTCTGCCCTCATGGGCCTCCGGCCCGCGGAAGCGGATGAAAATGCTCTCGAGTCGGGCAGACTAACACTGT
>Ga0209415_10005943_pt1 | contig 21823 bp, 24 predicted proteins | sample PeaSoiSIISIP2007_FD_187696 | JGI IMG/M metagenome (GOLD analysis project Ga0209415, IMG submission 187696) | Peat soil microbial communities from Weissenstadt, Germany - SII-SIP-2007 (SPAdes) (version 2) | ecosystem: Environmental > Terrestrial > Soil > Wetlands > Peat | place: Germany... | reverse complement strand
TCGCCGCATTGAATTGCATCACGGCAAAATCGCCGCCCAGGAAGTGTTCTCGATGGCCGACGATGAGCAGTTCGACGAAGTGCTGGAAGAATTATTTGCCCTGGAGGAGAACGGGCAAATCGCTGAGATTGGGCGGATGGAAGTCCACGGCGCTCTGCCTGTTTCGATCGCGGTGGAAAAGATGGCGGCCATGGGACTGGTTGCGACCCACCCGCACCCGCCCGAGGCACACGATCACAAGCCCTTCGTCAATCCTTGCCACGACGCGCTGAAGCCGGCTGGCTTTTCGACCGGCGATGGCTCTTCGATTGTCGAACTTACTCCGCGTGGGTACCAGCGCGCCGCCGACATCATTCGCCGTCATCGCCTGGCCGAGCGCCTGTTTACCGATTCGCTCGCAATGGACAGCGAAACGGAAATCGAGCAACAGGCCTGCAAGTTCGAGCACATACTGTCGCCCGAAGCCACCGACAAAATCTGCAGTTTCCTCAACCACCCGCTCACCTGCCCGCACGGCGCGCCGATTCCGCCGGGACCGTGCTGCGGACGTCATGCTGAACCCCGGCAAATCTCCGTCGCACTGTTTCATCGACACGGAGAGTAGCGCCGCCGTCCTGGCGGCTGTCCGGCGGGCGTCCTCGCCCGCCGCGCCGAGGGCAAGACGCCTTCAGGACAGCCGGCAAGATGCCGGCGCTACCCGCCTCAATGCCGTAAAACATCTTGCGGTCGCTACTTCTTCCCAAAGAACTTTCCAAACCCCAGCCGCACCTGCACGGTATTCACTCCCGGGTTCGGCACCGTCAGCCCGGCATTTGAAATGTGCATATAGCGGACATCCACCGACCACGCATGTTCTCCCAGAAAATACATTCCGAACGCGGCGCCCGAGGTGAAGTTTATGGTTGAGGTTCCCGTCGGCACTTCGTGCGTGGTGAACAGCGTTCCTCCGTTCAGCTCGAGATACGGAGCCACGTGTCCGCGGGTGGAAAAAATCCACTTAAATCCAACCGGATTCACTCCTCCGCCGTACGCAGTATTTGCCCGCTGGAACACGACGAACGCCGGCACTGCGTCCACCGCCAGCTCGAATCGTCCGTTGAGAAAGCCGGGGCCGTGGGGAGCGGTCAGGATCCAGCCGTAGCGAAATCCTGCGTTCCAGACGCTGGTATCCGTAGTCCCGCCGGGAACGGAGTGGCCGCCGCCGGTCCAGACCTGGATCTCATGACCGCCCTCCTCGGGGCGATCCTGGGCGACGGCAAAAGATGCCAGAATCAGTGTCAGGAAAAGCGCCAGCAAGAAAGAACCTGCACGCTGAATGGGTCTTGTCATAAGTGTGGCCAGATTGAAAAAGTAAGGTCGAAAAAGAAAGATACGCGAACCGGCAGCAGGAAACAAATCAGGTCGCTACAGCCCCAACCCGCCATCGACCGCCAGCACCTGTCCGGTGATGAACTCCGGAGCCGTGGCGAAGAACATCACTGCCGCGGCGATATCCGCCGCGCTGCCGTTGCGTTGCATGGGGGTCTGTTTGGCCATTTTCCTCATGAACGTCGCCGCCGATTTCTCACCTAGATCGATCACGCCTGGGGCGACCGCATTCACGGCGACGTCCGGCGCCAGAGCTTTGGCCATCGTTTTGGTCAGCATGTGTACCGCGGCTTTCGAGGAGCAATAGTGCACGTGCGTGGGCCAAGGCCGCAGCCCTCCCAGCGAGCCCATATTAACGATGCGCCCTCGTCGCTTCCTCAAGTAGGGCAGCGCCTCCCGCGATACCAGAAACGGACCGCGCGCGTTCGAGGCGAAAATTGCGTCCCACTGCGCTACGGTAATTTTCTCGAACTCGACGTCCTCATAATTCGCGGCGTTATTCACCAGCACGTCGATTCCGCCCAGGTCCCGCGCCACTTCCTTCACCATTTCCCGGACGCTCTTCTCGTCGGTAATATCGCAGCGCACGGCCAGCGCCTGAACGCCATGGCGCGCCAGCTCTCCCACGACCGCCCGCGCCTCGCGCGTCGACGCGCGATAGGTAATGGCCACGTCCGCGCCGTTTTGAGCAGCGGCGATAGCAATGGCGCGTCCCAGTCGTTTCGCTGCTCCCGTGACCAGGATTGTCTTTCCAGAAAGTGCCTGCCGGTTGGTCGCCATCCCGAAATTCTACGCCCCTTCGTGTATTGGAAAGCCTGCACCAAAACTGCTACACTCCCTCGCATGACGCCGCCTCGGGAAGTCGTTGTTTATTCCCGCAAGGGATGTCATCTCTGCGAGATCGTGAAAGAGAGCATCGTCAAGCTGCAAAAACGCGGCGGCTTTACCTGGCGCGAAATTGATGTTGATTCTGACGCCGAAATCCGTCGCCTCTATAACGACGAAGTCCCTGTGGTCTTCATCAATGGCCGGAAAGCGTTTAAGTACCGCATGGATGAGCAGGAATTCCTGCGCAAATTGAGCGCTTGACCGGTTCTCGTGTGGGAACGGCGTCTCACCGATTCGGCCCAACCTCGTCACTGTACCTTCTTCCAAATCACGTCCTCGTTATTTCTTCGGTCAATCAGCGCGTCCACTTTGCCGTTATCGGCGTGTCGAAACAGGATGCGGCCTTCGACACCTTTGCGAAAAAATATGTCGGTAGCCTCGGGAGTCAGTTGCCCCTTGGGCTGATCGCCCCGCTGACGGTATAATTCCTGGCCTTCAGTTGTAATCGTCAGGCGCTCCCCCGGTGCGAGTTCGTAGGTTCCGACATATTCAGCGAACTTCGCGCGATCCACCTTTCCGGGAGCTGGGTCTGCATAGTAGCGAAGCACCTGACTGGCAATAATCTGCCATTGCCCGTTGCGCCGCATCCAGGTGTCAGTTTCGTGATAGCGTGCCTTCTCAGTCTGGCCGTAGATGATCTCTGTTTCATCCAGGTCGTAGCTCAGGATGGCCACATTTCTCTCGATATGGCTTTTCGCGTTTACCACTTTGATGTTTCCCGAATGACCCGCCGGCAGAGGAGTAATACCGGCGACGAGAGCCGTTTTATTCATATCTTCTCCTCTTTCGTCGAAGAACATGGTGTCCTCGGCGAAATAGTTTTTCCAGGGAGTTTGATCGCCGCCCGCGACGCTGTCCACCAGTTGCTGGGCGCGCCGCACGAGCTCGTCTTGCGTGATGCCCTTCTTTGTCCTGCAGGCGGAAAGCGCCAGCAAGGTTAGCGCAATGGCGAGAAACACGAATACAGAAAATACATTTACACCGATCGGCTTCCGCATGATCTCCCCCAATGGGTTGATGAGTGCTTCTAATCCGCAGCCACTTGCCGCGCTCCGCCCGGATGGACAGCCGAGGCGGCTTTTTCTACGCGGACGGGAGAGACGCCCGTCGCTGCACGAGCCGGCTGCTGGGTCACTCTTCTCCGGCTTCCGCGAAAAGTATACCGTTGCAACCTGCTTCTAACTTCTGCATTCTCCCGTTACAATTTTCCCCGATGCTTCGTACCCAACTGTATGCCGATCCCACCGGCCGCTTTGTGCACGACGTTGTCCTCGCAAGCTGCCGCCAGAATAGCAACAAGACAGCATTGGTTGACACTTCCTGCGGTCGCCGCTTCACTTTCGCTGAATATGGCAGCGCCGTCGAATCGCTTGCCCGCGGCCTCATCTGCGCCGGGTTGGCTCCGGGAGAAGTGGTGGCGATCTTCCTCCCGAACTCCTGGGAATTTGCCCTCACCTATCACGCTGTTACGCTCGCCGGGGGCATTCCTACGCTGCTGAATCCGGCCTACCGCGAGCGCGAGATCCGCTTTCAACTGGAAAACTCTGGCGCCGCGTTCCTCATTTCCGACGCTCCGCTCCTGGAGAACGTGAACCTCGCTGGACTTCCTGCGCTCCGCCGCGTTTTTACCACGCGCCACGCGCATCCTGGCTGCGAAGACTTTGCCACTTTGCTGCGGCCGACTTCCGCGCAATTTCCGGATGCTGCCCAGAGCCCGCAAGCGACCATTGCCGCCCTTCCCTATTCCAGCGGCACTACCGGCCTGCCCAAGGGCGTCATGCTCTCGCACTACAACCTGGTTGCGAACGTCTACCAGCTCCTGGGCCAGAACGGCACGCCGCTCAATGCGAACGACACCATGCTTTGCTTCCTGCCCCTTTACCACATCTACGGTTTGACGGTGGCGCTCACGACGTCTATCACCTTGGGCTCCACGCTTGTACTCATGCCCCGCTTCGACGTGCAGAAACTCAGCAGCCTCATCGCGCAAGAAGGCGTTACTATGATGCCCTTGGTTCCCCCGGCGATGAACGCTCTCTGCCAGGCCGCCGAAGCCGGGATCTTTCCCCAGAACCACAGAGTCCGCTGGGTCAAGTCCGGCGCGGCGCCGCTCGCTCCCGAACTTGCCCGCCGCTTCAGCGATCTCACCGGCATCGCCGTCATCCAGGGATACGGCATGACCGAAGCCTCGCCCGTCACGCATGCCGGCTACATTGCGCCGCCTGCAATGTATCGTCCCGCCTCCATTGGTCAGCCGCTGGTTCAAACCGACTGCCGCATTGTGGATATGGATGGAAACGACGTTGCCCCGGGCGACCGAGGGGAACTGGTCATGCGCGGCCCGCAATTCATGCTGGGATACTGGAAGGAGCCGCAAGCCACGGCCGCCGTGCTCCGCGATGGCTGGTATTTTTCCGGCGACATCGTTCGCTGCGACAGCGACGGCTTCTATTATGTCGTCGACCGCAGCAAAGAGATGATCAAGTACAAGGGATTCCCCGTCGCCCCCGCCGAAGTCGAATCGGTCTTGTTGGAACATCCGGCGGTCCGCGACTGCGGCGTGGTCGCCAAGCCTGACCTCGCGAGTGGAGAAATACCGTGCGCTTTTGTCGTGCTGCGCGACGAATTTACGGCCTCGGATGCGCTCGCCAAACAACTCTGCGAGTTCGTCGCCGACCGCCTCGCCCATCACAAACAGCCGCGTGAGATTCGCTTTGTGGAGGTGGTACCGCGGACACAGTCGGGCAAAATCCTGCGGCGGGAGTTGAGGAAGACTTTCTCGTGATCGCGATCCTATTCAGATTGTGGAGCGACGGACGTCTCGCGAGCCTGTTCAGAGCGAAGTCGAACGCTCCAGAGCATCGCGGCCGGGCGGGGACGCCCGGCTCTCCACCAGCAAGTTATACGCGATGTAAAATGGCTTTGTCGCCATGACCCTGACCACCTTCGTCGCCAAGTCCGCCTTTCGCAACAAGCGGCGCAGTCTGCTGACGGTTGCCAGCATTGCTTTCTCTCTGCTCCTGCTCTGCATCATGCTCTGCGTGTGGCGCAGCTTTTACATCGACCCGGGAGCCCCGGACTCCGCGCTTCGCATCATGACCCGCCACAAGGTCTCGCTCGCAAACTTTCTTCCTATCTATTATCGCGAGAAGATCCGCGCCATTCCCGGCGTGGTGCATGTCGTTCCCATGACCTGGTTCGGCGGTAAGTACATAGACGACAAGCCGGACAATTACTTCGCTCAGTTTGCCACCGATCCCGACGAGTACTTCGACGTTGCCGCCGACAAGGTCATGCCCGCCGACCAACTCGCCGCCTGGAAGCGCGACCGCGCGGGGTGTATCGCCGACGCCTCACTGGCGGAGAAACACCATTGGAAGATTGGCGACCACATCGTTCTGCAAGGCACTATCTTTCCCGCCAACCTCGATTTGACCTTGCGCGGCATCTACACCCTCGATCCGCCACAGAGTAACCTCTACTTCAATGCCAAGTATCTGGAAGAATCCGTCGATTGGTTCAAAGACACTGCCGGCTTTTACTTCACTCGCGTCGATACACCGGAACACATGCCGATAGCGGCCCGCGCGATCGACGACATGTTCCACGGCAGTCCGGTTCCGACCAAGAGCGAGAGTGAACAGGCATTCAAAGCCGATTTCATCTCCATGCTGGGCAGCGTGAAGGCATTCATCCTGAGCATCTGCGGGGCGGTCGTGTTCACTACGCTGCTGGTGTGCGCCAACACCATGGCCATGTCGATCCGCGAGCGGACTCGCGAAGTCGCCGTCCTTCGCACTCTGGGCTTCACTCAGGGAAGCATTCTCAAATTGCTGTTGACCGAATCGATCGCTATTTCAGCGATCGGGGGGTTGCTCGGTATCACCTTCGCGACCGTAGCGATTGTCTTCATGGCGCGGCCCGGCGTGGGCTTGCCGGTGGCGATGCACATGACCGTGGCGACCGCGCTGGTTGCCATGGTCGTGGCATTTATTGTGGGGCTGGCCAGCGGATTCATTCCCTCTTATCGCGCCTCGAACCTCGGCATCGTCGACGCCCTGCGCCACATCGGCTGACGCAATCCAAAAATCCGCAAAGTGCTAAACTCGCTTCGCATGCGGACGGATCTCCTGCCCCTTTGCGATCAGCACTACCGCACCATGGAGCCCGCGCTCGCTCCCTACAGCGCCGACTTTTCCATTGAATTCTTTCGCTGCACTGACAAATTCTGCCATCGCTGCTTCGGCGAGCGCGTCGGCTATACCACACCAAAACGCGGAGACGCGCCTGTGCTCACTCCCAACCAGCCTATCTGCGAGCGTCACAGGCGCCCCATGTTCATTGTCAGCCTCGACCGCCAGAGCAATCACATAACCTACGCCTGCCCCGAACTTGATTGCCTCGAGCGGGTAATCCGGACCTGAGTCATGGTTCGTGGAGTGGAGGCCAGAGGCCGCATGTCAAAATCCTGCCGAGGGTTGCTCGGCTTGGACGGGCGAGGCCGCCCGTCCCCACACGATCACCTCTGCAATCCCGAATCCCTTACTCCTCCACAAGCCAGCTATATTGCGGCGCCGACAGGGGCACTACACTCAAGCGTCCCTGCCGCACCAGCGGCGAGTCAGCAAATGCCGCTCGTGCCTTGATTTCCGCCAGCGTCTTCGGCTTCGCGATCGGCTTCCCAACTTTGATCTTCACCTGCGGAGCCTTGGGATCGCCCGCGTCCACCGACACTACCGAAGCCGTCCCTACCGCACTCTTTTCCTCTCCGGTGTGGTAGATCACCAATCGCTCTCCGGGTTTCATTTCACGCAGGTGTTTGACGGCTGCCGGATTCGTCACCCCATCCCATATCGTCGTTTTCTCGCGCTCGAGATTTGCGAAGGAATATACGGTCGGCTCCGTTTTCAGAACGTAGTCCATGGGGAGGTATTGTAAATGGTAGCGCCGCCACGCCGAGGGCAGGCCCTCGGGACAGCCTGCAAGATGCCGGCGCTACCCGTCCGCTGCGGGTACTAACATTATCTTTATTTCTTTCTTCTAAAATATTTGTCTCGCTCATTCGTCTACAAGAGTAGATGGACGCGGCGCTGAGAAAACAGTGGCGGATGACCGAACAAGACCAGCGGATCTCAGAGGCGATTGATCGAGAGCGGCCGCGGCTCCGCAACTTCATACGCAGACGGGTCGCCAACCCGAGCGACGCAGAAGACATCCTGCAGGAGGTCTTCTACGAACTCGTGGAGGCGTACCGCCTGACGCAGCCCATCGAACAGGTCGGCGCGTGGCTATTCCGCGTGGCTCGCAACCGGATCACAGACCTGTTCCGCAAGAAAAAGCCCGAGGAGTCAACCAACGACCCCATCGTCGCGGAGGACGGTGAGTTTCTATCGTTGGAGGACTTGCTTCCCTCGCCGGATGCTGGACCGGAGGCAGCCTATGCGCGAACGATTTTGCTGGAGGAGCTTGAGGATGCCTTGGACGAGCTTCCCCCAGAGCAGCGCGAGGTATTTCTCGCCCATGAAATCGAGGGTCGCAGCTTCAAGGACCTCGCGGCGGAAGCCGGCCTGAGCGTGAATACGCTGCTCTCACGCAAGCACTATGCCGTGATTCATTTGCGCGAGCGGCTGCGCAACGTTTACGACGAATTTACGAAAGCAGGAGGACAAGAGAAATGAAAGGGAATCGGGTGTTGAAAGGACTGATGTTCGCGCTGTGTGCCACGGCGGCAATTGCACTGTTTGGTTTTGTGGTGATGAGCCTGTGGAATTGGCTGATGCCGGCACTGTTTGGCTTGCATGTGATCACTTACTGGCAGGCGATGGGGCTTTTGGCTCTGAGCAAGATCTTCTTCGGCGGATTTCGCGGCCGTATGGGCTCGCGCCGGCACTGGGAGCGCCGCATGGTCGAGCGCTGGGAGCGCATGACGCCCGAGGAGCGCGAAAAGTTCCGTCAAGGCATGCGCAGCCGTTGCGGTTCCTTTGGAGCGGCCGCCGCCGAGCCGAAGCTCTAGGGAGAGGTGTTTCCGGCTTCGACAACCGCCGCCACTTTTCCGTTGATATTCGTGTTTTGTTCGCCTATGATATGCAGGAACTCGGCGGGTGTCTTCCGGAGAATCAAACCTATGCTGACTGTGACCGTCCAAAACAAAGATTCGAATGACGGCGTCGTTCTGCAGTGCCTCGGCCGGATTGTACGAGGCCATGAGACGGCTATTCTGTGCGCGGCGGTCGGGCAAAAGAAACGAAACGTAACCCTTGATCTGACCGGCGTCCAGGCCATCGATGCCGCCGGCATCGGCGCTCTGATTTCATTGCAAGCATCCGGTATCTATCTGACTTTGTTGAATCCAACCGCGCCCGTGCGCGAAGTGCTGAGAGTCGCTCAACTCGAGTCCATCTTCGAGATCGCAAACTTCCAGCCCACCCATGAGTTGACGGAACAAGTAGGGGTCGGGCTGTGACTCGTGCGACTTAGCACCAGACCTCAATCTTCTCAGCGGACGCCCTGATGCCAATGCAGGTGGCCAGGTTCTCGGTTCAGCGTCCCGCATCCTGTTGTCACCGCCGACACTTCCCTTCCGCGCTGGTTTCGCCAACAATGGAACCTTCTCGTGACTGAAGCTTCCGTTACTCCGCACAGGATCAGTATGGCCAGGGCCATCAAGCCATGAATAGCAACCAAACAGTCCGAGGACGCCATCGTCTTCATTGGCTGGTGGGCGGCTTCGCTTGGTTGTCGCTCGGAGTCATGACCCTGTGGGCAGCAGCTGCTCTATATTTCGATCTTTCGTTCTTGCTTCCACCAATCTTGACTCCGCTAGCGTACCTCGCGGTCATCGCAACCGCAGCATACGCAGCAAAAGTGCGGTTGGTTAGAATGGCCATTTTCTTTGGCGGCTTTCTCGTCGTCGTAATCTGCTGGCTTTCCCTCAAACCATCCAACAACCGTCCGTGGCAAGCGAATGTTTCGCAAACGCCCTGGGCGGAAATTGACGGCGACCGCGTCACCATTCACAACTTCCGCAACTGTTACTACCGTCAGGAAACCGATTTCACATGCGAGTGGCTGACCAAAACTGTGTTGGTTTCCCAACTGCGCGGCATCGATCTGTTCGTGGATTATTGGGGTTCACAGTGGATCATGCATCCCATGGTCAGCTTTCAGTTCGGCAACGCCGATTACGTAACTGCGTCGATTGAAGCGCGTTATCAAATCGGGCAGAGCTACTCACCCATCCGCGCCTTCTTCCGGCAATTCGCGATTGTTTACGTGCTGGCCGATGAACGCGACCTCATCCGCCTTCGCACTAACTATCGATCGGGCGAGAAGGTTTACCTCTACCACATGGTCGCCAGCCCGGAGTGGTCACGGTTGCTCTTTCTTCAGTACCTGCAACAGGCGAACCAACTGCGCGAACATCCACGATGGTTCAACGCGGTCACCGACAATTGCACGACTAATATCTTCTCGCAAATGGCTGCTACCGGCCATCTGCCAGCGGGAAGTTCGCGATATGCCTGGTGGATTCTTTTGAATGGCCGAGCGCCCGAGATGCTTTACCGCGGCGGAAACTTCGCCGGCAATCTGCCTTTCGCCGAACTTGAGAGGCGAGCATTGATTAATTCGGTGGCGAACACGCTTAATGACGCCCCCGACTTTTCGCAACGCATTCGCATGAATCGCCCTGGTTTCGAATTTTTGACGTCGCATGACGGAAAGCCGCAGCGCTCACCTCACTGAAGTGCGGGTTGGCCTGGGCTGCTCGCATAGGGCGGTCGAGGCTTTCACGGTTTGGTTACAATCGATCCTGTTACCGGCGACACTTCCCTTCCGCGCGGCTTTGACCAACAATAGAAGCTTGCCGTGACTAACAACACCTTAAACCCGGGCGGGATCACCATGGGCAAGGCCATTGAGCGCTACTTTAGTGTGGCGCTCTATCTGCTCGTGGTCTGCGGCTTTGGCGCTCTGGCTTCGACCGGCGGACTGGATCTGCCAGCCCTGGTTCTGGTGAGCCTGGCGCTGGCGCTCCGCGGATACCAACTTCTGACGCAGCGCGAGTTCGCCATTCCGCAGCGCTGGACGACCTTCCTGACGCTGATTTACGTTGTCTTCGGAATCGCCGACTACTTTTTTCTTTCCCGCAGCTTTCTGGCAACTACCGTTCACCTCGCGCTCTTTCTAATGGTCGTCCGGCTATTTTCACTGCAGCGCACGCGCGACCACTACATGCTGGCCGTGCTTTCATTTGGCATGGTGCTGGCTTCCGCCGTGCTTACGGTTGGCGGTGTGTTCCTGTTTTCCTTTGCGGCCTTCCTGCTGATTGCAGTCATCACGTTCGTCCTGATGGAAATGCGGCATTCGGTGGCAACCGAGCAAAACGCACAGGATCCGCGGGTCGCGGCGCCGGCGCGGCGCATGGCTTACGGACTGCTGGCCATCGCTCCCGCGCTCATGCTGATGATTCTGGCTGGGAGTTTCCTGATTTTCTTCCTTCTTCCCCGCATCTCGTCCCGGTATATGACCGCCTACAGTCCGACTAGTGACGTCTCCACGGGCTTCACCGATCATGTGGAACTGGGCCGCATCGGCCAGATTCAGCAGTCCAGCGCGGTCGTCATGCACATTGAGATTCAGAACGATGTGCAGGGCGCTTACGACTTGAAATGGCGCGGGGTGGCGTTGAGCAATTTCGACGGCAGAGTCTGGACGAATCCACCAGACCATCAAATCCCGCTGCGACGGGCCGGCGACGGTAGCTACCGGCTTGCGCCGGCCGATCCGCCGGGCGCGAATGCGGTTGCACGCCGATCCATTCATTATCGCGTGCTGATGGAGCCGATTGGGACGAACGTCTTTTTTCTGGCGGAAAAGCCGCAGAGTCTCAAGGGAAATTTCCGCCAGTTGAGTACGGACCCCGGGGGAGCTGTTTACAATCTCGAAACCGACCGTCCCATCAATCGTTACGAGGCCGAATCGCAGTTGCCCGTCGTCGATAGCGAGGAACTTCGCCTGGCGGCGAATACGGCACCCGCGGGTTTGGAGAACTACCTGGAGTTGCCGCCGCTCGATCCCCGGATTTCGAGGCTGGCGGACGAAATCACAGCCAAGGCCCCCAGCAACTATGACAAGGCAGCCGCGCTGGAACAGTATTTGGCCACCCATTTCGGATATACGTTGCAATTGCCCCGCAGTCTGCCGCAGGATCCGCTGGCCAATTTTCTGTTCGAAAGGAAGACGGGTCACTGCGAGTATTTTGCCAGTTCGATGGCGGTGATGCTGCGTTCGTTACACATCCCGTCGCGGATGGTGACGGGGTTCCACGGGGGTGAGTTCAACGACCTTACCGGCCAATACGTGGTGCGGGCCAGCGATGCCCACTCCTGGGTGGAGGCTTATTTCCCGGGATCGGGTTGGATCAGTTTTGATCCGACTCCTGCGGGAGCCCTGCCAACGCGAGGCAATTGGTCGCGACTGCAACTCTATGCCGATGCAGCGGCATCGTTCTGGCGGGAATGGATCATCAACTACGATGTCAGCCATCAACGCGCCTTGGGCCAGGATGCGGCCAGCAACACCCGGCGCTTCCTTGACGAAGCCCGGCTATGGATTCAACACCAGCATCGGGCCATGCTGGGAGCGGCGCGGCGAGCGCACCAGCACTTCACCAGTTTTCCGGGGCAATGGTTGGGCGGGGTGATTGGGTGCATGGCGGGCGTGGTCATCCTGCTGAATCTCCGGCGCTTGGTAGGCGGGCTGCGCAACCGTGGCTTGCGAGCGCATCCGGAGCGTGCCCCGCGCGAATCGGCCGCGCTTTGGTATGAGCGGATGGTGGGCCGCATGGCGCGACTGGGCTGGCGCAAGTTGCCATCGCAAACGCCGCTGGATTTCGTCGCCGCCATTCAGGAAGCGGCACTGCAGAAGAAGGTCGCCCGCTTCACTCGCGCCTATGAATCGGCGCGCTTCGGCCAGTCCGTGGATGACGCCCAGACCTTACCGGAACTCTTCCAGGACCTCACGGTCGCGGAACCGGCCCCGCATTCCGAAGAAACGGCCGACCGGGCAGCCATCGTCTAGAAGCGGTGCGCTATGCCGGCGCCTACGTAGTAGTTGTGCTGACGGGTTCGGACGGTGACGACGTTCAGGTCTGGGACCCCGGAGTAGAAGTCGCGCGCTTCGGCGCGGAATCCCCAGCGATGCCAGAACCACACATCCACTCCGGTTCCGAACTGGACTACACCGGTATTGCCGCCGGTGGGCGCAGGGTTCGCACCGTAGTAGTTGAGAACCGAGGCTTCGCGGAAGCGGCCATAGCCGCCGCCCACACTGACCCACGGAGTGAAGGAGTCACTGGAAAAAATATTTAAACGCACCGAAGGGGTGATGAACAGCGCCCCGACGTCTTTGGGAATCTTGTCGAAGAAGTAGTTCAAGTCCATTCGCGGATAAATGGCTACGGGCAACTCCGCATACAACCCAAAAATCGTATGGGTCTTGAGCAGCCGGCTGTAATTGAACGCAACGCTGGTTGGACTTCCGAAATGAACGGGCAACCCCGTGCTCGGAACCGTCTGGGTGCTGACGAAGGTTCGTCCCGCGGTAATGGAAAGCTGATTGAGTGGAATCGAATTGGCGTCTTGCGCCAAGGCACTGGAGACGAGAACCAGAACGAGCACAACCAGAACTGCGAGGCGTTTCGCCAACATCTCTCCTCCGGAGGTATTGAGGGATGTGTTTTTTGTTTCCCTAAGATTAGCACGGGCGGCGGGGATCGGTGGAAAAGATAAGTACCCTCTTTGGTGCCCGTTTGTCGGCTGTCCGCCAGGGCGGATATCGCGATGCCGGATGCTAGAATCGTATAGATCCGTTTCCCGCTGATTCTTATCAGCATCGTCCCCGTGCCCATAAAGAAAAGCATATCCGCGACTATGGAGCCGACTGCCCCAGCCAAAGTGGGGTTTGTGAGCCTGGGCTGCCCCAAGAACCTCGTCGATAGCGAGGTAATGATGGGCATGCTGGCGCAGGCTGGCGCCGAGCTTACCCCGCACGCAGAGGATGCGGACGTCATCGTGGTCAATACCTGCTCGTTTATCGCCAGCGCGCAGCAGGAGTCGATCGATACGATCCTCGAAATGGCTGGCCACAAGACGGGGGGCAAGGCGAAAAGGCTGGTGGTGGCCGGGTGCCTGGTCGAGCGCTTTCATGACGAGATCCGAAAAAACATTCCTGAAGTGGACGCGGTCGTCGGCACCGGCGAATTGGAGAAGATTCTGGCCGCTGCCGGAGTGGCGGAAAAAACCCGCAGGCCGAGTCCGTTCAACATCCTGAGTTCCAGCACCTTAGCTCCAACTCCAAAGATCGCGACCTCGCGGCCCGAGGGCGATCGTCGCCACGGGCAAGGGCGCTTCGCGCGCGATTCCTGGGACGGCGCGGTGGCCGATCTGCCCAACTACCTCTATGACGACCACACGCCCCGCATCCTGACCACTCCGCGATCTTCGGCCTACATAAAAATCGCCGAAGGCTGCGATCATCCCTGCAGCTTCTGCATCATTCCCCAGCTGCGGGGACAGTTCCGCTCGCGGCGTTTTGAATCCGTGATCGCCGAAGCCGAGCGGCTGGCGCAATCCGGCGTGCGCGAAATTACGCTCATCGGACAGGACACCACCTGCTACGGCGAAGATCTTGGATTGAAAGACGGCTTGGCTGCGCTGCTGGAAAAGCTAGCGGGCGTCGAAGGCCTGCAGTGGATTCGCTTCCTTTACGCGTATCCCAACAAAATCACGGGGCGACTGCTGGAGACGATCGCCGCGCACCACAACATTTGTTCGTATCTTGACGTGCCGCTGCAGCACGCCTCGGCGACGGTCCTGAAGCGCATGAAACGTGGTGGCGGCGCTGACTTGTTCCTGGGCTCGATCGAGAAGATGCGCCGTGTAATTCCCGGCATTACTTTGCGGACGTCGTTCATCGTTGGCTTCCCGGGCGAGACAGAAAAAGAGTTCGAAGAGCTTTGCGGCTTTGTAAAAGAGGCGGCGTTCGACTGGATGGGCGCGTTCGCCTACTCGGACCAGGAAGGCGCGGGCGCCTTCGATCATGACGAGAAAGTTTCTCCGCGCGAGATTGAGAGCCGCCGCAGGGCACTGATGTCGATCCAGAAGAAGATCAGCCGGGCGAAGAAGAAATCGCTGATTGGACGCGAGTTCGATCTGTTGCTGGAAGGCGCTTCGACCGAGTCCGACCTGCTTCTCGAAGGCCGCACGGCGATGCACGCGCCGGAAATTGACGGCAAAGTTTTCGTGAACGATTATCCCGAGGGAAACGAGCCGAAAGAAGGAGAGTTCTACCGCTGCCGCATCACGGCTGCGCACGACTACGATTTGGTGGCGGAAATCGTTTGAAGTGATCTGCGGCATCGCTGCAGCGATCCCAGATACAAACACAATCTCCGCGAACCTCCTATCACCTTCGTTAACAGATATGCCGCGCAAGCGCACCATCAAACTCCGCTGTCCGATCTGCAAGACGCCGACAAAGGCTGCGGACGCCGACTTCCCTTTTTGCAGCGATCGCTGCCGCCTGATCGATCTCGGCAAGTGGGCGAGCGGCGGGTACGTGATTTCGTCGCCGGTGGCCGACGCCGACGAAGCGGTCCGGCAAGACAGCGCTGATGAGGACGGAGAGTGACGAGTCCTCACCGCGAGACGTCGGCCAACGCCCGCGCCCCGCTCTGGGCCACGCTGGTCGCAACTTTCTTCGGCGCGGGACGTCTCAAGCCCGGCCCCGGCACCTGGGGATCGCTGGCCACGGTCATTTTGTGGGCGTTGGCAAGTTCCCGGATTCCCGCCGCTGACCGCGCCTACGCCACAATCATCGCAGCCGTGGTTGTAAGCCTCATCGGAATCCCCGCTGCGACCCGAGTCGCGCGCGGCTCCGGCTCAAAAGATCCCCAATTTGTCGTCATTGATGAAGTGGCGGGACAACTGGTTGCGCTCATCGCCGTCCCGCTGGCTTGGAAAAGCTTTCTCGCGGGCTTTATACTCTTCCGTGTGTTCGATATGTGGAAGCCGTTTCCGATTCGGCGACTGGAGCGGCTGCCCGAAGGCACCGGCATTGTGGTGGACGACCTTGGAGCGGGACTTTACGCGCTCGCCGTGATGCATCTCCTGTTGCATTTTGGACTTCTAATGAAGTAGCACTGGAGGGTAGTAGACAAGTTCCCGCCGGAACAACCATGAGCATTTCCGACCGACTGCTGGGGAAAAAGAACGTCAACGGCAAGCCGCACATCGAAGCGGTCGCGCCTGGTTTCGCTTTGCCTGGAGGCGAGGTCCGCATCATCGGGAAAAGCCTGCGCCCGCCTGAGTTGCGCCGCCCGAGCGTGCGTTTCGGAGAGATCGAAGCTCCGGTGCTGATTTGCGCCGACGATTTCGTGGTGGCGCGCGTGCCCGAAGGAGCGACGTCGGGGCCGGTCACCGTTAGCACGAACGCGAGCACAAACGGGGCAGGCGCCAGCGAGCACGTCAGCAATGCCCATCCCATCAAAGTTGCGGTACTGGTTGCCGAGAACATGTATCCAGTGGCCAATCCCGCGCTCGACCGCGAGGGCAATATTTATGTGACGTTCTCCGGATCGCGCGGGCAGAAAGTTCCGGTGTCGATTTACAAGGTGGATACGAACTACGACGTGAAGCCGTTTCTCAGCGACCTGATGAACGCCACCGGGATTGCCTTCGACCGCGAAGGCCAGATGTACGTCTCTTCTCGCCAGGATGAGGCCGTGTACAAGGTGGCGCCGAATGGCACCATGTCGACGTACGCGGAAGGCATGGGGGTGGCGACCGGGATTGCGTTCGATCCCGAGGAAAATCTCTATGTCGGCGACCGCAGCGGGACGATTTTCAAGATTGCCCGCGATCGCCAGATTTTTGTGTTCGCCACGCTGGAGCCCAGTGTCTCCGCTTACCACATCGCCTTCGGACCGCGCGGCGATATGTTCGTCACCGGCCCCAGCACGTCCAGCTATGATTGCGTTTATAAAGTCGATCCGCACGGAACTGTATCTGTGTTCTATCGCGGGCTGGGGCGGCCGCAGGGCCTGGCTCTGGATGTCGATGGCAATGTTTATGTTGCCGCCTCGCTCGCCGGAAAGCGCGGCATCGTAAAGATCACTCCCCAGGGCAAAGCCAACCTCGAAGTCTCCGGCCAAGGCTTGGTCGGGCTGGCGTTCGCTCCGGGGAAATCGGCCATCCTCGCGACCAACAGCGGTGTCCACCACATTGCCTGGAATATCCAGGGACGGCCGCTGCTGCCGGAGTGAATAGACTTTTATAAATTGCTAATCGGGTAATTCTGTAATCAAAATCCCGGCCGGTTTCAATTGCCAAATCAAACAATTACAAAACTACCAAATGACGATTAGCCGCTGCCAGCTTTGGCCGCGGACGCGTAGGGGTAGGGGAAGAGCGATTCTTCGTGCTTTTTCAGCTCGCGGATCCAGTCCTGAATTCCCTCCCTGGCAATCGGAGACAAAGGATAAAACTCAAATCCAGACCTGGCGTCGCTGCTGTGGCGGACGGTCGCCAGCATCTCGACCGGCGCGTCCGCCAAGGACAATGAGATCACAACCGTTTCGCCCACTCGCGGTGCGCCGCAGACCAGCGCTGACATTCCGCGCACGCTGATATCGAGGCTCATACCGCGAGTAAGAAACGGCCCAAAGCGCAAGAAGCGCTGCAGTGCGACGGGGATGGTGGAAACATAGCGTGGTTCCCGGCGGCGTACGTGGTACTCGCGGGAACGCGCCAACGTCCCCCGGCTGTCAACATACATTTCCCTTCCTCCCGTGAGCAGGAACGCTCGGTCTCATGACTGCGGCATCATCACACTACGAAGGCAAGGCTCCGCCCCAGCCCCACCCCGCCTGCAGGCTGGCGCGAATCACTCCCAGCAACTCCTCGTTGTCGGCCGGCTTCTGAAAAAAGGCGACCGCGCCCGATTCGAGCGTGCGTTTTTCATTGCCCTCGGGATCGCGCGCCGTAAGAACGATCACCGGGATGCCGGAGAGCGCGGGATACTGTTGCAAATTCTTCAGCACGGCAAATCCATCGCCAGCCGGCAATCCGAGATCGAGAATGATCAAGTGGGGCTTTTCCTTCTGCGCCATTGCGATGGCGGAATAGCCGTCGCAGACGTTCACGGTGTCGAAGTTATTGGCCCGCAAACGCAGGCTCAGCGCCTGTCTGAGATCGGGATCGTCATCCACGACCATGATCTTGGCTCGATTCAGGGGTTGCTTCTCGCTGTTACTTTCCGTGCGCATACTTGTGTTTCTCCTTTTCGGTGAAGTTCTGTTTGCCCGCTAGTCCTTGCTGGATGATTTCGGTGACATAGTCGGCGACGCCCCAGACTTGTTGTTCCAGGGTCCTCGGGTCCGCAGCGGGCGGGCCGGGTATGATCTCGGCCGTCACGCGCAGGGTTCCGCTATTTTTCAACTGAGGCAGCGCGCCGACCTGTCCGCGAATGCGGTCCATCATGATGGTGACCCGATTCATGTCGGTGGCGGCAACCACGAAAAAGGTTTCGACGGGGCCGGTCGTTCCCGTGGGTGGAAGCACCAGATCCTTGTCCACGTAGATGCACTGGCGCAGGAGTTCCAGGCAGCGCTGGCAGGTTTCTTTCCAGCTTCCGCGCAGGGATTTGGACAGCGGGGTCAGTTCCACACGCACCAGTACAAGCGCTTCCCGCAAACGGCCCTGGAGTGTGATTACCGGGAGCAGTAGCTTGGCCAGAGAATAGAGCGGCAAGGTGAAGGAGAACGTGCTGCCGCTTCCGGGTTGGCTCGCCACCCACATCCTGCCGCCGTGGAGATTGACAATTTCCTTGGCGATATAGAGCCCGAGACCGAGGCCGGCGCGGTTGCCGTCCACAGCGTCAGGGTCCTGGTAGAGACGTTCGAACACCAGGGGCAGCGACTCCTGCGGAATGCCACGGCCGCTGTCGCTCACGGACAGATAGACGGATGCCGGGTCGGTCTCTACCCTCGAGGCTGTCACGATCACCGAGCCATCGGGTGGGGTGAACTTAATGCCGTTGTCGATCAGGTTGATGAAGACTTCAAGAGTGCGGTCGGGATCCGCATAGACCAGCGGAATGGATGGGTCCAGGCCGGCTTCGAGGCCGATGCGCTTTTCGGCGGCGGTGGGCCGCATCATGGCGACCGCCTGCTGAATCAGTTCACCGATATCGATGCAGCGCGGTTCGACGCGCAGCTTGCCGCTATCGGCGCGTGTGGCTTCCAGCAGATCGCGAATCATGGCGTGCAACTGATTCACGCTCTTGAGCACGGTGCGCAAGTGATCGGCCTGATCGGGCGCAATGGCGCCCGCCAATCCGTCCAGCAGCAGCGTGACGTACTGGTGAATGCAGGTGAGCGGCGTGCGCAGCTCGTGCGAGACGTGCGACAGAAACTGGTTCTTGAATTCCAGTTGCTGCCGGCGCGTGATTTCCAGGGAACGCAACAGTCCCTGGCGTTCCACCGCGTAGCGAAGCGCGCGCTCCAGTTGCTTGCTGGTGATGTCGCCTTTGACCAGGTAGTCCTGAACGCCCTGGTGAACGGCTTTCATCGCCAGCGTCTCATCATCCTGCCCGGAAAGGATCACGACCGGCACATTGGGGACCTTCTGCATGATGCGGCGAAAAGTTTCCGCGCCGTGGCTGTCGGGAAGATTCAAATCAAGCAACACCAGCGTGGGTGTTTCCGCCTCCAGACAAGCGAGAGCATCGGCGAGCCGGGGGACACAGTTCACATGGACATCGGAGTAGCCTTCGACGAGGCGCAGGCGTACAAGATCCGCGTCTCCGGGGTTATCCTCGATCAACAGAATATGGGGCGCGCCATTCTCCATCAGTTTTCCTCTCGGGGCAGGCTCACGGAGCCGAACCAGAATTCTTCAATCGATTGCATCGCCGAACAAAACTCACTTAGATTTCCGGGCTTGCTGACATAGCAATTGGCGCCGAGTTCATAACTGCGCTTGATATCCGATATCGCGCGCGATGTGCTGAACACCACGATTGGGATAGTGCGCAAATCCGGGGCGGCTTTGACCTCCGCCAACACCGCGCTACCGTCCCTCTTCGGCAAATTCAGATCCAGGATTAGCAAGTCGGGACGAACCGCATTTGCGTACTGGCCAGCGCGACGCAGATAGGCCATGGCCTCTTCGCCGTCCAAAACATGGTCAATGTGGCATTGATGCCTGCCCCCGGCCAACGCCTCCCGTGCAAGGCCGGCGTCGGCCAGGTTGTCATCCACCAGAAGGACCTGAGGCAATCGCTTCATCGCCCGGTTCCCCCCTTCCGCGTGACGACCTGCAGGCAAGGACAACTTGGAAGCGGTAGCGCCGTCATCCTCAAACCTCACTCGTACGCTTCCGCCGAAGTAGCGAGGAATCAATAGTCGGCGAATGAATGGTTGATGAATAAGTGATCGATGAACCGGGTACAGTACCCGGTCTGACGCCGTTGCACGGCACATCTCATTAGGATCGCTACATGGACATAGCCATCGGCACCACTCAAACGGGCTTGAGACCCGAAAGACAACGCGTCTCTCGCCCGGAAAACAGATGACGATCTGCATCCGGCCATGTCCGTAGAGACGTACTGGGCGAGGGCGCGAGGGCGGTGGAAGGATGCTTAGGGAACTCCAGCGAGCAGCCGCGGAGAAACGCGCGCGTCGAATCATGGCATCGCGTTTAGCGATGCCGCAGATTCCTTGCAATAAACGATCTCTTTCTTAGGGCGGAGCGAGTGAGGGGTTGCTATTTCTGGTACACGGTGGGCTGCGGGCCCTTCTCGAGCGCTTCGCGGTCCCAGATCATGCCGTCGCGGGTGAAGCTGGCCAGTTCGAAATCCTGCGTGAGTTCGAGCGCATCGGTAGGACATGCATCCTCGCACAACCCGCAGAACATGCAGCGGCTCAAGTCGTAGGTAAAGTTGACGAGCTCTTTCCGGCGCGTCTTTTCATTGCGCTCGCTGGTCACCACGATCAGGTTCTCCGGACACGCCAGCGCGCACAGGTCGCACGAAATGCAGAGCGACTCGTCGGTGTCTGGATTGACGTTCAAACGTGGCGCGCCCCGGTAACGCTCGGCTACCTGTGGCCGTTCCAGCGGATATTGCTCGGTATAGATTTCCTTGGGGTCCTGATAGCGGAAGGTGACGCCGAGTCCCTGGATCAGATCGACCAGGAACACCTTCCGCAGAATGGCAGTGATTCCCATAACCGGACTAGGATACCACTGACGGGATACAGCCTGGTGTGACTTGGATCACAAAAGACCGAGGACTGACAACCGAAGACTGAAGACCGAGGCAGCGCCGAAATGGTTTGGCGACCCTTCAAAGCTGCCTCGATCATTCGTTGCCTGCCAGCCCTTGCGAGCTGACATTCCCTTTGTGGCGCCAACGGCCAGGTGCAAACCGTAGCGGCCACGAACTTGTTCGTATTCTTCGCCATGATCCGTCATCCACTGAGAGTGGCGTCTTCGAAAGACTCTCGGCGGGAAACCGAGCAACTACACAGGTGCAAGCAGCAAACCTCGTGCCATTGCCGGGGACTGGCGCCGGTTGGACAATTAGAACTAACTGTAAGCAGAAGAGACGCTTAGATTGACACCTGAATAAATCTGTAGCGCTGCTGTCAGCCTGTGCGGAACAATGCGCATACCCTCGATGGGAACGGAACTTCCCACACCAAAAGTAACCAGTTACCCGCTAGAATGAAGAGTCTTCGAGTCCGCGCGTCCAGACTTTCATCTGAGAACCAGACCGAGGACTCAGAGCTGGATTTCCTTCAAACCGACGCTGGTGACGGACGATTGCAATCCTCCGACGAAAAACCCGACGGGTCTTCTGGCGCGCTTTCATCCTCCGCGCTTTCGTCCGACGAACTGTGGATGGAACAAGCCCTGCGCTGCGCTCGGCGCGCACTGGAGGCAGGCGAAGTGCCGGTGGGAGCGGTAGTGGTGTGTGAAGGGCGCGTGGTTGGACGAGGATGGAATCGCAATCTCACCGACTGCGATCCCACAGCGCATGCTGAAATCGTGGCGCTGCGCGAAGCGGGGCGAACCGTTGGTAATCACCGGCTCGGCGGCTGCGAACTGTTTGCTACAATTGAGCCGTGCGCCATGTGCGCGGGAGCGGCCACTCATGCCCGCGTGCGCCGCCTGGTGTATGGCGCCGACGACCCCAAGGCGGGTGCCGTCCATTCGGTGCTGCGCGTGGTGAATCACACCGGGTTGAATCATCAGATGGAAATCCGTGGCGGGGTGCTGGCCGGACGCGCGGCGGAATTGGTGCAGGAGTTTTTTAGAAGGCGTCGCTAGTCGCTGGTCGTTAGTCGCTAGTCGTTGGTTGATTGTCGTTACTCAACAAGCCGGCGATTTGACGTTTTTCCTGATGGCTGAGGGCTGTCGGCTGACGTTCGGAGAGGTGCGTGAGCGGTTGAAACGATCCGCCTCGAAAGCGGACATACCTTAACGGGTATCGTGGGTTCAAA
>Ga0209415_10005942_pt1 | contig 21824 bp, 16 predicted proteins | sample PeaSoiSIISIP2007_FD_187696 | JGI IMG/M metagenome (GOLD analysis project Ga0209415, IMG submission 187696) | Peat soil microbial communities from Weissenstadt, Germany - SII-SIP-2007 (SPAdes) (version 2) | ecosystem: Environmental > Terrestrial > Soil > Wetlands > Peat | place: Germany... | reverse complement strand
CGGCGATGATTTGATGGGATTTAGCACACGGTGCGATTCAACGCATGCAGCGGGAAGAGTCGGGTGGTAAGGGACTATTGACGCCGGGGCGCGGGTCTTGTACCACATGGAGCAACATTGTTGCGAACATTGGAACATGGGCACGCTTGAAACCGCCCTCGACATTCTCGACTGCTTCCATCCCGATTCACCTGAACTGGCGGTGACCGAGGTCGCGCGGCGGCTGGGGATTCCCAAGAGCACCGCCTCCCGCGTCTTGAAGACGATGGCGCACCGCGGCCTGACAGAGCAATGCCAGGACAGCAAGCGCTACTCCGTCGGGCCTTTGCCACTGCGATTGGGCCAGCTTTACCGGGCACGCACCCGAACGCTCGATCTGGTTGCAGCAGCGGTGGAACGGCTTGCCGCGGAAACCGGCTTCACCGGCTATGTCGGTGTCCTCGACGGCGCCGACGTCGTTATTCTACGGATGACCCAGGGACGTTACCCGGTGCGGATCGTGCTCGAGCCCGGCTACCGCGTCGCGGCCTTCGCCACGGCGGTGGGCCTGGCGCTGCTGGCGCGCGAAACGGACGCAGCGCTGCACACGATGTTGCCGCCCGTGATGGTGCACGCGCCGACCGGCCTCCGTAAGTCGCTGGCCGCGCTGTTGCGGGACCTGGCAGAGGTGCGGCGCCAGGGCTGGGCTGACGTCTCCGAGACAACCTTTCCCGGCATCCGCGCCATTGCCGCCGCCGTCGGCGGCGCGCAAGACCCGCGCCCCATCGGTCTTGCGCTTTCGTTTCCCGCCGGCGCAGCGGATGCGGCGGAGCAGGTGCGCATCGTTTCGCGGGTTACCGCGGCAGCCGACCGGATCGCGGCGCAGACGGATGATCTTCTGCGGACGCGCGCCGGTGCGATGTGCGAAGGCGCCAACGCCATCGTGCAACGGCGCGTCGCCAGATCGAAGGTGGCGGCAACAGGCAAAGGCCCTTTAGTAAGGACAGTGCGATGAGTGGCAGTGATCGGCCTGGGTCGGAGATGTCGCGCAGGAGATTCCTTCAAAGCACGGCCGGCATTGGCGGCGCGGCTCTGCTGGGGGCCCCCGGCGTAGTACGGGCGGCAGAGGCGGACGAGTTGCGCATCCTGTTCCCCGGCGGAACATGGAAGGATTGGTTCGACCAGACATTCGTCACTCCCTTCGCCCAGGCGCACGGGACGAAGATCATCTGGAAGACTGGATTGGGCTTCGAGCCGCTCGTGATTGCGGAACGTCGTCGTCCCGAATGGGACTTGATCCATGAGAATCAGAACACATCCAGCCAGTTGGGCGCATTGAATGCGGCGATCGAATGGAAGCCGGACCGGATACCGAACATAACCAAGATCCATCCGGCCTTCCGCTACAAGTTCCTGGTCGGCAAGGTTCACACACCGTACGGGATCGTGTGGAACAGCAAGCGGATAACCCGGCCCATCACATCCTGGATGGATCTATGGGACCCTGCCTTCGCGGGCAAGGTCGCGTTCCCGGATTGGGTATGGGTGGGGGAGGATGTGTTCTACGCCATCAACGCCCTGGCTGGCGGAACGGCGGATAATATCGACCCCGGCATCGTCAAGATGAAGGAGCTGTTCCAGAACAACAAGGCGCAGATCATCAGGAACGTGGAGCAAACCCAGCAGGTCCTGATATCCGAGGACGTTTGGATCTGCCCCCTGTTCGGCGCGCGCGCCGAGAAGGCGAAGCAGGCCGGCGCGACCGTTGACTTCGTGCTGCCGAAGGAAGGTGGGCTGAGCTGGATATGGAACACGTCCATTATCGCCGGCCGGCCCGCGGCTTCGATCGCGCTGGCAGAGCAATTCGTCAATACGACGCTCGACGCAGAGAAGCAGATCGCGTTCTCGCGCCTGACCGGATACCCGCCCACCAATATGCAGGCGATGAAGAATCTCCCCGCCGACCTGCAGCACCTCGCCGTCAGTGACTCCGAACTCGAGGCGATCGGCGCGCTGCAGCGAAAGTTCGACTACCTGACGCAGTTCAAGAACCGCGACCGCGTCCAGGAGCGTTGGCAGAAGGAGGTCCTGGGCTCCTGATGCGCGGGTAGGAGACACAACTTGGCCGAGCCTATCCTGGTTCTCGACGGCATCGTCAAGCACTATGGGGACGTGACGGCGGTCGGGCCGCTGAGCTTCACGGTGGACGACGGCGAGTTCGTCAGCCTGCTCGGCCCGAGCGGGTGCGGCAAGACGACGACGCTGAACATCATCGCCGGCCTGCTTCAGCCGGCCGCTGGGCGCGTGGTGATCGCCGGGCAGGATGTCACAGACCTGGAACCAAGGCATCGCGGCATGGGCGTAGTCTTCCAGAGCTATGCCCTGTTTCCACATCGCACCGTGTTCCAGAACGTCGCATTCGGCCTGCGCATGCGCAAGGTCCCACGCGAGGAAATCCGCACCCGTGTGCGAAGGATGCTGGAGATTGTCGGACTCCCCGGCGTGGAAGACCGGCTGACCGACCAGCTCAGCGGCGGGCAGCGGCAACGCGTCGCGCTCGCCCGCGCACTGGTCATCGAACCCAGGATTCTATTGCTCGACGAGCCACTTTCGAATCTCGACGCGCAGCTTCGCAAGCGCATGCGGCAGGAGCTGCGCGATCTTCAGCAACGCGTCGGAATCACCACGGTGTTCGTCACCCATGACCAGGATGAGGCGTTCGAGATGTCCGATCGCGTCATCCTGCTCAATCACGGCCGCATCGAGCAATCCGGCCGGCCTGAGGACATCTACGACACGCCCGCAAGCCGTTTCGCGGCGGAGTTCATCGGCAACGTCAACCTGCTGGAAGGCCACGTTGTTGGCGCTGACGGACCGCAGGTGATGGTGGCGGTGTCCGAAACCCTGAAGCTGTCAGGTGTTGCAGCGCGGCCGGGTTTCACACCAAGGGAACCTGTCTATCTCATGCTACGGCCTGAGCGCATCGACCTGCATAGGCAGCCCCCGAACGGGCAGGACGCGCTGTCCGCCCGCATTCGCCGGCGCGTGTTCAGCGGCGACGTGGTGTCGTTCGAGCTGGACATGGACTCCGGTCACTCGCTGCTTTGCACCAAGCCGAGCCAGGACGAGTTTCGGACCTTCGCGCCGGGTCAGGCGGTCTGGGTTGTGCCGCAGGCCTGTCGGGTGTTGCCGAGGGCGTCCTGATGCAGTCCAGCCGCAAGCTGCTGGTTGCGTTCCTGGCCCCGGCAACGGTGCTCTACACGGTATTCCTGCTGGCACCCGTGAGCCTGTTCCTGGCATTCGGACTGATGCGGTACGATGCCATCCAGCTCTTCCAGCCGGTCCTGACGCTGGCAAACTTCGGACGGATCGTCCTGGATCCATTCTATCGCGGCATCATCCTGCTGACGCTGAAGATCGCCGGCCTGACGACGGTGTGTACGCTGCTGGTCGGCTATCCCGTAGCCTATGTGCTGGCAAGCGGCCGCAGCGCCTGGCGGGGCATCCTGATGTTCCTGGTCGTGGCCCCGCTGATGACGGGCGAGATCGTGCGGACCTATGGCTGGATCGTCGTGCTGGGATCGGAGGGGCTGGTCAACCGGTTCCTGCTGGCGCTGGGCATCATCCACGATCCTTTGAAGCTGCTGAATACCCAGCTCGCCGTGGTGATCGCCCTGGTACACATCCTGCTGCCGTTCATGATCTTTCCACTGATCTCCGCGCTGGCATCGCAGGATCCGGACCTCGCGCGAGCGGCCGATACGCTGGGCGCCGGGCGGATGCGGGCGTTCCTCGAGGTGACGCTGCCGCTCAGTCGGACCGGCATCATGGTGGGCTCGCTGCTGGTCTTCACCCTCTCCGCCGGGGCCGTGGTGACGCCCTCGCTACTGGGTGGCAAGGACGTGCAGATGCTTGGGCAGACGATTTACGACCTTGTGCTGCACACGCTGAACTGGCCGTTGGCCTCGGCCTGCGCGTCCATCCTGCTGGCGCTCCAGCTCTGCTTCGTGACCATCCAAATTCGGGCGAACCGCCGTGCTCTCCGCCGAAGCTGATCTCGCAAACCCCGCCAGCCTCGCGTTGCAACCCGACCTGTCGGTTCGCAGCGGTGGCCGCACGCTTCGCGCGGTGCCCGGCACATTGCTCCGGCTGGTGGTCGCGCTGGTTTACCTTTTCCTGCTCGGCCCGATTGCGGTCATTGTCGCCACTTCATTCAGTTCAACGCACTCGATGGCATTTCCCCCCCCTGGATTGTCTTTCCGTTGGTATGGGGAGTTCCTCCGCAGCGACAACTTCACGTCAGCTTTCCGGTTCAGTCTCGAACTGGGGATCAGCGCATCGATCATCGGGACCTTCATCGGCTTCTTTACAGCCTATGCGGCCAGGCGGCTGATGGAACGGCGAGGGGGCGTCGTACAGTCCCTTGCAATGCTGCCATTGCTGATCCCTCATTTGCTGATCAGCATCTCGCTACTGCTGGCGTTGAATTTCGTGTCCCTGCCGGACTTCGCGTCGCTACTGGCCGGGCACGTGCTGATCTGTACGCCGTTCACCGTGGCCGGCATCATTGCCAGCCTGGACGGGGTGGACGCGCAACTGGAAACCGCAGCCATGACGCTCGGCGCCTCGCGCTTGACGGCGCTGATCGAGGTGGTGGTGCCGCTGGTCGCGCCGGGCGTGCTGTCGGCTTTCCTGTTCGCCTTCGTTGTCTCGTTCGGCGACGTCTATATCGCTCTGTTCCTTGCGGGGCCCGGCACGACGACGCTGCCGATCGAGATCTTCTCTTACGTGCAGTGGGAAAGTTCGCCGGTCATCGCGGCCATTACCTCGGTTCAGATCATGATGATAGTGGTGCTTGGCCTGGTGATCGAAAAGTTGGTTGGCCTGCGCAGGATCATGCGCGTCTAGGGGGAAAAATGAGGGATATCGAGGTCGGCACCGCACACTCGCACGGTCCTGGTGTGACGAAGGGGATGCTCCAGATCGGTTATCTGCCCGAGGGCTATCCGATGGAAATCCCGGTCATCATCCTGCAAGGCGCCCAGGACGGGCCTGTCATGTGGATGCATGGCTGCGTGCATGGCAACGAGTATTGCGGGGCCTATTCCATCCACCAGTTCATCCGCGCGCTCGATCCGGCCGAACTTCGGGGCACGGTGGTTGCCCTCCCCGTGCTCAACATCACGGGCTTCCAGCGCCAGCAGCGGATGAGTCCATTCGAGGGCTACAATGGCGGCGATCTCAACCGGCACTTCCCCGGCAATCCGGCGGGCACGCTGACCGACCAGATGGCACACCACATCTGGCAGGTCTTCCGGAAATACGCCGATGTCCATGTCGACATGCACACGGCGATGACGCCGGACACGCGCTGGGCCTTGTTCGCGCCGGCCGAAGGCCCGGCAGGCGTGCGGGCCGAGGCCATGGCGCGAGCCTTCGGTTACGAAAACATGCTGCCGACGCCGTTATCGATTCTTGGTGGATCGTCTCTGGTCGAGGGCGCCAAGGCGGGTATTCCCGGGCTGATCGTGGAGGCCGGCGGGCTCGGCCCAAGCTTCTCGATGGAGACAGTGGCGGATGTCGCCGAACGCCTGCGCAATGTGCTGCGCGCGCTGGACATGCTGCCCGGCGCGACGCAGCAACACGCGCCCGCCACATTCTTCTCCGACTTCGCCTGGATCACGGCAACGCGCGGCGGCCTGTTCAAGCGCGCGGTGCAGTGCGGCCAGCGGATTTCCAAGGGCGAAATAGTCGCCCGATTCTACGATGTGTTCGGCGAACTGGTGGAGGAAACACCCAGTCCCGAGTCCGGCGTCGTGCTCGCGACCGGCGCGGGGCCGCTCATGCCGCCTGGCGAGATCGTCGTTCATATCGGGCTCAACCCACGAGCGGCGTGACGCACGCACGGGATGAAAGGAACCAGAGATGCAAGCAATCGAGATCGGCACCGCCGTGTCCCGCGCGCCGGGCCTGGCGAAGGGTTTCCTGAAGACGGGCGAATTGCCGGACGGCCGGCCGGTGCGGATTCCCGTGATGATCAGGCGCGGCGCACACGATGGCCCGGTGCTATGGCTGCACGCCTGCGTCCATGGCAACGAGTATTGCGGTGCCTTCACATTGCATGAGCTGGTGCACGGGCTGAAGCCGGAGACGCTGAAGGGCACGGTGGTCGCACTGCCGGCGCTGAACGTCACCGCGTTCGAGAAGAACCAGCGGATGAGCCCGTTCGAAGGCTATGCCGGCGGCGACCTCAACCGTTGCTTCCCGGGCCGCGCCGACGGCAGTTTCACCCAGCAGATTGCCTACGCGGTCTATGAGCAATTGCGGCGCCACGCCAATTTCTTCATCGACCTGCACACGGCGATGACGCCCGATGTGCGCTGGGCGCTGTTTCCAAATCCGCCGAATGAGGTCGGCCGCGCCGCGGACGGCATCGCGCGCGCTTTCGGCTTCTCTAGCACATTGCCGGCGCCGTCGGACATCCTGGCCGGTGCCGCGGCGATGGCGGCCGCGCAGGACGGCATACCGTCCTTTCTCGCCGAAGTCGGCGGCAAGAATGCAAACTACACCCAGGAGGCAGTCAGCGACGCCGCCGAACGCCTGCGCAACGTTATGCGTCATCTCGGCATGCTGGAAGGCGAGGTCACGCAGTACGGCCCGCTTACCTACTTTTCCAACTTCGCGTGGGTGCATGCCACGCGCGGCGGACTGTTTCAGCGGTCGGTCCGGTGCGGCGATACGGTCGAGGCGGGCCAGGAGATCGGCCAGTACTTCAACCTGCATGGGGACCCGGTGGGCGCGGCACAGACCCCGCACGCCGGCGTGGTGCTGGCGATCCATTCCGGGCCGATCATGGCCACCGGAGAGACGCTGATCCATGTCGGCCTCGATCCGCGGCCAGCCTAGGGGGCAATCATGAACGACGTAGCATCGCCCGGCTCGCCGAGCGCAGAGGTCGCCGCCATTCTCGATGGCTTTGGCGTGCCTCGGGAGAAGTGGCTCGGCGGCACGTGGGAGGTGCGCTCCCCGATCGACGGCGCAGTCATCGCGCGCGTCGGCGAGACCGCCCCGGAAGCTGTGCGCGGTTTTGTCGAGACGGCGCACGCGGCTTTCCTCCGCTGGAGGATGGTGCCCGCGCCACGGCGCGGCGAACTGGTCCGATTGCTCGCCGAGGAGCTACGCGCGGCCAAGCAGCAGCTTGGCCGGCTGGTGACGCTCGACGCCGGCAAGATCGTCTCCGAAGGCCAGGGCGAAGTGCAGGAGATGATCGACATCTGCGATTTCGCTGTCGGGCTGTCGCGACAGCTCTACGGCCTCACCATCGCCACAGAGCGGCCGGAGCACCGGATGATGGAGACCTGGCACCCGTTGGGAGTGACCGGCATCATCACGGCATTCAACTTCCCGGTCGCGGTGTGGTCGTGGAACGCGGCGCTGGCTTTGGTCTGCGGCAATCCCGTCGTCTGGAAACCATCGGAAAAGATGCCGCTGACCGCACTGGCGGTGCAGCAGCTATTGGACCGGGCGATCGCTCGTTTCGGCGACGTCCCGCCTGGCCTTTCTACCGTACTGGTCGGCGGGCGCGCGGTGGGTGAGGCGCTCGCCGACGATCGGCATGTGCCGCTGATCTCCGCCACCGGCTCCACGGCGATGGGCCGCGCAATCGCGCCCCGGCTGGCGTCACGACTGGCGCGGTCGATCCTGGAACTCGGCGGCAACAACGCCGCGATCATCTGCGCCTCGGCCGATCTCGACCTGGCAGCCCGTGCGATTGCGTTTGCGGCGATGGGCACGGCGGGCCAGCGCTGCACCACGCTGCGACGCCTGTTCGTGCACGAGAGCGTGCAGGATGCGCTGCTGCGTCGTCTGGAGCATGCCTACAACTCTGTCGTCGTCGGTGACCCGCGCCGGGCTGAAACGCTGGTCGGGCCGCTGATCGATTCCGCCGCGCTGGCAGCGATGCGAGCCGCCCTCGCGGAGGCGCGGGACCAGGGCGCCCATGTCTCGGGTGGCGCACGTGTCATGGTCGAGGGACTTGAAGGCGGTGCCTATGCCCGTCCCGCTCTTGTGCGCATGCACACGCAAACCGCGACGATGCAGCGGGAGACCTTCGCACCGATCCTTTACGCGCTGCCCTTCCGCGAACTGGATGAGGCGATCCGCCTGCACAACGACGTGCCGCAGGGGCTGTCCTCCTCGATCTTCACCAACGACCTGCGTGAAGCAGAGCAATTCCTCTCTGTCGCCGGGTCCGACTGCGGCATTGCCAACGTCAATATCGGCCCGTCGGGCGCGGAGATCGGCGGCGCGTTCGGCGGTGAGAAGGAGACCGGCGGGGGACGCGAGGCCGGGTCGGATTGTTGGAAGGCCTACATGCGCCGCGCCACCAACACGATCAATCACGGCCGTACCCTGCCGCTGGCCCAGGGCGTGACGTTCGACGTGCCGGCCTGATCCCAACGCCGCCGCGGGAATGGTCGCGCGGCACCGCCGGGATCAGGGACACGGAACGACATGCTCAGGATCGGCGTCGATATCGGCGGCACCTTTACCGACCTCGCGGTCTGGCGCGACGAGGCGGACGAGTACCGCCGGATCGACAGCGACAAGCTTCCCTCCTCGCGCCCCGACTACGCGCAGGCTGTGATCGAGGGACTTAGCCGCATCATCGAACGCCAGGGCGTGCGACCAGCCGACCCGGTGCTGGTGGTGCATGGCACCACGGTCGGCACCAACGCCATCATCGAGCGATCGGAACCGCCGGTCGCGCTGATCACCACGCAGGGCTACCGCGACATTCTGAATATCGCCCGGCTGCGTCTGGACAAGCCGGTAGATCTGTTCAACCGCCGCCCGCCGCCGCTGGTGCCGCGCTCGCTGGTGTTCGAGGTGACCGAACGGCTGCGCGCCGACGGCAGCATCGACACCGTCCTGGACGAGGACTCGGTGGTCACCGCCCTCACGGCCGCCCGCGCACATGGCGCCGCCGCGATCGGTGTCTGCCTGATCCACGCCTACCGCAACCCCGTGCACGAAGCGCGGGTGCTGGAGATCGCGCGCGCTCGCTTCCCCGATCTCGACGTCATGGCGTCGCACCAGATCTGGCCGCAGCAATCCGAGTACGAGCGCGCAGTGCTGACGCTGATGAACGTCTGCGTGAAGCGGCTGATGGCGGGCTATATCGGCGAGATCGACATTTTCCTGCGCCGTCGCCTCCCGAATGCCAGGCTGCTGATCACGAAATCGAACGGTGGCGTCATGGCGGCGGCCGAAGCATGCCGGCTGCCGGTGCACACGCTGCTGTCCGGGCCTGCCGCCGGCGTGACCGCGGCGCGGGCACTGGGGGAATGGAGCGGAACCGGCAGCGTGCTGACGATGGATATGGGCGGCACCTCCACCGACGTCTCGCTGGTGCAGGTCGGCCGCCCGGCCGCCACAGCGCAGGCCGAGGTGGGCGATTTCCCGTTGTTCCTGCCGGTGACCGCGATCGAGGCGATGGGGGCGGGCGGCGGTTCCATCGCGTGGCTGGACGGCAAGGTGCTGAAGGTCGGCCCGCGCAGCGCCGGCTCCAAGCCGGGACCCGCCTGCTACGGCACCGGTGGAACCGCCCCAACCCTGACCGATGCCTACCTGCTCTGCAACTACCTGTCGCCGCGCGGACTTCTGGGTGGCCGGCTGCCGTTGTCGCGGGATTTGGCTGAACAGGCGATGGCCCCTATCGCGCAAGCCGCCGGAACCGGCGCGGTGGAAGCTGCCGAGGGCTGCATCGCGGTCGCCACTTCCAACATGCTGGCGAAGATACTGCCCTTCCTGGCGCGCGCCGGCACCGATCCGACCGACCTGACGCTGATGATCTTCGGAGGCGCCGGCGGCCTGCATGGTCCGCTGCTGGCAGAGGAGGTGGGGATCAAGCGCATCCTGGTGCCGCGCCTGTCCTCGGTGTTCTGCGCCTTTGGCTGCCTGGCGGCCGACCTCGTGCATGACGGGGTACGCAGCGTCACCGGCATGGCGCTCGAGGCGGGCGAAATGGTCCGCATCTTCCAGGACCTGGCGCAGTCCGGACGCGATTGGGTGGCAAGCCAGGCGGCGCGCGGACAGGTCGGCTCGATTGACGCCCTGTTCCTGGCCGAGATGCGTTATGCAGCGCAGTCCTTCACTATTCCGGTGGACCTGACGGCAGCAGTGCGCGACGGCGCTGGCATGGCGGGCTTCGCCGACGCGTTCCATGCAGAGCATGAGACGCTGTTCGGCTACGCCAGCCCCGGCGCGCCGGTCACGGTGAATGAGTTGCTGGTGCGCACTTTCGGGCGCCAGGCCAAGCCGCGTGCCGTGCCGGCAACTGATACGACGGCGCGCGCGGCGGCGCCTGAATCGCGGCGTGATCTTCGCTTCCTGGGACGCTGGTGGCCCGACTGTCCGGTGTTCGATCGGGGCGACCTGGATACCGGCTGGGTGCAGGCGGGGCCGGCGGTGATAGAGCAGGACTTGGCGACGGTGCTGGTACCACCGGGGTTCGAGGCACGGATCGGCGTGCTCGGCGACATCGTCCTGACCAAGGAGGACTGAGTCATGGACCTGGCACGCACGGAGATCATGAAGAACCGCTTCTCCGCGATGGCGGAGGAAGCGGCCACCGTCGCCTACCGGACGGCGCACACCACCTTCGTCAAGCAGACTCAGGATTTCCAGGTCGCGCTGGCGCGGCCGAGCGGCGAGTTCTTCGCGTATCCGATGCTGACCGGAGTCACCTCCGGCGGCGGGCAGAGCATCGCCGGATTGCTGGAGCATTTCGCCGACGGGTTCGAGCCCGGCGACGTGGTCATCTCCAACGACCCGTTCCGCACCGGCGGGTTGGTGACGCACATGATGGACATCCATCTCGCCCGGCCGGTGTTCTACCATGACGAGTTGATCTGCTTCGCGTGGTCGTTCGTGCACGCCTCCGACATCGGTGGCGCTGTGCCCGGCAGCATATCCCCGGAACTCTACGAAGCCTTCCAGGAGGGCGTTCGCCTGCGCCCGACCAAGCTGCTGCGTGCCGGCGTACTGAACCAGGACGTGGTGAACATCCTGCAGGACAACTCGCGCATCGGTGACCAGGTCTGGGGCGATCTGGAGGCGATGATGGCGGCGATGCGGCTGCTGGACCGCCGGGCCGGCGCGCTGTGCGACCATATCGGGGTCGCGACGTTCCGCCAGGGCATCGACGACGTGATGGACTATGCCGAGACGAAAGCACGTTCCGTGATCAGCGGCCTGCGCGACGGCGAGTACAGCTTTTCCGACTATCTCGAAGGCAACGACGAGGCCGACATGGTGCATATCCATTGCCGGCTACACGTCGCCGGGGACGAGGCAGAGATCGACTATTCCGGCAGCGACCCACAGGTTCATGCGGCATTGAACTTCACCGCGGGTGGCCGCTCGCATCCGTTCCTATGTCTGGGACTGACGAACTACATCCAGACGATGGAGCCTTCCATCCCGGTTAATGGCGGGATGATGCGCCCGATCCGTGCCCATGCGCCGCCCGGCACGCTGTTGAACGCCGAGTTCCCGGCGGCGACCGGCAACCGCTGGGTGTCGGCGATGCGCACCTACGACGCATTGGTCGGTTGCGTGAACCAGGCCATTCCCGACGGCATCACCGCGTGCGGCGCCGGCCAGGCCGGCATCATCAGCGTGTCCTGGCAGGACGCGTCGAGCAGCCGCACACGGGTGGCCGTCGTGGAGCCGTTTTCGGGCGGCTCGGGCGGCCGGGTCCGGGCTGACGGCGTGGACGCCAACGACACGATGGTAGGCTACCTGAAGAGCACCCCGGTGGAGCATGTGGAGGCGGAGACGCCGCTACTGGTGCGGCAGCACGCTCTGGTGCCATCCAGCTTCGGCCACGGGCGTTACCGCGGCGGCGCCTCGGTCTGTATTGAGTTGGAATGCCAGAGTGTGCATGCGGCCATCACCGTGCGCGGGCTGGACCGTTTCCGGTTTCAGCCCTGGGGGGTGCGGGGCGGAGTTCCCGGGCGCAGCGGCGAGACCTGGCTGTGGCGGGACGGGGAGGAGATTGCGCAGGGCCGCATCCGCGTGCTGACAATGCGGCGGGGCGATGTATTGCGGATGATTTCGCCCTCGGGCGGCGGGTTTGGGAATCCGACTGAGCGCCCTCCGAAGTTGGTGTTGCAGGACGTAGCGAACGGACTATTGGACGAGACGGAGGCTGCCGCGATCTACGGCGTCGTTATCCGGGCCGGCGAGGTGGACGCCGAGGCGACCGCGCACAGGCGGGCGGAGATGGCGGGATCGGCCGCTGATGTTCCGGCGGTGGCCCACGGACCGGCGCGGCGGCGTTACGAGGCGATCTGGCCGCCCGAGGCGAGTGCCGAGTTGGCGAGAGCCGTGTTACAGGTCCTGCCGGGTTTGCGTCGGGCCGTACAGCAGGAAGCACGGGCGGCGCTTGGCGCGGGTCCGGTGCCGGTGGAAACAGCGGGGGTCCGCGACGTGGTAGCTTCGGTAGCGCGGCGGCTGGAGGTTGGGCGCACGTGACGGCTGCCACGGCAACCCGTTCCTCCCGCGTTGCGCATCGCACCCAGGGATGCAGCCGTGCTAGCAGCCTGTCGGACTTAGCCGAAAATCCGAATTTTTTGGAACATAGTTGCTAGAAGGCGCCCTCATCCGTACATTCACTACGTTAAAGGATTGTTGATCAGTAGAATATTGCGCGAAAGGTTTAAGTCCGACAGGCTGCTAGGCATGGGAGGCCATGAGCAAATCCATGAATCATCCAACCCGCCGCGCGCTCCTGGCCGGCACTGCCGGCGCAGCATTGCAGCCGCAGCGCGTATTCGCCCAGGCAACCCCCAGCCAGGTGGGCGCCGGAACGCCACGCCGGGGAGGCACGCTGCGCGTGTCCGTCGATCAGGCGGCCAGCGTCCTCAACCCGCTACTGACGCGGGTCAATCCGGAATACCTGGTTTCCGAATTGCTTTACAGTGGCCTGACGCGATTGCGCCCGGACATGACGGCGGAGCCCGATCTCGCGGAAAGCTGGACAGCCAACGACACGCTGACCGAATGGACCTTTCGGCTGCGCGACAATCTCCGCTTCCACGACTCCAGCCCCTGCACGGCCAAGGATGTAGCGGCGACGTTCACCGCGATTCTCGATCCGAAAACCGCCTCCCCGGCCCGCACCAATGTCGGTCCGATCAAGGAGGTCGTCGCGCAGGACGACCGCACCGCGCTATTCCGTCTGTCGGCGCCCTATGCCGACATGCCCGCGGCGCTGGCCTACACCAACGCCCGCATCATACCCGCCGCGATCGCCACCGGCGATCTGTCGCGCTTGTCGCGCGAGGCCGTGGGTACCGGCCCGTTCAAACTGGTGTCGTTCGAACCGGACCGCCGCGTCATCGTCGCGCGCAACGAAGCATTCTACGATCCGGCACGCCCCTACCTGGACCGCGTCGAGGTGCTGGTCTACCCGGACCCGACGGCACAAAGCTCGGCACTGATCTCCGGCGATATCGACCTGATAGCTGGGGCGGGGCAGAGCGAGTATCAGCGCCTGTCAACCGCACACGGCGTGGCCGCCTTGCGCGTGGCATCAGGCCAGTTCCTGAATATCAACATGGGCTGCCAGCAGCCGCCGTTCAGCGACATCAGCGTGCGCCGCGCGCTCGCGATGACGGTGGACCGAACGGCAATGGCCGGCTTCGTGGCGCAAGGCTACGGCACGCCAGGCAACGACGTGCCGGTCAACGCCGCCTATCATTTCTTCAAGCCGGTGCCGCAGAAGCAATCCGACATTGCAGCGGCGAAGAAATTGCTGGCGGAAGCCGGCTTCCCCAACGGTATCGACCTGACCCTGATTGCCTCGGACACTCCTGGATCGCGCACGCAGCTTGCCATCGCGGTACGGGAAATGGCGAAGCCCGCCGGCTTTCGCATCCAGGTGCAGACCATGCCGCACGCTACCTATCTCGACCAGGTTTGGAAGAAGGGCAATTTCTACGTCGGCTTCTACAACATGCAGGCAACCGCCGACGCGATCTTTTCCTTGCTCTACACCTCGACCGCAGCCTGGAACGAGACGCATTGGAACAACGCCGACTTCGACGCGGCGGTCAACGCGGCGCGCGTCACCACCGACGAGGCGATGCGCCGCGATCTGTACGGTCGCGCCCAGCAATTGATGTACGATGACGTGCCGTCGGTCATCCCGACCTTCTTCGACCTTCTGGCGGCGCGGCGCGATTACATGCAGGGCTACGTGCTGCACCCACGCGGGGCAGTGTTCCGCCTTGATCTCGTGTGGCTTGGTCCGGGCGCGCCAACGAGGGGTTGAGGCTTGTCCGGCGCCTGGTTACTGCGGCGGCTCTTCACTGTCGTCTACACGATGCTGGTCGTCTCGCTGCTGGTGTTCGCCATCACCCAAGTTCTGCCAGCCGACGCGGCCGTAACCCTGTTGGGCGAGAACGCGACTCCTGCGGCGCTGGCAGCAGTGCGGCTGCGCCTTGGCCTCAACGATCCGGCCTGGAGGCAGTACGTGCATTGGCTGCTGCATCTGGCGCATGGCGATCTCGGCGTTTCAATGCGCACCGGCCAGCCGGTGGCGCCGACGATGCTCACCGCGCTCGGCCGCTCGCTGCTGTTGGCCGGACTGTCCCTGGGCTTCATGCTGCTGATAGCAGTGCCACTCGGGGTGCTCGCGGCGCTGCGGCGCGGGCGACCGATTGATCTTCTGGTCGGGCTGCTGTCCTATCTGGGTGTCTCGGTGCCGGAATTCGTCACGGCCACGCTGCTGCTGATCGTGCTCGCCGACCACCTGCAATGGCTGCCCGCCACCGGCTATGTCGCGCCCAGCGAGAACCTCGTCGGCAGCTTGCAACATCTGGTCCTGCCCGTGCTGACGATCTCGCTGATCCTGGTCGCGCATGTCTCGCGCATGGTGCGGTCGGAAACCATCGACATCCTGCACAGCGACTATGTGCGCGCCGCCCGACTGAAGGGCCTGCCGCCGCGGACCGTGCTGTTGCGCCATACGCTGCGCAACGCTCTGCTGCCGGTCATCACCATCGTCGCGCTGGATGTCGGCTACCTGCTGGGCGGGATCATCGTGGTGGAGGAAATCTTCGCCATTCCCGGCATCGGCCGAGAGCTGTTCGTTGCGATCACCGCACGCGATCTGCCGACGGTGCAGGCGGGCGCACTGATCATGGCGGGCACCTACGCCGTGGCCAACACGCTGGCGGACATTGCGTACGCGTTGCTGGACCCACGCATTCGCTATGACTGACACGCTGCACCGCCTGCTGCGCACACCACAGGGTATGCTCGGCCTGGTGCTGCTGTTCGTTCTGCTGCTGGCCTGCGTGTTCGGACCAACGCTGGCGCCGTACGACCCCGATGCAATCGATTTCCTCGGCCGCTTCGCGGTACCGGGTGCACGCCATATCCTGGGCGCCGACCAGTTGGGGCGCGACGTGTTCAGCCGGCTGCTGGCCGGCGCGCGCGCCACCGTGCCGCTGGCGCTGGCCGCGACTCTGCTGGGGGCCGCTGCGGGCGCGGTGATCGGCACATTGTCCGCCTATCTTGGTGGCCTGTGGGACGAGGCGATCATGCGCACGGTTGACGCCGTGATGGCGATCCCGGGCCTGCTGCTGGCGCTGCTGCTGGTCAGCACGTTCGGCGGCGGTGCGTTGAACGCGGCCCTCGCGATCGGCATCGCCTTTGCGCCGGGAATGGCGCGAGTCACCCGTTCTGTCGCGCTGACCGCGCGGCAGGCGGATTATGTCAGCGCCGCCATTGCGCGCGGCGAAAGTGGCGGCTGGATCGTGCTGCGGGAGATGCTGCCCAACGTCGCCGCACCCGTTATCATCGAGGCTACGATCCGCGTCGCATTCGCGGTGATGCTGTTCTCGACCCTGTCGTTCCTAGGCCTGGGCGCGCAGCCACCACTCGCCGAATGGGGGCTGATGGTGTCGGAAGCCAGGCCCTTCCTGCACCAGGCACCCTGGGTGATCGTCGTGCCATGCTGCGCGATCGCCCTGACCGCCGTTTCGTTCAACCTGCTGGGGGATGGGCTGCGCGACGCGCTCAACCCGAGGGACGAGCAATGACACCGGCGCTGTCCGTACAGGGTTTCACCCTGGATTACACGACACGGCACGGCACGCGCCGCGTGCTGGACGGCGTCGACCTGGTCATCGCACCGGACGAAGTGGTCGGCCTGGTCGGCGAATCCGGCTCGGGCAAGACGTCGCTTGCCTGGGCCATCATGCGCCACCTGCCGCGCAATGCGCACGAGGTGGCGGGTCACATCCTGCTGGGCGTGACCGATCTGCGCGCCGCCGGCCCGCGCGCCGTGAACGCCCTGCGCGGACGCCGCATGGGCATGGTGTTCCAGGATCCGTCCACGGCACTGAACCCGACGCTGACCATCGGGCGGCAGGTCACGGAGGTGCTGACCTATCATCGCGGCCTGTCCGGCGCCGCTGCCTGGCACGCCGCCGTCGATGCGTTGCGCCATGTCCATCTGCGCGAGGCCGAGGCCCTGATGCGCCGCTATCCTCACCAGATCTCCGGTGGCGAGAAGCAGCGCGTGGTGATCGCCACCGCCTTTGCCTGCCAGCCTGAACTGATCATCTTCGACGAACCGACCAGCGCACTGGATGTCATCACCGGCGCGCGCATCCTGGCGCTGTTCGCCGAGCTACGGCGGCAGACGGGCGTGGCCGCGCTGTACATTTCGCACGATCTGGCACTGGTCTCGCGCGTTGCCGACCGCGTCGCGGTGCTGCGGGACGGCAAGGTGGTGGAGGAAGCGGCGGCCGACACGGTGTTCCGTGCGCCACATCACGACTACACGCGCCGCCTGGTGGATGCCGTGCCACGTCCGGAGCGACGCCTGGTGTTCGACGCGCCCGGCGAGGGTTCCTTGCTGCGCGCAGAGAAAATCGCGGTGCGTTACGCGCGCCGCCGTCTGTTCCGCGCGGCCGCGCCACCGGCGACGCACGATATCGGGTTTGCCATCAGGCCGGGTGAAATCCTGGGGGTGGTCGGCGAATCGGGCTCCGGCAAGTCGTCGCTCGCGCGCGCGCTGACCGGGCTGGCGGCGTTCAGTGGTGGCATCCAATTCGCCGGTCGCACGATCGCCGGACCGCGCGACATGGATCGCGACTACCGCCGCGCCGTGCAGATCGTGTTTCAGCACCCCGATGCGTCGTTGAATCCGCGCCAGACAATCGGCCAGATCCTTTCGCGTCCGCTGCGGCTGTACGGCGGCGATCCGCGCAGCGTCCCTGCATTGCTGGAACAGGCACGTCTGCCGGCGGACTATGCACGTCGGCATCCGCACCAGCTTTCGGGCGGCGAGAAGCAACGCGTCGCTGTTGCCCGCGCCTTCGCCGCACGTCCCAGACTGGTGATCTGCGACGAGATCACCGCGCCGCTCGACGTGTCGGTACAGGCGTCGATCATCGCGCTGCTGCTGGCACTGCGCGAGGCGCACGACACCGCCTATCTGTTCATCACTCACGACCTCAATCTGGTCCGCCAGATCGCCCACCGTGTCGCCGTGATGCGGGCCGGTGAAATGGTGGACCTGCTGCCCACCGAGGCGCTGTCGGGCGCAGCCACGCACCCGTATACACGCGAACTCATCGCCGCAACGCCCGTTCCAGCGGGCACCTGACGGGGGACGTTCCATGACGCAACAAGAGCTTCTCGCCCGCATCGACACGCAATTCTGCCTGGATTTCCTCAGCCGCATGGTGCGCCACAAGAGCTACAGCCAGACACCGGGCGAACGAGAACTGGCCGGCTTCATGGCGAGCGAAATGACGGCGCTGGGCCTGGAGGCCAAGCTGACCGCGGTGGAGGGCGAGCGCGTCAATGCAGTGGGACTCTGGCGGGGAACGGGCGGCGGCAGCAGCCTGATGTTCAACGGCCATGTCGATACGAATCCAGTTTCGGAAGGATGGACCGTCGATCCGTGGGGCGGGATCGTGGATGACACGTCCATTTACGGCATCGGCGTATCCAACATGAAGGCCGGCGACGCCGCCTATTTCTGTGCGGTGAAGACGTTGATCGATGCCGGGGTGCGGCTGAAGGGCGACGTGCTGCTGACTTACGTGGTTGGCGAACTGCAAGGCGGTGTCGGCACCCTGGCGCTGATCGACCAGGGTTATCGCGCGGATTACTTCGTCAACAGCGAACCGACCGATCTTCAGGCGCTGGCGATGCACGCTGCGGCCTTCACCTTCATCATCGAGTTGGTTGGCAACACGCGCCATCTATCGAAACGCGAGGAAGCAGTAGATGCGATCGCGGCGGCCTGCGATCTGATCCCTCGGTTGAATGCGATGATTTTCTCCGGTGCACCGTCGGCAGAGCACGCGGCGATCAATCGAGTGCATGTCGGGGTGGTGCACGGTGCGCTTGGCAAGGAGCTGCACGAATGGCGGCCGGCGCAGGTGGCGGATTACGTGCGCCTGATGGGCTCGGGCCGCTACGCGCCGGGGCAGACCGAAGAAGGTGCGCTGGCCGACCTGCGCAGTGCGCTGGATGCGCTCGAGACGCGCTTTCCTGGACTGAAGGCGACACTGACGCCCGAGCGGCTGCGCGGACGGCCGACGATGCCGTCGTTCGAGGCCGACCGGAACAGCAAGGTGGTCGTGGCGATCAACAACGCCTATCGGACGGTGCGTGGCGAAGCGCAGCCGACCGGCGCGATCACGCCGCCGGGATTCTATGGGACTGATGCAGCGCATCTGTACCGCAAGGCGGGCATGTCGGGGATCGTCTGCGGCCCCGGCGGACGTTACAATACGATGCCGGACGAGCGGGTCGATATCGTCGATTATCTGGACATGGTGCGCATCTATCTGCTCACGATCCTTGCGGTGTGCGAGCAGGCGTGACGCGAGAAAAGCCTCTCCCGCGCTGTGACTCTGTCGTTTGAAGGGGTCTGATTCACTCTCGGTGCAGGGAGGCGGGTGCCAATGCTCGAAAATCCTGCAATCAGCACGCAAATCTGGCAAATTGAGCGCTCGACGTCGCCTGGGCATTCGGGCCGTCACATCCGGGGGCGAATTGCTTGCAGCGTCAAAGGCTTGCTGGGTCCAGCTTGCGCCGAGAGTGAAGCAGACCCGTTCAAACCACAACGCGACATCGGCGCCTTCCAGCCCGAGCATGCGGGCAAGATGAACTTCTATCTCGCCGCATTGGATGACACCGAACGGCAGCCCGGGGATGGGCCGAGCATCGGCCTGATCCTGTGCCGCGAGCGCAACCGGGTTGTGGTCGAATATGCCCTGCGCAATGTCAGCGGACCGATCGGAGTGGCCGAGTAAAGGCTGCTGGTTGCCGATGCTCTCCCGGCTGCCCTAGCCGATGCGCTGCCGACCGCAGCAGAGATCGAGACTGGGATTGGGCTGCCGGAGGACGATGCGAGCGGGACGTGAGGGGAACGGAGTGGTCGGAGAATGTCCAGCCGACGAGAGCGAGCGTGCGCGGGTTGTCTATGCTGAGGTCACGGTCGCTGATCCCCCGATGATCGCAGATCAGGGCCACGACTGGCCAAACCGCATTGGTTTCCGAGCGACATCGTTGGCGCGTCAACGCCGCCCCTTAACTGGGCTTGGTCGGTCGCGTTCCCGGACCATCGCACGACGCCGAACGGGATCATGTATCGTTTGTCGTTCAACCAGAGGTTCACTTCGGCCGTCTGCGACCAAGCCTGCCGCTCGTGCGCCACTGGCTTCGGCCTTTGCCACTCCCCGATATTGAAGGAGGGCTGCGTCGCGCCTGGATCAGTGGACTTGGGGACCATCAGGATCTCTGGGGTCGCCCGAACCGGCGAGAGGAGACTGGAGGTAGTCGGGCCGGATGGTGCGCTGGCCACCCCAGAAATCCTGATGCTCTCCAGATCCCGCGCGCGGCGTTCCTCCGCCTGCGGAACGCCTTCGATGATGCCTAGCGCTGTGCCTAGGAGTGCACGCTCGCGGTGCACACGGCTTGGCCGAGCGTGAGCGTCGAAGTCGGCCTCGATTGCTTGGCCGTCCAGCCCCTGACAGCGTCTTCACGGATGCGGACCATGGCATGCGGCCAAGCGCGTCCGCGAACAGCTGCCGCAAAACCTCACCGGTGTCGAGGCAAGGTTGGAACGAGCCAAAACCGCCGACGCCGGATCATAGCCAGGCTGCACGGCGCGCAGGCAAGTGTGGCTGACCGCACGCCATTGAAATGCTTGACATGGCGGGGTTCTGAAAATACTGAACGGCGTAGCCGAAGACATGCCCCGGCCAGCGCTGTATCGCCGCGCTACTTCAGCAGGCGCCAGCATGAGCTGTCGCTGTCGATATGGGGATATCCATGAATCAGATCGCTCGCTCAATGTCCGATATTTCGCGCCGACGCTTCCTTGGCATGCTCGGGATCGGCAGTGCGGCCTCACTTTCGCCCTCGCTGTCGCAAGCCGCTTCCGGTGTGGCGGACGGCGGCACCTTCATCGTTGCGATCGACGCCGATGCGCCAACGTTGAACCCCATGGTCAGCCAAGTGACCGAGACATTCATAACATGCAATCAAATCTTCGACACACTGGTGAAGTACAACGCAAACTTTGAGCCGATCCCCTGGCTCGCGAAGTCCTGGACCGTGTCACCCGACGGCAAGACATTCGAATTCGTGTTGAATACCGGCATCAAATGGCATGACGGGACCCCGTTCAACAACGACGATATCGTCTATACATTCCAGGAGGCTGGCCCCAAATACTCCAATACCTATAGCCTAGTGATGAAAAATCTGACCGGCATCGACAGTGCGGAGCCGGGCAAGATCGTCTTCAGGTTTTCCCAGCCGGTCGGCGCGCTGATGTCCTACCTGGGTGACCCGAACTTCAACATCCTGCCGAAACATCTGTTCGCGGGCACCGACCCGAGAACGAACGAGGTGAATTCGAAACCGATAGGTACCGGGCCGTTCATGTTCAAGGAATGGGTGAGGGGCGATCACCTCACTTTGGTCAAGAACCCGAATTATTGGCAATCCGGGCTGCCGCATTTCAACACGCTTATTTTCCGCACGGTGTCGAATCCGACCGCCGCGATCAGTGCGCTGCAACAAGGCAGTGTGAACTTCGTGGCGACCGAGGTTCAGCCGGTGAGTGCCCAGATGCTCAAGGGCTCCAAGACCATCACCACGTTGTCGCCGTCGGTCCTGGCCCGGACATTGGATCTGTGGCCCAACCTGCGCTCCAAGCCGCTGTCCGACCTTCAGGTGCGGCAGGCGCTGAGCCTTGCGGTGGACCGCCCCCGAATGGTCACGGATATCGGCTTCGACCAGACCGTGCCGGCGCGCGGGCCGATCGGCAGCAAGTCACCCTATTTCGACAAGAGCCTGCCAGAACTCAAGCAGGACCTGACCAAGGCCAATGCCATGTTGGACGCGGGAGGATACAAGAAGAACAACGGCACGCGGTTCTCGGTCAATCTTCGCGTGGTCTCCAGCCTGGCGCAGTTCGTCAGCTCGGCGCAGATCGTCAAGGAGAACCTGGCGGACGTCGGAATCAACGTGAATATCATTGCGGCCGAGGTGTCGACCACGCTGGATGCAATTTTCAAGAAATGGGACTTCGATCTCGCTGTCTATTCCATGCCGCTCGGACCGGAGCCATCCTTGCAGTTGCCGGCTTGGCTCGGCACGCCGGGCATCAACCACGCCTACTTTTCCAACGCCGAGGGCTACAGCAATGCGACCGTCGATGACCTTACCGCGCAGGCGCAGCAGACGGTCAGCATGGCGGAACGCAGCGACATCTACAAAAAGATTCAGCAGCACAT
>Ga0209415_10005941_pt1 | contig 21825 bp, 21 predicted proteins | sample PeaSoiSIISIP2007_FD_187696 | JGI IMG/M metagenome (GOLD analysis project Ga0209415, IMG submission 187696) | Peat soil microbial communities from Weissenstadt, Germany - SII-SIP-2007 (SPAdes) (version 2) | ecosystem: Environmental > Terrestrial > Soil > Wetlands > Peat | place: Germany... | reverse complement strand
GTAGTACTCCGTCACGTGCTGCTTGAGCATCTTGTCGAGCGGGAAGCGCGCGTTGATCCAGCCCCACAGCCCGCCGCCCGCCGTCGTCCCGTAGCTCTCGTTCCCCATCGTCTGAGCTCCTTCGTCGGCCGCTTCAGGCCGCGTGCGTGGCGTCCGTGCCCACGACGATGCGTCCGTCGCTGACGAAACTGTATGGCGGTACGGTGAGATTCGACGGCGCCGGGACGCTCTTCCAGACGCGCCCCGCCAGATCGAATTTCGACCCGTGGCAGGGACAGTAGAAGCCGCCAGGCCAGTCGGCCGAAATGGTGACATCGCCCGGCTGGAACTTCGCCATCGGCGCGCAGCCGAGGTGCGTACACACGCCGAGCACGACGAAATACTCGGGCTTCAGCGCCCGCGCCTCGTTTTTCGCGTACGCCGGCTGCACCGAGCCCAGCGAATCCGGATCGAGCAGGAAGGGCTTGGCCTGGTCGAGTTCCTTGAGCATCTCGGGTGTGCGGCGCAGGACCCAGACCGGCTTGCCGCGCCATTCGACGCTGAGCATCGCACCTGGCTCGAGCTTGCTGATGTCGATCTCGATCGGCGCGCCGAGCGCCTTGGCACGCGCGCTCGGCTTCCAGCTGGCGACGAACGGAGTCACCGCAAAGCCGACGCCGACCGCGCCTGTCAGGGCGGTGGCCGTCACGAGGAGTCGGCGCCGGCCCGGATCAACGTCTGCGGTCATGCTGAACCCCTGTGGATGCCTTGTGCCAAGCCCGCACCCTTGTGCCGCGCCCGCGCAATACGCGCCCAACTGGCTGGGCCGACTGACGGTTTCGCGAATTCGAGGGATCGCGCATTATACACACGATGCACCGCGTCACCCAGCCGAAGCGGCTGGGCGCGGCCGTTGTTCAGGTGTTATCCGTGCACCCTCTCGTTCGCATTGCCACCTTCCTGTCGCCGTGGATCGCGCTGGGCCTCGCGATCGCGCTGTTCGCCGTGTACGTGGACCCGTCGATCCTGCCCGCGCGGCCGGCGGCGAGCGCACCGCCCGCGCCGCGCCCGCCCGCCGTGGCAGCCGCGGCGAGCGTCGCCGCGGGGCCCTTGCCGAGCGTTGCGCCGGATAGCACGCCGCCGGTCCTGCGCCACGTGGCCGTCGCGAGCTACGCCGACGCGGTGGCACGCGGCGCACCGGCGGTCGTCAACATTTCCTCACGCCGCGTCGTGATCGAGCGGCAGCTGCCCGAGCAGCTCGCGCAGCTCTTTCCGGACCTTGCGGAGTTCCGGCGCCGCGCGGAAAGCAACCTCGGCTCCGGTGTCATTCTCGACGCCAAGGGCCACATCGCCACCAATTTTCACGTCGTCAGGGGTATGCAGGAATTCGTGGTCCAGCTGCTCGACGGGCGCTCGGCTCCGGCGCAGCTCGTCGGCACCGATCCGGACACCGATCTTGCGATCCTGAAGATCGAGCTGCCGAACCTGCCGGTGATGCCGCTCGGCCGGTCGGACCAGCTGCGGGTCGGCGATGTGGTGCTCGCGATCGGCAACTCCGAGGGGCTCGGGCAGACAGTCACCCAGGGCATCGTCAGCGCGACCGGCCGCTCACAGGTCGGAGTCGCACTTCTCGAGAACTTCATTCAGACGGACGCCGCGATCAATCCGGGCAACTCGGGCGGCGCGCTGGTCACCGCCGCCGGCGAACTGGTCGGAATCAACACCGCCGTGCTGTCGCACGAGCAGGGGATCGAAGGCATCGGTTTTGCGATCCCGGTGAATCTCGTGCGCGGCGTCGCCGCCGAGATCGAGACCAAGGGCCGGGTCACGCGCGGCTGGTCCGGCCTCGCGGTGCGCGGGCTGCCGCCTGGGACCATCGATGGGCGCGGCCAGCCGGTGCACGGCGTTCAGGTCATCGGCTTTCCTCCCGGGAGCCACGCGCCGGCCGTCGGGCTGGCCGTCGGCGATGTCATCACCGGGGCCGACGGCTCGCCGGTCGCCTCGGTACAGGAGTTCCTCGCGGGCATCGCCCGCAAGGCGCCCGGCGCGACCGTCGGCCTCACCGTGATCCGCCCCGGTCAGGGGCAGTATCGCGCCGAGCTGCCGGTAGTCGCGCGGCCCGTGGAGCGCTGAGGCGCCGCTGGCGGGCTCAGGCCGGCACGCGCCGGATCTGGGCGCCGAGGCCGGCGAGCTTCTCCTCGATGCACTCGTAGCCCCGGTCGATGTGGTAGATGCGCTCGACCTGCGTCTGACCCTCTGCAACCAGGCCCGCAAGCACCAGGCTCGCCGAGGCGCGCAGGTCGGTTGCCATCACCGGTGCGGCCGTCAGGCGCGGCACGCCCTGGATGATCGCGGTGTTGCCCTCGAGGCGGATGTGCGCGCCGAGACGGCGCATTTCGAGCATGTGCATGAAGCGGTTTTCGAAGATGGTCTCGGTGATCGTGCCGACGCCGTCGGCAATGCTGTTGAGCGCGCCGAACTGGGCCTGCATGTCGGTCGGGAACGCCGGGTACGGGGCGGTGCGGATGTCGACCGACCGGGGCCGCTGGCCGTGCATGTCGACCTCGACCCAGTTGTCACCCGAGGCAACCTCCCCGCCCGCCTCGCGCAGCTTGGCGACAACCGCGTCGAGGTGCTCGGAGCGCGCGTTGCGCACCTTGACGCGCCCGCCGGTGATCGCGCCGGCCACCAGGAACGTGCCAGCCTCGATGCGGTCTGGCAGGACCTCGTAGCTTCCCCCGTGCAGCCCCGTGACGCCTTCGACGACGATGGTGTCGGTGCCGGCGCCGCTGATTTTCGCGCCGATGACGTTGAGGAAGTTCGCGAGGTCGACGACCTCCGGCTCGCGCGCCGCGTTCTCGATGCAGGTGGTGCCCGCAGCGAGCGTCGCCGCCATCATCAGGTTCTCGGTGCCGGTGACGGTCACCGACTCAAGCACCAGGCGAGCACCCTTGAGCCGCGGCGCGCGCGCCTTGATGTAGCCGTTCTCGATGCGTATGTCGGCGCCGAGCTGCTGCAGGCCGGCGACGTGGATATTGACCGGCCGCGCGCCTATCGCGCAGCCCCCCGGCAGCGACACATCGGCGCAGCCGAAGCGTGCGAGCAGTGGCCCGAGCACCAGAATCGAGGCGCGCATGGTTTTGACGAGGTCGTAGGGGGCGACGAACTCGCTGATGGTCGAGGCATCGACGGTGACCCGCATCCGCTCGTCGATCGTGACCCCGACGCCCATCCGGCCAAGCAGCACGTTGGTCGTAGTGACGTCCCGCAGATGCGGCACGTTGCCGATCGTGACCGGGCCGTCCGCCAGCAGGCTCGCGGCGAGGATGGGCAGCGCCGCGTTCTTGGCACCCGAGATCCGCACTTCCCCGGCGAGTCGCACGCCGCCGTCGATCTGCAGCTTGTCCACCGCCGCGTCCTCAGCTGCCGCCGCGGGCGGCCCATTCCGCGGGCGTGTACGCCTCGATCGACAATGCGTGAAGCTCGCGTCCGACCACGCCGCCGAGCGCCGCATAGACAAGCTGGTGCCGAGTCAGCGGCCGCTGGCCGGTGAACTGCGGTGCCACCACGACCGCCTCGAAATGCGTCTCATCATCCGAGCGCACGACGACGCGGCTGCCGGGCAGCCCCGCCTCGATCAGGGCCTGGACCTGTGCCACTTTCATGCGTCTGACGTCCTTCAGAATCGCGCCCCCGGGGCCGCGTGAGGCGCCGAGTGTAGTGAATCGCCGCACACGGGCAAAGCGCCGCCCCGGCCGCGCCGGGCCGCGACCGGGGCCGAGTTGCTATGATGGCGGACCTACTGCTGCCAAAGGTCCGCGCATGGCGACACCGGCACACTCCCCGACCGCCCCTGCTCCGCTCGATGACGCCGCGCTCGTGGAGTTGGGCCGGGTCGCGCTCGCGATCGAGGCCGAGGCGGTGGCGACGCTCGGCCGCCGCCTCGGGGAGGACTTTGCGCGCGCCTGCCGCCTGATGCTCACGTGCCGGGGACGGGTGGTCGTGACCGGGCTCGGCAAGTCCGGACACGTCGCCGGCAAGATCGCCGCGACGCTCGCCAGCACCGGTACGCCGGCATTCTTCCTGCATCCTGCCGAGGCCGTGCACGGCGATGTCGGCATGATCACCCGCGAGGATCTGGTGCTGGCGCTGTCGAACTCCGGCGAGACCACCGAGATCCTGCTGCTGGTGCCGACGCTGAAGCGGCTCGGCGTGCCGCTGATCGCCCTGACCGGCAATTCCGCCTCGGCCCTCGCCCGCGCGGCCGACGTGCACGTCGATGTGAGCGTGCCTGCCGAGGCTTGCCCGCTCAACCTCGCGCCGACCGCGAGTACCACCGCCTCGCTCGCGATGGGCGATGCGCTCGCCGTGACGCTGTTGCGCCTGCGTGGGTTCACCGAGCAGGATTTTGCCCGCTCCCATCCGGGCGGCGCGCTCGGCAGGCGCCTGCTGCTGCACGTCGCGGACGTCATGCACGCGGGCGATGAGATCCCGCGCGTCGGGCCCGACCGCACGGTTTCCGCGGGCCTGCTCGAGATGAGCCGCAAGGGACTCGGCATCACCAGCGTGGTTGCACCGGACGGCCGCCTGCTCGGGGTATTCACCGACGGCGATCTGCGGCGCGCGCTCGATCGGCGCATCGACATCCATTCGACTCCGATGAAGGAGGTCATGACGGCCAACGGCCAGACGATCGGCGCGCGCGAGCTGGCCGCGGAGGCGGTGCTGCTGATGGAACGGCACCGGATCACGGCGCTGCTGGTCGTCGACGTGGAGCGCCGCGTGATCGGCGCACTGAACGTGCACGACCTGCTGCGCGCCGGTGTGATGTGAGTCTCGAGAGCGCTGCCAGCATCCGTCTCCTGGTACTGGACGTCGATGGCGTGCTGACCGACGGCCGCCTGTGGTTCGGCCCAGAGGGCGAGCTCCTCAAGGTTTTCCACGTCCGCGACGGAGCCGGCATCAAGGCGCTGCAGGCCGCGGGCGTCACGGTCGCGGTGATCTCCGGACGCCACTCGGCGGCGCTCGAGCGGCGCGCGGTCGAGCTCGGCATCCGCCACCTGCGCCAGGGCGCGGACAGCAAGGCGGCGGCCTTCCGCGAACTCGCCGCCGAACTCGGCGTGTCGCCGGCCGCGACTGCCTGCGTGGTCGACGACACGCCGGACCTGCCGCTGATGGCACTGGTGGCGCTGCCGATCGCGGTCGCCGACGCGCATCCCGACGTGATCGCCGCCGCCCGGCACGTCACCCGCGCCCGCGGCGGCCACGGCGCGGTACGCGAGGTATGTGACCTGCTGGTCGAAGCCCGCGCATGAGTATTCCGGCGCCGGTCGCCTTCGCCTGCTTGACGGCGCTCGCCGCCGCCAGCTGGTGGCTGGCGCAGCGGGACGCCGAGAGTCCCCAGGCGCCGGTCACGGTCACGCAGCCGGGGTACTACCTGAAAAATGCCGCGCTCGAGCAGACCGACGCGAGCGGGCGCCGGACCCTCAGGGTGCACGCCGCAACCGCCACCGAGGTCGAGCAGTACGGCGACGTGCGCTTGACGCAGGTCAGCATCGACTATGTGGCGGAGCAGGGCCGCAACTGGCGGATCACCGCCGCCGCCGGCACGCTGCCGCCGGACGGCCGCCGTGTACAGCTCGAGGGCGACGTGCGGCTGATCGCACCGGCGGTAGGTCGTGCGCTGCTGCGCACCGAACACCTGGACCTGGACGCGGACCAGCAACTCGCAACGACTCCCGATCCAGTCCGCATCGAGTTCGCCTCGCACGTACTGAATGCGCGCGGACTGCGCGCCGACTTGAAGCGCGAGACCGTGCGGCTAGAATCCTCGGTCAATGGCACGTTCAGGCGTTAGCTGTCTCGCGGTGCTGCTGGTGGCATGCGCCGCGGCGCATGCGGCCGCGCCTGCGGTACCACCGCTCGACCGCGACCAGCCGATCTACGTCAAGGCGCGATCGTCGGACTTCGACTACAAGAACAACACGCTGGTCTTCCACGGCGTGCGAATCGAGCAGGGCCGCTTCGCGGTCCAGGCCGACGAAGCCATGGCCACGGGCCTCGATTTCAACGACAGCCACTGGGTATTCCGCGGCGGTGTGACGATCACGACGCCGGACAGCTCGCTCGTCAGCGATGAGGCGCGGGTCGCATTCGCCGCCAACGCGGTCGCGACCGCCCAGATCACCGGCACGCCGGCAGCCTTCGAACAGAAACGCGATAAGCGCGTCGCGCGTGGCCACGCCGCCCACATCGATTACGACTTCGCCGCCGGCACCGTGCGCCTGACGGACGATGCGTGGCTGTCGGACGGCGACAACGAGATCAATGGCCGCACGCTGCTCTACGATATGCGCAGCCAGCGGGTCCGGGCCAACGCCGAGGAGCAGGGCAGCCAGCGGGTGCGGATCACGATCATCCCGAAGAAGCCGGAAGCGAAACCGAACCCATGAGCCGGCTCAGGGCGCTGAACCTCAGCAAGACCTACAAGGCCCGGCAGGTAGTCACCGACCTGTCGCTCGAGGTCGCCTCCGGCGAGGTTGTCGGCCTGCTCGGCCCCAACGGCGCCGGCAAGACCACCGCCTTCTACATGATCGTCGGTCTCGTGCCGTGCGACAGCGGCCGCATCCATCTTGATGACGATGAGCTGACGCGACTGCCGATGCACCGCCGGGCGCGCCTCGGCCTCGGCTATCTGCCGCAGGAGGCTTCGGTATTCCGGAAACTGACCGTGGCCCAGAACATCGAGGCGATTCTCGAGACGCGGCCCGGACTCGATGCCGACGCCCGCGCGGCGCAGCTCGAGGCGCTGCTGGACGAGGTCCACATCGGCCACATCCGCGACAACATCGGTCAGAGCCTGTCGGGCGGCGAACGGCGGCGCGTCGAGATCGCGCGGGCGCTCGCCGCGGAGCCGCGCTTCATCCTGCTCGACGAGCCGTTCGCCGGGGTCGATCCGCTGTCCTTGGCGGATATCCAGCGAAGCATAGAACACCTGCGGGCGCGCGGCATCGGGGTGTTGATCACCGATCACAACGTCCGCGAGACGCTGGGGATCTGCGGCCGCGCCTATATCGTGAACCAGGGCTCAGTGATTGCCTCCGGATCTGCGGCAGATATCCTTGCAAACCCCGAGGTTCGTGAGGTGTACTTGGGGCAGGATTTCCGAATGTGAATTGGCGGCGGCTGACCGTGACCGCCCCGCCCTCCGGTAGCCCGCGCGCCCGATGCTAAAACCCGCACTACAGCTCCGCCTCGGCCAGCAGCTCACGATGACGCCGCAGCTGCAGCAGGCCATCCGGCTGCTGCAGCTGCCCGCACTCGAATTGCAACAGACGATCCGCGAGGCGCTCGAGCAGAACGTCATGCTCGAGGCGGACGACGACGGCGAGCCGCTGCTCGAATTGGCAGAGCTGGGCCCAACGGCCGCGCCCGACTCCGCGGCTGCCGAGGCACCTGCTGAGGAGCCGATTTCCGGCGATTCCGATGTCGACGTGATCGACGACAGTTGGGATCAGGGCCCGACCGCGGCCGCGTCCGAGGCCCCGTGGTCGGGCGACAGCCGGCCGCAGGAATACTCCGAGGGACTCGGCGAAACGCTGAAGGAGCACCTGTCGTGGCAGCTCGAGCTCGCGAGGCTCGGACCGCGCGAGTTCGCGATCGGCGGGGCGATCATCGATGCGATCAGTGACGACGGCTACCTGGTCGACACGCTCGCGGAGATCGGCGCGGTGCTTGCGGCCGACGTCGTGGCAACGCCGGAGGAAATCGAGCGCGTGCTCGACGTGGTCCAGGCCTTCGAACCCGTCGGCGTCGCCGCGCGCTCGGTGGCGGAATGCATCGAGCTGCAGCTCGCGCAGCTCGCTCCCGATACACCCGGACTCGAAGCCGCCCGGCGGATCGCGCGGGCGCACCTCGACCTCGTGGCCGGCCGCGACTACGCGGCGCTGCGCCGCACACTCGACGTCGACGAGGAGGAGCTCGGGCGGGCCCTGGCGCTGGTGCGGTCGTGCCACCCGCGGCCGGGGTCGACGATCCAGCCGAGCCAGCCGGACTACGTGGTCCCGGACGTGTACGTCCGGCGCGGACCGCACGGCTGGGCGGTCGAGCTCAATGCCGGCGCGCTGCCCCGGGTGCGGCTCAATCAGGGCTACGCGGGGCTCGTCACGCGGGCCGCCGACCACGCCGTGATGCGCTCGCAGCTGCAGGAGGCCCGCTGGCTGCTGCGCAGCCTCGAAATCCGCAACGAGACGCTGCTCAAAGTGGCGCGCTGCATCGTGCAGCGGCAGGTGGCCTTCCTCGAGCGCGGCGACGAGGCGATGCAGCCGATGGTGCTGCGTGATGTGGCCGAGGCGGTCGACATGCACGAGTCGACCATTTCCCGCGTGACGACCGGCAAGTACATGCACACTCCGCGCGGCGTCTACGAGTTCCGCTTCTTCTTTTCGAGCCACGTGGCCGCCACCGATGGCAGCGAGATGTCCTCGACCGCAATTCGCGCGAAGATTCGCAAGCTGATCGCCGGCGAGGACGCGGCGAACCCGCTGTCCGACAGCCGGATCGCCGAGCTGCTGGCCGAGGACGGCGCCCAGGTGGCGCGTCGCACCGTCGCCAAGTACCGCGAGGCCATGCAGATCGCGCCGTCAAGCGAGCGGCGCAAGCTACCGGCCCGATGACTGATCGACTGACCCGAGGAGAACGCACATGCAGCTGACGCTGACGGGACACCACGTAGACATCACCGCACCGCTCAAGGGTTACGTCGAGAAGAAGCTGGACCGCATCACCCGGCACTTCGACCAGGTGATCGACGTGCACTGCGTGCTGACCGTCGAGAAGCTGGCACACAAGGCGGAAGCGACGCTGCACGTGCGCGGCAGCAACATCCATGCGGATGCCGCCGATGCGGACATGTATGCGGCCATCGACCTGTTGACCGACAAGCTGGACCGGCTGGTCAAGAAGCACAAGGAAAAGCGCGGCGACCACCACGCCGCTCAAGCCCCCCGCGGCCGCCCCTGACAGGCGCCGGCGGGCCGCCGTCGGGGCCGGCCGGGCCGGCCGCCAGAGCACACGACCCGACGCCCGACGCGCTCGCGTCCCGGCGCCGCACCTCGTACCATCTGCCCTGCGGGCCGGATGCCCGCGTCGCCGATGCGCGGTTAGCCGATGCGCCTTGTGATCGTCAGTGGCCTGTCGGGCTCGGGCAAGAGCGTCGCGCTCAACATGCTCGAGGACCTCGGCTGGTACTGCGTCGACAACATCCCGGCCGGGCTGCTGAATGCCTTCATTGCCCACTCGGTCCGGCGCAGCAGCCGGGTGTACGAGCGCAGCGCGCTCGGTCTGGATGCGCGCAACGAGCCCGACGAGATCGCCAGCGTGCCGCAGATGGTGCGCGAACTCAGAAAGAGCGGCATCGGCTGCGAGATCATTTACCTGCACGCCGATGAGGCGATGCTGGTCAGACGCTACGGCGAAACGCGCCGGCGCCATCCGCTGGTGCGGGAGCGGGTCGACCTGAAAGCCGCCATCGCCGAGGAGCTGCGGCTGCTTGAGCCGATCACCTACTCTGCGGACCTGGTCATCGACACCTCGCACACCAGCGTCCATGAGCTGCGCGAGATGGTGCGAGCGCGCATCGACCAGCGACGCGTCGGCCGGCTGTCGATCATGTTCGAGTCGTTCGGGTACAAGCACGGCATTCCGGACGGCGCCGATTTCGTGTTCGATGCGCGCACGCTGCCGAACCCTTACTGGGATCCGGTCCTGCAGTCGCTGACCGGCCGCGATCCGGCGGTGATCGCCTATCTGGAGGCGCACACCGCGGTCCAGGAACTGCTCGCCGACATGATCGCCTTCCTGGAGCGGCGGATCCCGCTGTACCAGCAGCACAATCGCGGCTACCTGACGGTGGCGGTCGGCTGCACCGGCGGTCAGCACCGCTCGGTGTTCCTGGTCGAGCGGCTGGCGGCGCACTTTGCTGCGCGCTATCCGGACGTCGTGGCCCGTCACGGCTCGCTGCGCAGCAATCCCTGAAACTCCTCGCGCCGCGCCCGCACGTCCTCGAGCCCGAGGGCGATCAGATCCCGGGCATAGCTGCCTTCGAACAGTAGATAGCTGAGCAGGGTGCGTCCCTCGGGATTCGCCGCACCGATTGTGCTGAGCAGAACGCGCAACGCGCGCGGCACGGCGCCGACGTGGCGTTCGGCGATCGGGCCAAAGTCGAGGCGCGGCATGATCGACACGACCTCGATCCGGCGCAGGCCGCCGGCCGCGCTGCCGGCCGCGGCGATCAGCAGGTTGTCCCGCTGCAGACGCTCCAGATCCGACTGCAACCCGTCCATGAACAGCGTGTCGAGCATGAACCCGAAGATCTGACCGAAGCTCGGTGCCGGACCCGGTCCCGCATGCCCGCGGGGGATTCCCGCGCCCGGCGCTGCGGCCGGATCGAGTGCCGCGCTCGACGGCCGGACCCCAATCACCAGCAGACGGTCGGCGCCGAGGTTGATCGCCGGCGACAACGGCGCCAGCTGGCGCATGGCTCCGTCGCCGTAGTACTCCCCGCCCATGTACACCGGTGGAAACAGGAACGGCACCGCAGCGCTCGCCATCAGGTGATCGAGGCCGAGCTCGGCCGGCTGGCCGAGACGCCAGGTGTGCTGCCACGGAATCGCCTCGCGCGCACACGCGTAGAACGCGACCGACAGCGCCGTCCGGTACGCGGACGCATTGATCACGAGCGCGTCCAGGTGGCCGTGCTCCAGGTGCTGGCGAACCCGCGTAAAGTTGACGTGCCGCTCGAGCAGCTCGCGCAGCGGCCGGTTATCGAACAGCGAGCGCGGCGGCGGGACCAGGAAGCCCCCGGAAACGAGCGCCAGCAGCCAGTGAATGCCGGCGCGCAACATGCTGGCCGTGTCGGCCCGATACACCTGCTCAACCCGGAAGTTCCTCCAGAAGCGCTCGAGGCTCGCGATGCCGGTGCGGAAGTGCGCGGCATGCGCGGCGACAATCGTGCCGATGATCGCGCCAGCCGAGGTCCCGGAGATCACCCGGAACGGCAACGGCACATCGCGCGGCACGAGCTCGGCGATCCCCTTCAGGACCCCCACCTGGTAGGCGGCGCGTGCGCCGCCGCCGGGCAGCACGAGCCCGAGGCGCGATGCACCGGCGGGGAATGGTCCGGGCGGATAGGCAGACACAGCGGCGTCGGGTCCCGGCGGCACTTTGTCATTATGCGCTGCCCGGCTGTACGATCGCCTCCAGCGATCGCCTCGGCCGCCGTCCCCGCTGTGGCGCGCTGGAGTTTTGCCGATGACACCGATCTACGCCCGCCGTGCCCTGGGATTTGCAGCCGCGTTGGTTCTCGCTCTCACTTTCGCGGGTCCGGGCCGCGCCGAGTCGCCGGCGGTCGGAGCTGCGGCTCCGCAGTTCAGGCTTGAGGACCAGAACGGCCAATGGCACACCCTCGATGAGTACAAGGCCAGATGGGTCGTGCTGTACTTCTATCCCAAGGACCAGACTCCGGGCTGCACGACGCAGGCGTGCGAGCTGCGCGACAACATCTTCGCCTTCCGCAAGCTCGGCGCGACCGTCCTCGGCATCAGCGTCGACGACGTCGCCTCGCACAAGGAGTTTGCCGACAAGCACTCGCTGCCGTTCACGATCCTCGCCGACAGCACCAAGCAGACCGCGCGGGACTACGGCGTGCTGGTCAGGATGATGGGAGTATTCGAGCTGGCCCGGCGTGACACTTTCATCATCGACCCGCAGGGCCGGATCGCGAAGCACTGGGTCAGCGTCGAGCCCAAGGGCCACGCCGACCTCGTGCTGCGCGAACTCGCCGCGCTTCAGGCCAGGGCGGCCGGGGTCGCCGCCAAGAATCCGGGCTGACGGATCTGCCGTTCAGCGCGCATTCAGCGCGCGCATCGCGCGGTCGATGCCGCCTAGCGTCAGCGGAAACATGCGCCCTTCGAGCAGCTCGCGCGTGACGCCGATCGACGGCATGTACTCCCAACGGTCCTCGGGCTCGGGATTGAGCCAGGCGTGCTTCGGATAGGCGCGCCGCAGCCGCCCGAGCCAGGCCGCGCCCGGCTCGTCGTTCCAGTGCTCGATGCTGCCTCCCGGCTGGACGATTTCATACGGACCCATGGTCGCATCGCCGACCAGCACCAGCCGATAGTCCGGCCCGTAGGTGCGGATCACCTCGAGCGTCGGGATCCGCTCGGCGTGGCGCCGGCGATTGTCCTTCCACACCGTCTCGTAGACGAAGTTGTGAAAGTAGTAGTACTCGAGGTGCTTGAATTCGCCACGCGCGGCGGCGAACAGCTCCTCGCAGACGCGGACGTGATCGTCCATCGAGCCGCCGATGTCGAGAAACAGCAGCACCTTGACCGCGTTATGCCGCTCCGGTACGAGCCGCAGGTCGAGCCAGCCGGCATTGCGCGCGGTCGCGTCGATGGTGCCGCCGAGATCGAGTTCCTCCGCCGCGCCCTCGCGCGCGAAGCGCCGCAGCCGCCGCAGCGCCAGCTTGATGTTGCGGGTGCCGATCTCGACCGTATCGTCGAGGTTACGGAATTCACGCTGGTCCCACACTTTGACCGCCCGGCGCTGCCGCGATTGGCTCTGGCCGATCCGGATGCCCTCCGGGTTGTAGCCGTAGGCGCCGAACGGTGAGCGGCCCGCCGTCCCGATCCACTTGTTGCCGCCCTCGTGGCGACCCTGCTGCTCCGCGAGGCGCTGCTTGAGCGCATCCAGCAGTGCCTCGAGGCCGCCGAGCGCCTCGACCTTGGCGCGCTCCTCCGGAGTCAGCAGCAGCTCCGCCTGCCGGCGCAGCCACTCCTCCGGCAGCGCCGCGGTCCAGAGCGCCTGAAAGGCCTGCTCGAGGCCCCTGAAGTGCGCACCAAACACGCGATCGTAGCGGTCATAGTGGCGCTCGTCCTTGACGAGCACCGTCCGCGCAAGGAAGTAAAACTCGTCCACCGAGAGGGAGGCGACGCGCGCCTTGAGCGCCTCGAGCAGCGCCAGGAACTCGGTCAGCGAGACCGGCACGCCCGCATCGCGCAGCATCAGGAAGAACCGGATCAGCACGGCCGCGGTCCGCGTCTCAGCGAGCGTTGCGCCGGTTCAGGAACACGAGTTGCTCGAACAGGTGCACGTCCTGCTCGTTCTTCAGCAGCGCCCCGTACAGCGGCGGGATTGCGCTCTTGCCGTCGCTGGCCCTGAGCGCCTCCGGCGAGATGTCCTCGGCCAACAACAACTTCAGCCAGTCGAGCAGCTCGGAGGTCGACGGCTTCTTCTTCAGCCCCGGGACGTCCCTGAGCTTGTAGAACGCTTCCAGCGCCTCCTTCAGCAGCTCCGGCTTCAGCCGCGGATAGTGCACGTCGACGATGCGCGTCATGGTCTCGACGTCGGGAAAACGGATGTAGTGGAAGAAGCAGCGACGCAGAAAAGCGTCGGGCAGCTCCTTTTCGTTGTTACTGGTAATCATGATGATCGGCCGGTGGCGCGCCTTGACGAGTTCGCGCGTCTCATAGACGTAGAACTCCATCCGGTCGAGCTCGCGCAGCAGATCGTTCGGGAACTCGATGTCGGCCTTGTCGATCTCGTCGATCAGCAGGACCGGCTGCACCTCGCTGGTGAATGCCTCCCACAATCGACCCTTGACGATGTAGTTCGCGATCTGGTGCACGCGCGCATCGCCCAGTTGGGAATCGCGCAGTCTTGACACCGCGTCGTACTCATAGAGTCCCTGCTGCGCCTTGGTCGTCGACTTGATGTGCCACTCGAACAGCGGCCGCCCCAGCGAGCGTGCGACCTCCTCGGCGAGCTGCGTCTTGCCGGTGCCGGGCTCGCCCTTGATCAGCAGCGGGCGGCCGAGCGTGACGGAGGCGTTGACGGCCATCGTCAGATCGTCGGTCGCGACGTAACGGTCGGTGCTGGCGAAACGGGTGGCGCTCATGCGGGGGTCTCGGCGAGGTCCGCGCCTATAGTACGGCGCGTCGCGCGGCGCCGCTCGGCTGTCAGCGGCTCCAGCTCCAGTCGCGACTCGCGGTCCGGCAGCCGCCGCCGGGCCGTCCGGTGAATGCGCGACCGCGCACCACTCTGCCGGTGGCAGCGCCGGTCGGCTCACCGTCCCTGAGCGCAAACCGGCCGTTCACCAGCACGTCGCTGACGCCGGTCGCGAACTGGTGCGGCCGCTCGTAGGTGGCGTGACCGGCAATCGTCGCCGGGTCGAACACCACGATGTCGGCGACGTAGCCGGGCTGCAGCCGGCCGCGGTCGGCGAGCGAGAGGTTGCTGGCCGGGAGCGAGGTCAGCTTGCGAATGGCCGCGGCGAGCGGCAGCGCATGCTCCTCGCGCACGTACCTGCCGAGCAGGCGCGCGAAGTTGCCGTAGGCACGCGGGTGCGGGTTCGAGGCTAGAAACACGCCCTCCGGCGCCGGCGCCGCCTCGTCGGAACCGAAGCTGACCCACGGCAAGGCGGTTTCGCGTCGCACGTTGTCCTCGGACATCAGGAAGTACGCGACCCCGACTCGCGTGCCATCCTCGATCACGAGGTCGATGGCGGCGTCCTCCGGCGTGACGCCGCGCTCGGCGGCGACCGCGGCGAGCGTGCGTCCGGTCAGGGGCTTGACGCCGGGTTCTTGAACGCGAGCAGCAGCGTCCCGTCGGCGCCCGCGTGCTGCTCGAGGTTCTCCCACGCGGGTGTCGGGTCGCGCATTTCGGCGAGCACGCGGGCCCGCGTCGCCGGATCCTTCAGATGCTCGATCCACGCCTCCAGTCCGCCGTCCTGGACCCACGGCGGCATCGCCGCGTCGAGCCCGGTGGCACCGGCGGTGTAGGTGTGCATGTCGGCGGTGATGCGGATCCCGTGGGCATTGGCCTTCTCGACTCTGGCGATCAGCGCGTCGAGCTTGCCCCAGTTCTGCTTGCCCGCGGCCTTCAGGTGGTAGATTTCGGCGGGCGCTCCGGACAGCCGCGCGATCTCGATCAGCTCCTCGACGCCCTCGAGCAGCCGATCGCCCTCGCTGCGCATGTGGCTCAGGTAGATCCCGCCGCAGGCGCTCGACTCGGCAGCGAGTGCGGCAACCTCCGCGGTCGTTGCATACGATCCCGGGCTGTAGATCAGCGCGGTCGACAGGCCGAGGGCGCCCTGCTCCATTGCCTGACGCACCAGCTGGCGCATCGTCGCAAGCTGTTCGGGCGTCGGCTGGACGTCGCCCTCGCCGAGTACGAAGGTGCGCACCGTGGCGGCGCCGACCGTGGAGGCGAGGTTGGGGGCGATGCCGCGACGCTCGAGCGTTTCGAGGTACTCGCCGAGCGTCGACCAGCTCACGGGATAATGAATGTCGGCTTGCCGTTTCGCGACCAGCTCCTGCATCGCGGCGTTCAACGGGCCCATCGAGTCCTCGCCGAGCACCTCGAGCGTCACGCCCTGGCGCACGTCACTCTGCGCGCGACCGTCCGCGAACAGCGACTCTTCCGGATGCGCGAGCATGTTGATAAAGCCGGGCGCGACGGCCTTGCCGCGCGCGTCGATCTCGATCTTGCCGTGGCCAGGCGCGTGTCGTCCGACGAAGACGATCCGGTCGCCGTCGATGGCGACCTCGCCCGCGGCCGGCGCGGCGCCGGAGCCATCGTAGAGCATAACGCGCCGAATGACGATGTCGTGGACAAGCGGCGTGGCGCGCGCCGCTGCAACTCCGCCGGCAAGCGTGGCCGACATAAGACCCAGCGCGGCGTAGCGGAACAGTCGGCGCGGCATCGGGCGACTCCAGTTGGCGGGACTCACGGCACCAGGGTCAGCACGTGCGCTGCGGGACCCGGCAGGAATGGCGCCGGCTTGCCGTGCGCCCAGGCCTCGTGATCGGCGCGGAAGTACGGCGATAGCGGGTGGCCGCTCTGGCCGCCCGGCATCTCGAAGTATGCCTCGCGCTCGTGGCCCGGCGACACGCCAAAGCGCTCCGAGGCGCCGAAGCTCGCCGTGAGCACCCGGGGCATGTCGTGGTCGCCCGGCAGCGACTCGGCGGGCATGTCGAGCAGCGCGCCGAGTCCGGGCAGGGCGCTCGACAGCGGGTGGGCGATGCGCATCCGGTTGACCCGACCCCAGGTGCATTCGGCGAGCCGCTGGCACTCGGCGTCGAGCGAGGCGATCGCCGCATCGAGCGCCACCAGCAGGAACTCCCGCCAGTTCGCCGCCCCCGGCGGAACCAGGTGGGGCGGCTGCTTTTCGAGCAGCGTCCACAGCGGCCCTTCGAACGTCAGCGGTGGCTCGAAGCGAAACGCGGGGTTCTGCGCGCGGGCCGGCGCGATCAGCGCATAGAAGACCCGCCGCTCGACCTCGGTGCGAAATGCCCGCACCAGGCGGTACGCGGCGTCGTCGACCGCGGCATGTCCGCTCCACGTGCCAAGCACTGCGCGAAATTCCTCGCGACGCGGATGCCCGGCGGTCGCCGGCCCGTCGAGCAGCGCCACGAGCCGCGCTCGCCAGCGGTCGAGAAAGACGGCCGCATCGTCGAGCTGCACGGCCAGCATGTCGGTCGGGGTCTGCCGGTTGCCGCGCGCGGCGAGGTCCGTCTGGATCCGCCCCGCGCGGGCGCCGCGGTCGTAGCCTCCGTCACCGATCACGGCCAGCGCGGCGCCGCCGACCACGCGGGCATTCGCGGTCGCGATCTGGCCCGCGGCCGGATCGACGATGCGCGGGTGGTCCCCGGGCGCGACCCAGCCCTCGAAGCCAACGCCCGGATCCGTCGACAGCCGCGGAGCGCTGGCGTCGCCGGCCTTGCGCCGCGGGATCTGTCCGGCGATCGTCCAGCCGATGTGGCCGGCAGCATCGCCGACCACGAAGTTCTGCGCCGGCATCCCGATGCGGGCCGCCATCTCGAGTGCGTCGGTGACCGAGGTCGCGGACTCGAGCTCGGCGAGACCGAGATTGATCGCCGCCGGGTCGTGAGCGACCCACTCGAGCGCGAGCGCCCGCCCGGCCGAATCGCGCCCGATCACCGGCCCCCACTCCGTCCCGACGACATCCAGCTCGACCGGCGCGGCTCCCCTGACGAGAATCCGTTCGCGCGCATGGGTGAACGGCCGGGCGCCGGCTGCGGTCAGGTAGCGGTGAGGATCCGCGGGATCGGGGACGGCGACGATCACGTCCTCGTAGTCGCCGTAGCTGTTGGTGAATCCCCAGGCCACGTGGCCGTTGCTCCCGGCGACAACCACCGGCACGCCCGGCAGCGTCGTTCCGGTGATGTCGAGCGGCGCACGATCCGCGGCGTCGAGCTGCAGCCGTGCGCGGTACCAGATGTTCGGCACACGCAGCCCGAGGTGCTGGTCGTTGGCGACCAGCGCTGCCCCGCTCGCCGTGCGGGAGCCTGCGATCGCCCAGTTGTTGCTGCCGGCGGGCACGCGCGGCCGCACGTGCCGCGGCGGCGGGTTGAAATCAAGATCCCCGAGACGGCGCAGGTCGTAGTCGGCCGGGTCCGGCATGAGCGGTGGGTCGCTGTGGCTGCCGTCGAGCGTCGCTTCCCAGTCGGGTGCGGCGCCGTAGACGAAGTTCGCAGCAGATTCGGGCAGACCCGCTCTTATTAGTCCGCGCTGCAGCTTGGCGTGGCCCTCGGCATCCTGCAGCTGGACGAACAGCGTCAGCGCGACCAGCACGGTGTCCTCCGGTCGCCACGGCTCAGGCGTCACCTGCAGCAGCAGGTACTCGAAGGGCCGCAGGGCGAGCGCCGCGGCCCCGGCATTGACGCCGGCCGCGTACGCCTCGAGGAGCGCGCGCTCATCGGGCGGCGCCGCGGCGACCGTGGCTGCGGCGACGGCGCGGAAGCGGTGCACCCGCAGCTCTCGGTCGCTGCCGAGCGTCGCCGGCCCGAGCAGCGCCGCCAGCTCCCCGGCGCTCGCGCGACGCAGCAGGTCCATCTGGAACAGCCGGTCCTGTGCGTGCGCAAATCCCAGCGCGAAACCGAGGTCCCGGCGGCGCGAGCCGCGGATCGTGACCGCACCGCGCGCGTCTCGCTCGACGGTCACCGCCGCTTCGAGCCCGCTCGCAGCACGGCGGCCATCGACGACGGGCAGGCTGCGGCTGAGCGCGTACCAGCCGGCGGCGAGCGCGAGCAGCATCACGAGCACGAGCCCGGCGCCGATGCGCAGCAACAGTTTCTGCATGAAACGCGCCCCCTGCGAAGGCCCCATCCTCTCTGCTGGCGCCACCGCTGGCAACCCGGCGGCCGCGGCCGTAAGGCTGCTGCGGCCTACAGGCGCACTTCGAGGATCTTCATCGAGTTGGTGCCGCCGGAGACGCCCGACAGCTCGCCTTTGGTCACGATGATCAGGTCCCCGACGGCACACAGCCCGAGCTCGATCAGCAGCTGGAAGATCGACGGGTGCAGGATGGTCGGATCCGTATGCGTGATATCGAAGGACACCGGATACACGCCGCGGTACAGCGTCACCCGCCGTCGCGTCGCCTCCTGCCGGGTAAATGCGTAGATCGGTATGTCGGAGCGGATACGCGACATCCACAACGGCGTGGTCCCGGACTCAGTCAGCGCCACGATCGCCTTCACGTCCATGTGGTTGGCCGTATACATCACCGCCATCGCGATCGCCTCGTCGGTGGCGCGGAACACCGAGTCGACGCGCTCGCGGGTGCGCACGCCGCGCTCGAGCTCGTATTTCTCGGCGCCGAGGATCACCTGCGCCATCGCCTCGACCGCCTTGACCGGATACTTGCCGACAGCGCTCTCCGCCGACAGCATCACCGCATCGGTGCCGTCGAGCACGGCGTTGGCCACGTCTGACACTTCGGCGCGCGTCGGTACCGGGTTCTGGATCATCGACTCCATCATTTGGGTCGCCGTGATCACCACGCGGAAGCGGTGGCGGGCGACCGCGATGATTCGCTTTTGCAGTCCGGTCAGCTCCGCGTACCCCACCTCGACGCCGAGGTCGCCGCGCGCCACCATGACCGCATCGCTGGCCGCGACGATCTCGTCCAAATTGCGGATCGCCTCGGCACGTTCGATCTTGGCCACCGTCCGGCCGTTGCCGCCCGCTTCGCGAAGCAGCTCACGGGCCTCCAGCATGTCGTCGGCGCACTTCGGGAACGACACGGCGAGATAGTCGACCTCAAGCCGCGCCGCGATACGGATGTCCTCGCGATCCTTGGCCGTCAGCGCGCCGGCCGACAGTCCACCACCGCGACGGTTCAGCCCCTTGTTGTCGGACAGCTCGCCACCGACGACGACCCGCGTCACGATGCGAGGGCCGTCGACGTGCGTCACCGCGAGCACGATCAGCCCGTCGTTCAGCAGCAGGGCATCGCCCGCGTGCACGTCCTTGACCAGGTCCGCGTAGCTGCAGCCGACGACCTGGGCGGTACCGGCGTCGGGTGCGAGCGACACGTCGAGCGTGAAGGTTGCGCCCTCTACCAGCTGCACCGGACCCGCGGCGAAGCGCTCGATCCGGATCTTCGGCCCGCTGAGATCGCCGAGAATGCTGACGTAACGGCCGGTGCTGAGCGCCGTGTCGCGCACCAGCGCCACGCGCCGGGCATGGTGCTCGAAGCGGCCGTGTGAGAAATTCAGGCGCAGCACGTCGGCGCCGGCCGTGATCAGGTCCGCGAGCACGCGCGGGTCGTCGGTCGCGGGCCCGAGCGTCGCGACGATCTTGGTACGGCGCGGCGTGCGCAGCGGCGCGCTCACGGCCGCCGCTCGCGCGCCCGGGCCTCCAGCATCACGACCGCCGGCAGCGCCTTGCCCTCGACGAACTCGAGGAACGCACCGCCGCCGGTCGAGATGTAGGAGATGCCCTCCTCGACCCCGTACTTCTCGATCGCCGCGAGCGTATCGCCGCCGCCGGCGAGCGAGAACGCACTGGAGCGCGCGATTGCCGAGGCAAGCGTACGCGTGCCCTCGCCGAACTGGTCGATCTCGAATACGCCGACCGGCCCGTTCCAGATGATCGTGCCGGCCTCGCCTACGATGCGCGCCAGCCGCTCGGCGGTGTCCGGGCCTATGTCGAGGATCATCTCGTCGGGCCCGACGTCGCCGACGGCCTTGACGTCCGCCTCGGCCTTAGGCGAAAGCTCCCGGGCGACGACCACGTCGGTCGGCAGCGGGATCTCGACGCCCTTGGCCGCCGACTGCGCGAGCAGCCGGCTCGCGATATCGACCATGTCCGGCTCGGCAAGGCTCTTGCCGATCGGAAAACCGCGCGCCAGCAGGAACGTGTTGGCGATCCCGCCGCCGACGATCAGGCGGTCGACCCTGGCCAGCAGCGCCTCGAGCACGGTCAGCTTGGTCGATACCTTCGAGCCCGCGACGATCGCCACCAGCGGCCGCTTCGGGCTCTCGAGCGCCGTATCCAGCGCCACGAGCTCGTTGACCAGCAGCGGGCCGGCGCAGGCCACCGGCGCGAACTTGGCGACGGCGTGCGTGCTCGCCTCCGCGCGGTGTGCGGTTCCGAACGCGTCCATGACGAACACATCGCACAGCGAGGCCATCTTCCTCGCGAGTTCCTCGGAGTCCTTTTTCTCGCCCTTGTTGAAGCGCACGTTCTCCAGCAGTACCGCCTCGCCCGGCGCGACCGTCACGCCGGTGAGCCAGTCGGTGACCAGCGGCACCTTGCGACCGAGCAGCTCGGACAGGCGCGCAGCGACCGGCGCCAGCGAGAACTCCGCGCTCGGCTTGCCTTCCTCCGGGCGCCCGAGGTGCGACATCAGCATCACGCGCGCCCCGGCCTCGAGCGCCAGCCGGATCGTCGGCAGCGAGGCGCGGATCCGCGCGTCGCTTGTCACCGCGCCGTCCTTGACCGGGACGTTGAGGTCCTCGCGGATCAGCACGCGTTTGCCGGCCAGGGCCACGTCCTGCAGCCGCACGACCCGGGTCGACACCCCGCCTGGCGCGGCGGCGCCGAAAGGCGCCATCACTTGGCGCGGCTCCAGGCGAGGGTCGTGTCGAGCATGCGGTTCGAGAAGCCCCATTCGTTGTCGTACCACGCGCAGACCTTGACGAGGGTCGCGTCGATGACCTTGGTCAGGGTCGCGTCGTAGGTCGAGGACGCGGGGTCGTGGTTGAAGTCGACCGACACCAACGGCTGGTCGTTGTAGGCGAGCACGCCCTTGAGCGCGCCCTGCGCGGCGTCCCTGAGGATTTTGTTGATCTCGTCGACCGAGGTGGCGCGTTTGGCGGTGAACGTCAGATCGACCAGCGATACGTTGATTGTCGGAACGCGCACCGCAAAGCCGTCGAGCTTGCCCTTGAGTTCGGGCAGCACGAGGCCGACCGCCGCCGCGGCGCCGGTCTTGGTCGGGATCATCGACATGGTTGCCGACCGCGCCCGGCGCAGGTCCTTGTGGAATACGTCGGTCAGCACCTGGTCGTTGGTATAGGAGTGAATCGTCGTCATGATGCCGCTGACGAGTCCGATCGCGTCGTGCAGCGGCTTCACGAGCGGCGCCAGACAGTTGGTCGTGCACGAGGCATTCGAAATCACGGTCATCGCGCTCCTGAGCGTGTCGTGATTGACGCCGTAGACGATCGTGGCATCGACCGCGCCTTCCGCCGGCGCCGAGATCACGACCTTCTTGGCGCCGCCCGCGAGGTGCTTCGCCGCCTTCTCCTTGTTGGCGAACAACCCGGTGCACTCGAGCACGAAATCGACTCCGAGCTGGCCCCACGGGAGCTTGGCCGGGTCGCGCTCGGCGAGAACCCGGATGCGGTCGCCATTGACCACCATCGAGTCGCGATCGACCCTGACCTCGCCGGGGAAGCGGCCGTGGGCGGTGTCGAAGCGCGTCAGGTGCGCGTTGGTGTTCGCATCGCCGAGGTCGTTGACCGCGACGATCTG
>Ga0209415_10005938_pt1 | contig 21830 bp, 15 predicted proteins | sample PeaSoiSIISIP2007_FD_187696 | JGI IMG/M metagenome (GOLD analysis project Ga0209415, IMG submission 187696) | Peat soil microbial communities from Weissenstadt, Germany - SII-SIP-2007 (SPAdes) (version 2) | ecosystem: Environmental > Terrestrial > Soil > Wetlands > Peat | place: Germany... | reverse complement strand
CTCGATAGCAAACAACATTTTCAAAGGATCGGGTATCTCGAATTTTCATTGTCGTAACGAGGATGTCAACAGAGCCAAGGCACGCGGGCACCGATTCACCCGCGTTAACGGTTGTTTATAAGTGTTTGAATTTATTACCACTTAAGGTATAATCCCTCATACGGTCAATAACGGGGGTTGCCGTGATTTTACCCCGTTTTACCGTCGAAAGTAAAATGAGCACTTAGCCTTTAATTTGCCGCCCCAAGGTACAGGGACCGCCAAGTTTCCCAGTCTCTTAACTGTCTCCTTAGGGTGATCAGGCTTCCAGCGTGCCCATTCATTTTGTGGGTTGCCGCCATCGGCGGGTGGCTGCTGTATGGCAAGGCGATCAAACAGGACGGTTTCAGCGACAAACGCGCGCTTGCGCAAATGATCGTCAACCGCGAAGGTGCCCCAAAGTTCATTACTTCGATCACATGGCGTTGGCCTATAGTAACGCAACAGAGGCGTATTCCCCCCCGGAGGGTGTCGAACAAATAGGTTCTGACTTGAGCAGATGGTTGAGTGTTTTCATGCGCTTCCTCGTCGTTCCTTCTTTGAAAAGATATTACGCCCTACCTCTACAATTAGCCTGGGATCCAGCTTGGCGGTGCGGGTGGCGACCCGTGTGAGGTCTTGCAATAGATAGTAGCAAAGCTCATAGAAGGAACTATCACCCCATCCCCCGGGTCATCAACGCCAATGCAGATGATGTCCTGGCCGGTGTTATTGAAGATTCGTCGTGCATAGCCTGCAATGCTTGGCAATACCAACTTTCTGGTATCGGTCAGCACTAGGCCCACAACGCCACGTGGGTCAAACACCCGCAATCTGCCCCACAAGAAGTCGTTCACAGGAAGAGTGTAATCAGCATTATTCGCAAAAAAGATATCGTGTTCGCCAAACGGTTCCTGGTCCAGCACATAGAGCGGACCTTGACCAACATGACCGCTTTCCGGCATCAGAGCTTGATAATTTGTGCCTTGGTCCGCGTAGAAACTGTTGCCAGCGAATCTGACGGGGTTGGTGGTTGCAGGGGTGAAGAAGAATAAGGGCGGACCATCCGGATATTGCCAAGGGGCGCTTTGCGGTCCAGCAGCGGTTAACCACGTGCATTGAATATCTGCATGACGGGTGCCATCAATCTTGAAGACCGGGACTTGCGAGTATGCGCTCCCTTCAATTGACAGGTATCCGCCTTTGATATTAAGGCTGCCAAGGACTCCCGCAAAGAGCATACAGTCATTGACGGTAGCTTGGTCGTCAGAGAGGTAGCATTCGATGAGAGTGACAGTGTTGCCGTAGCTTCCGTCGGTGCCTTGCTTTATAGGCATATCCGGGAATAGAAAGCTTCCGAAGTAGCCGGTGACACCGGAGATGGATTCAAACAGGCCGCCTTCAACGGACACGAAGTTGTACCCAAAGCCGCCATTGGGGATGCTACAGTTTCTGACGCACGGCCACTGGCTGCCCATTAGAAAACCGACAGCCCAAGACCAAGCATTGGGTTTGACGGGGTTGAATTTGCCCCCAAATTCGCAGTTATAAACGAGGTCTCCATAGGAGAACCGGCACAAGTCAATGCCGCGCGCAGCGTTGATGACGCATTGCTCAATGGTGCAGGACACGTTCGCATCCATATGAATGGCCGCGCTCAGGCTACCGAATCCCAGATTGGCCACGCGTTGATTGCCTACATAGGCGGTCCCCGCCGAGCCCCAGAACAACCAATTGTATTGATGGTTGCCGATTTGATCAGCATTCTGTTGGGCGATTATCCAGCCTTCCGCCAGATTGGTTGATCCGTTTGTGATGTTCGTATAACCGGGAGACGCGGGTATGAACTTGCGATTTCCTTGACTGAAATTGAGTAGGAGTTGTGTGCCGTACGGAAGCAGCATTGGTTCGACTGTGGGGAGCTGAAACTCGTCTTGGTAGAGCGGATACTGCACGATCCTGATGCCTCCAATTTGGAATCCGTTGCCCGCATTTTGCGCCCCGCCCCCGTCCGGCCACTGCCCGCAGAGTTGTCCCAGAGAAAATACCTCCATGTGCTGTTGAAGAATCGCCCCCGAGGCAAGACCAGAATCCGCGAGGTTACCATTGATGAAGAGGCGGATTGTAACGCCATCGTAGGAAAGAGCCACGTGATTGAGCTGGCCCGCTACCACTTCGACCGTGGGGTCGTTAGCTGGGTCGGAATTAAGGATTTGCAGGCCGGAGGTGGTTATCAAGGTTGCGTGGATGCTGTTACCATGGATATTGAAAACGCCGTTGGTCAATGCAATGGAAAAAGCATTGGCCAGCGACGAGCTGCCTCTTTGTCCAGAGGAACTCATCACTTGGCGATACTCGTTAGCGGCTAAGTCGGTGATCGGGTCGATAAAGAATTCCACGCACCAACCGTTTTTGGACACCACTGCACCAGTCGTAATATTCCCGGCAGCTGGGGGAGGAGCGCCTCCCAGGTTAAACAACGACAGGGTAACGGCATCCTGTGGCTCACCATGGACCCGGTAAAGCCCTGCGCCTTGAACCCAAATATAGTCGTTGTCGTGGAAGCCCGCAGTGCTGGCGACAGTCACGTTGTCGATCGCGTTCAGCGGAATATTGACAGTCTGGGTCGCCGTTGTTGTAATCCCGCCCAAGCCGTCAAGGTCATATACAGCTTGGCCGGGATCAGGGCAGTGGATCAGCGTCCCGGGTGGAACAGATAAGAAGGTCCCCAAGTTCTGTATCGTAATGTTGTTAGGGGGAAGATCCATTGAGGGCACGACCGCATAGTTGCCTGCGCTGGCAATCCACAAGAGCTGACCGGGTACAAAACCTGCAGAGGAAGAAACCTGCACCGGTACCGTGTCACCTACGGCGGGTTGCGTAAAGTCCGCCGTGATCCTAGGAAGGGGTCTATTAGAAAGTGTAAAGGGTTGACTGCCGTGCAGATCCCCCATTGGTCCCTGGGAGAGTAAGAAATTGCTGGCCCAGTATTCGCAATTACGACCGACTTGGGCGTTTCTTGATATAACGTTAGGGGGAACGCCAGGCGGGGCCGCAAGGGCGTTACAAGCGGTCCCGGTATTATAGAGTGTAAGAGTTCCCGGCGCACCAGGGTTAATTGCCGAGATGGTGTAGTAGCCGCCGCCGGCGACCCAAACCCATTGCCCGACGCTAAAAGGATCGATGGAGGCGACATCAACAACAACGGTGCTCCCAGCGGCAGGTTGAATGAAATCATCGGTAGTGGTGGTGGTTACACTGGGGCACGGAGTGTTGGGTGGGGGCGTTCTAACCAAAGCGGTCGTAACTTTGCCCCTCACCGTATAGACAGGATCCAGCAGCGTCTGGCCCATGCACAGGACAGGCGCGTTGACGTTTTGGAGGCCATACGCGTTTTCAATCATCTGTCCGTATCCAAACTTATTGTTCTCAGTCACCGAGCCAGACTCTCCAAGCAAGGTCTTTCCAGGATAAGGGTTGAAAATCGGGTAACTAGTCAGATAGGTTGTCTGAGGCGTGCCGGAGAGTCCAGAACCGGAAATTAGAGGGTTGAAATTATTAGCGCCTGTGGCAGGAAAGAAGACTGTGCTTGGGTTGGCTTGGTCGAAGCTGTCGTTGATGGCAGCTTGAATGGCTGCGGTGTCGTCGGTCACGCCGTCGCCTTTGGCGCCGTATAAAAGAACGTTGAGGACTGGCAAGAAATCCATCATTCGATTCTCCTGAACACAGATGATTACTGTCCTGGCCGATGGTTGGAAGATCTGCCGCTGGGCCGACGAGCATGAACCCTACTGGGCCTCAACACGTAGAGCGATGGTGAGCCGGAGTTTCCATACGGAGACTAAAACTCTCAGTCCTAGCAAGTCAAATTAATTCTAGATTACTATTCAGGTCTAACCCCGGGATCCATTTCTAATATTCTCCATTGATGGTCGGCGGGAAAGCGATGTCCTCCCAAGCTTGAGACTTGGATAATGGGTCTTCTTTCTAGGTCTCTCTCCCCTCGCCAGGATTGCGACGACTTACCTTACCTCGTCCGAACGACTGAATTTGGAAAGGGTGCTTCGAGGAGTGCCCTCTAAGCGCCCATGGTTGCGGGGGTTGGATTTGAACCAACGACCTTCGGGTTATGAGCCCGACCTCGAATATGTGTTTCACTCTCATCTTAACGGGCCTTCATCCCTTGATGCTCGCCCACAATCAGTTCATTCCGGGCAGGCTCGATGCATAGATTTGGGCAAGCGAATTGCGCTGATTATTGAGACCTCAGCCGGCGGGTTTTTGGGCAACGCAGGGTTTATGGGCAAATGGGTGGTTGGAGTGATTCTAGGCAAATCCTGATGTGATATAGGTGGGTCGAAAGAGAGCGAGAAGGAGCTATCCGTACACGGAACAATCGTCGAACGAGCGTTACAGCTTTGGTCTGCCCAGCATAAATCACCAATTTCTGGGAGAAATGCAACATTACGTCGCTGCCCACCCCTGTGTTGAACTTCGCGACCGCAGGAAACTCAGCGTATGCATCCTGTCGAACACAACAGAACGGACATTCTGTTGCGGCCGAATGTCATGTGCTTGACAGGCCGGTATTGACTTGCCAAGATTATTTCTTTGGTTAGTGGGAATATGGCCGTACAAAGCTTATTGGCTATCGGTCGGAGACTCGCTGTCCCGAACATCGAAACCGCGCAAATTCCCCCGTAATCCCACGAAACGACGGACTCCGAAAAGTAAAACCACGGTAAAACCGATCACGTGCCGGGGGGCGCGGGTCCGTGAAAAACCACGTATTTATTGGAAAAATATGGCGCGCCCGGAGGGATTCGAACCCCCGACCCTCTGCTTAGAAGGCAGACGCTCTATCCGTCTGAGCTACGGGCGCTATCTGCTTAATTTCTCATAATACAGGCGCTTACGCTACTTCCTGCTTTCCTTCGCGAGGACAGGACGGCACCACTGTCGAAACGCAGGGCGTCGTGACATCAGTGAACAATGCTTGCCGGTCTCGGCACAAGTTGTGATAGCAGCTGTGCCCCTCCTGCCTCCCTATGAGAAAATATCAGCATGAATAATCTCGTTGGTCTCGTCATCGCCGCCATCGTTACGCTCTTTTTTGTGCGCAGGTATCTTAAGGAGCAAAAGCTCCGGGAGGCCCGCGCTCATGAAGCCGCGAAGAAGGGGACATTGCGCTCGGACGGGCCCCAGTCCCAGCATCCGCATATCGACACCCAATATTGTATCGGCTGCGCCACGTGCACGACGGTTTGCCCGGAGGGCGACGTGCTCGCCATGCTCGCGGGACAGGCGGTCATCGTCAACGGCTATAAGTGCATCGGGCACAGCTTGTGCGCGGAGGCTTGCCCCGTCGGCGCCATTACGATGGTCATGGCCAGTCCCAGCATGGGCGCGGACCTGCCTCACCTGACGCCTGAATTTGAGACCAGCGTTCCCAATTTGTTTATCGTCGGGGAACTCGGCGGTCTGGCCCTGATCAAGAACGCCATCAACCAGGGGCGTAACTGCGCCGACACGATCGCGTCCAGGATCTCCGGGCTGCGGAATGGAAAATCGAAATCCGACGTGCTGGACGCCCTGATCGTCGGCGCCGGACCGGCCGGCATCAGCGCATCGCTGCGCTGCATTGAACGAAAATTGAATTATCTCACCGTGGACGAAGGCGAAATTGGCGGGACGGTGTCAAAATATCCGCGTCAGAAATTGGTGCTGACGAGCCCGGTGGAACTCCCGATCTACGGAAAATTCAAAAAGACGGAACTGTCCAAGGAAGACCTCCTCGCCATCTGGAGCGAAATTTTGCAGAAAGTCGAGTTCAAATTCCGCAAAGGTGAGAAGGTGGAAGACATCAAAAAGGGTGAAGACGGCGTTTTCACCGTCACCACCACCAAAGGGCAACACCGGGCGCACGCGGTGGTCCTCGCACTTGGAAAAGGAGGAATCCCCCGAAAGCTCGGCGTCAAGGGAGAGGAACTGCCGAAGGTCATGTACCGGTTGATTGAGGCGGACCACTATGTGAACAAGAAGATTCTTGTGGTGGGGGGAGGCGATAGCGCTATCGAGGCAGCGATGGGGCTTGCCCATCAAGTGGGGAACAAGGTGACGCTGTCGTACCGGAAAGAATGTTTCACGCGGCTGAAAGACCGGAATGAAAAGAGAATTCAGGAGAGCATCCAAAAGGGGAAAGTCAACGTCATCTTCAATTCGATGCCGGTGGAGTTCAAGCCAAGCTCGGTCGTCCTCGACGTCAACGGCAAAGCGCAGGATATTCCGAACGATTTTGTCTGGATCTTTGCCGGCGGCGAGCCTCCTACTGCATTTCTGAAGAAAATCGGCGTACGCGTCGGACTGCGCGACATGACGGCCGAGGGAAGCAGCGAAGCCAAACAATCCAAGTTACTCCACGTGTGAGCGACAAGTAGAACAGGCTTCAGCCTGTTGGTTTTCTTTCGACACGATTCAAAACCAACAGGCTGAAGCCTGTTCTACTTACTGCGCCTTCGTATTTCCTTGGCCGTTTACGGGCGGGTGTCCGGGAGGAAGGGCATTGGAATTCCCGCCGCCGGGGACGAGATCGCGAAAATTGGGCATGGAATCCGACGATGGCGAAGGCCCATTCATATGCGGATTTTCGCCGGGCCCGGGATGCTGGATCGAGCCTCCGGCCGGCTGAGTGTTTTGCACGACCCACAGGCCATTCTGCTTTTCCAAAGAGTAGGCGACCTGCATCCCGGCGCCCTGCGGCGCTCCCGTCTTGGGCTTGAACTCAACTTGCGCCTGGGCCTGGTTCCCCTGAATGGAAACATTGGTGATGTTCATGTCCATGGCGCCGAGGTTCAGCGTTTTCAAGGAAGCAAGGTGCTGATTGATGCCGGAACGTATGGCATCCGCGTCGCTTTCCTGTTTCTTGCAGCCGGCGAAGAGGACAAGCAGACCCACGACAGTCAGAAAGAATGCAGTGCGCTTCATGCGAGTCTCCTTCTCCTTACCTATAACCCATCCCAAGCACGACCACAATGTGAAGGATAGCGAGGATAGCAAAGGAATAACTAAATGGGCGGTGGACAACGTGCCACAAGTTAAAAACCTGCTTGGTGCGGGACAAAAATAGAATTCGCTTGGACAGGGACGCCTGCCTTCGCGCGGTTTGAACCGCAACTTCCAGTTCAGGATTGCGCGTCGGGAAAATACCAAAAAGCGAGAAAAGCCACGCCACGAACCCGGCCGCGCGCAAACGAAGCCAGGAAACCTGGAAGGGCCGCTTTATGTCCAGCCAGATCATCCAGCACAGGGCCGCCATCATCGGGGTGCGGGCCACTTCCGCGGGAGTGGGCAGCGCGAACAAATCGATGAGTCTCGTGCCGATTTTTTCGTGTTTATCTTCCGCATTCCATCGGAGCTGTACTTCCGCATCTTGAATTTCCTTGATGGTCAGCTCGGCCGCGTTCAGCGTTCTGGGAATCTGCGAATACAAATACCGGCCGATGAAGCCGCTGGCTGTAACAGCGGCCATGATCCAGAACGCCATGCCGGCGATTCCTCCGAATTTGAACGAAGAGTGCAAGGCGATCACGAGCGGCGCCGCTGTTCCCAGGACGACGTGGAAATCCAGCCAGTGGCGCGAATTTCCTTGCTTTCCGAGCCAGCCCCACCGTTTGCGTAGCGGGTAAAGGTAGATCAGGAAAAACATGAGCACGCCAAACACTCCCAGATTGACGCCGATAGGTCCGCTCGGGCGCAGCAGCATGTGCTTCGGCGAAAAGGGCCGGTCCTTCCAGGGCAGTGTGTAGTAATCGAATCCATAGGCCGCAAATACGCCTACGAACGCCATGGAAACGATCCAGGCGATCAGGATCCGGAAGCGATGCTTTCGCTCCGAAGCTTCCTTGCTGAACATCATCGTAGTTTGTACGGCTGCGGATTGGCTCATGGCAGTTTTCCTATCTCCTCGTGAATGTTGACATTGAATCTCTTATAGTCCGTGAATCGGTGCAGGTTGCGCCAGTGCTGGCGCGGCGTCTCGACGTCGATCACGGCGGACTCCGCGATCCAAACGGATTCCGCGGGCTCGCGGAAATTATGTAGAGCGAAATGGACCTCGCTGCGCATGCCCGCCAGGCCAAGATCGCTCATGCTGGAATCCACTTTGGCCTCCAGCTTCACGATGGCGCCGGATTGGGGATCGATCCAAAGCGTGCCGGACATGTGTAAGGGATAATTTTTCCCGCGCAGACGGAGCGATGCAGGCGAAGATGCGCCCGGAACGGGAACAAATCGGATCATGGCGTAGGAAACGCCATCGATCGTTTCGGCGCCGGCGGGCTCGAACACGTAGCTGGCTTCGTACATGGGATGCGCCACGAGGAGCAGGCTGGCAAAGCCGGTGGTCACGAGCAACGTCCGGGCCGGATCGCGATAAGCCGGATTGCGGGTTTCGCGTGTCTCGTTAAATTTCAAAGTTCCGCTCTCACTCGTGGCTTGAAACTGATAATCGTAGGCGGAGTTCTCTCGATAGATGGCGTGTCCGCTCCCATTCAACACGTATTGCGTGACGGACTCCTTGCAGGTCAGGTCGGAAAACTTGTCGAAATATTCCTGGACGTGTTTTCGCGCGCGCGCCAGGGCATCGACCGATGGGGAAGCGTCGACTGCGATCTCGCCTGGCGGGGCTTGGGCAGCGCAAGTCCCACCCGTCAACGCGAGCGCGGCAGCGAGCGCCACGGCGCACCACCATTTCCGCCGAGCCGTGACCCGGGAATATTCGGATGCGAGGAAAGGAATTTCGCTCATTTGCGGAGCTTTCCTCCAAACCGGTATCCGAACGTAAAATTCGTCTGCTGATAGTTCATCGTGGTGCCCATATTCCAACTGAAGAGACCTTCAAAAAAGTAACGCGGCCCGATCGTCCAATCCACAATGCTGGTCACGAACTTTGAATTTGAGTTGGCGCTGAATGCGGAATTGAGGCGCTGATTTCCAGCCTGCAATTGAACGTGGAACCGGTCGGCGAGGCTTCTGGAAACAGAAACAAATTCATAAGATCCTTGGCCGAACGAGCTGTTGAATTTCGCGTAGTGCAGGTCCAATTGCAGCCCGGTCTTTTTGATTTCCCCGAACCGAAGGCCATACATCTGGTTCCAGGAAGAGGATGTGTCCGTGCTGCTCTTGCTTTTGCCAACGTCGGTGGAAATCGTGATGCGATACGGCAATTCCACCTGGACTCCTCCGCTCAGGCCCTGAAACAGGTATTGATCCAAAAGGCCTGTGCTGATCAGCACCGGATCGAACGTAGGCAAGTTGCGCAAATAGTTGTGGTTCAGGTCGAAGGTCAGCAAGTGGATCGGCTGAAAACGTATGCTCGAAAAGCTTTGCGTCAAGCCGGTGCCATAGGAGGCTCCGGCAAGCGCGGTGCGGGCTTTGTCGACTTGCAGCGAGTTGTAAACCGAGAATGCGCGCCCCAGCGAAATCGTATTTTCCGCGAATGCGAACTCGCGCGCAATATGCCAGCCGATGCTGGTCGCGGCCAGCCCAAAGGTATCGTTGAGCCGCAGATGGTCAAAGTCTCCGTACTCATAATTGACGAAAGTCCCGGCGATTCGCTGGTTGGGGGCGTAACTCCAGGACGTCGGATCCGGCGTCGATCCGCCGAATGCTCCCACGGTCAAGCGCTGGCTGACGCGATAGCCAAAGTATCCCCCGTCGATCGTGCTTAAACTCGTCGCGTACGGCAGGTAGAGCCGTCCAACTCCCATGGTGACGACCGAGTCGGGATTCTGGTAGTAAAGTCCCAGGTGGTAGGTTCGATTCAAGAGTTCGTTCAGAGTCAACGGGGAGACTCCGCCCGAATTGCCGGAGTTTTGCGACGTCAAATCGCCTCGCCAGTATCCCGTGAAATTCCAATGCGTGCCGCCGATGCGGCTGATGTCCGCGTCGATCAAGAGCCCGACTTGCCGCGAGCTGACGCCGCCCGGTTCAGACAGGTAGCCAATATCCCATCCGATTCGGCCGCGAAGCTGGTTCTCCATTGGCGTGCCGGCTTTTTCAGACACGGTGGTCGCCCGGATTTCCTCATCCAATGGGTCCCCGTAGGAGAAGGTGACCACGACGGGATAGTTTTCGGATTCGGCTGCGTTGACCTTTTCCTCGCGGGCATGAACGCTTTCGGTGTCCAGATAAGCGATATCGCCTACCGCCAAATCTTCGTGCGATTTTATGATTTCAGCGGCGCTGGATGAATCGGCCACGGAAAACAGGCGCACGTCGGCAACCGGTTCCTGACCCGCGAACCTCACTGCCTCGGTCGTGCCGCCGCCTGGGTCGGCGTGGACCAGGTGGAGGAGCATCCCCTCTTCCAATCCTGATTTGTGACCGGCATCCAGATAGATTGCTCCCTCGGAAATGTATTTCACATGGAAAATATTTTTCGCGGACGCGGGCGCGGACTGAGTTTGGGCGTACTGCGCCGCCTGAGTCGTCGAGAGAACCACTCCAAGCAGCAGGGCGGGAACGAGTGCAAGACGCTTCAACGAGTTCTTCATCCTAACCGCCACCGTTTTTGTGGCAGGCATAACAGGTAACGCCGGTGCTGTAGACGTAAGAGGAATTGCCCTTGTGAGTGTTGTTAATCTGGGACTGGGGATGGCAGGTGTTGTTCGAACAAACAAAGGCCGTGTAGTTCGACGAATTCGTATGGCAAGTCGCGCACACACCGCCCGCGTTACCGTGATTCACGCTCCAGAAATTGTGAGTAAACGTCGCTCCTAGCCAATTCGTCGTGGTGTGGCACGTCGAGCAGGCGGCGGGGGTGATCCCGATGACAGTCGCGTCGGTGGCGAGGTGATTTGGCACGTTCCCGCCTAGCGTCGCAGTGCTCTGCCATTGAGCGGTGTGGCAACTGTAGCAATCGGTGGGCGGCGGATTGGAGGTAGTGTGGCAAAGGTTGCAGGCCACGGTGGTGTGTGCGCCTGTCAGGGGGAAACCGGTCGCGTTGTGATTAAAGACCGCGCCCAGCCATGAGGTTGTGGTGTGGCACGACGCGCAGGTGGTGGGATAGCCGGAGGTGAGGTGATTCGGCACCGACCCGCCGAGGGTCGTGGTGCTTTGCCAGGCGGCCGTGTGACAACTGTAGCAATCGGTGGGCAACGTGCCGCTGTAATTGCCATTCACATGGCACAACGCGCAGGCTACGGTGGTATGCGCGCCGGTCAAGGGGAAGGTTGTGGTGGCGTGATTGAAAGTCGAGGTCGTCCAATTCGCAGTGGAATGGCAGATCGAACAATCCGTTGGAAACCCTGCCGTAATATGATTCGGCACCGCGCCGCCCAGGGTCGTAGTGCTTTGCCAGGCAGCCAGATGGCAGCCGTAGCAGGCTGTTGAATTCAACGAATAGTTGTTGCTCACGTGGCAGGAGGCGCATGGCGTCGGCGACGGTGAAATATGCATTCCCGTCAGGGTAAATCCGGTCGTGCCGTGGTCCCACGTTGCGGTTGTGAAGCTCACTGTCGTGTGGCAATTGGTGCAGTTAGCCACCGCGAAAGCAGGCCCGGCAGTGGAGTGCGGCGGGGCGTTGGTCCCCTGCCAGCCGCCGCCATAGTTTGTGTTCAAGTGGCAACCGGAGTTTCCGCAATCGGTCGGGGCGATCGAAAGTGCGTAATTGTTATTGATGTGGCAAAGATTGCAGGCCACGGTTGCATGGCTGTTGGTCAGGGGGAAACCGGTGGAGCTGTGATTGAAAACGCCCGCGGCCCACGTTGTGATTGGGTGGCAGCTCGCACAGGCCGAAGCCGTGGTCGGGAAGCCGGCCGTGATGTGGTTCGGTACCGATCCGCCAATGGTTGCAGTGTTTTGGAACACCGCCTGGTGGCAGCCGTAACAATCCGCTGAATTGAGCGTGTAATTGTTATTCACATGGCAGGACGCGCAGGGGGTCGGCGTCGGGGACATGTGCGTTCCGGTCAGGGTAAACCCGGTGACGCTGTGATCGAACGACGCCGCGTCCCACCCTGTTGTGGTATGGCAAGTAGAACAGTTCGCCGCGGCAAAAGCAGCTCCGGAAGTGGAGTGCACGGGATTATTGGTTTGCTGCCAGTTCGTCAAATGGCATTGCGAGTTTCCGCAATCGGTGGCAGCAATCGCCAAACTGTAGTTGTTGTTGATGTGGCAGAGGGCGCAAGCCACATTCGCATGTCCGTTGGTGAGCGGAAAGCCGGTCGCGCTGTGGTTGAAAACTCCCGCGGACCAGGTCGTAATCGGATGGCATGTTGCGCATGCCGATGCAGTGGTCGGGAAACCGGCCGTGACGTGGTTCGGTACCGCTCCGCCAATCGTTGTGGTGCTGACAAAAGCCGCCTGGTGGCAGCCGTAACAATCCGCTGAATTGAGCGTGTAGTTGTTGTTCACATGGCAGGAGGCGCAGGGGGTCGGCGCCGGGGATACGTGCGTTCCGGTCAGCGTAAACCCGGTGACGCTGTGATCGAACGCGGCCGCGGTCCAGCCAGACGTGGTATGACAAGTGGCGCAGTTCGCCGCGGCAAAAGCTGAGCCGGAAGTGGAATGAACGGGAGTAGTCGTCTGCTGCCAGGTGGTCAGATGGCATTGCGAGTTGCCGCAATCGGTCGGGGCGATCGTCAAATTGTAGTTGTTGTTGATGTGGCACAAATTGCATGCCACGTTGGCATGCCCGCTGGTCAGCAGGAAACCGGTCGTGCTGTGGTTAAACGATGCCGTGGTCCAACTGACCGTCGTATGGCACGTCGAGCAGTTTGCAGCCGCAAAAGCCGGACCGGCCGAAGGATGGACAGGATTATTGGTCTGCTGCCAGGTCGTCAAATGGCATCCGGAATTTCCGCAATCGGTCGGGGCGATCGTCAAATTGTAGTTGTTATTCACATGGCAAAGGGCGCAGGCCACGTTCGCGTGGCCATTGGTCAGCAGAAAACCGGTCGAGCTGTGGTCGAACTTGGCGTTCAACCAGGTGTCAAAAGCATGGCAGCTTGTGCAATTCGCAGCTGCAAACGCGCTTCCGGCCGATGGATGCGCCGGATTCGTCGTCTTCTGCCAATCCGTCAGATGGCAGGACGAGCAGGCCGTCGAAAGCCCCAGGTAATTTCCGACTGCGGCGTTCTTATGACACTCCTGGCACTCGACTACCGCGTGCGCGCCGAGCAGCGGAAATCGATTGAAGTGCTGCTGAATCGATTGCACCGACACCTGCCATCCGAGAACCGTGTGGCACTGAGCGCAGTTCGCGCCGAATTGAGCGCGATGAATGTCGGCGTGACAATTGGCGCAATTCTTGCCAACGTCGGTGAAAACCGGCTTGGTATGGCATCCCGTGCAGGATACTTTTTCGTGCATGCCGCGAAGCGGGTACCGCGTGGAGTCGTGATTGAATTCGGGAATGGCGCGAATGGGAACCCAGCTTGTGTTCGTGTGGCAATTTTCGCAGGGAATGTTGAGGGGACCGTGCGGACTCCGGCCCGGCTGTCGCTGGGCGACTGCGGGCATGACCACGGCTAGCGCTGAGGCCACGAGCACAAGCCAACGGGTGACCTGGACCACTCGGGAAATGATTGCCCCCTAAAGCGTTAAATGGCTCCGACCCTCATCTAAAGAGGGCATAGGGAACAGTAATCTTTCGGGCAACTTTCAATCTACTGAGCGCAGGGCCAGAATTAGGACCTGTCCCTTTTACCAGTTGACGTCCTGAAGTCCTCCGACCGCTTTAGAACAAGTGCTGCGGTGTTGTACCTTTGAATCAGTGCAGAGGAGATTGGTTGTTTTTTTCAAACTTTTTTCACTTTCAATACTTTTATAGCGGCCGAACATCCGCCCCGTGACAATCGGCACAATTTTTTGGCGTGGGTTTGTAAAACAAAATCAGTTTGCCCTGAACCTCGCGCTGCAAGGCATGGCACTTTGCGCAGCCCACATTTGCGTGCGCCCCTGTCAACGGGAATTGAGTGCGCTTATCGTGGTCGAACGTCGAGGGCGTCCAGCGCTGATCCACATGGCAATCTCCACATTTTGTGATTCCGTCCTTGGCAACAAACTGGCCACCGTGCGGATCCGTATGACAAGCTTCGCAATTCGCAGGCGTTCCCTTGAACTGAATTTCGTGGGAACCCGCGGGCGCTTTGTGACATTCGTCACAAGCGACCGCGCGATGAGCTCCGATCAGGGGAAATTTCGTTTTCGAATGATCGAAGCTTCGAATGTCGATCCAGGATTTGGAGTTGTGACACGCTTCGCAGCCCAGCGCAGTTCCATCGGCGCGCTTCAGCGCCATGCGGTCCTTGAACTCGCCCTTATGGGGATCGGTGTGGCAGGCCGTGCAAGTGCTGTCCGGGAAATGGAACGGCAGAATCTTGTCTGTTCTTCCGCCGAGGCCGGCTTTGTGACACTCCGCACAAGCGACGGCCACGTGAGCCCCGGTAAGAGCGAAGTGTGTGTTCTTGTGCTTGGCAATCGTAAATGTCGAGCGATGAAAGTCCTTTACGGTGTGGCAGTCTTCGCAGCGATTCTGGTAGGGCGCGGCGGCAAATTGTTTGTCGTGCGCATCCTGATGGCAATCCGTGCAAGCCGCGAACTTCACTTTGTAGACGGTGTCTTTGCCCGCAGGCGTATGGCATTTGTCACAAGCGACGGCCGCATGTTTCCCCTCGAGCGGATAATGCGATGTCGCGTGCTCCTTAACGCCAAATTGCGACGGCTTCCAGCCTGCGACCGTGTGGCACTCCGAACACTCTCCCTTGCTCGCCCGCGCCTGGAACTGCCCTTTGTGAGGATCGGGGGCATGGCAATTCGCGCACTGGGCAAAGGCCAGCGTCTTCTTGAAATCGCCTCCGGTGTGGCAGTCGCTGCAAGCAACTTTCAAATGCATTCCCAGAAGCGGATATTTTGTTTTCGAGTGGTCGAACTGCATCGACGCACTCACTTTTTTCCAGCTGGCCGTCGTATGGCAGGATTCGCACGTTCCTTTGAAAGAGCCCTTATGCGGATCGGTGTGGCAGGAAATGCAGGTATCGAACTTGATCCCGGTGAACTTCACCGTCTTTTCGGGGCCGGAAGGGAAGTGGCACTTCTCGCAGGCCACCTGGGCGTGCATTCCGGTCAGCGGGTACTTGGTTTTCGAATGATCGAACTGCTTCGCCTGTTTCCAGTCGGTCACGTTGTGGCAGCGCTGGCAATCGGCGCCGAGCTGCCCTTTGTGGACGTCCTCATGGCAGGTCGCGCAGTCCTGCGATAGGCCCAGAAAGGACTGCGGGAGGTTCTTCTTCTGAATCAGAGCGCGTTGCGCCGGAACCATGTGCGCCGGGGTATGGCACTTCTCGCAAGCCACGGCCGCGTGCTTTTCCACCAGTGGATATCCGGCCTGGCGATGATCGAATTGCTTGAGCGACGGTTCCCAATGGACGAGCGAAAAATCCTCGCCATTGTGCTCGAGGTGGCACCGCACGCAATCTCTGCCATTCGGATTCTTCATCCCGAGAAGCGCGTGGTAGCCCTTATGCGCGGTCAGACGGTCCGCAATTTCCTTGTGGCATTCGAGGCATTTGAATGTCGGCGCGCTGGTTCCGAACTGGTGGCAGGTGTTGCACTGCGTTGAGCCGCTAAGGGATTGATGCGCCTTCGAGAGAGGTCCGGGCGAAATCTGGGCGCGGGCGCTGGAAGCGCCGACCAGGAATCCCGTGAGAATCAGCAGAGAGCCGAGGAGCCGAGGCACGGATACATAGATGGTGCTGACGCCACGGCGCGTTGTTCCTGCACAGAAAAACGGCACCAGGTTCCTCCGACAAACCGCTTATTGCGCTTCCACCGCCGTTAGACTGATCCAAAGTTAGCACGCGCGATGTTTCGCCAAACGGATGAGCCTACCACCTGTGTCTTCCCAACAAAGCTGGCCTAAAGGACAGATAAGGGCTAAGTATTGATACTGTTCGCATATCGTGGGCTCGTCAGGAGATGAAGGTGTGGCGGCTATCAAGAGGAACGAATGGTCAACATTGAAGTGGCTACGGTCCTACGGTGAATTTCGAAACCACAGGCCTTCTGAAACCTGCTACAGCCGCAATTGGATGTAGACTAAATACCCGGCCAGGGCCAAGCCAAACAGCGCCACGAGAATTCCGACGAGATCGACCAGGAACCCCGCCGGCTCGAACTTTCCGGCTTCCAACTGATCGCGCGTCCGGCGGTAGCGAAGCAAACCGGCGAGCGTCAGCAACACTCCACCAAAAATTGAAATGGCCCCGAACCAGACCGTGAGCCCCGCTGTCTGGAACGTACGGCCTTGCATCTGCATGAATTGACGGATGGCGATGGCGAAACGGCCAATCGCGAAACCGAATACGACGATGGCTACGCCCGTGCGCACCCATGCGAGAAAGGTGCGCTCGTTCGCAAGGTGATCGCGGGCGCGGTTTGCGCTCTCTCCGGTTCCAGGCTGAATATCATTGCGCATTGGCTCAGGCATTGGTCCACCCGGATAACGAGTGATGCGATTTCCAGAAGACGCTACGCTACGACACTTTGAAGCAGCGGGCCGATCACGGCGATGTTCTTCACCAATTCCTCCGGGATGTTGTGGCGCTGTTTTAGATATTCGGCGCTGTTATAGGAAACCCAAACCTTGCCTCCCGCGTCTTCCCACACCAAAGCCTTGAGCGGCAGATCGATGGCAAGAGTGGGAGATGCGACCATTAGGGGAGTGCCCCCTTTGGGACTTCCGAAAATGACGAGCTGCGTCGGGTGCATTTTCATGCCGACCTTTTCAGCCTCCCCGCTGTGGTCGATGCGCGCAAATACGGTGAGGCCGCGCGATTGCAAAACGGATTCCAGCCGCTTGAGTATTTCCGCAACTGGGTAAGGACTGCTGAGGTGAACCATTCCGTTGTCAGGAGAAGTAGTCATGTCCGCACCCCCTGAGAGTTTTCCAGGTAAATCCCGCCAATCCTATCATGCGCGGAGGAAGGAATTGTCTCCGCTGGCGGCTCGCACAGAGCCATAATTGGGAATGCTCACCGTTTTCACCATTGGGCACTCCACGCGCACTTGGAAAGAGTTCCTCGAACTGTTGCGTGCGCACGGAATCGAACGCGTCGTGGACGTGCGCAGCATTCCTAAATCGCGGCACAACCCGCAGTTCAATCGCGAGACGCTATCCGCGAAGCTGCGCGGCGCCAGGATCAGCTATGTGCATTTGCGCCGGTTGGGAGGCTTGCGGCACGCGCGGCGAGATTCGCCGAATATGGGCTGGCGCAACGCTTCCTTTCGCGGGTTCGCCGATTATATGCAGACGCCGGAATTCGAGAAGGGATTGCAGAGATTGATCGAATTGGCGAAGAAGAAAAAGACCGCGATCATGTGCGCGGAAGCGGTGCCCTGGCGATGCCACCGTTCGCTCATTGCCGATGCGCTCACTGTGCGCGGGATCCGCGCAGCGCATATTGTCAGCGGCAAGCGCGTCCAGGTTCACACTCTCATTCCCTTTGGGAGGGTTCGGGGAGATCTCATCACTTACCCTGCCTTCGCGTCCGAAGGCGTCGAACTCCCGCACGCGCGCGAATCCTCGAGAGGGAAGCGCCTCACCGGCGAACCTGCCGTCCGATCTTAAGAATGTTGTAACCCACTATCTTGGTTCATCGTTTACAATGGGGGGGCAGGCAGGCAGATTTTTCAGGATTTTGCTCGGAATGGGTGGAGGTATTGGGCCATGCGGTGCAACAAGATTTTATTTGTGGCGGCAATTATCCTTTGTTCCTCAGCGGTGGCACTGGGTCGGCAGGCTTCCACGGCGCCTGCTCTTTCACAACCAGGAAATCAAACTTCGGTAGATTCTGCGAAGGATTGCAGCGTTAGCTCCGATGCGCCGCGCGAGGCGGAACAAACGGCGGTTCGCGAACAGCGCCCGTCCCAGACACAAACCGATCCATCGGGCGAATCAGAGACGGCTGATGCGGCTCCCGCCACGGTTAACCTGGAACAGGATTTGAAAATTCTCGAGCAGAGACAGTCGGGACTCGCTCAGTGCATTCTCGCAGCCAATGTGCAAGAGCCTATGCAGGATTCGCAGGGGGCTTGTTTCGGCGAGCTGCTGATGAATTTCGAGATGCGGCACGACGGAGAGCCTGAGCGGGATATCCCGATCGGGCGTTTGTCCGGCAGTTCGGCCTTTTTTTATGAATCTGGAATGACCATCGACGCCGATGGCGCGCCGAATGCCTACCATCCGGACAACAAGGGCCTGGACGATCTGGCGAACGCGGGCACGCCCGGGAGATGGGAAGGATTGGCGAAGGATTCCGAGGGTGAACCTTTCATCCAAGGGCCGGACGATCCGTTTCCCGGCTACTACGTTTCGGCTACGGCGCTGGCCGATCGTTCCAAGCCTGCGAACGATCCCACGCGCTACGTGGATGCGTCGAGGATTCCTTTCGTGGTGCTGCCCGGCGGAATGGCTCGCCAACTGGGAGCGCGCCCCGGAGATTTCGCGGCCGTTTTCAATCAGCGAAACGGCAAGAGCTCCTACGCGATTTTTGGAGATGTCGGTCCATACGACCGAATCGGCGAAGGCTCGGTGGCGCTCGCCGAAAACCTGGGGATTCGATCCGATGCGCGAAACGGCGGCGCGCGGAGAGGGATTTTGTATCTCGTGTTCCCGGGCTCCGGAAGCGGAAGGCCCCGGACGATCGAAGAAATTAATGCGGAAGGGCAAAAATTGCTTCAGGCATGGGAAGATTCCATTTCGCCGGTGGTATGCTCGGTTCAGCAGCCTGCTCGGAGTCTGGAAAGGAATCAGGGCGCAAATTGAAACATCGCCGAAAAATGCAGAAGGGGTTTGTGAACGAAAAAGCCTTGCGCGAACATCTCGTGAATCTTCTCTCCGGGCGCGGGGCGCATGTCGATTGGAAAGCGACGTTCGGCGGTATTCCTCCTAAATTGCGAGGCGTCCGCGCCAGCGGGTTGCCTTACTCGGTCTGGGAATTGCTCGAGCACATGCGCATCGCGCAGTGGGACATCCTGGAATTTTCTCGCGATGCAAAACATGTCTCGCCGAACTGGCCGGCCGGTTACTGGCCCGCCGCGCAAGCGCCGCCGAATGCGAAGGCCTGGGACAAAAGCCTCAAATCATTCGCTCGAGATCTCGAGACAATGAAAAAGTTGGTCGCCAGTCCCAAAACAGATCTCTTCGCGCAAATTCCCCATGGCACGGGACAGACGATTCTGCGCGAAGCCCTGCTTGTCGCGGACCACAACGCGTATCATCTTGGGCAGGTACTCACGGTTCGACGATTCCTGGGCGATTGGAAGTAGAATAGGGCCGTGCACGGTGTTTAAGGCCTTGATTTGCTGTTGAATAAAACTTCATAATCCTCGATAACCACTGTAACCGCTCTTCATCGGCTCGCATCCAATTCAGCAGGGAACACGCTGAGGGTTTGTGCGGCCCGGGTACCTGTTGTTCTTCATAGTTCTTCAGGTTTCGATCGTTACACCTCAGCGGCCCGATTCCAAAACCAAAAGGGAGAACATTTCATTATGTCTCGACGTTCGCTACCACTTTTTCTTGCGATCATGGCGCTTACCGCAATGAGTGTTTCGGTCTGGGCCAAGAACGATTCAGGCGACACGATTACGACAAACGTAAAGCTGACGGCAACCACGACGGTCGGCACGACTCAGCTCGCTCCCGGCGAATACAAAGTTATCGCGGACGGAAGCAAAGCAAAATTTCAGCAAGGCAACAAGGTTGTCGCTGAGATTCCTTGCACCCTCAAAGATTTTAACGGCAAGATCAATGAAACTACCTTTGTCATCGATAACAACAAACTGACCGAAATTCAGGTTTCCGGGAAGACCAAGGCCATCGAATTTTCTTCCGGAATGTAAAGGGTGCTCGAAGCTTGAAGTAGAAATAATTCAGACGTGGCATTTCCGGGTGCGATCAATGCTGTATTTCAGCTAGGTTGCTCGGAATGGCGCGGGATTCCCCGCATCAGATGGGCTGTCCTGCCCTGAAGAGTATGGAGGATTCAGGGCAGGACGACCCTTAATCTTTTTACTCCTCCACCTGCTCGCGCTACCCGGCTACAGGCGCTGCGGAAGTACTCAATTTTTGTCATTCCGAGGCGCGCTGCGCGCCGAGGAATCTCTCTTTTCCTGGGTTTCAATCCAAGAGAGGTTCCTCGCTTCGCTCGGAATGACAAAATAAATCACTTTTTCCGTAGCCTGTATAGACGCATTTCCTGCTACGGATGCTCCGTCAAGTGATACAGCTTCAGCGCATTTTCGCGCAGGACCATGCGCGCTATTTCATTTGCTCGGAGGACGGTGATCTCTCCGTCCTGGAGCATGCCGGTCAGCGCAATTCCCAGCGCCTGCCGCGCGGTTTGCGAAGTCTGCCAGCCGATCTCTTCCCAATCGTACGCCCCGCTTCCGGGATATAGATCCGTTCCAAACAATACTTTCTCGGGATACCACTCGATCCAGTCTCGGAGGACTTCCGCGAGGCGGTGAGGCGATTCGAGCCAGGTCTGCTCGGATAGATCGGTGTACACGTTCGGCTTCATCAGCAGAAAAGAAATTTCACGCGTGTAAGGCCCCGCGCCGCCGTGCAGCAATACGAAGGTAGTCTTCCGAAGACGCGCGTCGTTCAGGACGGACTCGAGCAGCAACGGGTTCGATCCCTGCAAGTAAAAATAACCGCCGCATCCCGCGCCCGTGTGAATGTGCACCGGCAGGCCGAGGCGGCCCGCCTCCGCCGCAACATATCGGAACAAATAATCCTGCAAGCGCGTGTAATTTTCTTTTGCGGGCGAACCGCCATGCGCGTATTTCGCGTAGATGGCGGCGGCATCCTGTTCCGATGCGGGCTCGAAATCGAGGGATCGCAAATACGCCGCCTCGAATTTGATGGCCACCGCGCCATCTTTTTTTTGCCGCTCGAGTTCCGGCGTCACCACTTGGGACGCGTATTCGGCAAGCGTCGCCGGCATGGCCGCGACGCCGAGTTCGCGGCGGTAGCGCGCGAGCAGCATGTTTTCGCGGCCGAAGAAAAATTTTCTGTCCGGCGTTTCCGCGGCCAGCCCATCGTTTTTGAGCGGAAAGAGGAGAGCATCGTCGAACGGGACCCAGCGGTAATGAGCCGCATCGAGCCCTCGCCCCATGGCCACGCGGTTTGCGAATTCCACATCGATGCCCAGCCGGTCGAGCACCCAAGCGGGATAATTGTCGCCCTGCTCCCGGCGAATTTTATTTTTGGTTGCGAGGAGTTCCTTCACGTGCGCGTCGCCGCGGTCGCTGTATTCATATCCCCACAACGCTTTCCAGGCGGCGAGATACTGGGGATTTTCCGGGCGCGTCATCGTGTTCGGCGCGGTGGGTTCCAGCGGATCGCAGGGCAGAGCGTCGAATTCGTCGTCGCGCTCGCCCTCGGCCACGACGCGCGGCGGATGCGAATGGTTATCGATGGCGCGAATCTTGCGGATCTCCGACATGAGCGCCGGATCGGGCGCCTGCGCCCGCGCAAAGACGGCGGTTGCCAGAAAAATTGCGATCCCCAATGTAAATTTCATTTTGTCTGCCTCGAATTACTCCAGATACGCCGCGAGCCAATCGAAAAATGTTTTGTACCACAGCTGGCTATTTTGCGGTTTCAGGATCCAGTGTCCCTCATCGGGGTACACAACCAATTTCGACGGGACATTTTGCCGCTGCATTGCGGTGAAAAATTCGAGGCTTTGCGTGTAGGGCACGCGGTAATCGAGTTCTCCGCAAATTACAAGCGTCGGAGTTTT
>Ga0209415_10005937_pt1 | contig 21830 bp, 17 predicted proteins | sample PeaSoiSIISIP2007_FD_187696 | JGI IMG/M metagenome (GOLD analysis project Ga0209415, IMG submission 187696) | Peat soil microbial communities from Weissenstadt, Germany - SII-SIP-2007 (SPAdes) (version 2) | ecosystem: Environmental > Terrestrial > Soil > Wetlands > Peat | place: Germany... | reverse complement strand
AATCCGGACCTGGCCGGGACCCGGATGCGGATCGGGGAGATCCACGATCTCGAGGACCTCCGGGCCCCCGAACTGGCTGAAACGGACCGCCTTCATCATCCGCTCCGATCTCAACTCAGGGTGTCGCGGTTGCTGCGCATACGACAGTGTCCCAGCCTGGCGCGCCGGGACCGAGCTCAGCTGGGCACCGGCGCGAGGTCGTGCAGGACGTGCACGGGGCCTTCGCCGCCGCCCAGCTCGGACAGGCCGTGCGCCACCGCATCGCCGGCCACGACCGCGGCCTGCTGCGCCGCCTCGGCCAGCGACAACCCTGCCGCCAGCCCGGCCGCCAGCGCCGCCGAGTGGGTGCAGCCCGCGCCGTGGGTCGCGGCGACCGGGTATCGGGTAACCGGGATGGCCAGGTGCCGTGAGCCGTCGAAGAGGTGATCGACAGGCTCGGTGCCATGTCCGCCGGTGACCAGGGCCGCTCGCGCGCCCATCGCGACGAGGGCTTCGGCGAGCTTCGCACGGTCCTCGGTTGTGATCTCGGTGAGCGCCTGGGCTTCGGGGAGATTCGGGGTCACCACGGTGGCCAGCGGGAAGAGCCGCGCGATCAGGGTTCCGATGGCATCGGGCAGCAGCAGTCGGCTGCCCGAGCTGGCCACCATGACCGGATCGACCACCAGCGGCAGGTTCCGCGGCGCGAGCGCGTCAGCGACGGCCGCGATCAGCGGCTTGGAGAAGAGCATGCCGGTCTTGGCGGCGTCGGCCCCGATGTCGTCGAGGACCGTGTCGATCTGCGCGCGCACGAAGGCCGGCGGGAGCTCATGGATGGCGGTGACGCCCAGGGTGTTCTGCGCGGTGAGCGCGACGATGGCAGACATGCCGTGCGCGCCGCAGCGGGCGAAGGCCTTGAGGTCCGCCTGGATGCCGGCCCCGCCGCCCGAATCCGACGAGGCGATGGTCAGCACCCGAGGTATCCGCCCAGGGCCATGAGGGTTCGGGGGGGCCGAGGCGGTCTGGGGGCCAGGAGGGTTTGGCGGGACGGGCAGTCCCCCCAAGAGCGGCGGAGGTTTGGGGGAGGTCGTCCCCCCCGGGCCGACGCCGCTCAATCGGGAAGCTCCGGCCGCCCGTCTACCGGGCTGGATGCGCGGGCGTGCCACCGGCGCGGGATGCGCCCCGCGGTCCGCGCGGCGTACCCGGCCGCCACCGCCAGCCGCATCGCGGTGGCCATGCGCTCGGGCTCGGCGGCACGGGTGATGGCCGAGGCGATGAGGACGGCGTCGCAGCCCAGTTCCATCGCGAAGGCCGCGTCGCTGGCCGTCCCGATCCCCGCGTCGAGGATGACCGGGACGCTGGCCTGCTCCACGATCATGGCGATGTTGTGCGGGTTCCGCACGCCGAGGCCGGACCCGATCGGGGCGCCGAGCGGCATGATGGCCGCGCACCCGGCCCGTTCCAGCTGCCGGGCCAGCACCGGGTCGTCGTTGGTGTACGGGAGCACCACGAACCCGTCCGCGACGAGCATCCGGGCCGCCTCCAGCAGTTCGACCGAATCCGGCAGCAGGGTGTGGTCGTCGGCCACGACCTCCAGCTTGACCCAGTCGGTACCCAGTGCCTCCCGCCCCAGCCGGGCCACGAGCATCGCCTCGCTGGCGGTGTGGCAGCCGGCCGTGTTGGGCAGGATGCTCACGCCGGCCTCCCGCAGGGTGCCAAGCAGGGTGCCCGCTCCGTTCCCCGCGGGCGCGACTCGCCGCATGGCCACGGTGGTCAGCGCGGTGCCGGAGGCGTCGAGGACCCGCCTCAGGACGTCCAGGCTCTGCACTCCCCCGGTGCCCAGGATGAGCCGCGAGGCCAGCTCACGGCCGGCCAGCATCCACGGTTCCGCCGGGGTCCACGGGGCCGCCTGGCCCAGCACATCGGTATCTGCCAACTCACCCTCCTTGCACAGCCGTGACGACCTCCACCTGGTCGCCGTCGCGCAGCGGCGTGGCGGCCCAGGAACCACGCGGCACGATGTCGCCGTTGACGGCGGCCGCGACGCCGCTGGCCAGATCGGTCAGCTCGGCGACCGCCCCGGCCATGGTCGCGCCGTCGGGCAGCTCGCGCGGCTCACCGTTGAGCTTCACCTGCACGCTCATGGTGGCCCGGCCTCCGCGGTAAACCGCGCTGGCGTGAACGGCTCCCACTCCGGGGCGGGCGCCTGGCCGGCCAGCAGAGCCACGGCCGCGTCGGCGGTCACCGGCGACATCAAGATCCCGTTACGGTAGTGCCCGGTGACCAGCAGCAGCCCGTCCGGCCCGCACCGGCCGACGACCGGGCCGTTGTCCGGCGTGCCGGGCCGCAGGCCCGCGCAGGTCTCGGCGAGGATCAGCTCGCTGGTCACCGGGAGCACGCTCATCGCGTCATGCAGCAGGTCGTGGACGGCGCCGGCGGTCACGGTCAGGTCCGGCCCGCGCTCCTCGGAGGTGGCGCCCACGATCAGCTCGCCGTCGGCCCGCGGGACCAGGTAGACATCCGTGCCGCGGACGATGGCCCGGATGGTGTGACCGATCACCGGCGGCACGCCGGCCGGATGGCGCAGCCGCAGTAGCTGGCCCTTGACCGGCCGGATCACGGCGCGCAGCGCGTCCGGCAGCCCGCCGACCGCGCCGGACCAGCATCCGGCGGCCACCACCACGCGGGCCGCGTCGATGTCACCGCCGTCGGCGAGCCGGACACCGCGGGCCTGCCCGCCGCGGACCCGCACCTCCAGCACGCGGCCCCGCACGGACCGGACCTTCGCCGAGCCCGCCGCCTCGCGCAGGGCCGCCGCGTACCGGCGGTTGTCCACAGACCAGTCATCCGCGAACAGCACGCCGCCGGGCACGTCGGGGGCCAGGAACGGCTCCAGCTTGCGGCAGGCCCGGCTGTCCAGTTCCTCGGCGTCCAGGCCGGCCGACCGGCGGAAGGCAGTCAGCCGGACCAGCGCGGCGTAATCGCCGGGGTCGTAGGCGACGGCGAGAGTCCCTTCGCGGCGCAGCCCGACCTGGCGGCCCGTCGCCTCCTCCAGCTCGGCCGCGAAAGACCCGAAGCGCCGCAGCGCGAGCAGGTTGAGGCGGAGCAGCGCGCCCTCGCCGAACAGGGCCTCGGATGCCGGCGCGAGCATGCCCGCGGCCACCAGCGACGCGGCGTGGCCGTCGGCGGGATCAACCAGTACGACATCAAGCCCGGCCGCCGCGGCACGCCAGGCGATCGCGGTCCCGATGACGCCGCCGCCCGCGACGACGACGTCTGCGATCTCGGCCAAGAGCACTCCCTTCGCCGGCATTACCCGGATCAGGTTCGACGGTCGGAGGCGCGCGGCTCGGCCGCGCTGCCTCCCTCTCAGCCCCTGGTGGGCTCCCGTGGTCAGCTATCAGCCTATATCACGCTCAGGCAGCGTCCGGACCCGTGATTGGATAGCGCGATGGCAAACGATGTGCGCACCCGGCTGGCCGACGCGCGGCTCTACCTGTGCACCGATTCCCGGCGGTCACGCGGTGACCTGGTGCCGTTCCTGGACGCCGTGCTCGGGGCCGGGGTGGACATCATCCAACTGCGGGAGAAGGGCCTGGAGGCGCGGGAGGAACTCGGGCTGCTCGAGGTGTTCGCCGACGCGTGCCGGCGGCACGGCCGCCTGCTGGCGGTGAACGACCGGGCGGACGTGGCGCTGGCGGCGGGCGCCGACGTGCTGCACCTGGGCCAGGACGACCTGCCGGTGCCGGTCGCGCGGGCCATCCTCGGCCCCGGGCCGGTGATCGGGCGGAGCAGCCACAGCCCGGCGCAGGCGGACGCGGCGGCCGCCGAGGCCGGCGTCGACTACTTTTGCGCCGGGCCGGTGTGGACCACACCGACCAAGCCGGGACGCCCGGCGACGGGGCTCGGCCTGCTGGCCCACGTGGCGCGGCAGGGCCCGGACCGTCCGTGGTTCGCCATCGGCGGCATCAGCCTGGACCGGCTCGAGGAGGTGCTCGCCGCCGGGGCCACCCGCGTGGTCGTCGTCCGGGCCATCACCGAGGCGGAGGATCCCGCTGCCGCTGCCGAATCGCTCGCCCGCCAGCTGCGATCCCTGTGATCTGCTTCATATTTCGGATATCGGGCCTGGGGAGGGGCGGCCAGCGCGGAGGGCTGATCGCCGGGGTTCGCTAACGTCTGCGGCGGGGCGCCGAGTGGCGCGCCGGGGTCCGGTTCAGTGGCCGGGGCATGCCACGATGAAACTATGCGGATCGCCGGGGTGGAATCGACAGACCTGTTCGTAGGGACCGCGCAGCGCCCGCTGCAGGTCGTGCGGGTGACGCTGGAGAACGACGGGCCTACTAGCGCCCCGGACGGCGCGGCCACGGTATACGTGCAGGGGACGGGGGTGAGAGACCCGGGCCCGTTCGGAATAACGGGTTTGAACCTGGGCGAACGGAAAGACTTTGAAATCCCGGTCGAGATCACAGCGCCCTACCAGCCCGGCAGCACGCGCCGGGTCACGGTGACGGCCGAGACCGGTTCGGGGCGTACCCAGGCCGAGGCGGACATCACCGTGGCCGAGCCGGGCTGGACGATGTGGATGGTCAGCCACTTCCACTACGACCCGGTGTGGTGGAACACCCAGGGGCAGTTCGCCGAGGCCCGGCTCAGCCTGCCCGACGAGGACGGCCGGATGCCGGACGTGAGGGCCGCTTTCGAGCTGGTCGGCGCGCACCTGGACCGGGCCAGGAAGGACAGCGACTACAAGTTCGTGCTGGCCGAGATCGACTACCTGAAGCCGTATTTCGACGCCTTCCCGCAGGACCGGGAGGATCTGCGGCGGCTGATGGCCGAGGGCCGGGTGGAGATCGTCGGCGGCAACTACAACGAGCCGAGCACCAACCTGATCAGCCCGGAAGCCATCATCCGCAACGCCGTCTACGGGATCGGGTTCCAGCGGGACGTGTTCGGCGGCGACCCGAGGTCGGCGTGGATGCTGGACGTGTTCGGGCATGACCCGGGGTACCCGGGCCTGATGGCGGCGGCCGGGCTGACCTCGTCGGCGTGGGCGCGCGGGCCGTTCCATCAGTGGGGGCCATCCGGGGCCGAGGGCGGCGGCAACCGGCGGATGCAGTTCAGCACCGAGTTCGAGTGGATCTCCCCCGACGGCCGCGGGCTGCTCACCGCCTATATGGCCCATCACTATGGCGCGGGCTGGCGGCTGCATACGCTGCCGGACCTGCAGGCCGCCGAGGCGGAGGCGTACGGGCAGTTCCGGGCGCTGGCGCAGGTCGCGGCCACGCGCAACGTCCTGCTGCCGGTCGGCTCGGACCATGTCATCCCGGCCCGGTGGGTGACCGGCATCCACCGGGACTGGAACCAGCGGTACGTGTGGCCCCGGTTCACCACGGCCGTGCCGCGCGAGTTCTTCGCCGCGGTGCGTGCCGAGGCAGGCGCCCGGGTGGCCGGGGCCTCCGCCTGGATCACGCCGCAGACCAGGGACATGAACCCGGTGTACACCGGCAAGGACGTGTCCTACATCGACACCAAGCAGGCGCAGCGTGCCATCGAGACCGCGGTCAGCGAGGCGGAGCGGCTCGGCACCCTGGCCTGGCTGGCCGGCGCCTCATTCCCCCACGCCGCGCTGGACAAGGCGTGGCGGCTGCTGGCCTACGGAGCCCACCATGACGGCATCACCGGGGTGGAGTCCGACCAGGTGTACCTGGATCTGCTGGGCAGCTGGCGGGAGGCGTGGGAGCTGGGCTCCGCCGCGCGCCGCGCCGCCGCGGCGCACCTGTCCGCGCCCGGGGGAACGGCGCAGGCCGGGGTGCCGGTCCGGGTGTTCAACGGCCTGGCCCGGGCGCGGGAGCAGACCGCCACGGTCACCGTGCCGGTACCGGAGGACGGCACCCGCTGGGTCGAGCTCCGCGACGAGGGCGGGCATCCGGTGCCTGCCCTGGCCGAGGGGGTGCGGCGGCGCGAGGACGGGTCGCTGGCCGAGGTGACGCTCACCTTCCTGGCCCGCGGCGTGCCGGCGCTCGGCTACCGCGGCTACCGGGCGGTGCCGGTCGACGGCCAGGGCACGGCCGCGGGGTGGCGACCGGTAATGAGCCCGGTAATTGGCGCCGTCACCGGGGTACCCTTCGCCATCGAGAACGGCCGGTACCTGGTCACCGCGGATCCGGCGCGGGGCGGCACGGTCAGCGTCACCGACCGGCGCACCGGGGCCAGCGTGCTGGCGGGGCCCGGCAACGAACTGGTCATCCAGGACGAGTACGCGCAGCATCCCCGGCACGGGGAGGGTCCGTGGCACCTGTCGCCCAAGGGACCGGGGACGGGTTCGTCGTCGGTCCCGGCCACGGTGCGAGTGGAGCGGTGCCCGGCCGGATCCCGGCTGGTCGCCTCGTTCACCCTCGGCGAGCTCGACGTGACCCAGGAGACGGTGCTGTGGGAGAACGCGGAGCGGGTCGAGTTCCGGACCCATGTCGACGGGTACCGCGGGAAGGACCGGCTGCTGCGGGTCCGTTTCCCGGCCGACGTGCCCGGCGGGCTTCCGGTGTACCAGACGGCGACGGCGGTGGTCGGCCGGTCGTTCGGGGCGGTGGACGTGGATTCGGCGGACCACTGGTACACGCTGGATAACCCGGCTTACCAGTGGTTCGGGCTCGGCTCGACGGCGCGGGTCCGCGCCGGGGGCGTCGCCGGGCCGGCCGAGGCGATCGGAGTGGCCGAGGTCGTCTGCCCGGACAGCGCGGACGGCGAGGCGCTGCGGGAGGTGATACGCGACCTGATGGTGGCGCTGGCCGCGGCCGGGGTGACCGCGACGTGCAGCCAGGCCGGCGGATCGCGGTATGGCGGGCTCGACGCGGACTCCAACCTGCCTGACGTCAGGATCGCCCTCGGCGGCCCGGACGTGAACGCATTCACCGCCGAGGTCCTGTCGGCCGCGGGGCCGGGATACGCGAAGGCGCTGGCCGCGCACGGGACGGCGCGGGTGTGGGTACCCGCCGTGCGCAGCCGGGCGGACGCCTTCGCGCCCAGCGCCGACGTGCGCGGGGTGTCCGACCTGCCGGTGCTGATCGTGGCGGGCACCGGTCCCGGCGAGCTGGCCGCGGCGGTCACCGCCCTGGCCGAGGACCTGGCCGACGCGCTGGTGGAAGGGTTCGAGGACACCGGCGACGCGGCCGTCGCGGCCGCGCCGCTGGCGGACCGGTCGGTGGCGCTGATGAACCGGGGGACGCCGAGCGGGGTGGTCACACCCGACGGCACGCTGCACATGTCGCTGATGCGCTCGTGCAGCGGGTGGCCGTCGAGGATCTGGATCGACGGGGATCCCCGCACCGCGCCGGACGGAAGCAGCTTCGCCTGGCAGCACTGGAGCCATACGTTCGAGTACGCGCTGGCCTCAGGCCCGGGCGACTGGCGCACGGCGGGCTTTTCCGCCTGTGCCGAGGAGTACAACCACGACCTGATCACGGTGGCGGCCGGGTCCGGCGAGGACCTCGCGGGCGGTGGCAGCCTGCTCTCGGTGGAACCGGGTAACGTCACGCTCAGCGCGCTGAAACCCCGCGGCAATCCGCTCGCCTCCGGGCGGAGCCCGGCGGGCGGCGCGCCAGGTGCTGTGAGTACCGCCGAGGTCACCGTGCGGCTGCGGGAAACCGCCGGGCAGGCCACGGCGGCGCAGGTCCGGCTCGCCCAGCCGATCTCCGCGGCGTGGCTGACCGACCTGCTCGAGGAGGCGGACGGCGCTCCGCTGCCCATCGCGGACGGGGCCGCTATTGTCGACCTGCCGGCCTTCGGCACCGTGACCCTGGTGGTGCGGGCCAGCTCGCGCGTACGCGAGCGCGACGACCTGGTGGCTGTCGAACCGGTCCAGCCGGTTTACGCGCGCTACTGGCTGCACGGGAAGGGCCCGGCGCCGGCCGGCAACCTCCCGGTCGCCGTCCACTTCTCCCCCACCCGGGTCGCGCTGGGCGAGCCCGGCGAGGTCGGCCTGCTCACGCTGACCGTGGGCTGCGGACCGGAGCCGGCCTCGGGGACCGCGGAGCTCGTCGTGCCCGACGGCATCACCGTCACCGCGGGGCAGGACCTGCGCTATGAGCTGGCGCCCGGCGGATACGCCGCCTGGGACCTGACCGTACGGGCCGCGCCGGGAACCGTCCCCGGACGCTACTTCGCGGCGGCGCGGATCCGGGACGAGCACGGCCACGTCATCGAGGACACGGCCATGGTCGCGGTGGGCGAGCAACGGTGGCCCGACCCGGCGCTGCCACCGGAGGAGGCCCTGATGCTGATGCAGGCCGACTACGGCGCGGCCGCCGCCGAGGTCGAGCTGGCCGTGCTGACCCCGGAGCTGCGGATGGCGCCGGGCGGCCAGGACGAGCTGCTGGTCAGCGTGACCAGCCGGGCGGCGTCCGAGGTGCACGGCGAGGCGCAGCTGGTGTCGCCGTCCGGCCTGTGGACGATGCTCTCGCCGCTGGCCCAAGGCTTCAGCGCCACGCCGCGGGAGCCCGCAGTGCTGCGTTTCAGGGTGGCGGTGCCGGCCACGGCGCGGCCCGGGACCCGGTGCTGGGCACTGGTCAAGGTGATGTACTTCGGCCGGGTCCGGTACACCCCAGCCGTACCGGTCCACATCGCCGCCGGCTAGAAACCCCTACGCTGCGGGCGAACAATGTACGGTAGGAGACTCGGCCTGTTATCCAACTTTTACGCGCGAACTCCAGAGGACCTATGCAGTCCGGCACCGCTCTGCTCGCGGGCAACCTGCCCGCGGAGCCGAACAGCTTCATCGGCCGCGAGCGCGACCTCGCTGAGCTGGCCAAGCTGCTCAACGAGGTGCGCGCGCTGACCCTGAGCGGCCCTGGGGGTATCGGCAAGACGCGGCTCGCGATGCGGCTGGCCCGTGACGTGATCACCGGCGCGGCCGACGCCGTGGACGGCATAGACAGCCGTCCCGACCTCGACGAGGCCTGGCTGGTGGATCTGGCCGACTGGCGCGGCCAGATCGCCCAGCGTGTCGCCGCGACCATCGGGGTGCGCGAGGAGCCGGGCGTGCCGCTCGCGCAGACGCTGGCCGAGGCGTTGCGTTCCCGGCACATGCTGCTCGTCCTGGACACCTGCGAGCATCAGGTCAGCGACTGCGCCACCCTCGTCCAGCTGCTGCTGGCCCGGTGCCCGTGGCTGCGGATCGTGGCCACCAGCCGTGAGCCGCTCCGGGTCCGCGGCGAGACCATCTGGCGGGTGCAGCCGCTGGACCTGCCGCCCGATGACGCGGCCGCGGACGAACTGGCCGGCCACGAAGCCATCAGGCTGTTCGCGGCGCGCGCGGCGGGCGCCCGGCCCGGCTTCACCTTGACCGAGGAGAACGCGGCCGCCGTGGCGCGGCTGTGCCGGACGCTGGACGGCATCCCGCTGGGCATCGAGCTGTCCGCGGCCCGGGTGCGGGCGCTGTCGGTCGAGCAGATCGCCGACCGGCTGCGGGACCGGTTCCAGCTGCTCGACTCGGGCGACCGGACGGCGCCGCCCCGGCAGCAGACGCTGCGGGCCACGGTGGACTGGAGCTATGAGCTGCTGGATGAGGCCGAGCAGATGCTGCTGCGCCGGCTGGCCGTGTTCTCCGGCTGGAATCTCGACATGGCCGAGCAGGTCTGCTCCGATGAGGCCATCCCGGCCGACGCGGTACTCGACCTGCTCATCTCGCTCATCGACAAGTCGCTGGTCGTGCTGGACGGTGAGGCGGCGGGAGACGCCCGGTACCGGCTGCTGGACACGATCAGGGAGTACGCCATCGAGCGTCTCGTCGCCGCGGGCGAGGAGTCCCGCCTGTTCCTGCGGCACCGCGACTGCATCATGGCGCTGGTGGAGGACACGGCCCGCCGGATGTTCCGCCGTGGCGAGCCGCCCTGGCCGGTGCGCCGGGCGATCTTCCGCCGCGGCATCGCCGAGTTCGGCAACTTCCGGATCGCGCTGGCCACGTCGCTGAGCCACGGGCATACCGCCGAGGGCCTGAGGCTGTGCACCGGGCTGCTGAACATGTGGGTGCCGCACGGCGACCAGCGGGAGGCGGCCACCTGGTTCGACCGGTTCTTCGTCCAGGAGGGCGGGGAGGTCTCGCCGGAGGTCCGCGGCCGGGCCCTGGCGTGCCGCGCCGACATCGCCTTCGACCTGCAGGACTACGACACGCTGCTGCGCAGCGCCCAGCAGAGCCTGCAGATCAGCCGCGCCTGCGGCGACGACTACACGGTGCCGACCGCGCTGCGGACGCTCGGCCAGGCCGCGCTGCGGGCGGGCCGGTTCGCCGACGCCGCCGCGCTGATCGAGGAGGCCATCGAGGCGGCCGGCGCGGCGGGCAACGACTGGGAGGCGGGACTCACCCGCGCGGCCCAGGCCGCGATCGCGGTCCGCCAGAACAAGCTGAAGTCGGCCCAGCGGTCGTACGAGGCCGCCCTGGACATGCTGAGCGATAACAACCGCTGGGGCGTAGCCCAGGTCCAGTACGGGATGGGCCTGCTCGCCCGGGCCCGGGGCGATACGGACATGGCGGTGCGGTACTTCGAGGACGCCGCGGAGATCTTCCGTGAAGTGGACGCCTGGCTCGAGATCGCCCGCTGCGTGGCCGGGGTCGGCTGGGTGGCGCTGGCCCGCGGCGACCTCGACCTGGCCCGGGCCAGGCTGGCCGAAAGCCTGCGGATCAGCCAGGCCTGCGGCCAGCGGCTTGGCGTCGCCCGCGGGCTGGAGGCGTTCGCGGCCCTGGCCGCGGCCCAGCAGCAGCCCGAGCAGGCGGCCCGGCTGGCCGGAGCCGCCACCCAGCTGCGTGAGTCCCTCGGTCAGTCGACCAGCCTCGGCTCCAGGATCGAGGAGATGCTCGAACTGGCCCGAGGCCGGCTCGGCGCGGCGGCCGCCGCGGCCATGTTCGCCGAGGGACGCGAGATGACGGCCGACGAGGCGGTCGGCTGTGCCCTCGGACCGTACACCGAGACGGCCGGCGGCCTTCCGGGGGCCGCGGGGGCTGCGGGGAACGCCAGGGTCAAGGACACGGGCAAGCCGGGCGAGACGGCCTGGGCCGATCCGGGCCGCCGGTCGGCCTCACCGCTCACCGCGCGCGAGCACGAGATCGTGGTCCTCATCGAGCGGGGCCTGTCCAACCGGCAGATCGCCGACGAGCTGGTGATCAGCCCGGCCACCGCGGCGCGGCACGTGGCGAACATCCTGTCCAAGCTCGGCTTCACGTCGCGTACACAGATCGCCTCATGGGCCGCGCGGCACGAGCCGCCCGGCTGACCAGCATGTGCACGCCGGCCGGGCTCGATCCCGGCCCAAGATGCACATATCCCGGCCCAAGATGCACATGGGGATGCATAGTTCGGTGCATGTGCCCGTGGTTCCGCGCGGCATAACGTTCAATCGTCGCTAACGCACGGTGGCGGCGGGTCACTAACCCGGCGCCGCGCCGGTTCCCGGTGGGGGGGCGGGAACCGGTGGAAGCCAGCCGCCGCGGCCGGGCGGGTCCCGGCTCCACGCCAGGACCCGCTCGTTGCACCCAGCGCGGGGAGGTTCTGGTGGAACTCGGGATCAGTGCCGGAGCGGACGTGGAAGCGGACCTGCGGACGGCGCGCGCGGACGCGTCGCGCCGGGCGGTTACCGATCGCATCCTGGCCGTGGCCGACCAGGCCGGATACGGAGCCGCGCTCATCGATGTCGTGACCCCGGGTGCCAGCGAGGCCTCCGTGATCACGTGGCCGCAGTTCGCGCGCATGATCCGTGCGGCGGCCGACGGCCTGTCCCGGCGGGGCCTGCGGGAGGACGACACGGCCGGGGTCTTCGTCCACGACGCGGTCAGCCACGTGATAGCGGTGCACGCCATCCGGGCGGCCGGGGCCAGTGCCGCGCCGGTACGCCCGGCGCAGACCGCGGCGGACATCGCCGCCCAGCTCAAACGGTGCCGGGCCCGCCTGCTGATCACCTCGTCCGGGCTGGCCGACCTGGCCACCCAGGCCGCCGAGCGCTCCCTGGTGCGGCAGGTGTTCGCGTTCGGCGAGGCGGAGGGGACCACGCCGTTCGGCTCCCTGCTGCATACCGCGAGACACAGCCAGGTCCATCCGAACGGTCGCGCTGGCCTGAACGGCAGCCCGAGTCACAATGGCCACGCTGGCCAGGACATGCGCGAGCGCCCGGTGGAGAGTGCCGCGGCCCTTGACGGCGATCCCATGGCGCAGGTCCTCGACCCGGCCGGGCTCGGGCCGGACGGCCCGGCCCTCCGGCTGACCAGCAGGGACGTCGTGGTGGCGGCTCCGCCCTGCGGTGATCCGGATCTCTACACGTCGCTGCTCGACCTGGCGCTGGCCTCCGGGGCCGCCGTCGTGGCCGCTCCGCTGGCGCAGGTCCCGGCTGCGGTGGGTGCCTACAAGGGGACGGCCGCGGTCGTGCCGCGCGGGACGGACGTCCCCGGCCTCCCCGCGGGTAGGGTCTTCGCCGTCGGTTAGGACGTCGATCGCGCAATCGGCGGCCCGGTCCCCGTCCGGTCCTGTGTCATGCCAGGCACACGGCTGGGGCCCGAGCTGCGTCTCGGCTCGTGATGTGGGCCCCTGACGTTACTGCTTCTGCGCAGTGGCCGCGGCGTCTCGCAGCTCGCGCTTGAGGATCTTGCCAGTGGCTCCCTTAGGTAGCTGCTCGACGATGTCGATCGTCTCCGGAAGCTTGTACCGGGCGATCCTGGCCTGGATGTGAGTCAGTAGCTCGCCGGCCGATGCGCTGCGGCCCGGCCGCAGCGTGACCGCCGCGGCGACGCTCTCGCCGCGGACGTGGTCGGGGATGCCGTAGACGGCCACTTCGAGGACTGACGGGTGCGTGTAGAACGCCTCCTCTACTTCTGCCGGCCAGACCTTGAAGCCAGAGACGTTGATCATGTCCTTGACCCGGTCGACGATCGAGACATAGCCGTCGTCGTCCATGGTGCCCATGTCGCCGCTGTGGAACCACCCGCCGCGCAGCGCTCGCTCGGTCTCTTCAACGCGCTTCCAGTACCCCTTCATCACACCTGGTCCACGGATCACGATCTCTCCCCAGGTGCCCGGCTCGACCGGCTGGTCGGAGTCGTCCACGATCCGCAGTTCGAAGTTCTCGATGGCGGTTCCTATAGTGCCCGGCCTGCGAGCGAAGTCGTGGTTGTAGCAGGCGAGCGGAGAAGTCTCGGTCAGCCCGTAACCCTCGAAGATCGGGCGGCCGAACTGCGACTGCCAGCGGGCGCCGATCTCATCCGGCAAGGTCGATGCCGCCGAGAACTCGTAGCCGATGTGTCCCAGGTCGCCCGGCGTGATCCCGGCCGCGAGCAGGTTGACGTAGATCGTCGGCACGGCGAAGAACTTCGTGACCCCATCCCGCTGGACCGACTCGAGCACCTTGTCTGGCACGAACCGGCGGTGAAGCACGATCGCGGCGCCGGCTCGGAGGCCAGCGTTGGCGACGAAGTTCTGCCCGAAGACGTGAAACAGGGGCAGGAACAGGATCAGCCGGTCGTCGTGCTGGTAGCCGCAATGGTGGGCGACCGACCATGTGTTCGATATCACGTTGGCGTGCGTGAGCGTCGCGCCCTTTGGCTTTCCGGTCGTGCCTGACGTGTACAGGATCGCGGCCGGATCACCGGGATCCATGAAGACGGCGGCGGCGGGCGTGATCCCGCGAACCCAGTCGTTCAGCGAAGGCCGCCCCGCCCCTTCGCAGACCACCGCGTGCTCCAGCGCCGGCAGGGCCGAGTCATCGACCAGCTCCCGGCCGGGCTCAGTTGTGAAGCAGGCCCGAGAGCCCGAGTCCTCCAGGAGGTACGTGACCTCCGGCCGAGTCAGCGAGGGATTCATCGAGACGGCGATCGCGCCGGTCCGGACGATTCCGAGGTAGCAGATGATGAACTCAGGGATGTTCGGCAGATGCAGTGCGACCCTGTCGCCGCGGCCGATGCCGCGCGCCCGGAGGGCCGCCGAGACCCGGCCAGCGAGGTCGTCGAGTTCACCGTAGGACAGCGTCCTGCCTTCGAACACGATCGCCGGCCGTCCCGGGTCGTAGCGCGCCCAAGGGGTCAACACCGAGGCTATGTTCATCTGCCCCTCCCTCAATCCGGTCGGCCGACACGCGGCGGCAGCGCCACACTGAGCGTCATAGTCGCTCCGCGAGCCTGCCTGCTAGGGTCCAACGTCCCGGGCCGCAAGAGCCCGCAGCCAGCCATTGAGGCAGTAGGGAGCCCTCCAGACGCGGGGGTGATCGGCACGCGTCCGGTCCCGGGTCCACTGCCATCGAGGCGGTGCTAAGGGACTTTTGTCCCTTCCTGGCCGGCGTGCTGGCGCCTAGCCTCCTGCTCTACGCCCAGCCGACGCCCGCTGGTGTCATCGTCGCGGGGACGGCAGGAAGGACTGTGTGATGCGGTACGAGAACGTTGCGATCCCGGCCGGGTTCGCGTGGAGCTCGCCCTTCGCCAAGTGGCAGGGCTCGCTGGCCGAGGTTTCCAGCCTTGACCTGGCCGCCGACGTCGCCGCCCGGGCCCTGGCCGAGCGGCGGGTCGACCCCGCCCGGATTGCCGGCCTGGTGCTGGGCTGGACGATCCCGCAGCCGGACATCTTCTACGGCGCCCCCACGCTGGCGGCGCGGCTGGGCGCCGGGGCGGTAAGCGGCCCGATGATCAGCCAGGCCTGCGCCACATCGGTCGCCTGCCTGGCCGCGGCGGCCGGCGCGGCCACCACCGGGGCGGGCTTGCAGTTGGTGGTCGCCACCGACCGGACCAGCAACGGGCCGCAGCTGCTGTATCCGGCGCCGTCGGCGATGGGCGGCGCGCCGATTTCCACGCACTGGGTGCTGGACAGCTTTGCCCGTGACCCGTGGGCCGGCACGTCGATGCTGGCCGCGGGGGAGAACGTGGCCGCCGAAGCCTCGATCTCGCGCGGCGACCTCGATGAGCTGGCGGCCTTGCGGTCCAGCCAGTACTCCAAGGCGCTGGCCGACGACCGGGCCTTCCAGCGCCGGTACATGGTCGAGGTGCAGATCCCGCAGCGCCGTAAGCCGCCGCGGGTGATCGACGCCGACGAGGGCATACGGCCTATCGCGCTCGAGGAGATCAGCGCGCTGCCGCCGGCCTCCCCGGACGGACGTCATACCTTTGCCACCCAGACCCACCCGGCCGACGGTACGGCGGGCGCCCTGGTCACCACGCTCGACGAGGCCCGTGAGCTAGCCGGCGGCGCCGGCGTGGCGCAGATCCTCGCGACTGGTTTCGCGCGGGTGGCCCCGAGTCATATGCCCCAGGCACCGGTCCCGGCGGCCAGCGCGGCCCTGGCCGACGCGGGCCTGACGATCGGCCAGGTCGACGCGGTGACCACGCACAATCCGTTCGCCGTGAACGACATCTACTTCTCCCGGCAGACCGGCTTCCCGCTGGACCGGATGAACTCCTACGGCTGCAGCCTGATCTTCGGCCACCCGCAGGGCCCGACCGGGCTGCGCTCGATCGCCGAACTGATCGAGGAACTGCGCCAGCGCGGCGGCGGCGTCGGCCTGTTCACCGGCTGCGCCGCCGGAGACTCCGGGGCATCAGTCGTGCTCCGGGTGACAGACTGACAACCAGGAAATGAGGCGGACCATGACCACACCGGGTCACCTGTCATGAGCGAGCCGTTCAACGCATGCGAGTACCTGCTCGACCGGCGGCTGGCCGCCGGCGATGACCATCGGCTCGCGCTCACCGGCCCCGGCGGCGAACTGACCTACGGGCAGCTTTACCAGCGGGTCCTGCGGGCGGCCGGGGCGTTGCGCGGCATCGGCCTGCAGCCCGAGCAGCGGATGGTGATGTGCATGGCGGACTCGCCCGAGTTCGTGATCGCCTACCTGGCGGCGATGCGGATCGGGGCGATCCCGGTGCCGGTGTCCACGATGACGAACGCCACCGGGCTCGGCGCGCTGCTGCGTGACTCGCGGGCCCGGCTGCTCGCGGTGACTGGCGAATTCGCCGGGCTGGCCCGTGAGGCGATCATCGGCGTACCGGACCTGCGCGGCGTGCTCGGGCCGGACGACGGCGGCGAGGCACCGGGCGGGCTGCCGTGGCACGGGCTCGGCACGCTGCTCTCCTCGGCCCAGCCGGACGAGTCCGTCTATCCGACCACCGCGGACTCGCCCGCGTTCTGGCTGTACACGTCGGGCACCACGGGCTCCCCGAAGGGCGCGATGCACCGGCACGGCTCCATCCGGGTCGTGTGCGAGACCTATGGCGCGCAGGTGCTCGGCATCATGCCGCAGGACCGGTGCCTGTCGGCGGCGAAGGCTTTCTTCGCCTACGGTCTGGGAAACTCGGTGTTGTTCCCGCTGTCGGCCGGTGCCGCGGCCGTGCTCGAACCGGAACGGTCGCGGCCCGAGGTCATAGCCGACCGGGCCCGCGAGTACGGCGCCACGCTGTTCTTCGCCGGCCCGACGTTCTTCGCCAACATGCTGCGCGCCGACCTGCCCGGGGATGCGCTGGCCGGCGTGCGGCTCGCGGCGTCCGCCGGAGAGGCACTGCCGACCGCGCTGTACACGCGATGGACGACGCACTTCGGCGTGGACATCCTCGACGGCCTTGGCATGACCGAGATGCTGCACATTTTCCTGTCCAGCCGGGTCGGCCAGGTGCGCCCGGGCACGACGGGCATGACCGTTCCCGGCTACGACCTCAAGATCGTGGACGAGGACGGGGTTGAGGTGCCGGCAGGCACGCCCGGCACCTTGTTCGTGCGAGGAGAATCGGCCGCCACCGGGTACTGGTCGCGCTACGACGCCTCGCGCCTGGTGTTCCAGGGGGAATGGCTGCGCACCGGCGATACCTACGTCCTGGACGCCGACGGTTACTACACGTGCCTCGGCCGCACCGGCGACATGCTCAAGGCGAGCGGGATGTGGGTGGCACCGGCCGAAGTGGAGGCCCGGCTGCACGCCCACCAGGCCGTGTCGGAGGCGGTCGTCGTGGCCGCCGTGGACGCCGACGGGCTGGAGAAGCCCGTGGCGTTCGTGATCCTGCGACCCGGCCAGGTCACCACCGAGACCGAGCTGATCCAGTTCTGCCGCGAGGGCCTGCCCTCGTTCAAACGACCGCGCAGGATCGTGTTCGTCAGGGAGTATCCGACCACCCACACTGGCAAGATCCGCCGGGTTGAGTTGCGGCAGACGGCTAACGACACCGGCCTGCTGGCCAAACCCCCCGGCTGATGCGCGACGACCGGGCCAGGGCGAAGGAGGAGCGATGACGCTGCACTGGACGAAGGAGGACACTCCGCACTGGGACGCTGACAAGCAGCGGTTGTTCGGCCCGGACGAACTGGCGGCGGTGGGCTTCGGCGAGCCCGCTCCCGGAGCTGCGATCGCCGACGAGTGGTGGCGGGTTACCGACGACGACGGGATCGTCGTCGGCTACGGCTGGCTGGATTCGGAATGGGGCGACGCTCAGATCACGTTCCTCGTCGACCGGGCCAGGCGCGGCGCCGGCATCGGCAACTTCATCCTGGACCGGCTGGAGGATGAGGCCGCCGAACGGGGGCAGAATTACGTCTACAACGTCGTCCCGGACACGCACCCCGAGGCAGCCCGGATGACGCGCTGGCTGATCGAGCGCGGCTTTACCCACGGCACCGGCGACCTGCGCCGGCACGTCCCCAGCGCCAAACCGGCGTCGTGACGCGGCTGAGGTAAGGAGTCGTCGTTCACGCGCCCCCGCGCCTCCGGGTGATGCCCTGGAGTTGTGGTGCCGAGGCGCACTCGGTGCTCTAGGACGCGACCGCGGGCTCCTGCTCGCGGGCCTCGCGCGACATCACGAACAGCGCCGCGCTCAGCGGCAGGAACGCCACGCCCGCGCGCAGCGGGCTGAAACCCATGACCCGCTGCAGGAACTGGGTGAGGAAGTAAAACACCCCGAACATGCCGGCGATGAGCAGCAGCCGCGCTACGAAGGAGCTTGACCGGCTGACGTCTGCGAACAGCCGCAACGGGGTGATCGGCTGACGGGCCCTCGCCTCGACGGCGAGGAAGGCGGCGAGCAGGGCCACCGCGGCGCCGAACGAGCCCAGCACCAGATGATCACCCCAGCCGCTGGCCGCGGCCCGGACGAATCCGTAGACCAGCAGGGCCCCCCCGGCCGGGCCGATCTGCTGCTGTCGGTCACGCTCGACGGCCTGGCGGCCCAGCCCCGCTGACCCGGCCGGGCCCGCTGAACCCCGGCCGGGCCCGCTGAACCCCGGCCGGGCCCGCGGCTCACAACTCCGGCGGGCGGTTCTCGTAGGGAGTGCTGAGGACCACGGTGGTCCGGGTGGAGACTCCGCCCAGGGTGCGGATCTGGTACAGCAGTTCCTCGAGTGCGGCCGGCGAGGAGACCCGTACCTTGAGGATGTAGTTCTCGTCCCCCGCGACGCTGTGGCAGGCCTCGATGGCCGTCAGGTGCTCGAGCCGCTGCGGCAGGTCATCCGGGGCGGCGGCGTCGAACGGCTTGACCGACACGAAGGCGGTCAGCGGCAGCCCGATGTCCTCCGGGTTGAACATCGCCGCGTAGCCCTTGATCACGCCGTCGTGCTCGAGCCTGCGTACCCGCTGGTGTACCGCCGACACCGAGAGCCCGGCCTGCCGGGCCAGCTCGGTGAAGCTCATCCGGCCGTTGCGGGCCAGCAGCGACACGATCTTGCGGTCGATCTCCTCCACGTGGTCACGTTAGCGCCCTGGATTCATCCGCGAGCCGCAACGATGCAACAGAATGGTCTCGGCGTTATGAGAACGTAACATCACCGCCCGTGCGCTCTGACGCCCGGGAAGCCTGCCGTCGGCGCGGTCGGCACCAGCCACCGGCCCATGCGAGACTGTAGAGATGCAGCGGAACCCGGAAGAACTCTACGAACTCGGTCCCGCCGCGCCCGATATCGCGGATGCGCCGATGTTGCACTACCTCGAGGGCTTCATCGACGCGGGCAACGCGGGCCGGCTGCTCGCCGAGCACCTGCTGAGCAGCCTTCCCCACGAGACGGTGGCGCGGTTCGACGCGGACCGGCTCATCGACTACCGGTCCCGGCGCCCGCTGATGATCTACGACAACAGCCACTGGGAGAGCTACGAAGCTCCCGAACTCGCCCTTCACCTGCTGCGCGACCAGAACGAGCGGCCCTTCCTGCTGCTGACCGGGCCCGAGCCCGACCATGAGTGGAAGCTGTTCACCGACGCCGTCCTGGACCTGAGCGCCCGGCTCGGCGCTGGCCTCGCGGTCAGCTTCCTGGGCATCCCGGCCGGGATGCCGCACACCCGGCCGCTGGGCGTGATCGCGCACGGGACCCGCGATGACCTGATCATCGCGCACCAGCGGCTGCCGAGCCGGATCCAGCTGCCCGGCAGCGCGGCCGCCCTGCTCGAGCTGCGGCTCGGCGAAGCGGGCCGGGACGCGCTGGGCTTCGCCGTGCAGGTGCCGCACTACCTGGCCCAGGCCGTCTATCCGCCGGCCGCGCTGGCGCTGCTGGGCTCGGTGGTCACGGCCACCGGGCTCGGGCTGCCCGACGCCGAGCTCCGCGAGGCCTCGGCCCGGACCAACGAGGCGATCGAACGGCAGGTGGCCGAGTCAGCCGAGGTGGCCGAGCTGGTCCGCGCGCTGGAGCAGCAGTACGACACCGCGGCGGAAGCCAACGGCGCACAGCCCGGCTCGGGCACCGGCCTGCTGAGTGAGGGCGAGTCCATGCCCACCGCCGACGAGCTCGCGGCCCAGTTCGAGCGGTTCCTGGCCGAGAACCAGGGCCGCATCGATCCGCCGGGACCGCGGACCACCGAGGGTCCCGACAGCTAGATCCGCGGCCTGGCCGGGCTAGCCGACGACGGCCAGCTCTCGCGGAGCGTTGTTGAGCCGCTCGTAACCGTCAGCGGTGCAGACCACGATGTCCTCGATCCGCGCGCCGTGCGGTCCGGGGTAGATCCCCGGCTCCACCGAGAACGTCATGCCCGGCTCGAGCACCTCGCCGTTGCCGGCCACGATGTACGGGCCCTCGTGCGACTCCAGCCCGATCCCGTGCCCGGTCCGGTGGAAGAACGCCTCGCCGTACCCGGCCGCGGCGATCGGCTCGCGCGCGGCCGCGTCGATGGACTCGGCGCTCACCCCCGGCCGGATCGCGGCGCAGGCGGCCTCCTGGGCGTCGAACAGCACCTTGTAGTAGGCGGTGAACTCGGCGGGCGGCTCGCCGATCGCGTACGTCCTGGTGCTGTCCGAGCAGTAGCCCGAGGGCATGGTGCCGCCGATGTCCACGACCACGGCGTCGCCGGTGGCCAGGACCCGGTCCGACACCTCGTGATGCGGGCTGGCGGCGTTCGGTCCCGAGGCCACGATCACGAAGTCCACGGTGGCGTGTCCCTCGGCCAGGATGGCCTCGGTGATCACCGAGCCGACCTCGCGTTCGGTCAGCCCGGGCCGCAGCCAGCCGGGGACGCGCGCGTGCACCCGGTCGATGGCCTCACCCGCCTCGCGCAGCGCGGCGACCTCGGCGGGGGTCTTCCTGATCCGCAGCGGGCGCAGGGCGCCGCTGGCCAGCGCCTGGCGCGTGCCGGGCAGCGCGTCACGGAACTTCAGCACGAACAGCGCCCACATCCGGTCGGACAGGCCGACCGCCGGGACGCTCCCGAGCCGGCCGGCGACCAGGCCGAACGGATCCGCGGTCTCCTCCCACGGGATGATCTCCAGCCCGAGCGAGCCGGCCGGCGAGGCCTGCGCGGCGGGCAGCTCCAGGCGCGGCACGAACAGGGCCGGGTCGCCGTGCGCCGGGACGGCCAGGCAGGTCAGGCGTTCCAGCTGCTTGGCGTCGTAGCCGGTGACGTAGCGCAGGTCCGGGCCGGGCGTCAGCAGCACGGCGTCCAGGCCGGCGGTGCGCACGGCCTCGCGCACGAGTTCCAGACGGCTGGCGGGGTACAGTTCCACGCACCCAACCCTAAGACCGCGCCACGGCGCTGACGAACCGGCCCAGGGACGAACCCAGTCCCCACCGCTCGCCGAGTTCCTTCAGCTGGGCCGTGTCCGGCGGCACGGTGGGCAGCTGCCCGTCCACCGGGGGCAGCGGGGCGTTGTCGACCACCCGCACGACGGACATGGCGATGTCCAGGTAGCCGCGGGCCTTCTCCAGCTTCTCCCGGCTGCCGCGGGGAAACCCGCCGTGCCCGGCGTCCAGCGCGGTGACAATGCCGTCGACGCTGCCGAACGCCCGGATCAGCGCGGCCGCGGTCTTCTCCCCCACGCCTGGCACGCCGGGCAGCCCGTCGCTCGGGTCACCGCGCAGCGCGGCGAAGTCGGCGTAGGCGCGTCCCGGGATGCCGTACTTGGTGCTCACCGCCGCCTCGTCGATCACGTCCATGTTGAGCAGGCCGCGGACGGTGTAGATGACCCGGATGCCGCGGGCGTCGTCCACGAGCTGGAACAGGTCCCGGTCCCCGGTCACCACGTCAACCGGGTCCGGCGAGCGGGCCGCGAGGGTGGCGATCACATCATCGGCCTCGAACCCCGGCTGGCCGGCGACGGCCAGTCCGGACGCGTGCAGCACCTCCTCGATCAGCGGAACCTGCGCGGCCAGCGCCGGCGGGATCTCCTCGCCGCCGTCAGCGGCGAGGCGGTGCGCCTTGTACGAGGGCACGGCCGCGACCCGGAAGGCCGGCCGCCAGTCCGCATCCCAGCACGCCACCAGCCGCGCCGGATGCCGGGCCCGGACCAGCCGGCTGATCATGTCGAGCAAGCCGCGCACCGCGTTGACCGGCGTGCCGTCCGGCGCCCGGACCGTATCCGGCACCCCGAAGAACGCCCGGAAGTACAGCGAGGCCGTATCCAGCAACATGAGCGAGCCCACGCTGCCATCCAATCATGC
>Ga0209415_10005936_pt1 | contig 21831 bp, 16 predicted proteins | sample PeaSoiSIISIP2007_FD_187696 | JGI IMG/M metagenome (GOLD analysis project Ga0209415, IMG submission 187696) | Peat soil microbial communities from Weissenstadt, Germany - SII-SIP-2007 (SPAdes) (version 2) | ecosystem: Environmental > Terrestrial > Soil > Wetlands > Peat | place: Germany... | reverse complement strand
ATCTTCTCGATGTTGTAGACCATCGAGTCGAGCTGATTCTTGGCCTCGATCTCTTCGCGCCGCGCCTTGTCTTCGGAAGAGTGCGCGTCGGCTTCCTTGGCCATACGATCGACCTCTTCCTTCGACAAGCCTGAAGACGACGTGATCGTGATCTTCTGATCCTTGCTCGTGGCCATATCCTTCGCGGTCACGTTCAGGATGCCGTTGGCGTCAATGTCAAACGTCACCTCGATCTGTGGCACGCCCCGAGGCGCCGGAGGCAGTCCGGTCAGATGGAATTTGCCCAAAGTCCGGTTCTGCGCCGCCATTGGACGCTCGCCCTGCAGCACATGCACTTCGACCGAAGTCTGGCTGTCGGCTGCGGTCGAAAATGTCTCCGTCTTTTTGGTCGGAATCGTAGTGTTGCGCGGGATCATCGCCGTTGCCACGCCGCCCAACGTCTCGATCGACAGAGTCAAAGGAGTCACGTCCAGCAGCAGCAGGTCTTTCACCTCGCCCTTGAGCACGCCGCCCTGAATCGCCGCGCCGACCGCGACCACTTCATCCGGGTTCACGCCCTTGTGGCCTTCGCGTCCAAACAGTTCTTTCACGATCTGCTGGATACGCGGCATACGCGTCTGTCCGCCAACCAGCACCACTTCATTAATCTTGCTGGCATCGATGCCCGCATCTTTCATGCACTGCTTCGACGGCCCTACCGACCGCTGCAAAATGTCCTCGACCATCGATTCCAGCTTGGCCCGCGTCAGCTTGATGACCAGGTGCTTCGGACCGGAAGCATCCGCCGTAATGAACGGTAGATTGATCTCATGCTCCATGGTGGTCGAAAGCTCGATCTTGGCCCGCTCGGCTGCATCGCGCAGACGCTGCAAAGCCATCTCATTGCCCTTGCCGCGCAGGTCAAGGCCTTCGTTTTTCTTGAACTCGTCAATCAGCCAATCCACCAATCGCTGATCGATGTTGTCGCCGCCCAGGTGCGTGTCGCCGTTGGTGGCCTTGACTTCGACCACGCCTCCGCCGACTTCGAGAATCGAAATATCGAACGTGCCGCCGCCGAAGTCGTACACAGCGATGGTCTCGTCCTTGCCCTTGTCGAGCCCGTAGGCAAGCGCTGCCGCAGTCGGCTCATTGATGATGCGCTTCACGTCCAGCCCGGCAATCTTGCCCGCATCTTTAGTCGCCTGGCGCTGCGCATCGTTGAAATACGCAGGCACGGTGATGACCGCTTCGGTCACTTTCTCGCCCAGATAGTCTTCCGCCGCCTTCTTCAGTTTTTGCAGGATCATCGCCGAGATCTCCGGCGGAGTGTATTTCTTCCCCTGCGCCATGACGGCTACGTGGTCGCCGTCCCGCTCAACCTTGTATGGGACCATCTTGAGTTCTTCGCTGACCTCGTCGTAGCGGCGTCCCATAAACCGCTTGATCGAATAAACTGTGTTCTCAGGATTGGTAATGGCCTGCCGCTTGGCGACCTGCCCCACCAGCCGTTCCCCAGTCTTGGTGAATCCGACGACCGAAGGCGTAGTCCGCCCACCTTCTTCGTTAGCAATAACCTTAGGCTCTCCGCCCTCCATAACCGCTACGCAGGAGTTCGTGGTGCCCAGGTCAATTCCAATAATCTTGCCCATAACGCATCCTCCTAAACTGATAAGTGCTTTATAATCAATGTGATGATTATTACGCTCTGTGTCATGCTATAACCTGAGCGAGTCATTGTCAAGGTTTAGATGCTCGGGAATGATTGGGGGATGCGGGCTTAATCGTGGCGGGGGTTCTCGACCACCAACAGTATTTCCAGCGGCTCCGGCCGAGCAGTGTAGTCCTCGTCAGCGGAGGCGAACAGAAAGGTGCCGTCGCGATCGATAACAAAGGTTGCTGGGATAGGTAGCTCCCAGCTGGAGTCGCCGTTAGCGAAGGGGAGGTTGACGAAGGTGCTGCGGTAGAGCCCCTGCTGTTCTTCGGGGACGCGGTACACCAGTCCGAACTGGCGGGCGAGCTGGTTGTGAGTGTCCACAAGCAGCGGGAAGGCGAGCTTGTGCTGGTCGTTCATGAAGAAAGCCTGCTTTTCCGTTTGCGGAGAGACGGCGACCAGCGACGCTCCAGCGGCTTCGATCTCGGCGGCGATCGAGGACATGGCCTCCATCTGTCCAACGCAAAATGGGCACCAGCGCCCGCGGATGAAACAGAGCACGAGTCGGCCTTTGGCCAGAAGATCGGCGGAGGAAACGAGCTGGCCATTGTGGTCAGGAAGTTCAAACGAAGGCGATTTGTCGCCGACCTTGAGTGCACAGGCTGCAAGCCCTCGAGCCTTGAGGCCAGCTACGGCGCGTGCGTGCACAGCCTGAACGTCGGCAGGAACGTACCTGGCGATCTTTTCTTTGCGCTCGGCAAAAATTTCGCGCAGAGGCCGAAAGTCGCTGTAGGAGCCGGATTCTTGAAGAGAACGCCATTTCATAAGAATCAACGCGAGTCGGCAGGCTAGATTTTACTGAGAACTGACAACTGACAACTGGTTCCTACATTCCCGGAAACTTCATTCCGGCCATCCTCCGAGCGAAACTCGGTTTCCCCATTTGCTTGAACATCTTTTTCATCTGCGCGTACTGGCGAAGCAAATTGTTGACTTCCTGCACGCTGGTGCCCGAGCCGCGGGCAATGCGCTTGCGGCGGCTGCCGTTGATCGATTCGTGATGGTTGCGCTCGTATCCGGTCATGGAATTGATGATGGCCTCGACCCGGTTGATCTGTTTTTCGTCAACCTTGTCGGCGGCTTTCTGCATACCCGAAAACGCTCCGACATTGGGCAGCATGCCCATCAGACTTTGCAGCGATCCCATCTTGCGGACCTGCCGCAACTGGTCGCGGAAATCCTCAAGCGAAAAGCCGTCCCCCGCGAGCATTTTGGAGGCCAGTTCGTTGGCCTTCTTCTTGTCAATCTGCGACTCGGCTTTTTCGATGAGCGAGAGAATGTCGCCCATGCCCAGAATGCGCGAGACGATGCGGTCGGGATGGAACGGCTCCAGCGCGTCGTATTTTTCGCCGATGCCGATGAACTTGATGGGCTGTCCCGTGACCTGGCGAATGGAGATCGCAGCACCGCCGCGGGCGTCGCCGTCCATTTTAGTGAGGATGACGCCTGTGAGCGTGAGCTTCTTATGGAATTCATCGGCCGAGTTGACGGCGTCTTGTCCAGTCATGGAATCGGCGACGAATAGAATTTCCTGCGGATTCAGCAGCCGCTTCAGCGACTGCATCTCTTCCATCAGTTGGTCGTCAATATGAAGCCGTCCGGCGGTGTCGACGATCAGCACGTCGCATCCGGAGTTGATGGCCTCGCGCCGCGCTTCTTTGGCAAGGCGCTCAACGGTCGCGGTGTTCGCTTCGCCAACCTCGCCTTCGTAAAGGTTGGCCTTGATCGCGGCCGCAACCACTTTGAGTTGCTCGCGTGCCGCGGGTCGATAGACGTCAACCGAGACCAGCAGCGGACGGTGTCCGCCATTCTTCAGCCAGTTGGCAAGCTTGCCGGAGGTCGTGGTTTTGCCGGAGCCTTGCAGTCCGGCCATGAGCACGACGGTCGGCGGTTGCGAGGCGAACTTTAACTTAGCCGTATCCTTGCCAAGCGTCGTGACCAGTTCGTCGCGAACGATTTTGATGACCTGCTCGCCGGGCGAGAGCGCAGTCAACACTTCCTGGCCGACAGCCTTGGCGTGAATGCGGTCGATCAGCTCTTTGACAACTTTGAAGTTGACGTCGGCTTCCAGCAGCGCCAGACGGATCTGTTTCAACGCCTCGGAGATGTTCTCTTCGGTGAGGACAGCTTGTCCGCGGAGAGATTTGAAGGCGCGCTGGAGTTTTTCCTGGAGATTCTCAAACATGCGGGACCAGCATTATTTTAACAGGCGGGAAGATGGTCGCAGGCTGCGGGCCGCGAGTTACGAGCAATCCTCTCTCTTCACTCCACCTTCGGCCGCACCATCTCAAAACGCTCGGTGGTCCGCGTGTACTGCATGCCGCCCATGCGGCCGATCAGATCAAGCGAGTTCCGGTCCAGGCGGCCTTCTTTCACGTGCTGCTCGTTGATGTGAATCGAGACGATTTCTCCAATCACCAGGCTGCCGCCTTCGGGAGCGGGATTGAAGTCGAGAATCTGATGCAGCTTGCATTCAAAGCTGACGGGAGACTCGGCCACGCGCGGCGGACGCACGATCTTCGAAGGTGCCGCGGCGACTCTCGCCACTTCGAATTCGTTGATGGACGCGTCATAGTCGCCACTGGTCAGGTTCATGGCCTCGGCCAGTTCGTAGGTGACCATGTTGATCACGAATTCCCGGGTCTCGCGAATATTCCGCAACGTGTCTTTGGGCACTCCGGCGAGATCAGTTCCTGCCGCTCCCTGTTGTTTCGGCGAGCGCATCCCCGGCGCAAATGCCAGCAGCGGAGGTTTGGCGCATACCGCATTGAAGAACGAAAACGGAGCCAAGTTGGGCTGTCCGGAAGCACTGAGGCTCGAGACCCACGCAATCGGCCTCGGCACCACGGCGCTGATTAGAATGTTATAGATCTCACGGTGCGCAAGCTGAGAAGGAGTGACGTCCATAGCGTCGAGTATAACTTCCGCGCTTTCTCGGACCTCGGTTAGCCCCCGCTAAACACTTCCTTTGCGGCGATTACCGTGTTGCAGTGAATGGTAATTGTGTCTGCGAGCTTCAGAGCGTAGCCGCCGGCGAGTGTGACCATGACGGGGATGCGCTCGGCCTTGGCGATTTGGAACACAAGAGCATCGCGCTTCTTCAGTCCCTCAATCGTCAGCGATAATCCGCCAAGCTGATCTTCGCAGTAAGGATCAGCTCCGGCGAGGTAACAGATGAGCTCCGGCTGGAACCTGCCCAATCCCAAACTGAGCGCATCGCCCAGGGCCGCCAGGTATTCGCCGTCGCCAAGCCCATCGGGCAAATTCATGTCAAGCGAAGAAGGAGGCTTAAATACCGGGTAGTTGTTTTGCTGATGGAGCGAGATGGTGAAGACATCCTCGGCGTGGACGCTGCGCGGCCTCATTCCGGGCGGGGCCGGGCGCCCGGTGTGGTGCGCGGGATCGAGAACCGAAGCCAGCGTCGAGGGTAGCTGATCGCTGGGAGCGCGCGGGCCGGAAAAAACCACGGCCGTGCCATTGCCTTGATGGACGTCGCAATCGACGGTCATCGCGGTGCGGATCCGGTCATCACGCTGCATGCGGCGGATGGCGACAGCCACATCGTTGATCATGCAGAAGCCTTCGCCGTGACCGGGATGGGCGTGATGGAATCCTCCGCCGATACTGATCCCAATTCCGTTGTCGAGGGCATGATCAGCGGCCAGCACGGAACCGCCTGCCGCCAGCCAGAAGGCGCGGACTAACTCCGGCGAATAGGGGACCTCGAGCTCCAGTTCTTCCATCGCGCTCAGCGTACCGGTCTTCAATTTTTCGACGTATCGCGGAGTGTGGACGAGCAGCACGTCCTCGTCGGTTGCCGGAGGAGGCGCAACAAAATCGGAAGGCTCTGCAATTCCAGACGCGAGCAGCCGGTCATGAATGCACCTGTATTTTTCGGAGGGAAAGACATGGGACCCGATGGGCAGGTAATAGTCGTCGCTGTAGACGAGCTTGAAGGGCAGCATTCAGCACTCAGCATTCAGCACTCAGTGCGTCGAGGGCCGAAAACTTCATATCATACGCGATTGCCCAAGGTTTGGAAGAACGTCATTCGCGGTTCGTTGCGATCCCCGAACTTTCTTAGCTGTTAAACTTGGACTATTGCCTTCCAAAAAGAAATCGACGTCGCAAGTGAGTGCCACCACGCCTGGACCTTCTTCTGTTTCCGCACATAGTAAGGAGAAGGGCCGGATCTTCCTGATTGACACGATGTCGTTTATTTTTCGCGCTTATCACGCGATGGCGCGGCAGCGGCCGATGACCACTAAGACCGGGGTTCCGACGGCGGCGACGTATGTTTTCGTCAACATGCTGCGCAAGCTGCGCGACGATTTTTCGCCCGAGTACCTGGCGGCGGTGTTCGATGTGGGGGCACCGACGATCCGCAATCAGCAGGCGGAAGCGATTACTACCATCCGCAAATTCGACATCAAGACGCAGACCTTCAAGGAAGCGGAGTATGGCGGCTACAAGGCGAACCGCGCCGAGATGCCTGGGGACTTGGTGCAGCAGATTCCCTACATTCGGCGGGCGCTGGAGGGATATCGCATCCCAATTTTGCAGTTGGAAGGTTATGAAGCCGACGATGTGATTGGAACGCTGGCCCGGAAAGCGGCGGCGGAATCGCACCCCGTTTTTGTCGTGTCGAGCGACAAAGACATGCTGCAACTGGTGAACGACAAGGTGCAAGTGCTGAATCCGCCGAAGGACAACCTGATCTGCGATGCGGCGAAGGTGGAAGAGCTTCTCGGAGTGCCTCCATCGAAGGTAGTGGATGTGATGGCGCTGCGCGGCGACGCAGTGGACAACATTCCGGGAGCGCCGGGGATCGGCGACAAGGGATCGGTGGAACTGATTCAGCGCTTTGGCAGCGTGGAACAGGCGCTGGAACGGGCCGCCGAGGTGGAAAAGAAGACGTATCGGGAATCGCTGCAGAACAATCGTGACAACATCCTGTACAGCAAACAATTGGTGACGATTGACACCGATGTGGCAGTCGAACTGGATGTTTCCGCTATGAAAGTGGGCGAACCCGACGTTGAGGCGCTGCGCGCGCTATTTGCCGAACTCGAATTCACCTCTTTGCTGAAAGAGTTGCTTCCCGTGGTGGAAGTGAAAGAGGGCGACTACCGGGAGATCAAGTCGAAAGCCGAATTCGAGGAGTATTTGAGAGGTTTGGGCGAGAACGCGCCGCTCGCGCTGGCCATTCCGACGGAACAAAGCGAGAGCGTTGAAGAGGACGATGAAGAGCCTCAGCCGGCGCAATCGGGGTTTCTGGCTTTGCAGGATGCGGACACTGAGGATCAGAGTGCCGTCGGTCTGAAGCGCCTAGCCGTTTCAAATGCGCCAGGGGCTGGAGCGATGGTCGCGCTCGATGACAAGGCGCTCGCCGATCGAGTGAAAAGCGCGCTCGAAGATCCTACTCTGCCGAAGACGGTTCATGACTTCAAGTTAGCCCTGCACCATTTTTCCGAACAGGGCATAGCGCTGACCGGAGTGCGGCATGATCCGATGCTCTATTCCTATTTGCTCGATCCGACCTACTCGTCGCATTCATTGCCCGAAGTTGCGCTGCGGAGATTCAATTTGAAGCTGAGCGGCAACCTGGCCGAGGCGGCGGATGTAACCGGCCGCCTAGCCAGTGCGCTCCGCAAAGAAGTCGACGAGCAGGGATTGACCTCGGTGTACGAGGAAATTGATGTGCCGCTGGTGCCGGTTCTCGCGCGCATGGAAGATGCGGGCGTGAAGATTGATCTGGCGGCACTAGAACAGATGTCAGGGAAGTTGCAGCGCGAGGCCGCCGCCAAGGCTCGGGATATTTATGAGCTTTGCGGCGTGGAGTTCAACATCAATTCGCCAAAGCAGCTTGGTGATGTGCTGTTCAACAAACTCGTGCTGCCGATGCCCTCGAAATACGGGAAAGGGAAAAAGATTTCGACCGCAGTGGATGTGCTGGAAGGACTGGCGGCGGATCACGAAGTTCCGCGGCTGGTGCTGGAGTTCCGGCAACTGACGAAGTTGAAGTCGACTTATGTAGATGCATTGCCGGTGCTCATTCGCAGCCAGAGCGGCCGCGTCCATACGACCTTTGGGCAGACGGGAACAGCGACGGGCAGGCTGTCATCGGCGAATCCGAACCTGCAGAATATTCCGGTCCGCACTGAACTAGGGCGTGAGATTCGAGCGGCGTTCATTGCCGAGCCCGGGCACGTACTGCTGGCCGCCGATTATTCGCAGATCGAACTGCGGCTGCTGGCGCACTTCTCGAAAGACAAGCTGCTGGTCGAGGCGTTCCGGCGCGGCGACGACATCCACACTCTGACCGCCTCGCAGGTATTCGGAGTGCCGCCGCTGATGGTAACGCCGGAACACCGCCGGCAGGCCAAGGTAGTGAACTTCGGGATCGTCTACGGATTGTCGGCGTTTGGGCTGTCGCAACAACTTGGCATTGAGCCGGGCGAGGCGCGGAGATTCATCGATGCGTATTTTGAAAAGTATGCGGGAGTGCGGGCCTTCATCGATGCCACGCTCGAGCAGACGCGGGGCGATGGCAAAGTGAAAACGCTCTTCGGGCGCGTTCGGCCCATTCCCGATATCAACAGCAAAAACGCTACCCAGCGCGGATTTGCCGAGCGCACGGCGGTGAACACTCCGCTGCAGGGAACGGCTGCCGACCTGATTAAACTGGCGATGATCCGGACTGATGAGGAGATCCGAAAGCGTGGGCTGACATCGCGCATGACTTTGCAGGTGCACGATGAACTTGTGTTTGAAGTGCCGGAGAGCGAAGTGGACGCGATGAAGCCGCTGGTGCGGGAGCACATGGAAGAGGCGCATCCGCTGGTCGTCCCGCTCGTCGCCGATATAGGTATTGGCCGGAATTGGCGCGACTTAGAGTATTAGACCTCCACTGAAAACAAGTTCGGCAGAACTTCAGCCGCAGCTCCTTGAATACATTCGTCGAATGCCAACGCATTGGCGGGCTTTTCCGGACCGACGTAGTATGTGCGCGCGCGTCCACGGACATGCGCGACGAAGCTGGCGGCAGGTTCGACGACACCGGACGTTCCCACTGCGGCGAACACGGCGCAGCCATTCAACGCCGCTAAGATGCGATCCAAATCGTAGGGCACTTCCCCGAACCAGCAGATGTGCGGACGGATTCTGCCTCCGCATTCGCAGCGCGGTATTTCCGCCGGCGCATCGTAGCGGGAGTCATCGGGGAATGGCGGTCGCCGGCACGCGTCACAGCGGCTCTTGAAAAGCTCGCCGTGCATGTGAAAAACGCGGTGTGATCCGGCTTGTTCGTGCAGGTTGTCCACGTTCTGCGTGCAGAGGGACAAGCGGTCCGCAATCCTGCCCTCCAGATCGGCGAGCGCAAGATGCCCGCGATTGGGTTGGGCGGCGGCGGCAACGCGCCGGCGCATGGAATAGAAATCCCAGACCAGCCGAGGATCGCGCGCCCAGGCATCGGGCGATGCCACTTCTTCGATGCGATATTTTCGCCACAGTCCGCCCGTTCCGCGAAAAGTGGGAATGCCGCTCTCGGCGCTTGTGCCGGCCCCGGTCAGAATGAAAACAAGGTCTTGTGGCCCGATGTGAATCATGAACGGAGTATTCGGACGTTGAGGAAAACTATTCTCCATTTCCGTTATACTCTTGACACCAGTTGTCATGAAGCGCCGCCTTCGTCGTTGACCCAGCCGCGTGACCAGAAAGTGTTTCACCTTGCGGAGGCAGTTGGATGAGTGCAGCTCGATCGCTGGCGCTGGAAGAGACACAACGGCGCGCATTTGCCCGCCACCCGGTTCATGTGCCTCTCGATGTAATAGCTCTCCGATGCGGAGTCCCCGAAAATTTACCCGGCCGTTGTACCGATCTCAGTGAAAGCGGAGTTGGCGCCGTCATTGCTGGAGAGTTAGTTCCAGATCTGCAAGTCGCCGTCGAGTTGCGGCTTCCCAATGTGGGCGTGCCCGTGCGTGCCCGCGCGCTGGTTCGCCATCAGTCGCGACTCCGTTGTGGACTTGAGTTTGCGGGGCTGTCGGTGGAGCAGCGGGAGATGATCCGGTATTGGGTTTATCGGTCCGCTTCAGAGCCGGTGGATATCGGCGATTTCAAGAACGAAGAGAAAGTTGCAGCTGCAAGAACGGAGACGGAAGCGCGTGAGGCCGCTGCCGTGCCGGCTGCCAAAGCAAGGCGAAAAATTCGCGTCGGGCGGCGCGGCATCTACGTGCTCTTTGCGTGCACGCTGGCGCTGGCTGGTCTGGGATGGTGGCAGTGGCAGAGGTCCTGGAACGAACTCGAAGCGCATGCGGCGGTTGCGGAGTCGGGGTTGCAAGGCTCTCCCCAACACGTCTCTGCAGAAACCATGGCAAAGCGGATTTTAACCAAGGTCGAGCCGGTCTACCCGGAGGCTGCGCGAAGTGCGGGTACGGAAGGACTTGTGGTGCTGGACGCGGTGATTACGCCAGATGGCAGCGTAGAACGCTTACGGGCTGTGTCCGGACCCGATCTGCTGGTGCAGTCAGCGACGAAGGCAGTCCAGTCCTGGAAATTTGAGCCCTACCTCTCCAGCGGCAGTGCGGTTGAGGTGGAAACCACGATTGCGGTCGAGTTCCGGCTGCATTGACTCGGGCGTTACTCGAATTTCTCAGCCTGCGCGAAGGGCACGCCCCGCTGGTCCTTTGCCGACACGATCGCAGAGACGCCTGGTTCGCCGTCAAGTTCCCACGCGATCTTCAACGCTGGATCATTCCATGCCACCGTGCGTTCATGCTCGGGCGCATAAAAATCCGTCGTCTTATAGAAGACGTGAGCCGTTTGGGATACGACTCGGAAACCGTGAGCAAATCCACGCGGCATCCATAACATGAGTTTGTTCTCGCCGGAAAGTCTGAAGGATTCCCATTTCCCGAACGTAGGAGAACTACGGCGGAGGTCGAGCGCGACATCAAGAATCTCGCCGGTGATGACGCGCACAAGTTTTCCCTGAGGCTGGTGAATCTGGTAGTGCAAACCGCGAATGACATTTTTCTCGGAATAGGAATGATTGTCCTGCACGAATGGCTCTGGAATGCCAAGCTCGGCAAAGGTGCGCTGGTTGTAGCTTTCCAGAAAGAAGCCGCGGTCGTCTCCGAACACACGCGGTTCGAGGAGCAGGATTCCAGGCAGGCTGGTGGCAGTTTTTTTCATCAGACGATCTTCACCAACAAGACTTCATCAATCAGAACACGCGTTCCCGTAGCAACTGCAGCAGGTAGGCGCCGTATCCATTGTTGCGCATCGGCTGTGCCAGTGCTTCCAGTTGCGCGGCGGTGATGTAGCCGGAGCGATAGGCGATTTCCTCGGGGCAAGCGACCATCAGGCCCTGGCGTTTCTCCAGGGTCTGGATGAACAATGACGCTTCCATCAGGGCTTCGTGCGTGCCCGTGTCGAGCCAGGCCGTGCCCCGTCCCATCACACAGACGTTGAGTTGATTGCGCTCGAGATAGACGCGGTTGACGTCGGTAATCTCAAGTTCGCCACGCTTCGAAGGCTTGAGGTTCGCGGCAATTTCGACAACCTGCCGGTCGTAGAAATAAAGTCCAGTGACCGCGTAACGCGATTTCGGCTGCTTCGGCTTCTCTTCAATACTGAGCGCCTTTCCCTGTGGATCGAATTCGACCACGCCGTAGCGCTCAGGGTCATGGACGGGGTACGCGAAAACGCGAGCACCTTTGGGCTGAAGCGTAGCTGCGCGTAATTCCTTGACCAGATCGTGCCCGTAGAAAATATTGTCGCCGAGCACGAGGGCGCAACCGCTCCGGCCGATGAATTCCTTGCCGATCAAGAATGCCTGAGCAATGCCCTCAGGCTTCGGTTGTGGCGCGTACTGGAAATGGACGCCGAACCGCGAGCCATCGCCGAGCAAATGCTGAAAGCGCGGGAGATCTTCGGGCGTCGAGATGAGCAGAATTTCGCGGATGCCGGCCAGCATCAGCGTGGAAAGCGGGTAATACACCATCGGTTTGTCGTACACCGGAAGCAAGCTCTTGGCGATAACGTGAGTGACGGGATAGAGGCGCGTGCCCGAGCCTCCCGCGAGAATAATGCCTCGGTAATTCGGTTGCGCGATCTTCTTTTTTGTCATGTCGAGTTTCAGTTTTAGCTTTTCGCCTGAGCTCTCCGCCTCAATGCTCCGTAGCGTAGTGTTTCGCGATCCATTGACGATAGCTGCCGCTGGTGACGTCACGGACCCAGTCTTCATGTTCAAGATACCAGCGGACGGTTTTCCGGATGCCGCTATCAAACGTCTCGAGCGGATGCCAGTTCAATTCGCGCTCAATTTTGCGCGTGTCTATGGCGTAGCGGCGGTCGTGACCAGCGCGGTCCTTGACGAAGGTGATGAGCTTGCTGTGGGGAACGACGGGGTCGTCGGGGCGCAGTTTGTCCAGCAATTCGCAAATGGCGCCGACAATCTCCAGGTTCTTTTTTTCGCTTCGACCACCGATGTTGTAGGTTTCTCCAACGCGACCATGGGAGAGCACAGCGCGAATCGCGCGGCAGTGATCCTCGACGTAGAGCCAGTCGCGAACGTTATTGCCGTCACCATACACCGGGAGCGGCTTGCCGGCGCAGGCATTCAGGATCATGAGTGGAATCAGTTTTTCCGGAAACTGGTGAGGTCCGTAATTGTTGGAGCAGTTAGTAGTCAGAACCGGGAGGCCGTAGGTGTGGTGATAGGCGCGGACCAGATGATCGGAAGCCGCCTTCGACGCGGAGTACGGGCTATTAGGCGCATAGGGAGTGGTTTCGCTGAAGGCCGCGTCATTGGGTCCGAGCGATCCGTAGACTTCATCGGTCGAGACATGCAGGAAGCGGAACGATGCACGATCAGTCTCCGGAAGCGTCGACCAGTAGGCGCGCGCTTCTTCGAGCAGGCTGAACGTGCCGTTGACGTTGGTGCGGACGAAATCATCAGGGCCGTGGATGGAGCGGTCAACGTGGCTTTCGGCGGCGAAGTGAACGATGGCACGCGGCTGTTCGTGCCGCAGCACGTTTCGCACTAGCTCGCGATCGACGATGTCGCCCTGTCCGAAGCAATAACGCGGGTGCGCTTCGACGGCACGCAGGTTGTTGAGATTGCCGGCGTAGGTCAGCTTGTCGAAATTCAGAATGCGCGCGCGTTCCGAGGCAATCCATTGAAGAATAAAGTTCGAGCCGATGAAGCCCGCGCCGCCGGTGACCAGAATGAGATCTTCCATGCTCCGAATGCGGCATTGCGCAAAACCGCCGCGTTTCGATTCTAATCATTATCACGGCCGGACGCGAAGTCGCAGCTTGCGGCGGGCGTCCAGATCGGGCGGAGAGCTTGATCCAGGGGCACTACCCGGTCGCAGAAGTGCGGATCGGAATCTGCTCATTCGGCATCCAGCCCAGCACGTTGTAATAGGCCCTTTCGATGGAGCGGGCGATTTCGGGCCAGAGATACTCTCCCTGGATCCGCTCGCGTTCCCCTGCCGCAGATTGGCGGCGAAGTTCGGGATTGTGAACGAGCAGGTCGAGCATGTGCTCAAGATCGGCCTGGTCGCCGCGACGAAAAGTGAAGCCGGCGCCCTCGACCACTTCTTTATTTTCCGGAATATCGCTGGTCAGCACGCAGACCCCGGCCGCCATGGCATCGAGCAGCGCCAAAGACTGACCCTCAAGTTCAGACGGAAGCACGAACAGAGCCGCGTTGGAGAGAAGCTCTTCGAGATCGGTTCCAGAGACCCAGGGCAGGAAACGGATCTGCTCGGATTCGTGGCGGCGCAAGCTTTTGACGTAGGCATCGGAGTGACTCGATCCCCCGGCGAGCACCAGGTTCATGCTGGTGGTGGTGTTCTCGAATGCCTTGATCAGGAGCTGGCAATTTTTCTCCGGTGAAAACCTGCCCAGGAAAAGAACGTAGTTGTCGGGGAGGAGATCCCACTCGATCAGTTGCCGAGGGACTCGCCGGGAGGCCAGCGTGGCCCCGTTGGGGACGTAGATCGTATCGCGCTTGTACTGCTGACGGTAGTACTCCTGCAGGGTATGCGAGACCACCATGGTGGCATCGGGCAAGGACACCGCAGCCGCTTCTCCCCAGCGCAGTACGCGCGATGCGATCCGGCCCCATTTGCCGCGCTGCCAGTCAAGACCCTGCACGGTGACGACGGTCTTCTTACCGGCCAGCCGTGGAAGAAAAGAAAACAGCGCCGGTCCCAGGCAGTGGTAGTGGACGACATCGTAGTCCGCCATCATGGCGTGCGCCGTGCTCAACAGAGTGTGGACGACAGTTTCCAGATGCTTGCAGCGGATGGTCGGCAACCGCCGTACGCGCATGCCGTTGTGCGTGGTGATGGGAGGAGTGAAATAGCTGCGGCAATAGACGGTGACTTCGTGCCCCAGCCGCGCGAGTTCGTGCCCGGCCTGCTCGTAATAGGATTCGATGCCGCTGTATTTGGAGACCACGCCGCGCCCCCCAATGAACGCGACGCGGACGCCACGGCGCGGGACGGGGTGCTCCGGCGCGGCGGGGAAGGATAGAACCTTCTTGGCGGATGTGAGCTGGCAATAAAGTTCGAGTAGTTTCTCCATGTGTTGATCGGGGTCATGGTTTGCCTTCACCCGACTGCGCGCTGCGGCTCCCATCTTTTCGATCAGGCCGGGGCGGTCATACAGGAATCCGATGGAATGGGCCAGCTGTTCGCGGTTTCCGTCGGAATAAAGAAGTCCCGTGATGCCATGTTCGACCAATTCGCGGCGCGAACCCAGATCGGAGGCGATGACGGGCCGTCCCCAGGCATAGGACTCCAGAATCGATTTTCCCAAAGTCTCATAGGCGTGGGAGGGAAAGACGGAGAAGGTGCAACCGGCGATCAGTTTCTGGAGTTTCTCGCCATGAACCATGCCCGCGAACAGGACGTGGTTCAAGTTCAATTCCCGCGCCAGCGACTCGAGGCGCGAACGCTCGGGTCCGTCTCCCGCGATGACGAGAGGAATGTGCGGCAGGCGTGCCATCGCGCGCAAGAATTCGTAGACGCCTTTCTCGGGAGACAGTCGGCCGAAGTAGAGCACGAATCCTTCATCGGCGGTGAGTTGTTCATCGCTGGGCAGGGCCTGGAAGTGGGGCAGGACCGCAATGCATTGCGCAGGAAGGCCGCTGGCGATCAACTTGCTCCGCACGAATTCGCTGGGAGCCAGAAACAGGTCCACGCAGCGTTCGTAAGTTCGCAACCATTTGTGCAGGTAGGCTTCGGCGGCAAGAACCAGGGCGCTGGAGCGCGGACCGGCATAACAACCTTTGGTGACGGCGTGGTGGAATGCGCCGTGAATGCAAAGCTCACAGGGGTGGCCGTCGGCGACAAGATTGTAGGTTGGACACAAAATCTTGAAATCGTTTACGTGGTAGAGCACGGGAATCCCCTGACGCTTCAGTTCCCAAAGAATCGAGGGCGACAAGTGGTGGTAGATTCCGCGAACGTGCGCCAGGTCAGGCGAAAAGTCAGCCAGGCAACTGCGCATCGCGCGCCGGGCGGAAGTTGAATAGATGGCGTGGGCCGCCATCTTGACCTTCTTCAGGAAACCGGCGTTGGGATCTTTGAAGTCGAGATAGGGAATGCGATAACTGCGCCCCGTGAAAGCCGGAGTATGGCCGTGGTCCATGCTGAACAGAGCGGTTTCCTGACCGCGTTGATCCATCCGCTGGATGAGGTCGAAGAGGTACGCCTCGGTGCCGCTAAACGGATAGTCGTACTTGTTGCAATACAGGATGCGCATGGTGATTTTCCAATAGAGGAATGCGGGCCAGGAATTGCTCGGCAAGAGCGCGTAAGTTTCGCTGGCGATTATAGGAAGCGGCGATGCTGGCCGCGGCCGCGCGCAGGATTCCGGCCAAGGAGGCTTGGTTGGCTTGAATCCAGCGGACGGCGCTGACGAAATCGGGTAGAGAGCCAGGTTGGTAAAGAAATCCCGTGCGCCGGTGCTCAACCAACTCGGGAATCCCGGTGATAGCCGGGGCCAGCACCAGTTTTTCGTGAGCCATGGCCTCCATCAGGACTACCGGTATTCCTTCGCTCTTGCTGGTCATGACAACCAGGTCGGCGTAGCGGTAATAGCCGGGTAGCTCGGTGCGAGGCACGTGACCAATCAGGTAAACAAGCCCTTGCAGCCCCAACGCCGCAATCTGATTTTCAAGAGTCCGACGCTCCGGCCCTTCGCCGACGATCCAGCAAATGAAGTCGAGACCTTGGTCGCGAAGCGCGCCGCAGGCCTGGATGAGAAAGTGATAATCCTTCACCCGATGCAGGCGTCCAACCGAGAGCAGGCAGAATCGCCGGTGATCTGAATCGACTTCCGCCGCGGCTGCGGGGGCGGCAGTGGGCCAGGGCAGCACGCGATCGACGCCCAGCCGTTGCACGATGATTTTCTCTGATGGCGTGGCAGGGTAGTTGCGGAGAATATATTGCCGGTTGAAATCGGACACGGTCACGCAGAACTGGCAAGCGCGCAGCTTGGCCGCGAGCAGGTCCGCGCGTTGCAGCAGGTCGGAGCCGTGCAGGGTGAAGCTGAAGCCGATTCCGAGCAGACGGGCGGCGGCTAAGGCCATCCATGAAGCGAAGTAGCCGTGATGAGCGTGGATATGCTCAACATGGAGTGGCTCCAGTTGTTCCGCCAGCGCGGCGCCCATAATCGTGTGGCCTAACCCGCGAATGCGTCGGGCCGGGGAAGGTCCGCGCTCCCACAGCAGGGGCCGCAGGAGTTGCCAGAGGTGGTGACGGTCGGAGCCGAGCCGGCGTGCCGCCCGCAGCAGTTCGAGGTCGGAGAGCGGCTGAAAAAAGCGAGTCTCCTTCCAGAAGCCAGCTTCCGCCAAGCTGAGATTTTCCTGCGAGACGTGTTTGCCGCTGCAGCAAATCACTTGCGCCCCGCGGCGGCGCAACTCGTTGATTTCGTCCATTACGTAGGGTTCGAGAGGCGAGGGAAACTCGTTAGCGATGTAAGCGATGGTCGTCATGCGGCGGATTCCTCAGACGCGCAGAGCATTCCGGCAACGGTGAACACGAGTCCAATGACGAACTGATACGCCATGTCGACGAAGAAGGCGTTGAACAGATACACGCCGAGCAAGATGGGCCAGACTTTTCTCAGGGAGGCGACCGGGCCGGACTCACCGGGCGGACCGTGCCCATACGAAGCGGAAGACAGGCGGAAGAGGTTGAAGAACAGAATGCCGTAGAGGGCCAGCCCCGGCACTCCGAACTCCACCAGCAAGGCGAGGTAGGTGTTGTGCACGTAAAACGTGCGGAGATGATAGCCCTCCATGCGGCGGGCAAGCTCGGCGTACATGCCACCGGCGGCCCAGCCGGTGAACGGCCGCTCCCGGAACATCGCCCAGCCGGCGTCGTACACGGCGAGGCGAGCCTCCACCGGACCGCGTTCTCCGGTGCGATCCCCAAGAGCAATCTTCAGCGAAGTGTGGCTGAGGCCGACGGTCAGGCCGATTATCAGGCCCGCAACCGCCAATAAGGCGCACACGGCTTGCAGACGGCGCTCGACCAGGCGGAATCCGAGAACGATGGTGGAAACGGCGAACGAAATCCAGACAGCCCGCGTCATGGTGGCAAGCACGGCCAGAGGTAGGACCATCCATAGCAAACTGACGATGGTTTTGCGCCGTTGCGCCAGCGCAAGGAGAAGGATCCCAAGGATGTTCAACGAAACGCCATTGGCTACCGCCTGCAGAAACGGGCCGCGAGCGCGGTCGGGATGAAAGCCCAGGCTTTCGTCGAGAATGAAACGCGGAAAGATAAGCGAGCGGGCGTCTGCGAGGAAGGCAATGGCAATGAACACGAGGTAGGCGAGCGCGAGAATGACGAAGATCTCAAAGTGCCTTCGTTGCGACGCGTCCCGGAAAACGAGCACCGCAATGTGAAACAGGGCAAAGGGGACGATGTATTTGCTGGCGATGATGCTCCAGATTTGAGCGTCGAACGGCTCCCGAAGCGCACGGAACACGGCGAGCGCTATAAGGCCGAGCATGGGCAGACTGAGTCCGGCAAAGAATGGGATCTTCTGGCGGAGCGCCATAGTGCGCAGGGCAACGAAGAAAACCAGAATGCCGAACGCGATTCGGTCAGCGTAATACGAAAAGAGGTCTGGTGGCCGAAACAGGAAAACGGTCATCGCGGCCACGTAAAGAATGGAGGGAAAGGCCAAGCCTAAGTGAAGAGGCCGCAGCAACAGGCCGGCAGCATGCCAAAGCGGGTTATCGTCACTTTCCCGGCTTAAAGCCAGGGCGCGGCTGGTCGTGATTAGTGTGCCCATGGCGGGATCAGGCTCCTTCCGGCGCGAACAGCACGTGAATCGTGCCTGCCAGGATGCGCAAGTCCAGAAGCAAGCTCCAGTTCTCGATGTAAGTGAGATCAAGGTGCATGTTGAGCTCGAACGACGGACAACCTCGCGCCGTGATTTGCCACAGACCGGTGATGCCGGGTTTTACGTCAAGGCGCCGGTAGTGCTGAAGTTCATACTGGCTGACCTCGGCGACGGGATGAGGCCGCGGCCCAACCAGGCTCATTTCCCCGTGCAGCACGTTCCAGAGTTGAGGGAGTTCGTCGAAGCTGTAGCGGCGGAGGATGTGGCCGATGCGAGTGATTCTGGGGTCGTCGTCGATTTTGAAGATCGGGCCTTGACGCTGGTTGCGGCCGCGCAGATTTTCCTTGAGGTGTTCGGCGTTCGCCACCATGGAGCGAAACTTGTAGCAACGGAAGGGGCGGCCTTTGACCCCGGTGCGTTCCGCGGAGTAAACGACCGGACCGGGCGAGTCCAGGTGGATGAGCAGAGCCACGATCGCCATGAGAGGACTGACCAACGCCAGGCCGAATGCGGCGCCGACGACATCGATCGAACGCTTCAGAAACAAAGCGGCGCAAGGCAGCGGTTCACGATGCAGGGTGATGACTGGTACTTCCCCGATGTGGTCGATGCCGGAGTCGGGCCATGGGCCCGGTGGCAGATCAGGCACGGCACGAATATCCAGATGATTCCGGAATGCGACTTCGGCAGCTTCTCGCGACTGAGCGCGCTGGCCGGGAAGAGCGAGAACGACTTCGTCAATGAACTCAGCGCGAGCCAGCCAATCCAGGTCTGCGATTCGCCCCAAGATCACCGGGGAAAGAGGCAGATCGTCATCCACGAAACCGCAGACGGTGGTGCGCTGGAGAGGATCATTGCGCAGTGCCTGAGCGATGGCGCGAGCGATCGGTCCCCCGCCAACAATGAGGACCTTGCGCGGCGCCGTTCCGCGGCAGCGCCGCTTCCATGCTATCTGCCGCACCCGCCGGCACAGCACCAGGCCAGCCAGGCTGCTGGCAAATATGGCAAAGGCGGCGAGAGGATGCATTCGATCCCAGGCCGCGACGACGACCAGCCCGATCGCGAACAGGGTCGACCGGGCGAGAGCGGGGACGACCCCGGCGGGAGATGGATCTCCGGCGTGCTGGTACAGCCCCTCAGAAGAGCCGAAGAGCGTTACCAGAACGGCAAACATCGGCAGGTAAGCCCACGGCAAGCTCCACACGGGAAAGATGAACGACGAGGCGGCGCACATCACCACCAGAGCAATCCAATCAGCCGCGGCCAACTGAAAACCGAGGAACCGACCAACCGTGGGTTGCGGCAGGAATTGCTGAGTTGGCCCCCTTACCTGCGTGCGTCTGGTGTTGGCGTCGGCAGCGGGCGCGAACGTGGATGTCTCGACTCTGGGGCGCGGCATTGCGGAAGTCCCCGGAATCATGCGGGTATACGGCGAGGGGCGATCTTTGGGTGCGGTGGCCCACAGTCGGTTTGTAATCAATTCAGCCATAGGATTCACAGACTTCGGTACAGGCCTTCAGGCACAGGTAAACGACGTTCGGAGAGAACCGTTCCGAGCACAGGAACCCGGGCCTTAGCCAGTTGATCTTTGATTTGAGTGGCGACCAGGCGCCTGGTCTTGTTGGCGGTCAGCACCAGCACCAAGCCGTCGCAGGTCCGACCGATACTCGCCGTGAGCCAGGAGGCGGAAGCACACCACAGAATGGAAAAATCGAACTCCGTCGTGAGTTCGCGGAGCCTCGACAGGTTCTGGTCGGTGATCCGGCGCCCACAGGCGTCTGGCAGCCAGTTCTGACGAGGAACCATCCACAGCCGTTGCGTAATCGGCAAGTTGGCTTGCGCGCGGATGGGGGAAGGAATCCGAAGCTGGGTTTGCAGAAGGACCGAGTCCAGGTTGGCGTCGATCAGACCGACCTTATACCGGTCCCGTTCAGCCAGAGCGTGGGCGACCTCGAGGCATAGAGTCGCAGTTGCAGTCGATGCTTCGATGGCGGCAAATCCGACATGCCGCACCGCCTTCGATTCACCTCCGAAGAAAAGCTGCTGCACCAGCGCATGGATCTGCTCGTGGTGAACCGAAGCCGCCGGAGGAACTTCCTGGCGCCGGATTTGCTCGTGAATCGGACTTAACAACCACTGTTCAGTGGCATTTGGGGTGCCGGCAACAAGATCAGGGAGGGTGCTCACTGGGCTACCACCTTGGGTCGGCCGACACGAAAGAGAGAAGGTCGCGGAACCTCGGCCTTCGGCGCGGGCAGCCAGGCCAGCACAGGCACTCCCAGCAAGACGTGAGCTTCGCCGGGGGTGCGAATCGTCGGGTCAAAGTATTCCGTCGTAAAGGCAATGCCGACGCTGAGCGCTATAGCCAGTCCGAAAGCGAGCAGGAAATACAGGAGCATGGAGTGCACTGGCAGCGCCGGTGCAACGGGAGGTTCCACAATGGCCACATTGAGGATGCGGCGCTCGTCGAGCGCGTCACCGATGCGCGCTTCCTCGCGCTTGCGAAGGTAGAGAAGGTAGTTGTCCTCTTCGGCCTTGGCGGCGAGAATCAGGTCCTGCTGATCCACCGAGTCGGATTGCATCTGCTGGGCGACTTGGCGCAGAGAAGCAACCTGGGCGGCAGCGTCTGATTGCCGGGCCCGTAAACCGTCCCGCTCCACCTGTGCCTTCTCCATTTCCATCCGGGCCCACTCGTAATTGGGGTCCTTGTCGGTGGTTTCGTCGCGTACCGGGGTGAGCGCTTCGGCGGCAATTTGCGCACGGGTTTCGGCGATTTCCTGTTCCACTTCCTGCACCGGCCGGTAAGACGGTTCAAAACGGCTGAGCAGTTCAGTCCGCTTGAGCAGAAGCTCCAGCAGGTGCGTTTTCATCTTTTCGAGGGCCTGCGGATTATCGGCCCAGCGCTTGAGCGTGACCGACCGCGAAGGGAACAACTTAAGCTGTTCGCTGAGTGACGCAACCCGGCGCTCGGTCTCCACCCGGTCCTGGTCGATCTGGCGGCAGGCCGCATCCGCTTCGCCTAGCTTTTGCAGTGCGATGTCCCGTTCCAGCGCCGCCGAAGCCACGCCCCGGGCACGGGTAAAGTGCACCAGGTCAGCTTCGGAGCGATGCAACCTCTTTTCGTATTCTGCGGTTTGCTGATCGAAGAACTGGATCTCTCCCGGGGGGCGCTGGAGACTGGTATGCCTCTGAACGTAGAGTGTAGAAAGTGCTGCCAGGATGCGGGCGGCTCGTTCCGGATCGGTGTCTTTGTAACTGACCTGAATAAGGTTTGACTTCTTCAGGGCATCGACATCCAAGCGGCGCGCCAACTTGCGAACCACATGTTCGGCCTCAGCGGGACGGTCGAGATCGGGCGTATCGGCAGGAACTAGTCCCGCCAGTTTCACCACCTGCTTCAGCAGATCTTCGTCGCGCAGGAGTTCGACTTCGGAGTTGAGTTCTTCTTCCGTAATGTCTGGACGGGTGAAATCCATAGCGCTCGGGGGTTGGGAGGAAACGATGGGGTCGAAACGGCCCCGTCGCAGCAGAACCTTGAAGTGGGATTCATAGCGGGCTGAGAAGACGACGAAAAGCATGGTCGCCAGCAATGCGAGCCCAAAAGAAGCGGCGACAAGCCGCGGACGCCGGAACAGCGTGGCCGCAAGTTCGCGGGGGGTAGGGGAAATAGCCGGGAGTGAGTTTCCGATCAATTCCGCGGACATGGATCGTACAGCAAAGCCGATCACACCCGGCGGGCTTTATGGGAACTCGCCAGATTTTGAAGA
>Ga0209415_10005935_pt1 | contig 21832 bp, 18 predicted proteins | sample PeaSoiSIISIP2007_FD_187696 | JGI IMG/M metagenome (GOLD analysis project Ga0209415, IMG submission 187696) | Peat soil microbial communities from Weissenstadt, Germany - SII-SIP-2007 (SPAdes) (version 2) | ecosystem: Environmental > Terrestrial > Soil > Wetlands > Peat | place: Germany... | reverse complement strand
GCTCGCTGCCATGAATCAGAAAATCAGCTCTTTGGGAATCCCCAGCGTGAGTCAGCCTCACCGCTCGTTGGTATTAGACGGACACAGGGCAACAACGCACTGGAGATACACGACTCAATTACAAGCACGCTTCCCGAAGACCAAAGTCGATGGTGACAGCATTTATATAATGGATGGGCATATTTGGACATCGGCGGGTATCGCGGCGGGAATAGACTTGGCGCTCGCCATGATTGAAAAGGATATGAGCCCAGAGGTCGCGCGCACCGTCGCAAGGCTTTTGGTCGTCCCTTATCGCCGTCCCGGCGGCCAGTCCCAATTCTCTGCCATGTCGCAAATGGAACCTGAGTCGGATCGGATTCGCATAGCCTTGAATTTTGCCAGAGAACATCTGGCTGAAGCGCTGCCTGTCGAACGCCTTGCCGAGGCGGCAAGATTAAGTCTGCGGCAATTTGGGCGAGCGTTTCGTCGAGAAACAGGTGAGACGCCTGCCAAGGCAGTCGAGCGTTTGCGCGTTGAAGCGGCGCGGTTGCGCCTACAGGATGGCAGCGAACCGATCGAACAGATTGCTTTGGCTGTTGGGTTCGCCGATCCGGAACGGATGCGAAGGGCCTTCATCAAATTGCATGGCCGTCCGCCACAATCAATCCGGCGCGAAAACCGGCTTATCGGAAGTTAACCATCAAACGGTCGCGACTTGAGTGTTTTTCAACCGCGTAATGCCCGCTCCGCATATTTGCGGGCGCTGGCAAGGCGTTGCTCGGTGATGCCGCGCGCTCGCCCACTGACAGCGGCCAAGACATCGGCAGACGCCTTGGTCGGCGAGCCGGAGTCAAACGGCGGTTGCGGGTCATAGGCCATATAGAGCTGAAGCTCTTTTGCTGCCTGATCTCCACGCAGAAGGGCGGTCAGGACGAGAGAGCCGTCAATGCCGGATGTCACGCCGCCCGCGCTGATGTAATGACCGTCAACGACGACGCGATCATCGCTGGGAATAGCGCCATAGAACGGCAATGCCTCCATCGCCGTCCAGTGAGTGGTCGCCCTTCGGCCATGCAGCAATCCGGCGGCACCGCAGATAAGGGCACCGGTACAGACCGAGTACACATACAAAGCGTGCTTGGCTTGCTTTCGGATAAACGCCAGAACCGTCTCGTCGGCGGCGGCTTCTTCTTGGCCATACCCTCCCGGAACAAGCAGCACGTCCAGTTGAGGCGCGTCTTCAATGGACGTGTCCGCAACCAGTTGCAGGCCCCGCATATCTCGAACGACGCCCTTGTCTTTCCACACCGTATAGAACGTCGAGTTCGGAATGCGCGACAGCACCTCGAAAGGCCCGGTGAAATCACATTGGTCCATATTCGAGAAAATCAGACCGCCAATCTTTAAGTGTTGGTTCTCGTCAATTCCCTGCATATCCGCCTCCACCAAACTGGGTCCACAAGAAGATCGGGGAAATCAATCCAGCGACGCAATTGAGATGCGGCATCGGATGATCTCCCCTTACTGTTATCGCCAACGTCTCCTCTTCTTTACGGGGCGTAACTGCTCCACATGTCGCGATGCAGCTTCCAGACGTTGCCCTGCTTCAAGAAAATGAGTGTCTGCTTACCGCGGAACTTAAGATTCCCATCATGATCGCGGAGTTCGGCATCCGAGACCTCGGTCACGGCTTGATCATCGCCGTAGAACTGGTAATGACTGAAAGAGACCGTACCGGGCGGGGATCCGGCATAGGCTTTGGTGAAGTATTCGGTGATCGCGCGCCCACCCGTAACGTTGTCACCCCCAGGCGGCAAAAGCGTGCCGTTCCCCGTATAGAGGTGGCCGATTGCCTCATAATCCCCTCGCCCATAGGCTTCCGCCCATCGCACATTCTCGGCTTTGATGGCCGCTTCTATTTGAGGGTTCGGGCCGCTGGCGAATGCCGGTGCGGCAAACGCAAGAACGGAGAGGCAGGCTGCAATGGCAGCGGAAAAAAGACGAATTTGCCGCATCTCGAGATGTCCGATCATGGTCGAAATTGAAGGCGTTTGCGTCGAACTGACGCAAGGGCGGCAGGCAATGTCGGCGATGAACCACCAGGATTAGGAGATTCCCCAGGCACATTGCCTGCGCATGTTTCAGCGAACCCCAGGGATCACCGCGAGTCCTTTGGACGCACCGGGCAGCTCCTTATCGACCATCGCGACCACTTCCGGCCGTGCATCCCTGGGATGACCGGAATGGAACGGAGGATCGGGATCATATTCGATCACGAGCTGGGTAAATTCGGCAGCCTGTTGGCCGCGCAGCTTCTGCGCGACACGAAGGGCGAAGTCGATACCCGCCGTCACGCCACCGCCGCTCATGAACCGGCCGCCGTCGTCTTCGACGAAGCGATCCGGGACGGGAATGGCGCCATATTCAGTCAGCTTATTGACGAAGGCCCAATGGCAGGCGCTTCGCTTGCCTTTCAGAACGCCCGTCGCGGCAAGCACGAGCGATCCATTGCAAACCGACGTAATATGTTTGGCGCCTTCAGCCAGACGCCGAATCTGAGCTTGATATTCCGGGCGCATCGGCACCGATAAGTCGGACCCGCCGGGAACCAAGATCAGGTCAGTTTTCTCAATATCGGCCAATCGTTCGGTTTTGCCATAGACGACCCCGAACTCCAGAGTCACGTTGCCGCCATCCAGACTCGCATAGCGAACATTGGTATTCGGGAGCCGATGGAAGATCTCGCTGGGGCCCGCGAAATCAAGAAGCGTGCCTCCATCGTAATTTACGATCAGAATATTGAGCGGATCATTCGGCGCGAGGATTCCCTTACCACCCGCCTGAGCAAGAGCCGGAGTGGCACGGCCAAGCAAAGCCCCGCCGGCCAAGATGGAGCCAAGCGTGGCAGCGCTTCCAAATTTGAGAATCTCGCGGCGAGAATGGCCTGTTTTAGTGAAAAACTCGCCGGATTCATTGTTTTTGCTATGGTCTGTCAAGATGATTTCTCCGTGCACTTCGGCCCGCCACAAGCGCGGCTTGATCGGGTCAAATTGAAGAACCGCCGCGACGAAAGGTCTGATGGGCGTGTGGTTAAGATCTGGCTGATGGAGGGGGCTCCGGTATCAGGTGCCGAGCCTTAAAGCTGAGAGGCTCCGCCATCGACAACCAGCTCAGTTCCAACGACATAAGAGGACTCGTCGCTGGCGAGATAGAGCGCCGCATGTGCGATATCTTCAGCCTTGCCCATGTGCCCCAACGGAATGGTCTTGGCCAATTCGCCTTTAATGGCGCGAACCTGTTCGTCGGGAAGCCCCCATTTGCTGATCAACAGCGTATCGATGGCGCCAGGAGCGATCGCGTTAAAGCGGATTTTGCGATTCAGAAACTCGTAGGACCAACTGCGCGCCAGCGACCGCACGGCGGCCTTCGCCGCTGCGGTCAAGGAGATGCCATGCGCGCCGGTCTGCGCGACGAACGACGTGTTCAAAATGACCGACGCGCCCTCTCGCAATTCCGGCAAGACGGCCTGAAGCGTAATCACCACGCCCCTGACATTGATATCCATGATGTCGTCATAGAGTTCTTCGTCGATATCGTTGAGCGCCGAAGGAAAAGCACGACCGGCATTAGCGAATACGATATCCAGGCCGCCGAATTTTTCTTTCACCTCGGCGGCGATTGCCCGCATGTCCTTGACCGAGCGCACGTCACCCTTCAGAACGAGCGTGTTCTCTCCAAGTTCGGCTTTCACACTGTCAAATGCGCTGTCATTGCGCCCGGTAACAGCCACTTTGGCGCCTTCTGCAATGAATAGTTTTGCCGTGGCCAAGCCGATTCCGCTGGTACCACCCGTGATCAAAGCAGACTTATTCTTGAGTCTCATCCTGCGCTCCTATCTTTAACTTGCGGCTGTTCAAACTGAATTTTCAAAGCGAAATTACGTTCGCGCGTTTGTTTCAGCATGATTCTCTGTGCAAATTATGGAGCTCAAGACCCGTGGCTCAAAGGTCGTATAACCCTCAAAATACGCCACATGATCGAAGACTAACCTGAATATCCCATGCCACCGCATCCTCTATGGGCCGACAATCAGCCTGCCGGGCTGCTGGACCACCATGAAGAGCGCGGCAGCGCTTCGCCTACCGGCCCAAGGATTCGATGGCATTGACGCTGGATGGGTCGACGCAGTGGCCGGACAGAAAGAAGCTGGCTGCCATCGGCACCCTGCGATGCGGCCTATCCGATTCGGCCAGTGGCGCGCTGCTCGATCATATTACTCATGTCGTTTCGATCCACGCCCCTGCGAGAGGGGCGACGCCCGAACAGGGCGAGCACGTCCTTGGAATACTGGAGTTTCGATCCACGCCCCTGCGAGAGGGGCGACAGTGATCGGCTACTACCAGCCGTTTAAGCAGCAGTTTCGATCCACGCCCCTGCGAGAGGGGCGACGGTATATCCCGGAAAGATCACCGCCGCGATGAAAAGTTTCGATCCACGCCCCTGCGAGAGGGGCGACTGGAGGTCAGCTTCGGCGGCAAGGGGCTTGACCGTGTTTCGATCCACGCCCCTGCGAGAGGGGCGACCGAATGGATCGGCTGAGACAGTTCCGGCCTCTTCGTTTCGATCCACGCCCCTGCGAGAGGGGCGACTCCCTGTCTAGTATCATCTGGATGTTGCTGACAAAAGCGAGCTGATTATGCGAAGTGCTCTTGTTCACCAGCACAAGGGGCGGCATCACCTTGCGGCGACATTGTTTTCATTCACGATGTCAAAGAGTTGGAAGAAGCGCGAACCTGCGGAGCTTTCACAACATGCTTGGGGTTCGCGCCGCTTCTTGCCTAGTTAATCGGCGGCTCAGATGACCAGAAGGCCATTCAGATCGGTTGCCGGTTTTGCTCCGACATGATCGACCTTGCGCTGCCAGTTCGCTCCCAGGTGATAATAGCGAAGGCTGTCGATCTTGGGGTCGATGATGGCTTCCAATTTTGCCTTTAAGGCGGCCCAAAGAGCCGGGTCAACCTCGATTTCAAACACGGAATTCTGCACCCGCTGCCCATAGTCCTGGCAGGCTTTGGCGATACGTCTCAGTCGGCGGGGACCGCCCGGTTCGACCGTGTTCACGTCATAAGTGACAAGGACCATCATCGGCAGAAGCCTTATTTCCAGAACCAGGGAGGATAGGCGTCGAGATCGCCGCGAAGGTGACGCGCCAGCAGTTGCGCCTGCAGATGCGGAACCAAGCCCAAAGGCGCTGTTTCTTCCAGGAAGGGATGCTGCCGCTCTTCCTTCTTGCGGTCCTGCCATGCCGCCAGAACGGTCTTGCGGGCGTCGTCGGTCAGGCTGACGGCACCGCCATCGCGGGTTTCAAAGTCGTTAGCGCGCAGCTGGCGGCGGTTGATCAGCGACAGGACCAGCCGGTCAGCCAGCACCGGGCGCAGTTCCTCCATCAGATCAAGGGCCAGACTGGGGCGGCCTGGGCGGTCTCGGTGCAGAAAGCCGACCGCCGGGTCCAGTCCCACGCTTTCCGCGGCACTACGGCAATCGTGGGTCAAAAGAGTATAGAGGAACGACAGCAGCGCGTTGATCGGATCGAGAGGCGGCCGACGAGAGCGCCCATGAAAGCGGAGTTCGGCATCAGGAGAGCGGATCAGGCAATCAAAAACACCGAAATAAAGGGCTGCCGCCTCGCCTTCCGCACCGCGCAAGACATCGGCGTTTTCCGTGGAAACGCTCACCTTGCGCAATAGATGCGCCATGCGGTGAATGGCGGCCTCCAGGGCGGCGGCCTGTTCGGCGCTGTATTCCGCTCCATAATCGCGCATGGCCCGCATCAGGACGGAACGTTGGTTGGAGACCTTGCCGATGATCAGGCTTTTAACGATTTCTTCGGGCTGGTCCGAGGCTTTGTACTGGGCGCGGCGCAGCAGGACGTTGCCGCTGACCGGGCCTTCAATACGGGCCTGAAATCGTCCGACTCGGTCCAGAAGAACGATGGTGATGCCGTGGGAGGCGCAGGCCTGCATTAGGGCCGGCGAGACGAAAATCCCCCCGAACACCACGAGCGAGCCCAGCATATGTAACGGCACGCGACCCTTTTCTGCTCCATCGACCTCGGCCACCAGATTTTCCCCCTCCTTGCGCAGGCCGGCTCCCTCGGTGGTGACATAGATGGTGTTGAGGAGTTTCTTCATACGTTGGCCTCGTCGTCGGACAACAGGGTGGCAAGCATCTTCTCCCGCCATCGCCGGGCCGGCTTGCCAACGGTCTTCGGGCGGCAGAGATCGAGCAGGGAGCAGGCGCGGCAACGATCGGTCCTGAAGATGGGTGGAGGCGTTTGCAGGGTGGAAAACACCGTGCGCATATCGTCGATGGTTTTATGGGTCAGGGCGCGCAACTCGCCGTCGAATGGAACGACGATGCGCCGCTTGGTCTCGGCGTAGTAGAGGGCGCCTTCGGGGACGGCCTGCCCGGTCATTTCCTCCAGGCAGAGGGCTTGGGCGCAAAGCTGCACCTCGTCAGCGCGGTGCAACTTGGCCTTGCCGCGTTTGTATTCGACGGGATAAGGCGTCTCGGTGCCATCGGCGTTGGGGCGAAATTCGACGAGATCGGCCACTCCGGCAATGCCCAGACCCTTGGCTGCCAGGGATAGCGCCATTACCCTTCGGACGCCACGCACTTTGCGTTCGCCCATCTTATCCGCCGAGATGTGCAGCACATGGCCTTCGGCGGTAAAGCGGTTTTCCTCCCACAGTCGCTCCAGATGGATCAGCGCCGCCTGGCGCAAGCAATAGACCGCATGCTGCAGAGCCGAGAGCGGGATGGGATCGCCATCCCGCTCATCGGCCTGCAAGGGAGCATCAGCGGCGGCAGACAAAAGCTTACAGCCGTTCGATGATGTCTACGCCCGCCGGAAGACCGGCCCGCTCGATGACCACCTGATAGTCTGCGAAGCTGCGGGCCGGCGGTCGGTTGTCAATCGCCGGATCATTGACGGCGCGGAACTCGCCGTCAATGTTGCGCCCCACCTTGACCCGGTCGAACAGGGCATGGGCCGGGGCGTTGCCAAGGGCATTTTCATGGCGAAAGATGATTAGCTTGCGCACGGCCATCTCGCCACGGGCGGCCGAACGGTCATGCTCGAACATATTTTCCACCGCCTCCAGCAGCAGGTCGAGATCGGTCTCGGAAAAGCCGGTGCGCTCGGACAGCTTGGCCGAGATGAAGCCATGGGCGCGGTAGAGGCCATAAGGAACGATATGCTTGCGGCCCATGGTGCGATTTTCTGTCCGCTCGTTGCTGTCGCTGTCGTCCTGTTTGGCTTGCTGGGCAGCCTTTTCCTTTTCGTTGGTGGCGGCCATGCGGGTGATGGAAATTTCCAGCGGCACGATAGGCTCAATGGATTTGGCGAAGGAAAACTGAACGGGGCCGCGCACTTGCCCGCAATTAATTCCGGTGCTCATCACCGCCCCGAAGGTGCGGACGTCGAAGAAGTTCTGGCACATGAAACCGCGCAGAGCCTTAGCCTCGGCGTCGTCCTTGGGGTTGAGGGATTTGTCCTTGGCGGCCTTATCCTTGTCGTCGCGCAGGGCTACATAGGCTTTGCGATGCTGCTCGTTCAGGATCGAGCCTTCCTGCACATAGATGTGAAAGCCGCTGTCTTCACCCTTGACCAGTTCCACATAGTTGCGGACCTTCCGCTTCAGGCTGACGTCTGAGACCAGACCATGATTGGTCTCGGGGTCGAGGCGGGGCATGTTGCCAGCATCCGGATCGCCATTGGGGTTGCCATTGGCGACATCGAACAGAACGACGAAATCATGGCGCTGGGTGAGGTTGCTCATGGGGTGCTCTCCTTGTGAGCGGCGGTGTCTTGGGCTTTGGGCCGAAAAAATTCATTGCGCTGATGGTAGTAGCCCAGGCCGAACAGGGCCTGCTGCTGACTGGACAAGGCGGCGGGAAAGGGATCGTCGGTCGGCGACATCATGTCCATGACCGCGCCGATCTGACGTTCCAGCGTCACCCGCAATCCCGGCGCCTGCTTGCCGATCTTCGACAGGTGATTGACCGAGCCGCTGTCCAGCAGATGAAAGACCTTGCGCGGCTGGGCCGAAGCCGAGCCGTAGAATTTGTCCTTGATGGTGGCGTTGACGTTACGGCCCAGTGCAGCCGTCTGCACATGTTCATAAAGGGCGAACAGGCGGCCGAGCAGATAGCCTTTGTCGGTGTTGTCCGGGTCGAATGCCACGGGAGCCTCCTTGTGATCGAAGTTCCTGATGAGAAGGGCCTTGAGCAAGGCCACGCGGAGCGCCGAAACCTCCTTATCAGAGCGCAGGCGCAGAAGAACATTGGAAAGCAGCGTCGCCGGATAGCGCTCGCCGGTCAGGATCGAGCGCATACATTCCCCGGCCAGATTGGGCGGAATGTTCTCGCGCTTGCCCAGCACGGCGGTTTCCAGCAGATATTTCCACAGCGGCGGATGGGGATCATGGGGCGGCGGCTCTATCCGGGTGTCGGCCAGATAGCGTTGGTAGTTTTCCGCCAGCCGCCCGAAATCGCCGTCCAGCCAGAAGCGGATGGACACCCGCGCGGCGTTGGGAGCCAGACCCAGCACGTGGAATCGCACGCCCTCGCTCAGTTCCGGGGCGAAATCGCGGACCGGCCTGCCCTGGCGGATGTTCTCCAGAATAGCCCCGACCGCTCCGGCCTGTTTGGTTTCATCAACGCCTTCGAGCATGGCCAGAAAGGCGTCTTCGGCCAGCCGGGCGGTCGGCGCATTGGAGGCATCGGCCCAGAACACCGTCGAGGCGTCGCCCAGTTGAATGCGGTTGGGACTGCCGGTCTCCAGGAATTTGCTGAGGGCCGTGGTATAGGCGAAAGCGGTGGCCTCCGAGACCGGAGCGTTGTCACCCTGTTCATGGCCATAGGATTCAAAGGCGTCTTTATTATAGGAAACCAGGGATCCACCTGATGATTGCCCGCCCCAAATCCCTTTGATTGAGGGATGCAGACGGGCGATGGGAGCCGTCTCGCCGGTGACGAGACAGACGGCCCTGGTCCGGTCGCCGGCGGCGGCCAGATTGCCCCAGAGCTTCCGCGCCTCGGCCCGGTCATGCAGGAAGGTTTCGCCCAGCCGTTCGCTTTCCAGGGCGAAGACGACGTTCTGATCCTTCATCTCCTCGGGCCAGCCCAGAGTCTCGAAATCGGCGGGGGTCCATTGTTCGACGAACCGGCGCAGAGCAAGAAGCCCTTCGTCATTAGTCTCTGACAAACTGCTCAGATGGAATTCCCGAAAAGCTGAGAACCGTGCCAAAGCATTTTTGTCCAGAGCGGCCGTCACACCGATGCAATAGGCGGAGTTATCCCAGAGAAAGAAAGAGCGCGGTGTAATGCCCGGACGCTTGAAAGAGGCCGGCACCGCCATCATCGGCGCCACCAGCTTCTTGCCGCTGCCCTGGCGCAGGTCGCTGACATTGGCCACCGAGCCATCGGTGTTCAGGGAGATCACAAAGCCGATTTTTTCGCTGGAATAACCGAAGGGCGGAGCCTCGCCGCGTTCGGCCAGACGCTCATAGGCCGCTGTCAGGGATGAAAGGATGGTCATCGCCGGATCTCCCCCGAGCCGGGAGGCGGCACCCGCAGCACGCCCTTTTCCAGGCGAGCGCGGAAGAACATCGAGGAGCGGTCGCCGCCATGATCAATGTCCCACAGCATGAAGCCGAGATCGCGGCTGTCGTCGATGGCGGGTGGCAAGGCGACGTCAGCCTCCACCAGTTCGAACCGTGCCGGGAATTCCCGCGTGCCCAGGCAGGGCTGGTGGAAGCATTGCCCCTTGCGGGCGCGGCGGTTAAAAATATCCAGATGTTTGCCGGGATTGTCCTCGTCGCCGGCCTTGGCCGTCAGCTCGAAATGCGCCTCGATCACATAGGCTACGTCCACTAGAAGGGTCGTCGCGCGTTGCTGACGATCCTCGTCGACCAGCAACTGCAAGCCTTCCAGACTGCCCCGGTTCATCGCCGTTTTGACCTTGCTGGCGGGTATCTTGCTGCCCACCTCGTTGCGGCGCAGGCTGTGGAAGCGGATCGGCTTTAGCACATGAATCGCATCGATGATCCAGGTAATGGCCGGCTTCCAATGGATCGCCTCCAGAATGCCGCGTGCCGCCGACGGCGTCATGACATCGTAGGACACCCGCTCGGCCTTCATCTCGGGCCGGGTGAAACAGGCATGATCGCCCGAGACCAGCAGTTTGACGCCATGAGGCATGAGAATTGCCTTTCTAGAAAATCGTTTGTTCCAAACCCAGATAGTCGGCGTCGTCCCACAGCAGCCCGGTGTCGCTCCGATAGAGGCTGGGAGTGCGCAGCACGGCGAACTGATCGCCAAACAGCTCTTCCCGCTCGAAGCCGACATGGCCGTTGGCCAACAGCCGCGCCCGCGCCTGGGGCGGCACCAACACCAGGAAGGACTGCAGCAGACGGGCCACAGTTCCGGCTTTGACGCCGTCCAGTCCCAACTTGGCCAGAGCTTTTCGGGCCTCGTCTCGCTCGGAAATGATCACCGGAACCAACCCGCTGTCGATCATGCGGAATTTCTCGGCTACCGCTCGGTAATCGAAGGTCAAGCCATCACGGTCGGCCTTGAAGCGCCCGAGAATGCCATGCTGATCGAGGGCTGCGCCCTTGCTCCAATAGACCTCGCGGAAATAATCCTGGATGGCGGCGGGGCTCAGATGGTCGTCGTGACGCGCCGCCATGCGGGCATAGGCCGCCGACAGCAGGGCAATTTCGCGCGGCGGAGGATTGTCGGGAGCAGCAAAGGTGGTAACGATACTGTCCTCGATGGGCCGCCGGCCCTCGCGGTTGCAGCGGCCCGCCGCCTGGGCGATCTGATCCAGCCCGGCCTCGGCCCGCCAGACCCGTGGAAAGTCGAGATCTACGCCGGCCTCCACCAGCGAGGTGGCGATCAGGCGGCAGGGCGCGCCGTCCTTCAGCCTTTGACGCACCTCCGCCAGAATCTCACGCCGATGGGCACCGTAATGGCGGGTGCTGAGATGGATCAGTCCGTCCAGCCCAGCCCGTTTCGCCGCCTGAAAAAGCTCAAGGGCGTGCTTGCGGCTGTTGACGATCACCAAGCCCTGGGGATGGCGCTCCAACGCCTCGATCAACTGGTCGTCGCCTAGGGTGCCGCCGTCACACAGGGTCACCCGCTTCAGGCGAGCGGCCAAATCTTCAGGATCAGGAGCCAACTCCCGTCCGTCCAGATCCAATCCCATCTCCGCCTTGGCGGCAAAGTGGCGCTGATCGAGGGCTGGCTGAGTGGCTGTGCAGAGCAGGATGGAAACCCCGTAATTGCGGGCCAGCTCGTCTATCGCCGCCACGCAGGGCTTGAGCAGCGGCAGCGGCAAGGTCTGAGCCTCATCCAGGATGATGACGCTGTTGGCCAGATGATGCAGCTTACGGCAGCGAGATGAGCGGTTGGCGAACAGGCTTTCGAACAGTTGCACATTGGTGGTGAGAACGATGGGCGCCGCCCAATCCTCCATCGCCAAACGCAGCTTGTCTTGCTGTTCCAGGCGCGAGGGCTTTTCCGTCTCAATGGCGCTGTGATGCTCCAGAATGACCCCGTCCCCCAGAACCTCTCGGAAAACGGCGGCGGTCTGATCGATCACCGAGGTAAAGGGAATGGCGTAGATGATCCGCTCTAAGCCATGGCGCCTGGCATGTTCCAAAGCAAAGCCCAGTGAGGCCAGGGTCTTGCCGCCCCCCGTTGGCACGGTCAGTGTGAACAGGCCACGATCCATCTCGGATTTTTGGCGTAAGTGGGTCAGGATGTTCCGGCGCAGCTGATTGACCGGAGTGGAAACCGCCCCGGCCTGCTTGGCCGCCATATGGGTATCGAATGCTGCGATCAATTGGCCGATGACGACCGGCAGCCGAGGCCAGTTGCGGTCGGAAACCTTGCCCGCCGCCTGATCATAAAACCGCTCCGTATCCTTGAAGTCGGCATCGACCAGACAGGAAAAGATCATGCGGCCTAGAAACCCAAGCTGAAATGCAGTCCGGGTAGCGCTGTGGGGCTTCAACGGCGGTTTGAGTCCAGTTAGATCGAAGGATAGCTCGTCCCGCCAGATGGGATCAGGAAGCGGAGGATGATCCTTAAGCCTTGCCGCCAAATCTTCACCGTCGGGCAATCCCGCATGATGTCCGACGACGGCATAGGCGGCCAGTTCGGTCATGACGCCATCCCAGGAGGCCGGCTGATCACGGCCCAGCCTGCACAACTCCACTGCTCCCGCCGTCGCGTGATCGACTCGCGCAGGTGATCCCTCAAGCCTGGCCTGGAAAGCGGATGTATATTTGCCAAGATCATGGAAAAGCCCGGCCAACCCCGCCGCCTTTTCCGCCCCAAATGGCTGGGCGAACGAACCCGCCAACCGTCCTGCCTCCTGCAGATGGTCGGCCAATTTCTGCCAGTGCGACTTGTTCTTGTCGTCACCAAGGCTATGCGCGTAGTGCATAATTTCAACGTTACTAAAAGAGGTTATTAAATATGATTAATATCTAATAACGTGCTTACGTCAATGTCGTTAAGTTGTGATTGGAGCCTCGATAGCGATTTTGGATCCATCAATCCAGGCTCTGGCCTGCCGATGCTCGGCGACTGCATAGACATAGCCGGGAATGCCTTCGGCTGCAGTTCAGACTGAACCGCCCCGGGATTTCCGGAGGCAGGTCAGTACCGCACAAGGGAGACCTGGCCGGGGCTAACGGTAATAGCCCATTCCGACAAGATGATTTTTCAGAATTTCCGCAGCCTGTTCGCCCCTATCGTCGCGGCACAGTTTGCCCATCACGCTGGACAGCAAGGCGGCCATCACGTCCCACGCCCGCGCAAATGTGCTTTCCGCGCCGACGGTAATGACGCCACACTCGGCGAGCGACGCAGTGAAATAAGCGATGGCGAGATATTGAATTCCGACGACCTGACCATCCAACACCGCCAGTGCTTCCCGTGTGACGCGTTCGGCGCGGCGCACCAATTTCGCAGTCTTATTCGAGGAAAGCCCTTTAAGAGGTTCGCGGATAACTTGGGCTAATAGTTCGTCGGCGGAATTTACGTCCACATAGTGGTCACCGAGTTCCTTGCGGATGGCCTTTATGACGGCCTGCATCATCGCCGGAAGAAGAAGACGTTCGATGATTTGTCGGTCGGTGTTTTGCGGCATGGTCTGTCCAACTAACTGGCGGTCTCGACAAACCTCAGAAATTCGTCCTCGGGCATTGGTTTGGCGAAGAAGTATCCCTGTGCCATGTCGCAGCCCATGCCGCGCAGAATCTCCGCCTGACGACGGGTTTCGACACCCTCGGCGATCAGCTTGATGCCCAATTGTTTGGCCATGGCGACGATAGCGCCCACAATGGCCAAGTCGTTGGGATCGTCCCCGATATCCGCAACGAACGATTTGTCGATCTTCAGATAGTCGACAGGAAACTTCCTGAGATAGGAGAGGGACGAGTATCCGGTTCCAAAATCGTCCAAGGACACGGTGATGCCCGCCGAGCGTAACTCCACCAGTTGCTGCAGGATGTCCGGCTGATTGTTCAGAAAGATTCCCTCGGTGATTTCCAAACCCAAGGTGGCGCAGCTAAAGGAGTTTTCCCTCAAATAATCCAGCAGAGGCCGCATGCTGTAACCGGAATGGAACTGGAGCGGCGATCGGTTAACGCCAATGCGCTTGCCGCCGCCTGTCAAGCTGTTCCAGGCAAGCGAGGTTCGCGCCGCCGCCATGAAGATATTGTCCCCCAATTCATGAATAAGGTCGGCTTGCTCGGCGAGGGGAATAAAGACGTCGGGAGAAATCTGGCCCTTATCCTGATGGCGCCACCGGGCCAGAGCTTCGGCCTTGACCACCTTGCCATTTTCCAGGTCGATGATGGGTTGGTAATGGACGGTAATTTCGTTGCGTTTAACTGCCACTTTCAAGTCCGCCAACAATTGGGAAGGCGCACAAGGCCTGGTTTCAGGCTGTGAATGGAAAAGAAACGTGTTCCGCCCCAGGCGCTTGGCCGAATACATGGCTTGGTCGGCCAGTCGCATCAACCCATCCAAGTCGCCAGCATCGTCTGGGAAACGAGCGATGCCGATCGATGCGGAAATCTCGAAGAATTTCGAATGATTCCGGTATGGAACGGCTAAAGCATCGAGCAGGCGTTGGGCGGTGGCCTCGCAGTCGGCCCGCCTGGCACGCCCAACCAAGAGGATTACGAATTCATCGCCACCAATTCTGGCCGCCATATCCTCTGGGCCGAGAACTCCGGCAATGCGGCAAGCCACATCCTTTAGGATCTTGTCTCCCGTTTCGTGCCCATGGGTATCGTTGACGAATTTGAAACCATCCAGATCAAGGTAAAGCAGGAATATCGGCGTGACGGGCCCCACTCCGTCGAGAATTTGTTCCATATGCCCGGTCAGAAAGGCACGGTTGGAAAGGCCGGTCAGAGGATCGTGGTGTGCAACATATTGTAATTCGCTGGTATAGGCTGCGGCTCTGAGCTGGTGCCGTTTGCGCTCATCAATGTCGAGCATCAGCCCATGCCATTCCGTGGCGCCGTCCGCCGTCCGCTTCGGGGTGGAACGGATTTCAATCCAGCGTTGGCCGTGATCTGGATGATTGATGCGGACTTCTGCCCGGAAGGGATTCAGAGAGCTCTCGCTTTCAAGCATTAACCCGCGGATATGCGCAAGATCTTCCGGATGATAACGGGCACGCAGAACCGCCGCATCGTCGCGGATGTCTTCGGGAGAAAGACCGAACATGCCCCCAACGCCAGCACTTGCCCACGGGAAATAAGTTCTCCCATCACTCTCGGCCCGGATGGTGAACAAGAAACCGGGAACCGACGATGCGACGGCAGTGATGTGCTCTTGCAGTATGGCCTGTTCCTGTTGGGCCAGATAAGTGGCCGTCATATTTCGACCGATCCCCAGCACGCCGACCAGTTTCCCGGTATCGTCAAACTCAGGCGTCAGGCAGACATCGTGAAATTCGGTGACGCTCCCGACGGCGACCGATTGGCACACCAACTCAACCGCCTTTCCGGTGGCGACGACCTGTTCGAGGGCGGCTTTCACCGCCACATGCGAATCGGGCAGAACCGTTCCGACAACAGTGTCGGCAGAGACGCAAAGCGTACGTTCATGAGCCGGGTTGACGTAAAGATACCGCCCTTCGGCATCCCAGTGGGCGATGTTGTCGGTGGCGGACTCGACCATCTTTCGAAACATGGTGCCGCAATAGATTTGGTCTTTACTCATGCCGGCTTGCCACCCTCAAATTCCGCCGCCGCACCTAGGCCATCCTGACATCGTGCAAGAACTTGCTGACGATGCCTTTCAGCTGTTCGGCCTCGCTGGACAGGGATTGGGCTGACGCCAAAACCTGTTGCGACGCCGCTCCGGTCGAACTGGCGGCATCGCTGACGCCGCCGATGCTGGCCGACACCAAATTGGTGCCTTGAGCAGCTTGGCTGACGTTGCCCGCGATTTCCGCTGTAGCGGCGGACTGTTCCTCGACCGCCGAGGCGATGGCCGTGGAGACATGGCTAATGTCCTGGATGCGCTTGACGATGAGCCCGATGGCCTCGACCACATTCTGTGTCTGGGCCTGCACAGAGCCGATCTGGCTGCCGATTTCGTCGGTGGCTCTCGCGGTTTGGTTCGCAAGGTTCTTCACCTCGCCGGCAACCACGGCGAACCCTTTTCCCGCTTCTCCGGCCCGAGCCGCTTCGATGGTGGCGTTCAGGGCCAGCAGGTTGGTTTGAGACGCGATGTCGTTGATCAGCTTGACGACATCGCCAATCCTCGACGCTGTGTCCGCCAATTCCCGAACCGTCATATTGGTCTTTCCGGCATCGTCGGAAGCCGTATTGGCGATGCTGCTGGCTTCCGTGACCTGACGACCGATTTCTCGGATCGAGGCGGACAGTTCTTCTGCGGCGGCGGCTACTGTCTGAACTGCGTTAGAGGCTTGCTCCGTGGCCGATGCGACCGAGGAAGCCTGACGGGTGGATTGTTTCGCCATGGCATCCAACGATGTCGCCATGTTCTGCATTTGATTTGCGTTGGATGAAACCGAGTTCACCACGCCGGAGACCGATTGCTCGAACGAGTCCGCCAACTGGTGCATGTCATTCTTACGCTGCTGTGCCGCCTCTTCCTTTTGATGGGCCAAGGTGGCTTCCGTCTCGCGGGCTTTAATAAGGCTTTGCCGGAGCTGTTCCGACGAACGGGCTAACGTGCCGATCTCGTCTTGTCGTTCAAGAGCATCGGTTTCAACCGTAAGGTCGCCATCGACCAAACATTTCATGGACTCGGTGATCTTTGCCATGGGCTCGGTGATCGAACGCGTCAACATCCGCATCAGAACCGTCATGACCAGGATAACTGCACCGGCCACCCCAAGCACAGTCTTGAGCTTGGTTTGAAATGCCGCATCAATGTCATCAAGATAGACGCCACCACCGACGCTCCAATTCCAAGGGGAAAATGGTTTGTCGTAGGATATTTTCTCAAAGAGAGTGTCGCCAGAACCGGATTTCGTGAACCTGTAGCTTGTAAAGCCGCCCCCAGCAGCAGACTTTGACAACTGTTCACGAATGAACATCTTTCCGGCTTTATCCTTCTCATCCAGACGGTATTTACCCTCCAGCTCTTTGCGAGTGCCGTGAATCTCGGTTATGCCGTTGGCATTATAAACATACAGATAGTTTCCGTTGTCATAGCGAAAGGCCCGCAGAGCATTGCCGGCCTGTTCCTTGGCGGCCTCATCGGTCATCGCGCCGCTTAATGCTTGCGCATGGTAATAGTCTGCAACACTGACTGCTGCTTCCACCACTTGCCGAATCGCCAACTTCCGGTCTGAGACCATTGTGTCCCGGGAATCGACAATACTGTACCCCTCCAGCGCACACACAACGATGACGCAGATGCCCAGCAAGAACGAAAGCTTCCATGCAATTTTAACGTTATTTAACAGCATAATGCAGATATTTCCATTAGTGGCGTTACTGTGGATTTTAGGTGGAGGATCGCGCCCGACGAACCTTATCTGGCGGCAGCAATTGGTGCTGCGCGCCACACTCCGGGCAAGCTGTCGCCGCTCCATTAGCCCAAGAGACTTGATCACTCTCACTGACGATCCAAAGACACTGGCAGGTCGGGCATATGCGAATCATGTCAAGTTCCTTAAGTGCTTGCAAAGCCGGGTCGTTGATATCCATCGCTCTTTGTCCTCACTCTTCGTAACTCTCATGACGTTATTCTTCGTGGGTCGCCCCCACCGTGTGCTTGCGACGGTCAGACCGTCACTCAACATGAGGGGGTGCGGGTTAGGCGGACCGGACGTCATGCAGAAATTTATTGACGATGCTCTTCATCTGCTCCGCCTCGCTGGATAGGGATTTAGCTGACGACAACACCTGTTGCGAAGCCGCGCCGGTCATACTGGCGGCATCGCTAACGCCACCGATGCTGGAGGCGACCAGATTGGTGCCTTGGGCGGCCTGGCTGACGTTGCCGGCGATTTCCGACGTAGCGGCGGATTGCTCTTCGACCGCCGAGGCGATGGCTGCGGCAACATGGTTAATATCCCCGATGCGCTTGACGATCAGGGCGATGGCATTAACCACGTTCTCCGTCTGGATCTGCACAGAGCCAATCTGCTGACTGATTTCGTCCGTGGCCTTGGCGGTCTGGTTGGCAAGATGCTTCACCTCGCCAGCGACCACGGCGAAACCCTTACCAGCCTCGCCAGCACGTGCCGCTTCTATGGTGGCGTTCAGGGCCAGCAGATTGGTCTGGGAAGCGATGTCGCTGATCAGCTTGACCACATCCCCGATCTTCGACGCCGTATCGGCCAGTTCCCGAACAGTCACGTTGGTATTTCCGGCATCTTCCGAAGCTGCGCTGGCAACGATGCTGGCTTCCGTGACCTGGCGGCCGATTTCCCGGATGGAGGCGGATAGTTCCTCGGCGGCGGCGGCCACTGTCTGCACGGCATTGGAGGCTTGCTCCGTGGCGGAGGCGACGGTCGCAGCTTGCCGGTTGGTCTGCTCCGCGCTGGCCGACATGGAAGTGGCGGTAGCCTCAAGTTCCGTGCTGGCTCCGGCCACTGTGTCGAGAACATTGGAGACGCCCCGGTCAAAATTGGTCGTCAGGGATGCGATGGCCTTGGCGCGCGCATCTCTTTGCGCCAGTTCCGCCTTTTCCCGTTCCTCCATCTTGCGGCGTTCAACGGCGTTGTCTTTGAACACCTCGACGGTACGGGCCATAACGCCCACTTCGTCCAGCCTGTTGTGGTCGGGGATTTCGACACTCAAATCGTTGTCGGCCAACCGCTTCATTACATCCGCCAGCGTGGTCAATGGCGTGACGATTTTGCTGCTGGCAATCCATAAAGCCAGGACAACCGCCAGAACAAGGCCGATGGCGACCAAGATCAGGGTGGTGGCGATGGTGGCATGGGTTTTGTCGGTCAGAGCGCCAGAGGCTTTGTCGGCCTCGCCGAGAAGAGTTTTGCTCAGTTGCGTCTGCTTGGCGATGACCGGCTTCAATGCAGATTCGCATACCGCCTTCAATGCCTGTCCTGCTTTCAGGATGGAGTCGGCGTCCGAGACTACGGCAGCTTGTTTGATGGGAGTTTCGCATTGGGCAAAGGCAGCTTTGGCGTCTGCTTCGATGGCGTTGACGTCCGAAGCCTGAAGCGGCACCGAAGCCCGAATGTGGTCGAGGTTGTCAAGGTAGGCCCTCTCGGCCTCCATGGCAGCTTTCAGCATGACCGCATTGCCTTCGTCGGTGGTCTCGAAAGCAAGACTGAATGCACTTTGCATGACTTGGCGTAAATCCCGGCCCGCTTGGCCGCTGGCAACGGCGGCCTTTTCCTCGTGGTCGATCAGGTCGGAATAAGCGGCGTCGATGGATTTCATCAAGATGCTGGCGTAGATGGATGTGCCAATGGCGACCAAACCAAGTACGGCCACTATCATCAAAATTTTGAATTTAATTTTCACGTTGTTCATATGCTTCCTCTCCCCCAAAAAGGGATACTGGACAGCCTGCTAAAAACGTGCCGTCCGGTTACAGTCGAAGAGGAGAAAAACTGCAACGGCGCCCCCAACCTGCCTGCCGTCATTTTCGAGCACCCTCCCGTTCTTTTGAATGGGTGGGGAGCCTAACTCAAACGAAGTGATCTGGATTTTCTGACGGGGCAAAAAGTTTTTTCTAAAACGGCATGCGCATGGCATCATGCCAGATCAATACCTGGGGTTTAAAACGAGGGGTCAATGAGAGACTTGGGGGTGTTTCCTGTTGGCGTAGCCGCCAACGGGCATGTTGAACGCTCTGCGAGCGAAGAAATTCGAGAACTACTTGGTGGGCTGGACCTTGTGTTCTCTGAGAACATGAAAGCGGGTAACAACGTTAGATTCGCACGTGGAGAAGACGTTTTAGTAACAGAGTCGGTAAATGGACTCTTAGCGACAAGATTAATTGATGGAGTTGGCGCCGTTAAATCAGATAAATTTATTGTCAGCATCCCAATTTCAGGTGAATTCTATTTTTCTAATAAAAATACAGAATGCAATGTCGGCGCTGGAGACGCTTTATTTTATCATTCCCAAAATAAGCGTGATTGTGTAAATAAGAATGGCGCTGAGTTTTTTCTAATTCATATGTCCGGAGATGTTATCCGCAACAGGATACCCCTTGCTGACGATCGCTGCCGTTGTCCGAAGCCGTTGCGCCCATTTCTAGCGCCGGTTATCGCAACACTCGCATCCCGCATTTTATCTTGCGAGAACCCGCCCGACATGATCGGTATGCAAGATGTCCTGCTGGATTTGGTCTGTAAGATGCTGGAAGCGCCTGGCGATCCGACTTTGAGCCCATCCATGCGCCGGGCGCTAGTCGACATCACTTATGAGCGCGCCCTGGGGTACATGCAGCGCCATTTTAACGACCCGGAACTTACCCCGGCCCAAGTGGCATTGGCCTTGCGGGTTTCCCCCAGAACGCTGCGACATATCTTTCAAGGCCAGGGAAGGACATTTAGCCAAACGCTCCTTGAAATCAGACTTGAAATCGCGCATCGAATATTGTCGACACCGACTGAAATGAACAAAAGACCGAATATCGGAGAAATCGCATTTGATTGCGGATTCGTCAATCAAGCCCATTTCAGCACACGGTTTCACGAGGCATTTGGAGTAACGCCAAAATCGGTCATGTCGAATGCCTCGCCTCCACTTAAGCATTCGCCCAAAGGTGAGGGACGGTTGGGCTAAGAGGTCATGAGCTTTTCACTCTGGCCACACGGCAGGAACAGGAACCTTCCGTACATCGGCAATTTCACCAGGATCGCTTCGCCGGCCATCCGGATTACAACCGCTACACCGTCATCGGAAAAAAAAGGGGGGGGGGCTCGTGCGGGAAGTTGCCGTGGCACCAGAACTGGCCCTGCTCCTCGATGAGGTGCGCCGACCAGAGCCCCGCGGCGTTCGCGACCGCAGCATCTGGTATCAACAAAAGTTCAAAATCGGCGGCGGACAAAGGTGGAGCCAGAGCTTCACTGAGGCCAGCAGCCGGGTTCTGGGATGGTCAACGGGGGCACACGGGCTTCACCACCACTATGCCCAGCGGCGCCTAGAGGAACTACAGCAGAGAGGATTTGTATGGGATGATGCGTTGGAGATTGTCAGCCAAGAGCTCGGCCGTTTCCGGCGAGATGTAACACTCACATATCTCCGATAATACAAACCTCGTTGTGGCGTACGTGTGGCAGCCTGATGTGCGGAGGGGTTACGCCCCCCAAAACGGACGAAGCCCCTAGGTTTCCCTAGGGGCTTCGGTGGTGGGCGCTACAAGGATTGAACTTGTGACCCCTTCCATGTCAAGGAAGTGCTCTCCCGCTGAGCTAAGCGCCCGTCATCGGCTTGGTCGCCGTGAGGGATGTGCTTTTAGCCGCATCCGATTACTTTGGCAACCCAAAAAAACACCGAACCGGCAAGAAATTGAAAGCGGGCTCGAAGGCTGGTGCGGGGGATGACAGAAGACCGCATTTGGTCTAAACCCAAAGCCATGGATAGCAAGCCGTCGCAGTCCTTGATGGGGCAGGAACCCTTTGGCGCGGTGCTGGAGATCGTGTCTCCGGCCGAACGGCGCTTGCCCCTGGTTTTGGCCTCGCCGCACAGCGGCTGCCTCTATCCCGCAGAGTTCCTGGCTCTGTCCGATCTTGAACCCCAAGCCCTGCGCCGCTCCGAAGACAGCTTCGTCGATGAACTGTGGTCCGGCGCCCTGGATTTAGGCGCGCCGTTGCTCAAGGCGCTGTTCCCCAGAGCCTATCTGGACGTCAACCGCGAGCCTTACGAGTTGGACCCCGAGATGTTCTCGGACCCGCTGCCCAGCTATGTGAATCGGGATTCGCCCCGGGTCAATGCCGGGCTGGGCACCATTGCCAAGCTGGTGGCCAGCGGAGCCGAGATTTATCGCCGCAAGCTGACCTTCGCCGAGGCCGAACGCCGGGTCGAACAGCTTTATCGCCCCTATCACGCCGCTTTGCGCCGCCTGCTGGAGGAAACCCGGCAACAGTTCGGCTATTGCATTCTGATCGACTGCCACTCCATGCCATCGAACGGAGCCGAAGCCACCTTGGGCCATAGCCGGGTGGATTTCGTGCTGGGCGACTGTTTCGGCTCGGCCTGCGTTCCCCAGATCACCCGCGGAGCCGACGCCATGCTGAGCCATCTGGGCTATCGCTGCGTCCGCAACACCCCCTATGCCGGCGGCTACACCACCC
>Ga0209415_10005934_pt1 | contig 21833 bp, 21 predicted proteins | sample PeaSoiSIISIP2007_FD_187696 | JGI IMG/M metagenome (GOLD analysis project Ga0209415, IMG submission 187696) | Peat soil microbial communities from Weissenstadt, Germany - SII-SIP-2007 (SPAdes) (version 2) | ecosystem: Environmental > Terrestrial > Soil > Wetlands > Peat | place: Germany... | reverse complement strand
CGCCTACTGGAAGGACTACATGGCGGCATACCAGGCCATGTTGCGCGCGACCAGCACCAAGTGGGCGCCGTGGTACGCGATCCCGGCGGATGACAAGTACATCGCCCGGGCCGTGGTCGCCGCGATCCTGACCGGTCGGATCCACTCACTCGGTCTTAAATATCCGTCCGTGCCGAAGTCCGAGCAGCGCAAGCTCGCTGCCGTGCGCCAGCGCCTGCTGGCCGGGGGCCCCCCGCCGCGCGCCCGGGCGCGCTGAGCCCGCACCCACGGCCGGTCGGGCGACGGGCTTGCCGGCGCGACGAGTCCGGCGTCGTCAACGCGCGAGGTACGCGCGCAGCAGCCGCGCCGGTATCCCGCGCCCCAGCTCAGCTTGCAGCCACGGGTTCACGATGTCGGCCCACCCGGACTCCTTCGCCAGCAGCCAGGCCTTGTCGCTTGGCTCGAATGCGTCCTTGAGCAGCCGGCACAGATCGTGATGCCGGTGCGTTGCGAGCGCGACCTCGGTCTCGTCGGTAAACATCACGTCGGCATGACCCGCCTCGATCTCGTCGAACACGGTGCGGTTGTCCGGATGCACGATCACTCGTGCTTCCTTCACGTGTCCATGCACGAACTGCTCGTTCGTGCCTCCCGGGTTGACGACGACCGTCACCTGTGGCGTGTCGATCGCCGCCAGCGTCCGGAACCGGCGTGCGTCGGTGCAGCGGCCGACTGCCGTCTTGCCGCTGCGCGCCGTCGGCAGCGAAAACGCCGCCGACACAAGCCGGGCCGGTGTGACCGAAATGCCGCCGACGGCAAAGTCGAAGCGATCGGCCCGGAGGTCCTCGAGCAGTGCGCTCCAGGTTGTCCGCACGAACACCGGACGCACGCCGAGTGAGGTCGCGAAGCGCAGCGCGAGCTCCACATCGGAGCCCGCGACTCTATTCCCGGAGGCGACGCTGAAGGGTGCGTAGTCACCGGGCGTACCGATCCTGAGCAGTCCCGCCCCGCGTGCCCGCTCGACAGAGGCCGGCGCGGCGAACCCAACCGCCGCGAGCGCGGCCAGGAATTCGCTGCGATCGTCCGCGGTCCAGCGCAACCCCGGCAAGCTGGCGCGGGCAAGGTCCGCCGACCAGTCGACGAAAGAGGCGCGGCTGAGCGCCGGGGCGGCGAGGTAGAGGCTCTCGAGGAGGCGGTCCGTCAGCTGGTCGAGTCGTGGCCGCAGATCCGCGCCGAGGCCGAGGCCCGGTCCCGCGTAGTCGAAACCGTCGCGTTGCCAGCGATCGTAGAGACGCTGTTGTGCAGCGAGTGCCAGGCGTATCTGCACTGCAAACAGCCGCTCGACCGGCTCGCGCGCGAGGCCGAGTGCAAGGGTCCGGTCTCCGGCCGAGGCAATCACCGCGGCCTCTCGCGCGGGGTCGGCGATGGGGAGATGGCCCTGCCACTTGGCCGCGGCGACGGCCGGCATCAGCGACAGTCGCTCGTCCGCCAGGGTCAGTACTCCGGCGACGACGCTCTGGTCGTCGACCAGCGCTGCGGTCGGCGGGACGGCCCCGGCGAGGGTGGGGCTCGCGGCCAGCCAGCCAGCGGCAAGCAACAATCCGGCAACGGCGCGCGATCTGATTGGCATCGGAACACTCGGATGCGGCGGCAAATCCGTCGCCGGGCCCACTGTGACCGATTATGGCCGACCGGTCAGGCCCCGAACCGACACCCGCCGGGCGGTCGCGGCACACGGCGGCAGGGCGTGGCGCCTGGAGCACGCGCCGGACGCCGCCGGCGCGGGAGCGGGCCGCCGCTCGCCCCGACCCATGGCGCAGATGGGGCGGTCGGGGGCCCGCAACGGGCTGGGACGGCCAGCGGCTTGCCCAGCCTCTGCCGGTAGCGTAGCGTCTGTCGGTCGGGGCTCCACCAGAACAATCATCACGGAGATACATTCATGAAGCGGACTATTGCGGGCGTCGGTCTGGCGCTCTTCGGCCTACTGGGCCTGGCGGCCGGCGCATCGGCGGCATCTGATCCATTCGTCGGCCACTGGGCGCTCAACGCCGGCAAGTCGGAGTACAGCGGTATGGTCGGTGGGTCGTCCGGGAAGGTGACGATCAGCGCGGTCAAGGGCGGGGTGAAGTCCACGGTCGACGTTGCGTACGCGGACGGCCGTGCCGTGCACTACGAGGTGAACGGTAAAGCGGACGGCAGCGAGATCGCAGTGGCGGGGTCGGCAATGTTCGACAGCGTGACGATGCTGCGCCCAGACCGGCACACGATCGTCCGGACTGAACGGCGGGGTGGCAAACTGTCCGGCATCACGACGATTACCGTGTCCGACGACGGCAAGACGCTCACGGCCGTCCGTCGCGGCATCAGCACCGCCGGGCCATCGCCGAGCTACACGACGGTCTGGAACCGCGCCAAGCACTGATCGACGGCCATCGCGCGCGCCGCGCGGCGACCCACTGGTCGCGCGCGGCCCGCCGCTCGGCCCGCCGATTGCTGCGCCGGCAGACCGGGCTGGGGGCGGATACGGGGACCTCGGGACTCATCATCGGCCGGCTTCGCCGTGAGGCGCATCGTGGCACGCGACCGGTGGTGGCTCACGCGGCCCGACTCCGCAGCACGGCGAAAGTGATCAGCGGCATGCCGAGCCCGACGTCGCCGGGCGTGAACGTCGCCGCTGTCGCTGACGGTGCCCCCGCTTGACCACCACTGCACCGACGGATCGATGGCCTAGGCGCCACACGATCGTCGCGTTGTCCTTTCTCGCCTGCACGATCGCCTACAGCGACCGCGTCAACATCTCCGTGGCCGCCGTGGCGATGAAGGAGCAGCTGGGGTGGAGCCAGACGCAGAAAGGCCTCGTGCTGTCGGCCTTCTTCGTCGGTTACATGCTGTTCATGTTCGCGAGCGGCGTGCTGGCGACCCGCTTCGGCGGCAAACGCGTTCTGGGCCTTGCGGTGCTCGCGTGGTCGGTGCTGACGCTGTTGACCCCGCCGGCTGCGGCGTTGTCGCTGACCGCGCTGATCGCGGCGCGGATCGGCATGGGCATCGGCGAGGCGGCGATGTTTCCCGCGAGTTATGAGCTGTTCGGCCGGTGGGTGCCGCCGATCGAGCGCGCCCGCGCGACCGGCCGGTTGATGAGTGGCATCTCGCTCGGCACGGTGCTGGGGCTCATGGCAACGGGCTGGATCGTCGGGCACTTCGGCTGGCCGATGGCGTTCTACTCCTTCGGCGTCGTGGGCCTGCTGTGGGTCGCCGTGTGGTTCCCGCTGGTCCACAACGATCCGGCCGCCGATCCGCGCGTCTCGCCACAGGAGCGGGCGCTGCTGCAGCACGCCCGTCCCTCGACCGGCGCAACCGGGCCGGTGCCGTGGCGCCGGCTGCTGCTGCGCCCGTCGTCATTGGCCTTCATGATCGCGCACTTCTGTACGACCTGGTGCCTGTACGTGCTGCTGTCGTGGCTGCCCAGCTACTTCCGGGAGGTTCAGGGTCTCAGCATCGTGAACGCGGGGCTTTTTTCCGCCGCGCCGTGGCTCACGATGTTCATCGTCACCCTCGCGGCCGGGTCGATATCCGATCGGATGATCGGGCGCGGGGTGAGCGTGACAACCACACGCAAGCTGATGCAGTGCTCGGGACTGATCGGGTCCGCTGTCTTCCTGGTTGCCACGCGCAACGTCCACTCGGCGACGGTCGCACTGGTGTTACTGTGCGGCGCGATGGGCGCGCTCGGATTCGCGTGGTCCGGATACGCGCCCAACGCGCTCGATCTGGCACCGAAGTACGCTGCGCTCCTGTTTGGACTTAGCAACACCATTGCGACCGTTCCCGGGATTGTGGGTGTCACCGCGACTGGATGGCTCGTGGACGTGACCGGAACCTACTCCGCCCCCTTCGCCCTGACCGCCTCGATCAGTGTCGTCGGTGCGGTCGTCTATGCGCTGTTCTTCAACGCCCGGCCGCTGCTCGACTGACGCTCACTGATCGCCACGATCCGAGGCCGGTGGCGGGCACCGCACGCGGCGAGCGTGCGGAAGGTGCCTGCTATACTTGGATCACGCAGTGAGCGCACGTGGCGGCATTCGTCCTCGCCGTCCAGCATAATCGGCAGAGTGCGGGCTGATCCGTGCACGATCGTGGCTCGGCGCGTCGCGCGCCTCGCTCAACGATTGATTACGCACCGGCGTCGCACGCATCGGAGGGGCAATGAACCTGTTCGGCAGCCACGTCATGGCGTCGGTCCTTGCCGAAGTGCTGGTGTCCCTGCTGCTCGTCGGCCTCGGCTTCGTTGCCGGCAAGTACCGGGAGCGGCGCGAGCAGCGCGGCCGCGATCTCACCGAGTACGACTTCTACCCGTACGTCGAGACCGTCGAGCACTTCGCCGAGTTCAGCATGCGCGATTTCCGGTTGGGCATGCACTACTTCCTGCACAATCGCGATGCCCGCGCCGCACGGCAGCTGATCTTCATTGGCGAGCAGAACAGCGTGCGCGACGCATTGAATCCTGAAGAGCGACGCGCTTACCAGCGCCTCTTCACCCGGTATCGCGGCGCCGAAGTCACCAGCGACGCGCAGCAGTACCTCGAGAACTACTCGAATATCGTGCGCCTGCTCGGTCGGACCTTCCCGCACATCGGCATCGAGATCCTGCTGCACGACCTGGCCAATCCGAGCCGTTCGATCGTCTGCATCGAGGGCGCGGAGGTAACCGGCCGATCGCTGCACATGGGCACGACGGCATTGCTGGTGGACCTCAAGAAACGGCGTGCGCTCAATCAGGACAAGCTCAACTATGAGCTCAACCTCGGCGCGCGCCGATTCAAGTGCACGACGACACCCATCATCCGCAAGGAGTACGGGGTCGTGGGCGCGATTTGCATGAATATCGACATCAACTACATACGCGACGATGTGCTGAAGTCGGCTGAGCGCGTCGAGGCGTTTTTCCGCCAGTACTGTCAAACCGACATGCAGCTCAGCGAGAACATTCTCTCCAAAGACGACTACCAGAAGGCGCTGCAGGGAAAGCGGCATTTTCGCGATGCCGTCGGCGCCACTGCCTGACGCCGACCGAATCAACGTGGCCGGGCCGCGGGTCCGGGCGATCGAACCCATCAGGAGAACGCGATGCGACTGACCGCTCTTCGCTGTCTGATCGTTGTGGCGCTGCTGGCGCCATGGACCGCCGGCGCAGCCTCCAACGCCGACAGGCTGCGTACGTTTTTCTCGCAATCCTACGAACAGCGGCTGCGCGACGAGCCGGAGCTCGCGACGTTCAACGGCCGGCACGACTACGACGATCGGTGGAACGACTGGTCGAAAGCCGGACGGGCGGCGCGGCGCGCGCATCTCGACGCGCAATTGCACGAGCTTGCGGCCGTGCCGCTCGACGGCGTGTCCGATGCGGACCGCCTCAGCGTGCAGCTGTTCCGCTACGCGGTCGGGCAGGATCTCGCAGCGGAGGATTTGGAGACACACCTGATCCGGGTGGGCCAGCTGTTCGGATTCCACAACCGGATCTACCAGACGATCGACCGCATGCCGACGCGCACGGTCCGCGACTACGAGAACGTCATCGCGCGCTTGCGCGCGGTGCCGGCCTACGTCGCCCAGAACATCGATGTTCTGCAAGAGGCGATTGATCGCGGCCTGACCCAGCCGTCGGTGGTCGTCGATCGCGTCGTCGAGCAGCTGTCGAAACAGGTATCGCAGGGGCCGGACGAGTCCGCGCTGCTGGCGGGATTTCGGCGCTTTCCGGGCAATATGCCGGAGTCGGAACAGGCCCGGCTGCGCGCAGCGGCTGTCGAGGCATACGCATCCGATTTCCTGCCGGCCTGGAAGCGGCTGCGTGACTTCCTCGACGGGCCGTACCGGCGCAATGCGCGCGCGGAAGTGGGCCTTGGAAGCTTACCGAAGGGCCGCGAAGCGTACGCAACGCTCGTGCAGCGGCTGACGACGACCACGCTCGCTCCGGAGGAGATCCACGCGCTTGGAGTCGCCGAGGTCGCACGGCTCGAGACCGCAATGCAACAGGCGGCGCGCGACACGGGTTTTGCGGGGACGCTCGTTGAGTTCGAGCGCCAGCTCCGGGACTCACCCGAACAGCACTTCCGCAGCAAGGACGAAATGCTCGTCTATTGCCGCAATCTCGCGAAAATCATCGAGCCCGAGCTTCCCGGCCAGTTCAAGCGCATCCCGCTGCTGCTGTACGGGATACGCGCGATTCCGGAGGACCGTGAGCAGGCCACTGCGTCGAACGCCCAGCCTCCGGCGGCCGACGGCAGCACGCCGGGGTGGTTCAACCTGAACACGTACCAGCCGGAGAAGCAGTTCAGGTTCGACAAGGACGCGCTGGTGCTGCACGAGGCCGTACCGGGCCACATCTTCCAGGTCTCGGTCGCACGCTCGACGCCGGACCTGCCGGAATTCCGCAAGTACTACGGGAACAGCGCCTACCTCGAGGGCTGGGCGGTGTACGCGGAATCGCTCGGGTCGCAGCTCGGCGTCTACCGCGACCCGTACGGCCGCTTTGGACGGCTGTCTAGCGAGCGGTTCCGCGCGGTGCGCCTCGTGGTGGACACCGGGATCCACGCGCTCGGCTGGTCGCGCGATCAGGCGCTTGACTACTTACGCGCGCACGCGCCCGAAGCCTCGCTGGCGGAGATCGATCGATACATTTCTTGGCCGGGCCAGGCGCTGGCCTATAAGCTCGGTCAGCTCGAGATCCTGCGGCTGCGCCGCGAAGCCGAGCAACGCCTCGGCCCGAAATTCGACGTCCGTGACTTCCACGACGTCGTCTTGCGCAACGGCGTCCTGCCGCTAGGGCTGCTGCGCGAACAGGTGGAGACGTACATCCAGGGTGTGCGCTAGCGGCGGTTGCGACTCGGCCCGGATCGGTGCTCGCCGCGGCGGTCAGATGGCGGCAGTGCTGCCGGCCGGCCAACGGGCGCCGCACGGAAGTAGGGAGACGACGATGTCGACGTCGAACAAGATGCGTGCGGGCGTGGCCGGAAGGCGAGAGGGCGGACCGCGGAGCGCATTCACCCGCGTGCGGCGCCTGCCGAATCGCGGCGCCTATGATGCGGCAACGCTCTACGCAATCCTGGATGCGGCCACGCACTGTCACGTGGCGCACGTCGTGGATGGACGACCGATTGCGACGCCGACGCTGCACTGGCGACACGGCGACCGGCTCTACTGGCATGGCAGCGCAGGGAGTCGCATGCTGAAGGCCAATGCGGCCGGTGGCGCAGTGTGCGTCACGGCAACGTTGATCGATGGGTTCGTGCTGGCGCGATCAGGCTTCAATCATTCGATCAACTACCGCTGCGCGATGTGCTTCGGCACGCCGTCGGAAATCACCGATCCGGAGGCCAAGAGTGCCGCGCTTGAGCACTTTCTGGAGCACTGGCTGCCCGGTCGCTGGGCGACGCTGCGGCCGCCGACGCGCAAGGAGCTGGCAGCCACCCGTGTACTGTCGATGCTCCTCGACGAGGCCTCGGCAAAGATCCGCGACGGCGGCCCGCATGATCCTCCCGCCGATGTCAGCTGGCCGACCTGGGCAGGCGTGATCCCACTGACGACCCGGGCCGGAGTCCCGGTGGCGGCCGAGGACTATCGCGGTACTCTCTCGCCGCCGCGCCTCGTCGGTCTTTAGGTGGTCATCGCCGCTGCCGTCCCCGCCGCCGGGCGGCAGCACTGTCATCTCGCTGCGAAGCTCAATTGTCGCGTGCGCCCTGCTGCACCCAGTCACGCAGTGCCTGAATCTCCGCCGCCGTCAGCCTGTCCGTGCCACCGTGTGGCATCGTGATGCGCGGATCTGCGCGCCCCTCGACGAGCATGATCATGGCGCTTGACAGCGGATCGCCGGGCAGGACGACCGGGCCGAAGCGCGTGCCCTTCATGACCGCAGCGTAGCTGTCGAGCTGCAGAGCGCTGGCGACGGTCCCGGGCTTGCCTTCGACATGGCAGCTCACGCAGTGCTTCGCGAGAATCGGTGCGACCTGGGTGCGAAAGCTAATGGGCGGCGGCTCATGCGCGCAGCCGACCGCGAGTAGCGCTGGCAGGGCGAGCGCGGTCAGCCGCAGCGCCATGGCATGACGGATCAAAGTCTGCATCGCGTTCTCCCGGCAGGAGTCACAGATGGAAGCTGCCTTGAGGCGGCTCCCCGAGTCATGCGTGCTTCTACGGAGTTGCACTGCACCATGCGCAAGTCCCCGCCTGCGCACAGGTTCGGTACCTCGGTTTGTGCTGAAGCGTGAGTGAGGCATGGTGTGTCATCCGGGCTGGCGTCGCTGCGACCTGCGCACGGATGAGCGGCGGGCTACGCCTGAGTCACACGCTCGGCGCCGTGCATCCAGTACACGATGCGTCCCGAGATCAGCCACAGCAGCACTGCGAAGGTGAGGAGCGCGACGGCAATTCCGCCGAAAACCCCGAACAGTCCCGCGTCCTGTGCATGGATCCCGGCGGAGACCGCGAGTGAGCGCATCCAGGCGTACTCTCCGAGGTGTTCGGAAAACGCGCCGATATAGCCGGCAATCGTGTTTGCGCAGAAGTTGATCAGGAACCACACGCCCATCAGCATCGAGGCGAGCCGCAATGGCGCCAGCTTGGTCACCATCGACAGGCCGACCGGGCTGATGCACAACTCGCCCAGCGTGTGAAACAGGTAGGCGAGCACGAGCCAGTGCATTGCCGCGCGCGCGTCGGGGCTCGACTGCATCTGAAACACGGCAACGACCAGGAACCCGAAGCCGGCCGCGACGAGCACCAGGCCGATGTACATCTTCTTGGGCGTAGACGGATTGGTTCCGCGCCGCGCAAGCCGGCTCCACAGCATCGACATCAGCGGAGCAAGCGTCACGATGAACAGCGGGTTGAGCGACTGGAACCATCCGGTGGGCACCGTGAACGCGCCCACGCGACGCTGTGTATGGTCCGCTGCGAACAGGTTCATCAGGCCGCCGGCCTGCTCGAAGGCTGCCCAGAACATCATCACGAACACGAACACGACGAAGATGACCTTGATGCGGTCGAGCTCCTCCCGGGTCAGCGGCTGCTTCGCCCGACCGCTGCGTGCGAGCGAGGCCTGCGCCGAAGGTACCCGGCCGACGTCGCCGAGGAAGCGCTGCGCGAACAACAGCTGGATGATTACGGCAAGAACCATGCCGCAGCCACCCGCGAAAAATCCCACCCGCCAGCCGTGCGCCGGGTCCTCGCCGAGCGTCGAGCACACCAGCGGTGCGATGAAGGCCCCAAGGTTGACCCCCATGTAGAAGATCGTGAACGCGCCGTCGCGCCGCGCGTCACCCGCACGGTAAAGCGCCCCCACGATCGTCGCGATATTTGCCTTGAAAAAGCCGTTGCCCGCGATCAGCAGTCCGAGGCCCAGATAGAAACTCCAGGGGCTGGCCGGGAAGGCCACGCCCATCGCCGGGATCGCCAGCGGCGGGGCAGCTCCGAGCACCGTCGGTGGCGCGGCCAACGCCCACTGCCCGAGCGCCATCACCACGCCGCCGATGATCACCGAGCGCCGTTGGCCGAGGTAGTTGTCGGCGAGCCAGCCGCCGATCACGGGCGTGAAGTACACGAATCCCGTGTACCAGGCATAGAGCGTCAGAGCTTGGCCCTGGCCCCAGCCGAGGCCGGGATTGGCGGCGGTCGTGGCGGCCACTGCGTACAGCACCAGCAGTGCGCGCATGCCGTAGTAGCTGAAACGTTCCCACATCTCCGTCGCGAACAGCAGATACAGGCCGCGGGGATGGCCGAGAAACGTCGCCGTGGGGGCAGGGACTGCCGTATTCATTTTCTCATGGTGCTCTGGCCGTGCACTGCACCGCTGCGGTACGCCGGCCAGTCTCCGCCAAGTTGTGGCGCGAGAGCAAGCGGACCGGCGTGGCGTGCGCGGCGACCGGGCGGCAATCATGCGTCGTGCGCGATGGCCATATCATTTCGCACGGTCGAGTCTTAAGCTTTGTGCCATGAGCAGCAATCCGAACGACGCGCTGGCTCTGACCGCGGCGGGATTCGAGGCGCTGAAGCGCGGGGACCCGGACGCGGCGCGTGCAGCCTTCCGTCGGGCAATCTCGGCGGGCACCGCCGATTCGCGCGCATGGTTCGGTCTGTCGCTCGTGCACCGACGGTCTGCCGCACACGCTGAGGAGAGCGAGGCACTCGAACAGGCGCTCAGGCTCGATCCACACCATTTGCCGGCGCTGATCGCCAAGGGAGACCTGTACGCGAGGCTGGGTGACCAGCGCGCGGCTGATTCCTACTACGGCGCGGTAACGAAGCTCGCGGCCTCGTTGCAGTCGGTGCCGGCAGAACTGCGCAGTGAGCTGCTGCGCATTGATGCGGCCCGTCAGCGTATCGCGCGCGACTTCGAGACCCACCTGCTCGGCGCTCTGTCAGCATGCGGACTGGGCGGGCCAGGCACCGAGCGATTCTCGCACGCGATCGACCTGTTACTCGGCAAACGGCAGATCTACTTCCAGCAGCCCAAGTACTTCTTTTTTCCGGAACTGCCGCAGATTCAGTTCTACGATCGCCGCCAGTTTCCATGGGTCGACGTGCTGGAACAGGAGACGGACGCAATCCGTGCGGAAGTCCGCGCAGTTCTGACGACCGGTGCCGGGTTCGTGCCGTATATCCAGCGCGAGGCCCACCGGCCGGTGTTCGACACGAAGGGCCTGCTGAACAATGCCGACTGGGGCGCGTTTTACCTGATCCAGGACGGGGCGGAAGTCGCAGCGAATGCAGCGCGCTGTCCGCGCACGCTCGCCGCGTTGCGTGAAGTGCCGCTATGCCGGATCGAGGGCCGTACGCCGAGCGTCCTGTTCTCCTTGCTTCGGCCGGGCGCGCGCATTCCGCCGCATCACGGATTCACGAACACGAGGCTCATTTGCCACCTGCCGCTGATCGTGCCGCCGAATTGCGGCCTGCGGGTCGGCAACGAGACCCGGCCCTGGAGCGAGGGAGAACTGGTGGTGTTCGATGACAGTATCGAGCACGAGGCCTGGAACTCCAGTACGGAGCTTCGCGTGGTGCTGCTCTTCGACGTCTGGCGTCCGGAGCTGACGGATACGGAACGAGCTCTGGTGGCAGGGATGCTCGAATCGATTGATCGCTACGGTGGCAAGCGACAGAAGTGGACGGATTAGCGGCCGCACCATGGGCGCCCTGCGCCATCGGAATGCGGCTTGCGGCGGACGGTAACTACTATCGTCCGGTGCCGAGCGTCGACCGGGAATCTCGCGCGCGAGCTGCGGCCTATCTCGACCACATGCGTTGCAGATTGGCGATCACGTATTCGAGCTGCACGCGGTTCTGCCACTCCATCCTCAGGCCTTCGAGCGCGCGCACTTCATCGAGCGTAAAGATGAGGTCCCGTTGCATCTGGTCCGGAATCACGCTCTCGATGAACGTAATGATGACCAGGCGTTCGCCGACCGTGACGGGCGCGACCTCATGCAGCGTGGTAGACGGATATACGAAAGCGCTTCCCGGCCGACCCTTGATACGCAGTGGCTCCGTACCGACATGGATTACGAGTTCGCCGCCCTGGTATGTTGCGGGATCGTTGATGTAGATCGTGCAGGAAATATCGGAACGCAGCGGTTCGGGACCTGTCGGTAGAAACGCAGCGTCCGTGTGCACGCCGTATTTCATTCCAGCCCCGTATCGGCACAGCGTCGGAATCGCGACACGCTTGGGCATTGCGAAGGATTTGACTTGCTCACTGCGCTGCAGGGCGGTGAGCGCGATCTGCGCGGCCTTCTGAGCGACGGGATCGCCGGGGTCGCCGATGGCGTTGACCTTTGTCGCGTTGTGCGGGTTTGAACGTCTGCCGTCGATGAACTTGGCGTCGCGAGCCAGTTCGGTGATCGCCTGAACTTCCGCTGCCGTGAGCAGACTGTCGATTTGCAAGAACATAACGATTCCTATCCGTCTTCAATCCGCAACGTGTGCCAGGGAACGATGGAAGCGGGCAGCCCTTCGTGCGAGGCAAGCCACCGCCGCCTGGCACGGGCGCCTACCGGCACAGGCAAGCTCTAACGGAACGATCATGCTTTCACGCCGGAGTGTCAATCCAACGGACACCATCAGGCGACCGCGGCGATCTCGAGTTCAGCAACACCGTCACGGGCAGCTTACGCCCCCGCTGACGCCAGCGTACGCCGTTGGGAGAATCGTCCGACGCGCGAGGCCCGGCGTTCTGTCAGGATCTAGTCCGTTGAGAGTGAGCATCCCGATCCATTGCAACGCGATGTCGTCCGCACGCTCCGTGCAGTGCGCGAAAGGCCTGAGGATAAAAAGCACCCAGCCGTGCCGACGCTGGCGATCAACGGTAGAATTGCCTGGTTATCGGGACACTGCATAGAATCGACGTCTCGTGCGGGTGTAGTTCAATGGTAGAACTGCAGCTTCCCAAGCTGCTAACGTGGGTTCGATTCCCATCACCCGCTCCGTCACATCACGCCCACAGAGCGGGAGCCGGCACCGACAGTGCGGCAAGTGACATAAATCCCGTCGCAATCGGGGTGCGTCGGGCTTCGCGGGCGCGATGTCGGCCAGTGTCGCTCAACGTCTCAGGGTGCCGTTGGTGTCCCCCACCACATCGAACGCCGTGGCTGGTCGGCGACTGCGCACCCCCGGGACTGGGGCCCGGCCGTGCGGCAGCGCGGCGGACCGAGACTCCCTCGGCCGGCGACCTCTACCAGGAGGACTGCGCATGATCCGCGAATCGGTGTCGGACCAGACCCCACGTCGAGTACCGATGGTCGCATTTGGCCGCATGTGCAGGGCGTCGGCGCATATCGCTGTGGTGGCCCTGGCCTTGACAGGCTGCGAACGCGCAGTGCCACCGCCGACTGCGTACGCGCCGGGACTCGGAAAGATCATGACGTTTACACAATTTCGCCATGCCAAGTTGTGGGCGGCAGGGGAGGCCGAGAATTGGGCGCTCGCCGCCTACGAGGTCGACGAGCTCGACGAGGGATTCCAGGACGCAGTGACATACCACCCGACGCACAAGGAGTCGCGCGTTCCACTCGCGAAAGTTCTCCCCGCCGTGGTGACGCCGCCTCTCGCGGCGCTGCGCGCCGCAATCGGCCGGCACGATAAGCTTGCTTTCGAAAGCGCATTCGACGAACTCACGACGGCATGCAATGCGTGTCACCGTGCGATGAATTTCGCATTCAACGTGGTGCGGCGGCCGTCGGCCGCTGCGTTCTTCAACCAGGACTTTGCCGCCCCGAAAGCGGCCAACACGCCACCGTAGGCGGCGGCGCCGGTGACGCGGTTTCGGACGCCATCCGATTACACGCGCTTCCTCTGGCTGCCCGAATCCCAGCCATTCCGTCCGGTCATCGCAGTGCCACCCTCCGGATGTCGTTCAGGTCACTGCTGCAGTGCCTGATAGTCCCGACTGGCCAGAGCAGGGCGGGGGCACCTGCGTCGTCTCGAGGACCGAGCGCGCGCAATGGTTTATAGCAGCCGGTCGCTACAGATGCCCGCTGTAGCGGCGTCTCAGGCGGCGCGCTGCGCGGCCGGTGGCGCCGACTCGGTAAGCTCACGCAACTCGGAGAATGCCAACAGGCACGCACAGGCGAGCTCGAGCGCCAGCAGGCGCTCGATCTCCTCATCGTGAAGCAGGTGAAGCTCGCTGCGATCCGGTGGATTCGTGACGTCCATATCCGTTGACCTCGCTGATCAAGATCGCCCGGCTGGTGAGTGCTAAGAGTCAGGCAGCCCGCGCCCCGGAGAGTTCACCGAATTCCTGCCAGTATCATAGCGCCGTATGACGGGCGAATGATGGACGCGGACGCGGCGTTCAGCGGGCCTGGTGGGCCAGCGTTCAGGGTCAATCATCGTCGCCGATGGACGACAGTGAAACGGTATAAATCGCGGGCTGAAACGCGCCTTCCACCGGGGAGTCCGGAGTCGAGGGCACCTCGAACAGCATGTGGGCGCGCGATTCGACGCCCCAGTCAGTGGCTGGATCGCTGTTGCAGTGCGCTCATCTCGTGCTGCAGCGCGGTCTTTGCCGGCCTGCCATCGCGACCGCGGCTATATTGCTGGTGGCCATGGCCCGCCGGCGCAGTGTTTGGTGCGGTTCGCCCACCGCGTCTTTATGGCGCCAGAAATCCGGCCGCCTTGTGGCTGCTGTCGCAGTATGGTTTCGATTTCGAGTGGCCGCAGCGGCACAGGTAGAGCTCGGTGGCGCGATTGATCGTATGCCCGGTGCCGGTGATGACCTCGATCGGACCCGCACACTTCAGCGGCCCGTTCGGAACTGGCGTCACCTCGAGTGTCCCGCCACGGCTGGGGAGCGGCGTCGAGTCCTTCGCCGGTGGCTCGCCGCTCGCGCTGAATGCGGCGGCGGTGTGCGAGCCGTCGCAGTATGGCTTGCTGCTGGAGTGCCCGCAGCGGCACAGCGTCGCGCGATATCCCACGAACTCCTTTCTGACGGACAGCGTGGCACGGACGGCGAGCGGCCCGTTCTCTAGCGTTCGCACCGTATTGACGAGCGGTGCACCCTCGCCCTGCCCGCCATCGACACGCCGCGCGACGATCGCGCCCGAGGGACAGTTGCGCGCCAGCGCCATGACCTCGTCCGGCGTCGCCGCATCCGGGTGGATCCAAGCGCCCTGCACGTTTGGGACGAATACGTCGGGCCGGTCCAGCACGCAATGACGCGAGTGGATGCACTTCTGGGCGTCGAACTCGATGATGGCTGTCTGGCCACTGACGATCTCTTTGCTCATCGCGCGTCATCCCTGTCGATAGCCGGGCGTTTGTAGCCCGTCGCCAAGCCTAGACGAGGCGCACGGCTTGCGCGATACCGCTGCGTCAGCACGCGAGTTTGCTGCACCGCGAACAGCGGTCCCGACAGGCATTACTGGCGGGTTTGCATTCCAGCCAGGCGTCGCCACGTCGCTGGCCGCATAGTGCGTCACGGGGCGCGCACCATGGCAAGCTGGGTGACGGGCTGACGATCGAGGCGCGATCGAGGCCTCGGCGGCGAGCGGTCAACGGGCGATCGGGCAGGGTGGACCGATGAGATTGCGGTCGACGGCGATGGCTTGGGGCGGCGTCATGCTCCTCTTTCACTGGGGAATGCTGGCGGTGTTCGCGTCCACGATTCCGCTCGGGTGGTATATGACCGGCCTTCCGCCCGACGTGCACAAGGTCCGGATGTACGCGCTGCACAAGTCCATCGGGCTCACGCTGCTCGCGCTCGCGGTTTTTCGCCTCTGCTGGCGCGCCGTCGAGCGTCGCCCCGCGCTGCCGCCAATGCCGCTGTGGCAGGCGCGGGCGGCCGGTGCCACGCACGTTGCACTCTATGCCCTGATGTTCACGATCCCCCTATCGGGGTGGCTCTACAACTCCGCGGCGGGGTTCCCGCTGCGCTGGTTCGGCCTCGTGCACCTGCCCGCTCTCGCCGCGTCGAATCCGGCGCTCAAATCGCTGGCCCACGCGATCCATCAGACGGCCGTGTGGGTGCTCCTCGTGCTCGTCGCGCTCCATGTGGCCGCGGCGCTCAGGCACCACTTCGTCGATCACGACCGCACGCTCGCACGGATGGTGCCCGGGCTCAACGTGCCGGACACGGAAGCAGACGCATGAGCATTGATCGCGCTGGGCTGGCAGGGTCGGTCGCGACGCTGGTACTCGCGCTCGGTTGCGCGTCGTCCGCCGCGCAGGCCGATGCGCCGGCATACACGGTGATGACGGCACAGAGCTCGCTCGCCTTCATCGGGACGCAACAGGGCGAGCAGTTCACCGGGGTCATACGCGATTTCGATGCCCGCATTGCATATGCGCCCGACCAGATTTCGAGCAGCCGGATCGAGGTCGTGATACGGGTGATGTCCCTGGACACCAAGAATGAGGAACGCGACCAGGAGCTCGCGGGCGCCGACTGGTTCGATTTCGCGAATTTCCCGACAGCGAACTTCCGGGTCGCAACGATCCGTATGACGCCAACCGGTCCGGTCGGCGACGCCGAGCTGATCATCAAGGGCCACACGAAGCGGCTCGCATTTCCGTTCACCTGGAAGACTGAGGGGGGCACAGCGACCCTTGATGCGCGCGTGACCCTCGACCGCCTCGATTTTGGGTTGGGTGCGGGCGAGTGGGCCGACGACAGCATCGTCGGGCGCAAGGTCGAGGTCATCGTGCACGTCAGGCTCGCGGCCTCGGCCCGAGAGGCCAAACCCGCCGCGCCCGCGACGCAGCCGGGCTCCGCAAAAAACTGAGTCAGTCCGGTCGCGCGAGCGCCAGCTTTTAAACCTTTGCCCGCGCGGTTGCCTCCAATACCAGTACGATCCGGACAGAGGCAGGCATGCAGGCGGTGGCCGACGTCATCGACTTCCCCGATCCGACCGGCCCTGAGGCGGCCGAGGAGCTACGTGCCATCACGGCGGCGGCCGGCGGGGACCGAAGCGCCTTCGAGCGACTGTACCGGCGCCATGTCGGACGAGTCCACGGGCTGTGCCTGCGGCTCACGGGCCACCGCGAAACCGCCGAGGACTGCGTGCAAGAGGCCTTCGTAAGCGCCTGGCGGGCGCTGCCAACCTTCGAGACGCGCAGCGCGTTCTCGACCTGGCTGCACCGGATCGCTGTCAATACCGTGATGTCGCGACGCCGCGGACTCGCGCGCGCGTTCGAGGCGACCGGCGCGGTCGACGCGGGCGAGCTCGACCGCCGCGCTGCCGAGGATGCGCCACCGCTCGATGTGGAGGCGGCGATCGCGGGCCTCCCCGACGGGGCCCGTCACGTACTGGTGCTGGTCGGTCTGTACGGCTTTAGCCATGCAGAAGCGGCGCGCGGTCTCGGCATCGCCGTCGGCACCAGCAAAGCCCAGCTCCACCGGGCGCGGCAGCTACTGGCCGCGCGCCTCAACCTCGTTGCGGAGTCACCATGAGCCGCGAGTATCCCGCCGACAATTCCGCCCTCGATGCGCGCCTGGCGGCGCTGCCGCGCGAGCTCACTCCGGCGCGCGACCTGTGGCCTGGCATTGCGGTCTCGATCGCGGCCGACGCGGCGCGACCCGCGATGCCCGGGCGGCGCTGGCCGCTCGCACTTGCAGCGGGTGTCGCGGTTGCCGTCGTAGCCGGCTTCATCGGCTGGCAGGCCCACCGGGAGGCGTCGCCTGCGGCGGGATTGCCGCCGCTGGCGGTCACCGGGTCCGAAGCGCTCCGCCAGGCGAGCTTCGCCCTCCCACGCGGCGACCAGTACCTGGCCGCGCGAGCGCAGCTCGTGGCAACCTATCGCGAGCGTCTCGAGTTGCTCGCGCCGGCGACTCGTGCCCGCATTGAGCAGGATTTGGCCGCAATACGCGCGGCGAACGCCGATATTCGCCGCGAGCTCGCCGCCGATCCGCAAAGCCCGGTGCTCAACCGACTGCTGGAGGGCACCTGGCAGCAGGAATTCGATCTTTACACCACCGTGGCCCGTTGCACCGAGCCGGCCGTCCCGAGGACCCGCACATGAGAATCGCACACGCCTTGTTGATCGCGGCGACCACCGCCGCGCTCGTCGCACTCACGCTCGCGCTGCCCGCCGAAGCCGCCGACGGCCGCAGCGTCGACGAACACCGCGCTGCTGATCCGCAGGGGCAGGTCGAGATCATCAACGTCAGCGGGCACATCGACGTCGTCGGGTGGGACAAGCCGGAACTTGAGGTCGCGGGTACGCTCGGCGCCGACGTTGACAGGCTCGACGTCACGACGGCGGGTTCCCGGACCACGGTCCGGGCCGTGCTCAAGAACATGCCTGGGACGCACGTCGGCATCGGCTCCGGCGACTCGAACGCGATCCTCGTCATGCACGTGCCGCTGAAAAGCACCCTGGTGGCGTCGCTCATCAGTGCTGACCTCACGGTCAAGGATCTGCAGGGCAATCAGGAGATCCACACGGTCAGCGGTGACGTGACGACGGCCACTGCGCGCGAAGCGCGGATACGCACGGTGAGCGGTGACATCCGGCTGACGGCCGAGAACGAGTCGCAGCTGCTGGAAGTCGCGACTGTCAGCGGCGACGTACACGTCACCGGGGGGAACGGCGAGATCAGGGTCAATACGGTGAGCGGCGACGGCGTGCTGTCGCTCGGCACGCTCAGCCGCGTCAACCTCAAGACCGTGTCCGGCGACTACACGGTGAAACTTGCGCTTGCTCCCGATGGGCGCCTCGAGGCGCAGTCCGTCAGTGGGGGGTTCACTCTGGAATTCACGGGTAGTTTGCCGCCGGCCGAGTTCGACCTGCAGTCGTTTAGCGGCACTCTGACGACCTGCTTCGGCAAGAAGCCCGTCAGCGAAGGCTACGGGCCCGGCTCGCGGCTCTCATTTCGCGAGGGCGCGGCCACCGCACAGGTGCGGATCGACACCAAGAGTGGCGATGTGAGCGTGTGCACGAAGCACTGACGCGCGTGTCGGGGTGCAGCGGCGACCAACGACGCCAAGTCACGGGCCGGTCCGCCCTACAATGGCGTCCGAACCCCGAAGGAACGCCGATGCGCCTGTCCCGGATCGCAGCATGGATGAGCCCAGGACTGGCGCCGGCCGCCCCGAGCGACCGGTGCCCGTGTGTGCTCACCGGGGTGGTCGCCGGAGCTCGTGACCCGGGCGCAGCGCGCGCCCGACGGCGGCGGCGGACCGTGGACGAGCTCATGGTCGAGGTCGGCAAGTGGCGACTGGTTCGCGACTGCATGCCAGGGCAGGTTCGGGCTCCCGGAGCCGTCGCACTCCGGACCGGCCTGTTCTCCTTCTCGCTGGCGGCTGCACCAGTTGATACCCGGAGGATGCGCCGCGCGCGGTCGGTCAGCCGCAACCCAGTGAAGCCCACAGAACCGTCGGAGGACGAGCAATGAGCGCGAGGCCGCCGGATCCATCGCGGTTCGGTCCGCAATTGCTCGCATGGTTCGCGGGGCACGGCCGGCATGACCTGCCGTGGCAGCGGCAGCGCACTCTGTACGGCGTCTGGGTCTCGGAAATCATGCTGCAGCAGACGCAGGTCGCAGTGGTGATCCCTTACTACGAGCGGTTCATGCGGCACTTTCCTAGCGCGCGCGCGTTGGCCGACGCGACGCTCGATGCGGTGCTGCACGACTGGTCCGGACTCGGCTACTACGCGCGAGCACGCAATCTTCACCACGCCGCCCAGGTCGTGCGCGACACGCACGGCGGCGAGGTCCCGCGCACGTTCTCCGCGCTCGTGGCGCTGCCCGGCGTCGGGCGGTCGACTGCCGGCGCGATCCTTGCGCTCGCGCTCGACGAGCGGCACCCGATACTCGACGGCAACGTCAAGCGCGTGCTGACGCGCTGGTTCGGCATCGACGGATATCCAGGTGAGGCGCGTGTCGCGCGCCAGCTGTGGGAAGTAAGCGATGCGGTCACGCCGGTCAGGCAGGCGGCGGACTTCACGCAAGCGATTATGGATCTGGGCGCAACGCTGTGTACGCGTGCGAAACCCGTGTGCGAGCGCTGTCCGGTCACTGCTGCGTGCGTGGCGCGGCGCGACGGTCGCGTCGCGGAACTCCCGGCGTCCCGTCCGATCAAGGCGCGTCCACGGCGTCACGTGTTCTGGCTGGTGCTGCGGCGCGGCGAGTCAGTGCTACTCGAGAAGCGGCCACCCGCCGGGATTTGGGGCGGGCTATGGGGGTTTCCCGAGTTCGCGACGCGGGAGCTTGCGGATACAGCCCTGCGGCGTGTGTTCGGCATCCGGACGAAAATTGCCGGCCTATCGGCGGCGCCCGCGATCGCTCATTCCTTCACTCATTTCGATCTCGAGATCGTGCCGCTGCTTGGCGAACTCGCGGACGCCCCGGCCAGCATGATGGAGGGGCCCGGCCAGACGTGGTACAACTCGCGCGCACCCGCGAGGCTCGGGCTCGCGGCGCCGGTTGCGATGCTCCTGCGAGAGCTCAGCACAGCGGCCGGGCCGATGTTTTGAGGCTTTGTGTGGAGCGCCATGGCTCGGATCGTTCAATGCGTCGTGTTGGGCCGGTCGGCCGAAGGCCTCGACTACGTGCCGTATCCCGGCGATCTCGGCAAACGCATCTACCAGCAGGTCTCGAAGGAAGGTTGGCAGCGCTGGGTTGCGCACCAGACGACGCTGATCAACGAGTACCGCTTGACGCCGATCGACCCGAAGGCGCGCGCACTGTTAGTGGCCGAGATGGAGAAATTCCTGTTCGGGAAAGGGGCCGACAAGCCGGACGGCTACGTCGCGCCCGAGCAAGGCACACCGAATCCTTGACGCGTGCAGTTGCGGGCCGTTCTAATACGCGCCCGCTGAAACGACGACCCGTCGTTCGCGTTAGTAGAATCAAAGTGTTACGGGGCCAGGTAGCTCAGTTGGTAGAGCAGCGGACTGAAAATCCGCGTGTCGGCGGTTCAATTCCGCCCCTGGCCACCATTCAAGTCCCGGTGGCGATCACTCCGGCAGGCCGGCCGTACGCAATGCGTCAACGATCATCGCTAATGACGCTGGATTCCGATAGCCCAGGGTCCGGATCTGCCGGAGCGTGAGTCCCGGGGTTAGTGTCGTCAGCGTGGCGAGTGCCGTACGGGCTTCTGGCAAGCGACCGAGCTGGACGTATGCCGTGCTCAGGATCCAGTAGGTCGTATCCCAACCGGCATAGTGGGCGACCGATTGTTGCGCGAACGTCAATGCCTCCTGGGGCCGACCGCGGAATAGCTGAGCGAACGCACCGGCGAGCAGATAGATGAAGAACGCCGGATCGAGCGGGCTGAGTGCCATCGCGCGTTCGGCGAGCGTAAGGCCCTCATCCGGCTCGCCGCCGAAACTGGCGCACAGACTCGCCATGAGGGTCACGAATCCGGAGCCGGCGTTGCGTTTGAGCGCTCGGTGGCTGGTATCTAACCCGACGTCCCAGTCCCGCGCCACGATGCCCAACACGAATCCCGCAAGAACAAGCGCGACGGCGTCGTCGGTTGCGGTCGCGACGACACGGCGTGCTAGATCAACGGCTGTCGCTGCATCGTTCACTCCGAACGGCGCCCACCCACGTGATATCCGTTGCTCGTAACACCATGCAGCGTGGGCGAGGGCCGGTGCGTAGTTCGGATCGAGATCGATCGCACGATGGAGCAATCGAAGAGCGGCCGCATTCTCGTCGGGCCTGAACGCCTGCACGAGCGGCAGTGCGCGCAGGTACAAGTCGTAGGCGTCGAGATCGTCGGCGGGCTTACGCCGCGCTCGTTCGATTTCAGCCTTCTTCACCGTCGGTTCGATTGCGCCGACGACATGCTCGGTGATGCGATCCTGCAGCTCGAAGATATCCTCGAGCTCGCCATCGAATCGGTCAGCCCACAGGTGGGTCCCGGTCACGGCGTCAATCAGCTGACCGGTAATGCGGACACGCTTGCCTGCCTTGCGGACGCTTCCCTCGAGCACGTAGCGCACGTGCAGCTCCTTGGCAACGCGCCGCACGTCGACTGCCGTTCCCTTGTAGGTGAAACTGGAATTGCGCGCGATGACGAACAACTGGTCGATCCGCGAGAGGGCGGTGATGATGTCCTCGGCAATCCCATCGGCGAAGTACTCCTGCTCCGGGTCGCCCGAGATGTTGGTGAACGGCAGTACGGCCAATGACGGCTTCCCGCGCTGAGCGGCGGGCGATGCCGCAGCTGCGGCGACGGCCGGTAGCGGCTCGGTCGAGCCCAGCAGGTGCAGTAATCGCTGAATGAAATCGGGGTGCAGTTCGCCGCCCGGCGCGGTCGTCCACTGCACCTCCCCAAACTTGTCCGGGACGCGCGATTTGGCAGGAAGAACGGCATCGACGACGACGGGCACCAAGAACGCCTTGTCCGCGGCTATGAGATGCGAGC
>Ga0209415_10005933_pt1 | contig 21834 bp, 15 predicted proteins | sample PeaSoiSIISIP2007_FD_187696 | JGI IMG/M metagenome (GOLD analysis project Ga0209415, IMG submission 187696) | Peat soil microbial communities from Weissenstadt, Germany - SII-SIP-2007 (SPAdes) (version 2) | ecosystem: Environmental > Terrestrial > Soil > Wetlands > Peat | place: Germany... | reverse complement strand
GCATCAACGAGGTCGCCGGCGCAACGCTGACGGCGGCGACGCTGCAGAGCAGCGGCGGGATCAGCGGCGGGGCGGCGGATCTGAACGGGACGGCGAACGCGATCGGCACCCTGGATGGCTTCGCGGTGATCGGTCACGCACTGAGCCTGTCGGACACCGGGGCGCTGAGCGTCAACGGCGCGGTGACGGCGAGCGGCGTGACGATCGGCGGGATCGCCGGGACCACACCGACGGGCATCACCCTGACTGGCACCGGCAGCATCGCGGCGCCCACCGTCACACTGGTGGCGGGCGCCAGCGGGATCGCGCTGAACACCGGCGCATCGCTGGGCCAGAGCGGCGCGACGGTCGATCTGACCAGCACCGGCGGCATCAACGAGGTCGCCGGCGCAACGCTGACGGCGACAACATTGCAGAGCACCGGCGGGATCAGCGGCGGGGCGGCGACGCTCGCCGGCACGGCGAACGCGATCGCCGGCCTGGGTAACTTCGCGATAACCGGCCACGCGCTGAGCCTGTCGGACACCGGGGCGCTGAGCATCGGCGGCGCGGTGACGGCGAGCGGCGTGACGATCGGCGGGACCGCCGGGACCACGCCCACGAGCATCACGCTGACCACCACCGGCAGCGTTGTGGCACCGCTGGTCACGCTGACCGCGGGCGGCGGCGGGATCGCACTGAACGGCAACGCGGCACTCGGCGAAACCGGGGCCGTGGTTGATCTGACCAGCACCGGGGGCATCACCGAGGCCACCACGGCAACGCTGACCGCGGCGACGCTGCAGAGCAGCGGCGGCGTCACCGGCGCCGCCGATCTGCTCGGCACCGCGAACGCCGTCGCCACGCTGACGAATTTCGCCGCGACGCAGGAGCTGCGACTGACCGACGCGACCGCGCTGACGCTGTCGGGCATCATCTCGGCACCGCTGATCGTCATCAACACCGGGGCCAACGCCCTGACGTTGGCGACCGGCACGACGATCGACACCGGCGGAACCACCGCGCCGAACCACCTCACCATCACGCGGGGCGAGCTGCCGTCTCCCCCCACCCCCGGGGCCTACTTCACCAGCGGCACCTTCACGCAGACCGGCACGGCCCAGGTCAACCTGCTCGGCGCCGGCCCCAACAGCGTCCTGTCCATCACCGCCGTGAACGGTGACAACATCAGCTTCAACCCCGGCGCGCCCGGGCTGACCGGGGCCACCACCTGGCTGGTCCTGAATCTTGCCGCGGCTGGCAGCCATGTCACCGGCAACGTGAATGTGGACCAGTTGACCGTGGTGCTGCCGGACGGCAGCAATCCGGCGAATTTCACCGTCGATCTGACCGGAACGGTGAATGGGACCAGCGGCAAGGATGCGGCCGCGAAATCCGGCGTGATCCCGGTGCACGGTGCCACGCTGCAATTCAACAACTGCCCGATCGGCACGGTCGGCTGCGTGGTGCTGTCCGGCGCGCTGATCCCGGTCGGCAACCCCATCCAGAACCTGTCGCTCGGAATGTTGGTCAATCCCAACGACGAGAGCGATCTGCTGCTCCCGCTTGTCTCCGACGAGGATTACCTGGCATGTCTCCTGCGCACCGATCGCACCGATTGCAACTGACCTGGCTGGTCCTGCTGGTCGCCTGCGTCGGGTGCGCCACGCCGCCGCCGAGCGCCTATGTCAACGCGACCGCCGGATCGGGCAAGCCGGCCGCGCAGGAGGCGATCGGCAAGAACGCGGTCGGCGAGGCCTGCACGATCCAGGCAACCGGCGAGACCAGCGCCGACATCTATTGCGGCACCTGGCAGCAACCCAGTGCCCGGGTGCGCGGCGGCGAGGCCGCCAGTGCCGACACGCTGCCCGGCATCGCTGCCAACAGCTCGTGGCGCGCCGCGCTGGATCAGCGCTTTGCCTGCCAGGCGCCGGAGACCACCACCATTCTCGATAGTCGGCCGACACAATTGCTGCAATGCACCCAGCGTGCGGGCGGTTGGCCGCACGTCGCCGTGGTGGCGCTGGTCAACGGGCGCGCCTGGTACGGCGACGGCGTTTTGCCGGCCGCGACGGTGATGGAACGCGCGATCGGCGTGCGCGCCGGGCTGATCAAGCCCGACGCGGTGCCGCCCAGTTCCGGGGCCGACGCATTGCTGGCGCAGCGCATGGCCGCCCAGTCGGTCAGCTCTGGCGATATCGGCCAGTTCAACACGCTGCTGGCCGCGGGCACGCGCGCCAATCTCAGCTCCAATTCGGCGGCGGCGGAGGCGGCGTTCCGTGCCGCGCTGGCGCTGCAGCAGAAGGCGCTCGGCAAGGACAATCCGAACACCGCCACGATGTCGATGACCTTGGCGCTGCAGCTTTCCGATGACGGGCGCTACGCCGAGGCCACGACGCTGTTCGCCCAGGCGGAGCGCCTCGCGCCGAGCGCCGCCGACCCGGTCGAGCAGGCGCGCCTGCTGCACTACCGCGGGCTCGATGCGCTGAACCGCGGCCAGCTCGAGGCAGCGACGACGCTGCTGCAATCCGCGATCGTGGCATACCGCGCGCTGATCCCCGCCAGCGCGTTGACGCACCGGGCGGCGGCGCGTCCGACCGGGTTCGGCTCACCCGGCGGCAGTCTCGTGTCGGCGGACCAGGACATTGTCACCGACCCCTCGGCGCAGGGCGCGCTGGTCGGCCTGATCGAGGCAGAGCGCAACCAGGCGCTGGTGCTGCGCCGGCTCGGCCGCAACGAGGACAGCCAAAAGGCGATGGCGGTGGCAACCGACATCGCCGAGGGCAATCGCCTGATGCGGCCGATCTTCGCGGCGCGGCTCTACCTCACCAGTGGGGTGGCCGCGTCGGCGGCGGGCAATACGTCGCTGGCGCTGAACGATCTCGCCCTGTCCACGCGCGCCTTCGATCGCGCGCTGCCGGAATCCAAGCCGCTCGCCGACACGCTGCTGCTGCGCGCCGGCGAGCTGGCGCGCGCCGGCCGCGCCAGTGAAATCCTGCCGTTGTGCCGCACCGCCGTTGCCTCGCTCGCCGCCCTGAAGGCCGGCACCGGCGCCGCGGCGATCGCGCCGTGCCTCGATGCCTACGCGGCCGCCGCCGCCTCCGACGCCACCCAGCGGCAGGCGCTGTTGAGCGAAATGTTCACCGCCGCCCAGCTCGGGCAGGGTGGCATCACCAGCCAGCAGATCGCCCAGGCCGCGGCGCGGCTGCAGGAGAACGCGCGCGACCCGCGCGTCGCCGAAGCGATCCGCCATCGGGAAGATGCCAGCTCCAAGCTGCAGGCGCTCTACACGCAGCGTGACGTGCAGGCCGCCGCTACCCAAGGCGCCGGCGGCAGCGCGGCGCCGACGGCCGATACGACGGCGATCGACGCCCAGATCAAGGCGACCCAGGCGGCCCTGGCCGATGCCGATTCGGCATTGCAGGCGGCTTCACCGAAACTCGGCCAGCTCGAGCAGGAGGTGGTGCCGGCCTCCCAGGTGCTGGCGGCGTTGCACCCGCACGAAGCGCTGGTCGAGATCACCGCCGGTCCGGCCGACGGCTGGGTGTTCGTGCTGCGCGGCGGCGAGATCACCATCGGCAGGATGCCGATCGGCCTCGTCGACGTGGACAAGCTGGTCCGCGCCGTGCGTGCCAGCATCATTCTGACCAATCATCTGCCAACCTTCGACGTCGCGGACGCGCGCAAGCTGTACGATGTGACCCTGGGCACTGTCAGCGCGGCGCTGGAAGGCGTCGATCGCCTGGTGGTCGCCCCGCCCGGCCCGCTGCTGGCGCTGCCGTTCGAGGTGCTGCTGACCGGTCCGGCCGATCCCGCCCGGCTGGCCGAGGCACCATGGCTGGTCCGCCGCTTCACGCTGGCGCATGTCCCGTCCCCCGCCAACTTCACGGGCCTGCGCAAGATCGCCAATGACACGCGCGCGACGCAGCCGTGGTTCGGCTTCGGCGACTTCGTGCCGATCACCCTGAAGCAGGCGAGCGGCAGCTTCGCCGGCACCGCCTGTGCCGACAGTGCCGGCCTGCTCGCCAGCCTGCCGCAACTGCCCTATGCGCGGCGCGAGCTGGATGCGGCACGCACAATCCTGGGCGCCGGCACCCAGGATGAGCTGCTCGGGTCCGGCTTTACTGTACCCGCGGTGGAAAAAGCGCAGCTCAAGTCCTTCCGCGTGCTGCATTTCGCCGCGCACGCGCTGCTGCCGTCCGAGCTGCATTGCCAGAGCGAGCCGGCGATCGTCACCTCGGACCCGGCGGGGGCGACCGACGTCTCGCAAGCGATGCTGACCGCCTCGGATGTAGCGCAGCTCGACCTTGACGCCGAGCTGGTGATTCTGTCGGCGTGCAACTCCGGCGGGGCGGGCGGCAGCACGGCGGGTGAAAGCCTGTCGGGCCTCGCGCGGGCGTTCTTCTTCGCCGGGGCGCGTTCCCTGATGGTGACGCACTGGTCGGTCAACGACCAGGTGGCCGCCTATCTGGTGGCCGGCGTGTTGCAGCGCATGCACGCCGACCCGGCGCTCGGGGTGGCGGGCGCGCTGCGCGCGCAGCAGCTCAGCATGCTGGATCAGGCCGGGAAGGGCCTGCCGCCGGAGATCGCCGCGCCGTTCTTCTGGGCCGGCTTCGCGGTGATCGGCGATGGCGGCGGCAGCGGCGCCGCGACTGTGGCGCAGAGCACTTCGCCGGACGGCAAGACGGGGCTATAAGCGCCGCGCGATTGGCGGGAAAGCCCATGGACGTCGTCCAGACCCTGGGGAAGTACGAGATTCGGGGGACGCTCGGCAAAGGTGCCATGGGCACCGTGTACGACGGCTGGGACCCGGCGATCGCCCGCCGTGTCGCGATCAAGACGGTCAGCCTGCCCGCCGACCCCGACCCCGACACCGCCGAGGAGATCGCCCGGTTCCGCCGCGAGGCGCAGGCGGCCGGGCGCCTGACGCATCCGAACATCGTCGCGGTCTACGACTACGGCGAGACCGCGGATATGGCCTATATCGTCATGGAATTCGTCGACGGGCCGTCGCTGAAGGCGCCGCTCGACAGTCACGAGCGATTCGCCATGGCGGACATCCAGCGGGTGATGGACGACCTGCTGGCCGGGTTGCAGTTCAGCCATGAGCGGGGCGTGGTGCACCGCGATATCAAGCCCGCCAACATCATGCTGACCAAGGCCGGGCAGGCGAAGATCGCCGACTTCGGCATCGCGCGCATCGAAATGAGCAGCATGACCCAGGCCGGCACGATGCTGGGCACGCCCTCCTACATGTCCCCCGAACAGTTCATGGGGCAGGTGGTGGATGCGCGCTCCGACGTCTACTCGGCCGGCGTGGTGTTGTACCAGTTGCTGACCGGCGAGCGTCCGTTCGAGGGCGGACTGACCGCGCTGATGCACAAGGTGCTCAACACCGAGCCGCCGGCGCCCTCGCAGCTTGCCGTCACGGTGCCACCCGGCATGGATGAGGTGGTGCGCAAGGCGATGGCGAAGCGACCGGATGATCGCTACCCATCGGCCGCCGCTTTCGCCCAAGCGATCCGCGCCGCGCTGGCCGCGCCGCCGTCGCCCGCGCCGCCCGAGGAGGATTCCGAGGCGACGATGGTCGGCGCCACCATGGCGCGTCCGGCGGCCGCGCCGTCCCGCCCGGCAGCGCCGACGCCCGCGCGCCCAATGCCGGCAGCCACACCGGCGGCCGCGCCGGCGACCGGACGCTCACGCGTGCCGATGCTGATCGGCCTCGGCGTCGCGGTGGTCCTGGCGTTGGGTGCCGGCGGCTGGTTCCTGCTCGGTCCCGCGCAGCACGCGCCGGGACCCCAGACGGTGGGGCCCCAGGCGTCCGGACCCCAAGCGCCGGCGCAGCAGGCGCTGGGGCAGCAGACGCCGGGCCAGCCAGCCGCTCCGGCGGCAGGGAGCGCGCCGACCCAGGCGGCTCCGGCGGTCTCCGCCGCACAATCGCCACCGGCACAGCCGGCATTGCCTGGCGCCGCACTGCCTGCCGGCGCGCCACCCGCCCCGCTGCCGGCGGCGACCGTACCGGCACCGACACAGGCGCCGCCGGCGACCCCGGCACCGGCGCCGACCCAGGAAGCCAGCACGGATCTAGGCGCGCTGCGCCGCCAGCTCGCCCAGGCGGTGGCACAGGCGCCGTGCACGCTGGCCAACGGTCTGTTGCAGGACACCGGCACGGTCAGCGTCTTCGGTTACGCCGGCAGCGACGCCGCCGCCGCGCTGCGTCAGCAGGTGACTGGCGTCGCCGGTGGCGCACCGCTGGACTGGCGGGTGCAGCAGGTCGATCAGGTGTTCTGTAACGCACTTGGGACGCTGCGCCCGATCGCCGCCCAGGCGGGTGCGCCGGTGTCGGGTCTTTCGCTCACGCTCGCCGGCGGGCAGACCACGCTGCACGATGGTGACCGCATCATGCCGCGCATCACCATGGCCGACTTCGCCGGCGAGGTGCGTGTGGACTATCTCGGCCACGACGGCTCGGTGGTGCACCTCTACCCGACCGCGGCCGATCCGGCGCAGCATGTCGCTGCGCGCCCGTCGGTCCGGCTCACGCCGGGCGCGCAGCTCTCGATTGGCGAGGCCGGCCCAGGTCGACCGATCTGGGAGGTGGGACCGCCATACGGCACGGACATGATCATCGTTGTCGCCGCCAGCGCGCCGGTGCTGACGCGGGCGCCGGCGCAGAACGCGGATGACAACGCCGGGCCGTATCTGCGCGATCTGGCGAGCGGCATTGCCCGGATCCGCCAGGCCGGCGGTCAGGCCGCCGGAACGCTGCTGCTGGTCAATACCTTGCCGAAGTGAAATCGTGGCGCGGCGGCAGGCGGGCAGCCCGTCCGCTTATTCCGCCGCCTGCCGCAGGTGTTGTGCCAGAGCCGCCTTCAGCCAACCATCGGGCATGCCCTTGAGGAACGCGGCCTGCAGTTGCGCGCGCCGCGCCGGCGTCATGTTCACGTTGGACGGCAGGAAGAAGCGCGGATCGTAGGTGAACATCATGTAGGCCTGCATCTCATTGTACATCAGTTCCTCGTTGTCGGTGTCGTAGTCCATCGACCCGAGGAAATGGCGGATCGCGGCACGTTCGGCCTCGGTCATCGCGGTGAGCCAGAAATGCTGGACATAGAGCGCGTATTGCGGATCGCTGAAGAACTCCCCGTGGGCGAGCTCGTGATGCAGCATGGCGGCGCGCATCGTCTCGGTGATCGTGGCACCGGTGCGCGGCACGCTGATCAGCGCGCCGACCGCGCCGGGCTTGAGCCATCCCAGTTGGTGCAGCAAGGCGTCGAGCCGCGCTTCCTCGGCGTCCAGCGCCACCTGCTGGCGGTCGGCGGTGGCGAAGAAGAAGGCCAGCTCGTCGGCCCGGTAATCATGGCCGTAATAATAGGTCTCCACCGTGTCGCCGTGCTCGCGAATGGCCGAGTCCAGCGCCGCATCGGTCAGCACCTGGTTGCGCGGCAGCCCGGCCTTCTCGATCAGCGATGCGACCCGATTGAGCATCTCGCCCTGCATGCGCAGCGACGGGAAGTCGAGCACGATGATATTCGGATTGGCAGCGAAGCGGTACACCGTCAGATGGTCCGCGACGTGCCCCAGAATCGTTGCCGAGTCGGCGGTCTCGATGTGGAACGGCGGTGCCGTGGTGGCCGCCGGCGGCGCGATCGCCTGCGGCGGCGCGGCCCGGGGCGGCGCGACCGCCTGCGGTGGTGCGACCGCCTGGCGCGGTGCGACCGCCTGGGGCGGTGCCGGCGGCAGCACGGGCGGTCGCGGCCAGAGCACCCAGCCGGTGATCCCGGCGCACAATACCAACAACACCGCCCCGCCGGCCAGCAGCGCCGGCGGGAAGCGGTTGTGGCGAGGCAGAGCGGCCGCCTTGACGCGGATCGTCGCGTCGTCGTCAATCATCGGCGGACGCGTGTGACGAGGCAGGGGCCGCTCAGGCGCCGAGGTTGACGACGTTCACCCGGCGGTTCTTCTCGTTCGGGGTATTGGGCGGCGTGGGCACTAGCAGTCCGTCCTCGCCCATGCCGACCGTCTGGAGCCGGTTCATGCTCACGCCGAATTTACTTTGGAGATAGGCGGCCACGGCATCGGCGCGCTGCTGGGACAGCGCCTTGTTGTAGTCCGCCGCCCCCACCGTGTCGGTATGGCCTTCGATGCGGAAGCGGTATTGCGCCAAGTCGCTGCTGGTCAGTGCCTTGCCGAGCTGGTCGAGCGTCTGGCGCGCTTCCGGCGTCAGGTCGGCCGAGCCGGAGGCGAACTGTACCGAGAGGCTCACGGAGGGCCCGTTCTCCGCGCCGGCTGGCGCCGCGGCGGTGGCGGTACGGGTTGGGCGGGTCGCCCGCGCTGTCGGTGCCGCCGCCGGCGCCGCGCCCGGGGCCGCGGCCTGTGGGGTTTCCTGGGTCGCGTTCGGGTTGGCCACGCGAATCCCGCGCGTGCCGCCCCCCAGCAGGTTGCCGCTCGGTTTCAGCGACTGGATGATCTGGTCGGAGGACGGGTTGCCTTGTGCCGCCGCCGGCAGTGTGGCCAGCACCAATGGGGCAGCGATCAGTGAAAAAATGGCAGCGCGCATGGCGGCTTCCTCTCGTGGATGTGGGTCGTTCCGTGCAATATCGGCCGCGTGCTCGGGTCCGGTTCGAGCGGTCGTGGTCGAAATTCTTTTTTAGTATACCACGGCCCTTTGCCAAAAGGTGAGACTTGTTTCACTGGTCTGCTGCCGTCACAGGTCCGCCGCGCACCCGGCGCAAGAGTCGCCTTGGCGTTCGGTGGTCCGATGCGATACGACTTGCTGGCGTGTCGGGTCTCCTCGCACAATCGCGCGGCACCAGGGAGAGCGCATCGCTTGGAGCATCGAGCTATTCGGCGCCGTGGCACGGTCAGGACATGCGGCCAAGTTCACGCCGCGGTTGCAGGGCACGCCGCGGTTGCGGGGCACGCCGCCGCCGCGGACGCGTCGCCATGATCACCCCCGGTGCGGCCCGGACGGTCGATGCCGGCCTGTTCGGCAAGCTGCCGGCGCGCGGGGACTTCGTCCAACTCGGCTTGCCCGGCAGCTTCGTCCGCCCCTGGGATGCCTGGCTGCAACAGGCGATGGCGGCCAGCCAGCAACGGATGGGCGAAGCCTGGCTTCCGGCGTTTCTCGAAGCACCGGTCTGGCGCTTCGTGCTCCCCGACGGGATGTGCGGCACCGGCGCGGTGCTCGGCCTGCTGATGCCCAGCGTCGATCGGGTGGGGCGCTATTACCCGCTGACCCTGGCAGCGGTGTTTCCGCCCGGCTGTGGCGCACCCCCATCCGACATCACCGAGCCCTGGCTGGAAGCCTGCGAAACCGCCGGCCGCGCCGCGCTGGATGAGGATGCGGCACCCGACCAGGTGGTGAAGTTGCTGCCGCGACTCGACGCCGGCGGCACAATGGAGATGCCGCGGTGCGGCGAATGGTGGACCGCCGGCGGACCGCGCGTGCCGGCGATGCGGCTGGTCCTCGCGGCGCTGCCCGACGCGGCCCAGTTCGCGGCGATGCTGGGGGCGGGGTCGGGCACGGGGCCGAGTGCGGCGCTGGGCGAGGGGCTGGGCGAACAGTTGGGCGTGGGGCTGGGCACGGGGTTGGGTGCGGGGCTGGGCGAAGGGTTGGGCATGGGGCTGGGCGACGGGCTGTGCGCGGAGCCGGGCGAGGGCGCCCCGGCGCAGAAGGAGGCGTGAGCGTGGTGCTTCACTCATGGGCAGCCAGCGACACCGGGCCGACGCGCTCGCACAACGAGGATGCCTTCGTTGACCGCCCGGACCTCGGCGTGTGGGCGGTCGCCGACGGCGCCGGCGGACATGACGCCGGCGAGGTCGCTTCCGGCATGATCGCCGCGACGCTCGAGGAGATTCCACCCGGGCTGAGCGCGGTCGATGCGCTGAACGAGATCCGCAGCCGCATCAGCGCGGTGCATGCGGCGCTGCTGACCGAGGCGGCATCACGTGGACCCCACGTCATCATCGCCTCCACGGCGGTGATCGTGTGCGCCCGCGGCACCCATTTTGCCTGTCTGTGGGTTGGCGATTCGCGCGCCTACCTGCTGAGCGGCGGGACGTTGTCGCAGATCACCCGCGACCACAGTCTGGTGCAGGAGCTGGTGGATGCCGGTCAGCTCGCCCCGGAAGCGGCGGAAAGCCACCCGCACGCCAACATCGTCACCCGTGCCGTCGGCGCCGGCGAGGCGGATGAGTTTGCCCTCGACAAGGTGACCGATCAGCTCCGCCCGGGCGAGCGTATCCTGCTGTGCAGCGACGGGCTGAGCAAGTCCGTGCCGCGCGAGGAGATCGCCGCCTTGCTCGCCGAGGAGGGCGAAGACCCGGCGCGGCGGCTGATCGAGGCGGCAGTGGCGCGGCACACCAACGACAACGTCACCGCGGTGGTCATCGAGGCACGGGAGACCGCCGAGCCGGGCTAGCCCCTGCCGGTGGCGGCGCCGAATCTGGCGCGTTCGAATCTGGAAAAATCGCCCGCTATTATCGGTCTGGACTTTTAGTTGCCACTGCGCGAGCATCGTGCTCGGGCCCATCCGCCGGCGCAGCAAATCTGCGCGCCCGGCGACACGATCGGGATGAGGGAGGCTGGGGTGCAAAGTAGTGCGGCGCGGCGCTCTCTGAGACGAGCATGACATGCCACCGCTAGACGCCGGATCACTGCTCGGGGTGGTGTCGGAGGAGTCGCCGACCGGCCCCAACCTCGAATTCGACCCCGACTTTGGCGCCCTTGAGCGCGCCGCGCAGGGCAAGCCCGAGCAGCAGTACGGCGACACCGTCATCCCGGCGGAGGAGCCGGACTGGAAAGAGGTCGAGCGGCAGGCCAGCGCGCTGCTGGAACGCACCCGCGACCTGCGGGTACTGGGGCAACTGGCCGTTGCGCGCCTGCATCTGACCGGTCTGCCGGCATTCGCCGAGGTCGTGTCGATGACACGACAGTTGCTGGAAGCGCGCTGGGACGAAATTCACCCGCAGCTCGATCCCGAGGAGGACAACGATCCGACGCTGCGCGCCAACGCGCTGCTGCTGCTGTGCCATCCCGGGTGGGTGCTCAGGCAGATCCGCACGATGCCGCTGGCTCGCTCCCCGCGGATCGGGCAGTACTCCTGGCGCGACGTCGGGATCGCGACCGGCGCGATCGAGAGCAGCGCCGAGGACAAGCCGAACGAGGCGACGGTCCGCGGGGCCTTCATGGACACCGATCCGGCGCGGCTCGAGGCGCTGCGCGCCGCGGCGACCGGGGCCGCGGAGTCGGCGGCCGCCATTTCGTCGGCGTTCGACACGCGTGCCGGCTACGGCACCGGGCCGGATTTCGAAGAATTCATCAAGCTGCTGAAGGATGTCGCGCGCACCATCGATCGGTTCAAGCCGACGGAGGATGCCGCGCCGGAGGCGAGCGAGGCAGCAGGGGCGCCGGCGGAAGCCGAGCCGGGGGCGGCGCCCGATGCCGGTGGGGCGCCGGTCGCACGGCGCGCCAGCGGCGGCGTCAGCGCCGCTAGCCTGACCGAAATCACCACGCGGGCCGACGCGATACGGCTGCTGGACCTATGCATCCGCTACTATCAGCGCTATGAACCGACCAGTCCGCTGCCGATGCTGATCGAGCGTGCGCGGGGTCTTGCGGACAAGAATTTCCTTGATATCGTGCGTGAACTGGCTCCGGATGGGCTGGCGCAGGTGCGCAATGTTGTCGGTGCCCACGATGAATGACCGGGCGGCGAATGACCGGACCAGGGGTGATGTTGCTCACACCCCTGCCGTTCGGGGCTGTGCGATGAGTAGCGTGAAACCCAGTATCAAGCGAGGCAGACCGTGGCCAAGGCGAGCAGTCAGAAGTTCATAGCCCGCAACCGGGCGCCGCGCGTGCAGATCGAGTACGACGTGGAAACCTACGGATCGGAGAAGAAGGTGCAGTTGCCCTTCGTGGTCGGCGTGATGTCCGATCTCTCCGGCAAGCCGGCCGAGGCGCTGGCCCCGGTGGCCGATCGGAAGTTCCTGGAGGTCGACGTCGACAATTTCGACGATCGCATGAAGGCGATGAAGCCGCGGGTGGCCTTCATGGTCCCCAACACGTTGACCGGCGAGGGCAACGTGGCGGTCGATATCACCTTCGAGAGCATGGACGACTTCTCGCCGGCGGCCGTGGCGCGCAAGGTCGACGCGCTGAACAAGCTGCTCGAGGCACGCACGCAGTTGTCGAACCTGCTGACCTACATGGACGGCAAGAGCGGCGCCGAAGACCTGATCACCAAGGTGCTGAACGATCCGGCCCTGTTGCAGTCACTCGCCGCCGCGCCGAACCCGGCTGCCGCGGCCCCTAACGGAGAGGAATAAGCCATGTCGGGGACAGAAGTTGGCGCGGCCGCTCCGGCCGCCGGCGTGATGACGGAGGAGAGGAGCGAATTCGCCTCTCTGTTGACACGTGAGTTCAAGCCGAAGACCGACAGTGCGCGCGCCGCGGTCGAGTCCGCGGTGCAGACGCTGGCACAGCAGGCGCTGTCCAACACCCAACTGATCTCGAGCGACTGCCTGCGCACCATCGAGGCGATCATCGCCGCGCTCGATGCCAAGCTGACCGAGCAGATCAACGTGATTATGCACCACGAGGACTTCCAAGGCCTGGAATCCGCCTGGCGCGGCCTGCACTATCTCGTCAACAACACCGAGACCGACGAGACGTTGAAGATTCGCGTGCTCAACATCTCGAAGAAGGAAGTCGGGCGGACGCTGAAGCGGTTCCGCGGCACCGCGTGGGACCAGAGCCCGATCTTCAAGAAGCTGTACGAGGAAGAGTATGGCCAGTTCGGCGGCGCGCCGTACGGGCTGCTGCTCGGCGACTACTATTTCGACCATAGCCCGCAGGACGTGCAGTTGCTGGGCGACATGGCGCAGGTCGCCGCCGCGGCGCATGCCCCGTTCATCGCCTCGACCTCGCCGGGCGTGCTGCAGATGGAGAGCTGGGGCGAGCTGGCCAATCCGCGGGACCTGACCAAGATCTTCCAGACGCCGGAATACGCCGCCTGGCAGTCGCTGCGCGAGAGCGAGGATTCGCGCTATCTCGGCCTGTGCATGCCGCGCTTCCTGTCCCGCCTGCCGTACGGCGAGAAGACCGAGCCGGTGGAGGAGTTCCACTTCGAGGAAGACACCGCGGGCGCGGACAGCAACAAGTTCTGCTGGTCCAACGCGGCCTACGCGATGGGCACCAACATCACCCGCGCGTTCAAGATGTACGGCTGGACAACGCGCATCCGCGGGATCGAGAGCGGTGGCGCGGTCGAGGGTCTGCCCGCGTTCACCTTCCCGACCGACGACGGCGGCGTGGATATGAAGTGCCCGACCGAGATCGCGATCAGCGACCGGCGCGAAGCCGAGCTGGCGAAGAACGGTTTCATGCCGCTGATCCACAAGAAGAGTTCGGACTTCGCGGCCTTCATCGGCGCGCAGTCGCTGCAGAAGCCGCAGGAATACGACGATCCGGCGGCGACCGCGAACGCCAACCTCGCGGCACGGCTGCCGTATCTGTTCGCGAGCTGCCGCTTCGCCCACTACCTGAAGTGCATGGTGCGCGACAAGATCGGCGCCACCATGACCAAGGCGCAGCTTGAATCATGGCTGCAGACCTGGCTCAACAAATACGTCGACGGCTCGCCCGATACGTCAGGGGAGGAATGGAAGGCGACCCATCCCTTGGCGGAGGGCCTCGTCGTGGTCGAGGAGAACGAGGAAAACCCGGGCTACTACAGCGCCAAGTTCTTTCTCAAGCCGCACTATCAGCTCGAGGGGCTGACCGTATCGCTCCGTCTCGTCTCTCGGATGCCGAAGTAGCGCCGCGCGAACGGGGGGGCGACCCGTAAGCTGCCATCACCACATCTAGCAGGAAAGAACCCACACTATGGCCATCGACTCCTACGTCTTCTTCCTCCCGTACAGCGGCTCGGCGCTCGCCTCGGAATCCCAGGTCGACATGAGCAAGAACAGCGAGGAACTTGCCAGCGACTTCAAGACCTATGCGTCCTCCGGGCAGTTGTTCGAAGTCGAGGACTACAGCTTCGACATCGAGCAGACGCTGAACATCGGCAGCGGTGGCACCGGCGCCGGCGCGGGCAAGGTCACCTTCAACCCGTTCTCGATCACCCGCAAGATCGACAAGTCCTCGCCGATCCTGTTCGAGGCGGCCTGCTCCGGCACGCCGTACAAACAGGTCGCGCTGGGGCTCCGCAAGAGCGCCGGCGGCGGCATGTCGGGCACGATCTTCTTGCGCTTCGACTTCAAACTTGTGGCGGTCAAGACCATCTCCTGGAGCCACGACGATGAGTCGCCGAAGGAGACCACCACGTTCGAGTACGGTGGCATGCTGATCCGCTACTGCCAGCAGAAGGCTGACGGCTCGTACTACCCGGCGATCCCGGGTGGCTGGAACCGCGTGAAGAACATCAAGGACGAGTCCACGACGGCGCTATGAGCGTCGTGGCACACGCGGGATTGCCAGCTTGACCGCCAGGGATGTCCTTCGGGACGGCGACGCCCGCGCGGCGCTGGAGCTGCTGAAGCAGGAAGTGCGCAAGGCACCGCGCGATGCGGCCTTGCGTACTTTCCTGTTCCAGATGTTCTGCGTGTTCGGCGAATGGGAGCGCGCGATGGCCCAGCTCACGGCGGCGGCCGAGCTGGACCCGCTCGCGCTGCCGATGGCGCAGGCCTACCGCGCGGCGATCCGCTGCGAACTGCTGCGCAATCGGGTGTTCGCCGGCGCCCGCACGCCGACCATCTTCGCCAACCCGGAACCGTGGATGTCGCTGCTGATCGAGGCGAACCGCGGGCTCGCCGCCGGCAAGCCGGACGAGGCCGCCCGCCTGCGCGATGAAGCCTTCGAGCAGGCTCCGGCCGTCAGCGGCAGCATCGACGGGCAGGACTTCGAATGGATCGCCGACGCCGATCCGCGGCTGGGGCCGATGCTGGAGGCGGTGGTCGACGGCAAGTACTACTGGGTGCCGTTCCATCGCCTGCGCACGCTGGACATCGAGCCGCCGGCGGACCTGCGGGACCAGGTCTGGATGCCGGCGCACTTCGTCTGGACCAACGGCGGGGAGTCGTTTGGCTTCATACCGACACGCTACCCAGGGTCGGACCAGGCGGCCGATCCAACACTGGCCCTGGCGAAACGCACGGAGTGGCGGGAGAACGGCGCGTGGTTCCTCGGCCTCGGCCAGCGCATGCTGACCACCGATGCCGCGGAATTCGCGGTGATGGACATCAGAAAGATCGCATTCCGCGCCCCCGATGACGCCGCGGCCCCCGATGACGCCGCGGGCTGAGCCATGGTCGAACTCGCCAGCCGGGAACGACTGCAGCCGTCGTTGCTCGATCGGCTGACCGACGACGCGCCGGACCGCCGGCGGGAGACACTCGACCAGCAGACGCTCAGCATGCAGCAGCTTCGCCGGGCGGTGCTGCGCGATCTCGCTTGGCTGCTCAACACCACCAACCTCGTGGCGAGCGACGATCTGGAAGGCGCGCCGCTGGCGGCAAAGTCGACGATCAATTTCGGCATCCCGAGCTTTGCCGGCCTGATCGGCACGGAGCGCAAGCTCAGCTCTCTGGAATCCGGTATCGCCGACGCGATCCGCACCTTCGAGCCGCGCATCCGGCCGGACTCGCTGAAGGTGCAACTGCGCCCGCCGGAGAATGACCAGCCCTCCGCGGCGATCACCTTCGAGATCCAGGGTGAGCTGTGGGCGCAGCCGGTGCCGCAGCAACTGTTTCTCGAGACGAAGATCGAGCTCGAGACCCGGATGGCGGTGGTGACCGACGCAAGGGCACGCGGCTGATGGACCCTCGGCTGCTGCGTCTGTACGAGGCCGAGCTGGCCTATGTCCGCGAGGTCGGCGGCGAATTCGCGCGGGCCTATCCGAAGGTGGCCGACCGGCTTGGTCTTGGCAGCCTCGAAGTCGCCGATCCCTATGTCGAGCGGCTGCTGGAGGGGTTCGCGCTGCTGACCGCGCGCGTGCAGCTCAAGATGGAGGCGGAATTTCCGACCTTCACGCAGTCGCTGCTGCAGATGGTCTATCCGCACTACCTGGCGCCGACCCCGTCGATGGCGGTGGTGCAGTTCACCGCGGAGCCGACGCTGCGCAGCATGGCGCAAGGCGCGCTGCTGCCGGCCGGCACGGAGCTGCGCAGCCTGCTCGGCACCGAAGACCAGACGAATTGCGAATTCCGCACCGGTCACGAAGTCCAGTTGCTGCCGATCGAGATCGCCGACGCCGAATACATCGCTTCGCCGGGCGCGGTCGCGGCGCTCGGCCTGCCCGAGCAGCGCGGCGTGCGGGCGGCGATCCGCATCCGGCTGCGCACCACCGGGGAGATGCCGTTCAGCAAGCTGGCGCTTGACCGGCTGGCGGTATTTCTCGCCGGGCCGGAAGGTGCGCGGGTGCGGCTGTACGAGCAATTGCTGGCCAACCTGGCGGCTGCCTATGTGCGTCCGACCGAGCGGCCGCTGCCCTGGCAGGAACGGCTGCCGGACGGGGCAATCCGCGCCCTCGGCTTTGATCCCGAGGAGGCCCTGCTGCCGCGCGTGCCGCCGTCGTTCGACGGCTACCGGCTGCTGCAGGAATACTATGCGATGCCGGAGCGATTCCTGTTCGTCGAGTTCGGCGGGCTCGATCGACCGGTGGTCCGCTGCACCGGCAAGGAGCTGGAGATCCTGCTGCTGCTGACCCGCAGCGAGCCGGCGCTGGCCAGCGCGTTCGGCCCCGATCAGTTTGCGCTGTTCTGCGCGCCGGCGGTCAACCTGTTCCCCAAGCGCAGCGACCGCATCAACCTGTCCGGCCGCGAAGCCGAGCTGCAGATCGTCCCGGACCGCATGCGCCCGCTGGATTACGAGGTGTTCAGCGTCAATGCCGTCGAGGGGTTCGCCTCCGACGGCGGCGCGCCACAGCCCTTCCTGCCGTTCTATGCAGCCAACGATCTCAGCCGCAACCCGGAGCACCGGGCCTATTACGAGCTGCACCGCGTGCCGCGGATGCTGTCGTCGCGTGCCCGCCAACGGGGACCGCGTTCGAGCTACATCGGACACGAGGCCTACATCTCCCTGGTGGACGCGGAGCACGCCCCCTATCCCCCCGGGTTGCGCCAGATCGGTCTCGATTTGATGTGCACCAACCGGGACCTGCCGCTGTCGATGCCGGTGGGCAAGCAGCACACCGACTTCACCATCGCGATCAGCGCGCCCGTCGCCTCCATACGGTGCATCGTCGGCCCGGTCGCGCCGCGACCGTGCCGCGGCGACGGCGATTATGCGTGGCGCTTCATCAGCCATCTCGGCCTCAACTACCTGAGCCTGGTCGATACCGACACGCTGCGCGGCGCCGCGGCGCTGCGCGAGCTGCTGCGGCTTTATGTTCCGTCGCCGACCTCGGTGGCCGCGCGCCAGCTCGAGGGCCTGTCCTCGGTCGCCTGCCATCCGATCGTGCGGCGCATCCCTGGCGCCGGCCCGATCGCGGTCGGCCGCGGGCTGCAATTGACGCTGACGATCGACGAGGCGCCGTTCGGCGGTGCCGGCGGCATCGTGCTGGCTGCCGTGCTGGATCGCTTCTTCGCCAAATATGTCTCAATCAACGCGTTCACCGAGACCGTGCTGATGAACCCGGAGCGCGGCGAGGTGATAAGGTGGCCGATGCGTCTTGGCCAGCGCCCCGTCTTGTGACCAAGCTGGGCCTTGTGACCAAGGTGGGTCTTGTGAACAAGCCGGGGCTGGTGACCAAGGTGGGGCCTGTGATCGGCACGGGAGTATAGCCTGACCATGGACGCGAGCGAGCTGGTCACTCCAGACGCGCCGCCGGTCGACGCGCCGCATGGGGCCGCGCTGCGGGACGCCGGGCCGCATGGGGCCACGCCGCCGCGGGAGGCTATACCGCCCCAGGCGCCGCCGCCTGGGCGCGCCGCGGCGCTGTACGCGGATTTCGCCGCCGCGTCATGGGGCTGGAGCTTCTATCAGGCGATGCGTCGGCTGGAGGCGCTGTATCGGGATCGCCCGCGCTTCGGCCGCTCCGTCCGCCCGGCGCAGGACGCGGTGCGGCTGGCGCAGGTCCCAACCGTCGAATTCGCCCCCGCCACGCTGGCCGGATGGGACGGCGAACAGGGTGGCAACCCGGCGCGGTTGCTGGTGCATTTCTTCGGCCTGTTCGGCCCGGACGGCCCGCTGCCGCTGCACCTGACCGAATACGCCCGCGACCGGACGCGCAACTACCACGACTCAAGCTTCCAGCACTTCGCCGACATCTTCCACCACCGCGCGCTGTCGCTGTTCTACCGCGCCTGGGCGAACTCCCGGCCGACCGTCAGCTTCGACCGACCGGAGGACGACCGCTTCGCGCTCTATACCGGCGCGCTGATCGGCCTGGGCATGGACTCGCTGCGCGATCGCGACGCGATGCCGGACCTGACCAAGCTGCACTTCGCCGGCCACCTTTCCTGCCAGACGCGGCACGCCGAGGGATTGTCGTCCATTCTCTCCGCGTTCTTCGCCGTGCCGGTGCGGATCGAATGCTTCATCGGCACCTGGCTGGCGATGCCCGAGGCGGACCGGACGCGCCTCGGCTCCACGCCGCGCACCGCCGCGCTGGGCCTCACCGCCCTGCTGGGCGCGCGGGTGTGGAGCCGCCAGCACAAGTTCCGCGTCGTGCTTGGCCCGCTCGATCTTGCCGACTATCGTCGCCTGTTGCCCGGCGGCCTCAGCTTGCATCGGCTGATCGCGATTGTGCGCAATTATGTCGGTGATACACTGATCTGGGACGCAAACCTGATCCTGCGGCGCGAGCAGGTGCCGCCGACCTGCCTCGGCCGCGAGGGGCAGCTCGGCTGGACCACTTGGCTCAGGCCGCCTAACACCGTGCACGCCGCCGACGCGGCGGACCTGTTTCTCGATGCGAGCGCCGACAGCATGGCGAGTCGGATCGATTCGAAGACGCCTTCCTTTGCCTCGGACCAACGCGCGTCCAACCTGGAGCCAGCCGCATGACAGAAATCAGCCGCACCGCCGCGTTCGGCAAGCTCAACCCGATCGCCTACAAGGCGATCGAGGGCGCCACGGTGTTCTGCAAGCTGCGGGGCAACCCGTATGTCGAACTGGTGCACTGGCTGCACCAGATCCTGCAGGTGCAGGATTCCGACCTGCTCCGCATCGTCCGCCACTACGAGCTGGACCCGGCCAAGCTCGCCGCCGATTTCACCGCCGCGCTGGACAAGCTGCCGCGCGGGGCCACCTCGATCTCCGACATCTCGTCGCAAATCGACGACGCAGTGGAGCGCGGCTGGGTGTTCGGCACGCTGATGTTCGGCGAGTTCCAGGTGCGCACCGGTCACCTGCTGCTGGGGTGCCTGAACACGCCGACCCTGCGCAACACGCTGTACGCGATCAGCCGGCAGTTCCAGGTGCTCAAGGCCGACGCGCTGGCCGACGACTTCACCAAGATCCTGGCCAACTCGCCGGAGGCCGCGCTGGCCGCCGCCGACGGCTCGAGCTTTGGCGGGGCCGGGGCGCCGGGCGAGGCGAGCGGGGCCATCGCGCCGGCGCAGATGGGCAAGCAGGAGGCGCTGCGCCAGTTCTCCGTCGACCTGACCGAGCGGGCCCGCAAGGGCGAGCTCGATCCGATCGTCGGGCGCGACATGGAGATCCGCCAGGTGGTGGATGTGCTGATGCGCCGGCGGCAGAACAATCCGATCCTGACCGGCGAGGCTGGCGTCGGCAAGACCGCGGTCGTGGAGGGCTTCGCGCTGCGCATCGTCGCCGGCGACGTGCCGCCGGCGCTGCGCGACGTCAGCCTGCGCACGCTCGATGTCGGCCTGCTGCAGGCCGGCGCCAGCATGAAGGGCGAGTTCGAGAACCGGCTGCGCCAGGTCATCGAGGAGGTGCAGTCCTCGCCCAAGCCGATCATCCTGTTCATCGACGAGGCGCACACGCTGATCGGCGCCGGCGGCGCGGCGGGCACCGGCGATGCCGCCAACCTGCTGAAACCCGCTCTCGCCCGCGGCACGCTGCGCACCGTCGCGGCGACCACCTGGGCCGAATACAAGAAATACTTCGAGAAGGACCCCGCGCTGACCCGCCGCTTCCAGGTCGTCCAGGTCGACGAGCCGAGCGAAGAGAAGGCGATCATGATGATGCGCGGCATCGCCGCGCCGCTGGAGAAGCACCACAAGGTGGCGATCCTGGATGAGGCGATCGAGGCCGCGGTCCGGCTGTCGCACCGCTACATCCCCGCCCGCCAGTTGCCCGACAAGTCGGTCAGCCTGCTCGACACCGCCGCGGCGCGCGTCGCGATCAGTCAGCACGCGGTGCCGCCGGAGGTGGACGACTGCCGCCGGCGCATCCAGGCGTTGGAGACCGAGCTGGAGATCATCGGCCGGGAGACCGCGATCGGCATCGATGCGGAGGCGCGCGAAGCCTCGGCACGCGAGGCGCTGGCGGTCGAAACCACGCGGCTCGCCGGGCTGGAGGAGCGCTGGGGCACCGAGAAGGCGATGGTCGACAAGGTGCTGGCGCTGCGCGCGGCGTTGCGCGAGGGCGCCGCGCTGGGCGAGACGGCGACCGCGGGGACCGAGGCGCCGGCCAAGCCTGCCGGCGAGGCCCCCGCCGCGGCAACGGGTGCGCCGCAAGCCGAGATGCCGGTCGCCGATCGCGGCGCGATGCTGGCCGAGCTGAAGACGTTGCAGGCCGAGCTGGCCGCGCATCAGGGTGAGGACCCGCTGATCCTGCCCAGCGTGGACGAGCAGGCGGTCGCCACGGTGGTCGGCGACTGGACCGGCATTCCGGTCGGGCGGATGGTGAAGAACGAGGTGCAGGCGATCCTCGACCTGGCAAAGACCATGGGGCACCGGGTGGTCGGCCAGGACCACGGGCTGGAGATCATCGCCAAGCGGGTGCAGACGGTGCGCGCCGGGCTGGACAACCCGTCCAAGCCGATCGGCGTGTTCATGCTGTGCGGCCCGTCCGGCGTCGGCAAGACCGAGACCGCGCTGGCCCTCGCCGAGGCGATGTACGGCGGCGAGCAGAACCTGATCACCATCAACATGAGCGAGTTCCAGGAGGCGCACACCGTCTCCACCCTGAAGGGCGCACCGCCCGGCTATGTCGGCTACGGCGAGGGCGGCGTGCTGACCGAGGCGGTACGCCGCAAGCCCTATTCGGTGGTGCTGCTGGACGAGGTCGAGAAGGCGCACTCCGACGTGCACGAGATCTTCTTCCAGGTGTTCGACAAGGGCCAGATGGAGGACGGCGAGGGGCGGCTGATCGACTTCAAGAACACGCTCATCCTGCTGACCTCCAATGTCGGCACCGACCTGATCATGTCGATGTGCGGCGACCCCGAGCTGACGCCGGCCGTGGAGGAGGTGGCCAAGGCGCTGCGCACACCGCTGCTGAAGGTGTTCCCGCCGGCGCTGCTCGGGCGGCTGCTGGTGATCCCATATTATCCGCTGAGCGAAGCGGTCATGGGCAGCATCATTCGCCTGCAGCTCGGGCGCATCGCGAAGCGCATCACCGAGCACCACAAGGTGCCGTTCACCTACGATGACGAGGTGGTGAAGCTGATCGCCAGCCGCTGCAACGAGCCGGAGAGCGGTGGGCGGATCATCGACGCGATCCTGACCAACACCATGCTGCCGGCGATCAGCGGCGCCTTCCTGAACCGCATGCTCGAGGGCGCCCCGGTGGAGGGCGTGCGGGTCAGCGTGGCTGACGGCGACCTGGCCTACACGTTCGACTGAGCACGTGAACCAAGGGAAGGTCAGGGCTCCGCCCTGAAACCCGCCAGGGGGCTTTGCCCCCTGGACCCCCAGCAAAGGCAGCGGCCTTTGCAA
>Ga0209415_10005932_pt1 | contig 21836 bp, 20 predicted proteins | sample PeaSoiSIISIP2007_FD_187696 | JGI IMG/M metagenome (GOLD analysis project Ga0209415, IMG submission 187696) | Peat soil microbial communities from Weissenstadt, Germany - SII-SIP-2007 (SPAdes) (version 2) | ecosystem: Environmental > Terrestrial > Soil > Wetlands > Peat | place: Germany... | reverse complement strand
GTAGTACTCCGTCACGTGCTGCTTGAGCATCTTGTCGAGCGGGAAGCGCGCGTTGATCCAGCCCCACAGCCCGCCGCTCGCTGTCGTTCCGTAGCTCTCGTTGCCCATCGTGTTCGCTCCTTCGCCGGCGGCCTCAGGCCGCGTGCGTGGCGTCAGTGCCCACGACGATGCGCCGGTCGCTGACGAAACTGTACGGCGGCACGGTGAGATTCGACGGCGCCGGGACGCTTTTCCAGACGCGCCCCGCCAGATCGAATTTCGATCCGTGGCAGGGGCAGTAGAAGCCACCGGGCCAGTCGGCCGATACGGTCACATCGCCCGGCTGGAATTTCTCCATCGGCGAGCAGCCGAGGTGCGTGCACACACCGAGCACCACGAAATACTCGGGCTTCAGCGCCCGGGTCTCGTTCTTCGCGTACGCCGGCTGCACCGAGCCCAGCGACTCGGGGTCCAGCAGGAAGGGCTTGGCCTGGTCGACCTCTTTGAGCATCTCGGGCGTGCGGCGCAGGACCCAGACCGGCTTGCCGCGCCACTCGACCTTGAGCATCGCACCCGGCTCGAGCTTGCTGATGTCGATCTCGATCGGTGCGCCGAGCGCCTTGGCGCGCGCGCTCGGCTCCCAGCTGGCGACAAACGGAGTGAGGGCGAACCCCGCACCGACCGCGCCCGTCAGGGCAGTTGCCGTCACCAGCAGCCGGCGCCGCCCCTGATCAACGTCTGCGCTCATTCTCAATCCCCTGTCGATGCCCCGCGCTATTCCCGCATCCTTGCGCCGCGCCCGCGCAAAACGCGCCCAATTGGCTGGGCCGACTGACGGTTTCGCGAATTCGAGGGATCGCGCATTATACACACGACGCACCGCCTCACCCAGCGGGACCCGCTGGTCGCGGCCTCTGTCCAGCTGTTATCCGTGCACCGCCTCATCCGCATTGCCGCTTTTCTGTCGCCGTGGATCGCGCTCGGCCTTGCGATCGCGCTCATCGCCGTGTACGTGGACCCGGCAATACTGCCCGCGCGCCAGGTCGCGAACGCCCCGCCCGCGCCGCGTCCGGCTGCGCTGCCCGCGTCGGTGGGCGCCGCGACGGGCCCCGCACCGGCCGCGGCACCGGATAGCACGCCGCCGGCCCCACGCCGTGTGGCGGCGGCGAGCTACGCCGACGCCGTGGCGCGCGGCGCGCCGGCGGTGGTCAACATCTCCTCACGCCGCGTTGTGATCGAGCGGCAGCTGCCCGAGCAGCTCGCGCCGTTCTTTCCGGATCTTGCGGAGTTCCGGCGCCGCGCGGAAAGCAGCCTCGGCTCCGGCGTCATTCTCGATGCCAAGGGCGACATCGCCACCAACTTTCATGTCGTCAAGGGCATGCAGGAATTCGTGGTGCAGCTGCTCGACGGTCGCTCGGCCCCGGCGCAGCTCGTGGGCACCGATCCGGACACGGACCTCGCGATACTGAAGATCGAGCTGCCGAACCTGCCGGTGATGCCGCTTGGCCGGTCCGACCAGCTGCGGGTCGGGGATGTGGTGCTCGCGATCGGCAACTCCGAAGGACTCGGGCAAACCGTTACCCAGGGCATCGTCAGCGCGACCGGGAGGTCGCAAGTCGGCGTCGCACTGCTCGAGAACTTCATCCAGACGGACGCCGCCATCAATCCGGGCAACTCGGGCGGCGCGCTCGTGACCGCCGCCGGCGATCTCGTCGGAATCAACACGGCCGTGTTGTCCCACGAGCAGGGCATCGAGGGCATCGGCTTCGCGATCCCGGTGAATCTCGTACGCGGCGTCGCGGCGGAGATCGAGAGCAAGGGCCGGGTCACGCGCGGCTGGTCAGGCCTGGTGGTGCGCGGGCTGCCGCCGGACACCGTCGATGGGCGGGGCCAGCCGGTACATGGCGTCCGGGTGTTCGGCTTTTATACCGGGAGCCGCGCACCGGCCGTGGGGCTCGCCGCCGGAGACGTCATCACCGGAGTCGACGGGGCACCGGTCACCTCGGTGCAGGACTTCCTCGCCGGCATCGCCCGCAAGGCGCCCGGCGCGACGGTGGACCTGAGCGTCATCCGCCCCGGTCAGGGCCAGTATCGGGCGCAGCTGCCGATCGTCGCGCGGCCCCTCGAACGCTGAGCCGCCGCGGTCGGCCTCAGGCCGGTACGCGGCGGATCTGGGCGCCGAGGCCGGCCAGTTTCTCCTCGATGCACTCATACCCCCGGTCGATGTGATAGATGCGCTCGACCTGGGTGCGACCCTCGGCGACGAGGCCCGCCAGCACCAGGCTCGCCGAGGCACGCAGGTCGGTCGCCATGACCGGCGCCGCCATCAGCCGCGGCACGCCCTTGATGATCGCGGTGTTGCCCTCGAGGCGGATCTGAGCGCCGAGCCGGCGCATCTCGAGCATGTGCATGAAGCGGTTCTCGAAAATGGTCTCGGTGATCGTCGCGATGCCGTCGGCAATCGTATTGAGCGCGCCGAACTGCGCCTGCATGTCGGTCGGGAACGCGGGGTACGGGGCGGTGCGGATGTCGACCGACCTGGGCCGCTCGCCGCGCATGTCGACCTCGACCCAGTTCTCGCCCGAGGCGACGTCGGCGCCCGCCTCGCGCAGCTTGGCGAGGACCGCATCGAGGTGCTCGGAGCGCGCGTTGCGCACCCGGACGCGCCCGCCGGTGATCGCGCCGGCCACCAGGAACGTACCCGCCTCGATGCGGTCCGGCAGGACCTCGTAGCTTCCCCCGTGCAGGCTCGCGACGCCCTCGATGACGATGGTGTCGGTACCGGCGCCGCTGATCTTCGCGCCGATGACATTGAGAAAGTTCGCGAGGTCGAGGACCTCGGGCTCGCGCGCCGCGTTCTCGATGCAGGTCGTGCCCGCGGCGAGCGTCGCCGCCATCATCAGGTTCTCGGTGCCGGTGACGGTGACGGACTCGAGCACCAGGCGAGCGCCCTTCAGGCGCGCCGCGCGGGCCTTGATGTAGCCGTTCTCGATGCGTATGTCGGCGCCGAGCTGCTGCAGGCCGGCGACGTGGATGTTGACCGGCCGCGCGCCTATCGCGCAGCCGCCCGGCAAGGACACGTCGGCACGGCCGAAGCGCGCGAGCAGCGGCCCGAGCACGAGAATCGAGGCGCGCATGGTCTTGACGAGGTCGTAGGGAGCGACAAACTCGCTGATGGTCGAGGCATCGACCGTGACCCGCATGCGCTCGTCGATCGTGACGCCGACGCCCATCCGGCCGAGCAGCACGTTGGTCGTGGTGACGTCGCGCAGGTGCGGCACGTTGCCGATCGTCACCGGACCGTCCGCCAGCAGGCTCGCGGCAAGGATCGGAAGGGCCGCATTCTTCGCGCCCGAGATCCGCACTTCCCCGGCGAGCCGCACGCCGCCGTCGATCTGCAGCTTGTCCACCGGCCGTGTCCTCAGCTGCCGCCGCGGGCGGCCCATTCCTCGGGCGTGTGCGCCTCGATGGACAGCGCGTGCAGCTCGCGTCCGACCGCGCCGCCGAGCGTCGCATAGACGAGCTGGTGGCGATTGAGCGCGCGCTGGCCGGCGAACTGCGGCGCTACCACGACCGCCTCGAAATGCGTCTCATCGTCGGAGCGCACGACGGCGCGGCTCCCGGGCAGCCCCGCCTCTATCCGGGCCTTGACCTCTGCGACCTTCATGCGTTTGTCGTCCTTCAGGATCGGGCCTAAAGGGCCGCGTGAGGCGCCGAGTGTAGTGAATCGGCACACACCGGCAAAGCGCCGCCCCGCGACCTGCCGGACCCTGGCCGGGTCCGAGTTGCTATGATGGCGGGACCTCTGCTGCCAAAGGTCCGCGCATGGCGACACCGGCACACTCCCCGACCGCCCCTGCACCGCTCGACGACGCCGCGCTCGTTGAGTCGGGCCGGGTGGCGCTCGGGGTTGAGGCCGAGGCGGTCGCGGCGCTCGGCCGGCGCCTCGGCGATGACTTCGTGCGCGCCTGCCGCCTGATGCTCGCCTGCCGGGGCCGGGTCATCGTGACCGGGCTCGGCAAGTCGGGGCACATCGCCGGCAAGATCGCCGCGACGCTGGCGAGCACCGGCACGCCGGCGTTCTTTCTGCATCCTGCCGAGGCAGTGCACGGCGATGTCGGCATGATCACCCGCGAGGACCTGCTGCTGGCGCTCTCGAACTCCGGCGAGACCAACGAGATCCTGCTGCTGGTGCCGGTACTGAAGCGGCTCGGCGTGCCGCTGATCGCCCTGACCGGCAATTCCGGCTCCGCCCTCGCCCGTGCGGCCGACGTGCACGTCGACGTGAGCGTGCCAGCCGAGGCCTGCCCGCTCAACCTCGCACCGACGGCGAGTACGACCGCCTCGCTCGCGATGGGCGATGCGCTGGCCGTCACGCTGTTGCGCCTGCGGGGATTCACCGAGCAGGATTTCGCCCGGTCCCACCCGGGCGGCACGCTCGGCAGGCGATTGCTGCTGCACGTGGCGGACGTGATGCACGCGGGCGAGGAGATCCCGCGGGTGGGACCCGAGAGCACGGTCTCCGCGGGGCTGCTCGAGATGAGCCGCAAGGGGCTCGGTATCACCAGCGTCGTGGCACCGGACGGCCGCCTGCTCGGGGTATTCACCGACGGCGACCTGCGGCGCGCGCTCGACCGGCGCATCGACATCCATTCGACCCGGATGCAGGAGGTCATGACCGCGGACGGCCGGACGATCGGCGCGCGCGAGCTGGCAGCGGAGGCGGTGCTGCTGATGGAGCGGCACCGGATCACGGCCCTGCTGGTCGTCGACGGGGAGCGCCGTGTGGTCGGCGCACTCAACGTGCACGACCTGCTGCGCGCCGGTGTGATGTGAGCCTCGAGAGCGCTGCCAGCATCCGCCTCCTGGTACTGGACGTCGACGGAGTACTGACCGACGGCCGCCTGTGGTTCGGACCCGAGGGCGAGGTGCTCAAGGTCTTCCACGTCCGCGACGGAGCCGGCATCAAGGCGCTGCAGGCCGCCGGCGTCACGGTCGCGCTGATATCCGGACGCCGCTCCGCGGCGCTCGAGCGGCGCGCACTCGAGCTCGGCATTCGCCACCTGCGCCAAGGCGCCGACAACAAGGCCGCGGCGTTCCGCGAGCTCGCCGCCGAAGTTGGAGTGTCGCCGGCGGTGACGGCCTGCGTGGTCGATGACACGCCGGACCTGCCGCTGATGGCACTGGTGGCGCTGCCGATCGCGGTCGCCGATGCCCATCCCGACGTCATCGCCGCCGCCCGGCACGTCACCCGCGCCCGCGGCGGCCACGGCGCCGTGCGCGAGGTGTGCGACCTGCTGATCGAAGCCCGCGCATGAGGATACCGTCACCGGTCGCGTTCGCCTGCCTCACGGCGCTCGCCGCCGTCAGCTGGTGGCTGGCGCAGCGCGACGCTGAGAGCCCGCAAGCACCGGCCGTGGTCACGCAACCGGGCTACTACCTGAAAAATGCCGCACTCGAGCAGACCGATGCGAGCGGGCGCCTGACCTTGAGGGTGCACGCCGCCGCTGCGACCGAGGTCGAGCAGCACGGCGATGTGCAGCTGAGGCTGGTGAGCATCGACTACCTGCCGGAGCCGGGCCGCGACTGGCGGATCACCGCGGCCACCGGCACGCTGCCGCCGGCCGGCCGCAGCGTGCAGCTCGAGGGCGACGTGCGGCTGACCTCACCCACCGAGGGCGGCGCGCTGCTGCGCACGGAACACCTGTACCTCGACGTCGACCAGCAGCTCGCGACGACGGCCGATCCGGTCCGCATCGAGTTCCCCCCCCACGTCCTGAACGCCCGCGGACTGCGCGCCGACTTGAAGCGCGAGACCCTGCGGCTAGAATCCTCGGTCAATGGCACCTTTACGCGCTAGTCGCCTCGCGGCGCTACTGGCGGCGAGCGCCGCGGCGACTGCGGCCGCGCCGGTCGCCGTGGTACCGCCACTCGATCGGGACCAGCCGATCTATGTCAAGGCGAGCTCGTCGGATTTTGACTACAAGAACAACACGCTCATCTTCCACGGCGTGCGCATCGAGCAGGGCCGCTTCGCCGTCCAGGCCGACGAGGCCGTGGCGACCGGTCTCGATTTCAACGACAGCCACTGGGTGTTCCGTGGCAAGGTGATCATCACGACGCCCGACAGCTCGCTCGTCAGCGACGAGGCGCGGGTCGCGTTCGCCGCCAATGCGGTCGCCAACGCGCAGATCACCGGCACGCCAGCGGCGTTCGAACAGATACGCGACAAGCGCGTCGCCCGTGGTCACGCCGCCCATATCGATTACGACTTCGCTGCCGGCACCGTGCGCCTGACGGAGGACGCGTGGCTGTCGGACGGTGCCAACGAGATCAACGGCCGCACGCTGCTCTACGACATGCGCAGCCAGCGCGTGCGGGCCAATGCCGAGGATCAGGGCAGCCAGCGCGTGCGCATCACGATCATCCCGAAGAAGCCGGAGCCGAAACCGAACCCATGAGCCGGCTCCAGGCGTTGAACCTCAGCAAGACCTACAAGGCCCGGCAGGTGCTCACGGACCTCTCGCTCGAGGTCGCGTCCGGCGAGGTCGTGGGCCTGCTCGGGCCCAACGGCGCCGGCAAGACCACCGCGTTCTACATGATCGTCGGCCTCGTGCCGTGCGACAGCGGCCGCATCCACCTCGATGACGAGGAGCTGACGCGCCTGCCGATGCACCGCCGGGCGCGCCTCGGCCTCGGCTACCTGCCGCAGGAGGCGTCGGTGTTCAGGAAACTGACGGTGGCCCAGAACATCGAGGCGATTCTCGAGACGCGGCCCGGGCTCGATTCCGACGCCCGCGCGGCGCAGCTCGAGGCGCTGCTGGATGAGGTGCACATCGGCCACATCCGCGACAGCATCGGTCAGAGCCTGTCGGGCGGCGAACGCCGGCGCGTCGAGATCGCGCGCGCGCTTGCGGCGGAGCCCCGCTTCATCCTGCTCGATGAGCCGTTCGCCGGGGTCGATCCGCTGTCGCTGGCGGACATCCAACGAAGCATAGAGCACTTGCGGGCGCGCGGCATCGGGGTACTGATCACCGATCACAACGTACGCGAGACGCTCGGGATCTGCGGCCGCGCCTATATCGTGAACCAGGGCTCAGTCATTGCCTCCGGATCTGCGGCAGATATCCTTGCCAACCCGGAGGTTCGTGAGGTGTACTTGGGCCAGGATTTCCGAATGTGAGTCGGGAGCGGCGGGAGACGCTGACCGCCCCTCCCGGTAGCCCCCGCGCCCGATGCTAAAACAAGCTCTACAGCTCCGCCTCGGCCAGCAGCTGACGATGACGCCTCAGCTGCAGCAGGCGATCCGGCTACTGCAGCTGCCCGCGCTCGAATTGCAGCAGACTATCCGCGAAGCGCTCGAGCAGAACGTCATGCTCGAGGCGGACGATGAGGGCGAGCTGCTGCCCGAGCCGGCCGACGCGGGCGCAGCGGCCTCGCCCGAGGCGACGCCCGCCGAGGCGCCCGCCGACGAGCCGGCGGTCGGCGAGTCCGACGTGGACGTGGCCGAGGATCCGTGGGATCAGGGTCCGACCGCAGTCGCATCCGAGGCCCCGTGGTCGGGTGACAACCGGCCGCAGGAGTTCTCGGACGGGCGCGGCGAGACGCTGAAGGAGCATCTGTCCTGGCAGCTGGAGCTCGCGCGGCTCGGACCGCGCGAGTTCGCAATCGGTGCGGCGATCATCGATGCGATCAACGACGACGGCTACCTGGTCGACGCGCTCGAGGAGATCGGCGCGGTGCTCCAAACCGACGTCATGGCAACGCCGGCCGAGATCGAGCGCGTGCTTGGGGTCATCCAGGCCTTCGAACCGGCCGGCGTGGCCGCGCGCTCGGTGGCGGAGTGCATCGAGCTGCAGCTCGCGCAGCTGGTGCCGGACACGCCGGGCCTGGCGAATGCGCTGCGGATCGCGCGTGGGCATCTGGACCTCGTGGCCAGCCGCGACTACGCGGCGCTGCGCCGCACACTCGAAGTCGACGAGGAGGAGCTTGGGCGGGCCCTGGCGCTCGTCCGGTCGTGCCATCCCCGGCCGGGATCGACGATCCAGCCGAGCCAGCCGGACTACGTGGTCCCGGACGTGTACGCGCGGCGCGGGCCACACGGCTGGGTGGTCGAGCTCAACGCCAGCGCGCTCCCCCGCGTGCGCCTCAATCAGGGCTATGCCGGACTCATCACCCGGGCCGCCGACCACGCCGTGATGCGCTCGCAGCTGCAGGAAGCCCGCTGGCTGCTCCGCAGCCTCGAGATCCGCAACGAGACCCTGCTCAAGGTGGCACGTTGCATCGTCGAGCGGCAGGCGGCCTCTCTCGAACGCGGCGACGAGGCGATGGAACCGATGGTGCTGCGCGACGTGGCCGAGGCGGTCGACATGCACGAATCGACCATTTCGCGGGTCACGACCGGCAAGTACATGCACACCCCGCGGGGCGTCTACGAGTTCCGCTATTTCTTTTCGAGCCACGTGGCCGCGACGGATGGCACGGAGATGTCCTCGACCGCCATTCGCGCGAAGATCCGCAAGCTGATCGCGGGCGAGGACCCGGCGAACCCGCTGTCCGACAACCGCATCGCCGAGCTCTTGGCCGAAGACGGCGCGCAGGTGGCGCGTCGCACGGTGGCCAAATACCGCGAGGCAATGCAGATCGCCCCGTCCGGCGAGCGGCGCAAGTTGCCGGCCCGGTGAGTGATCGACTGACGTGAGGAGTACGCACATGCAGCTGACCGTGACGGGACACCACGTGGATATCACTGCGCCGCTAAAGGGTTACGTGGAGAAGAAGCTGGACCGCATCGCCCGGCACTTTGACCAGGTGATCGACGTGCACTGCGTGCTGACCGTCGAGAAGCTGGCGCACAAGGCGGAAGCGACGCTGCACGTGCGCGGCGGCAACATTCACGCGGACGCCGCCGACGCAGACATGTACGCAGCCATCGATCTGCTGACCGACAAGCTCGACCGGCTGGTCAAGAAGCACAAGGAAAAGCGCGGCGATCACCACGCCGCCGACGCGCCCCGCGGCCGCGCCTGACGGGCGCCGGCGAGCCACCACCGAGCCGGCCCGGCCGGCAGTTTCACGGCCACTGCCGGGCCCCGGACGCACGGCTCGCGTCCCGGCGCCGCACCTCGTACCATCGGTGCCGCGGGCCGGATGCCCGCGTCGCCGATGCGCGGTTCTGCGATGCGCCTTGTGATCGTCAGCGGGCTGTCGGGCTCGGGCAAGAGCGTCGCGCTCAACATGCTCGAGGATCTCGGCTGGTACTGCGTCGACAACATCCCGGCGGGCCTGCTCAACGCCTTCATCGCCCACTCGGTCAGGCGCACCAGCCGGGTATACGAGCGCAGCGCGGTCGGTCTCGATGCGCGCAATGAGCCAGATGAGATCGCCAGCGTGCCGCAGATGGTGCGCGAACTCAGAAAGAGCGGCATAGGCTGCGAGATCATCTACCTGCACGCCGACGAGGCGATGCTGATCAGGCGCTACGGCGAAACGCGCCGGCGCCATCCTTTGGTCCGGGAGCGGGTCGACCTGAAGGCGGCCATCGCCGAGGAACTGCGGCTGCTCGAGCCGATCACCTACTCGGCGGACCTGGTCATCGACACCTCGCACACCAGCGTCCACGAGCTGCGCGAGATGGTCCGGGCGCGCATCGACCAGCGACGCGTCGGCCGGCTGTCGATCATGTTCGAGTCATTCGGGTACAAGCACGGCATACCGGACGGGGCCGATTTCGTGTTCGACGCGCGCACGCTGCCGAACCCCTACTGGGATCCCGTGCTGCAGTCGCTGACCGGCCGCGATCCGGCGGTGATCGCGTTCCTGGAGGCGCACACCGCGGTCCAGGAGCTGCTTGCCGACATGATTGCCTTTCTCGACCGGCGCATCCCGCTGTACCAGCAGCACAATCGCGGCTACCTGACGGTGGCGGTCGGCTGTACCGGCGGGCAGCACCGCTCGGTGTTCCTGGTGGAGCGACTGGCGGCACATTTCGCCGCGCGCTACCCGGACGTCGTGGCGCGTCACGGCTCGCTGCGCATGAACCCCTGAAGCTCCTCGCGCCGCGCCCGCACGTCCTCGTAGCCGAGGGCGATCAGCTCCCGCGCGTAGCAGCCTTCGAACAGCAGATAGCTGAGCAGCGTGCGCCCCTCCGGGTTGGCCGCGCCGATGGTGCTGAGCAGCACCCGCAAGGCGCGCGGCACTGCGCCGACGTGTCGTTCGGCGACCGGCCCGAAGTCGATACGCGGCATGATCGACACGACCTCGATCCGGCGCAGGCCGCCGGCGGCGCTGCCGGCCGCTTCGATCAGCAGGTTGTCGCGGTGCAGCCGCTCCAGGTCCGACTGCAGCCCGTCCATGAACAGCGTGTCGAGCATGAACCCGAAGATCTGACCGAAGCTCGGTGCCGGGCCTGGACCTGCGTGAACGCCCAGCGATCGGTCCGCGGGTGCGGCCGGATCCGGCGCCGCGGCCGATGGCCGCACGCCGATCACCAGCAGCCGGTTGGCACCAAGGTTGATCGCCGGCGACAGCGGCGCCAGCTGACGCATCGCCCCGTCGCCGTAGTACTCCCCGCCCATGTACACCGGCGGAAACAGGAACGGCACCGCAGCGCTCGCCATCAGGTGATCGAGCCCGAGCTCGGCCGGTCGGCCGAGACGCCAGGTGTGCTGCCAGGGTACCGCCTCGCGCGCGCAGGTGTAGAACGCGACGGACAGCGCGGTGCGGTACGCCGAGGCATTGATTGCCAGGGCGTCCAGGTGGCCGTGCTCGAGGTGCTGGCGAACGCGCGCAAAGTTGACGTGCCGCTCGAGCAGGTCGCGCAGTGGCCGGTTGTCGAACAGCGCGCGGGGCGGCGGTACCAGGAACCCGCCTGACAGCAGCGCCAGCAGCCAGTGGCTGCCGGCGCGCAGCATGCTGACCGCGTCGGCGCGATACACCTGCTCGACGTGGAAGTTCCGCCAGAAGCGTTCGAGGCTCGCGATGCCTGTGCGGAAATGCGCGGCGTGCGCAGCGACGATCGTCGCGATGATCGCCCCGGCGGAGGTCCCGGAGATCACCCGGAACGGCAACGGCACATCGCGCGGCACGAGCTCGGCGATACCCTTCAGCACCCCCACCTGGTACGCGGCCCGTGCGCCGCCGCCGGGCAGCACGAGCCCGAGGCGCGGTGCACCGATGGGCGATGGTCTCGGCGGATAGGCAGACACGGGAGCGTCCGATTCCGGCGGCACTTTGTCATTATGCGCTGGCCGGCGGTACGATCGCCCCCGGCGGCCGCGCAGTGCGCCGCACCGCCCAACGTGTGGCGCCCAGGAGACCCGCCGATGACACCGCACCGCATCCGCCGCTCCCTGGGGTTCGCACTGGCCCTGGGTTTCGCCCTGACGTCCGCCGGCCCGGGCCGCGCCGAGTCACCGGCGGTCGGCGTCGTGGCTCCACCGTTCAAGCTGCAGGACCAGGGCGGCCAGTGGCATACCCTCGATGAATACAAGGGCAAGTGGGTGGTGCTGTACTTCTACCCGAAGGACCAGACGCCCGGTTGCACGACGCAGGCGTGCGAGCTGCGGGACAACATCTTCGCCTTCCGCAAGCTCGGTGCAACCATCGTCGGGATCAGCGTCGACGACGTCGCTTCGCACAAGGAGTTTGCCGACAAGCACTCCCTGCCGTTCACGATCCTCGCCGACAGTACCAAGAAGACCGCGATGGACTACGGCGTTCTGATCAGGATGATGGGGGTGTTCGAGCTCGCCCGCCGCGACACTTTCATCATCGACCCGCAGGGCCGGATCGCGAAACACTGGGTCAGTGTCGAACCGAAGGGCCACGCCGACCTCGTACTGCACGAGCTCGTGGCGCTGCAGGCCAAGGCGGCCGCCGCCCCTGCCAAGAATGCGGGCTGACGTGCCCGACGGTCAGCGCGCGTTCAGCGCGCGCATCGCGCGGTCGATGCCGCCGAGCGTCAGCGGGAACATGCGGCCGTCGAGCAGCTCGCGCGTGACGCCGATCGACGGCATGTAGTCCCAGCGCTCCTCGGGCTCGGGGTTGAGCCAGGCGTGCTTCGGATACGCGCGCCGCAGGCGCCCGAGCCAGGCAGCGCCCGGCTCGTCGTTCCAGTGCTCGATGCTGCCGCCGGGCTGGACGATTTCGTACGGGCCCATGGTCGCATCGCCGACCAGCACCAGCCGGTAGTCGGGCCCATAGGTGCGGATCAGCTCGAGCGTCGGGATGCGCTCGGCGTGGCGGCGGCGGTTGTCCTTCCACACGGTCTCATAGACGAAGTTGTGGAAGTAGTAGTACTCGAGGTGCTTGAACTCACCGCGCGCCGCCGTGAACAGCTCCTCGCAGACGCGGACGTGATCGTCCATCGAGCCACCGACGTCGAGAAACAGCAGCACCTTGACTGCGTTGTGCCGCTCCGGCACGAGCCGCAGGTCGAGCCAACCGGCATTGCGCGCGGTCGCGTCGATCGTGCCGCCGAGATCGAGTTCCTCGGCCGCACCCTCGCGCGCGAAGCGCCGCAGGCGGCGCAGCGCCAGCTTGATGTTGCGCGTGCCGATCTCCACCGAGTCGTCGAGGTTGCGGAATTCCCGCTGGTCCCACACCTTGACGGCGCGGCGCTGCCGCGACTCGTGCTGGCCGATCCGGATGCCCTCCGGGTTGTAGCCATGGGCACCGAACGGTGAGCGGCCGGCGGTCCCGATCCACTTGGTGCCGCCCTGGTGGCGGCCCTGCTGCTCCGCGAGCCGTTTCTTGAGCGCATCCAGCAGCGCATCCAGGCCGCCCAGCGCCTCGACCTTGGCGCGTTCCTCCGCAGTCAACAACAGCTCCGCCTGCTTGCGCAGCCACTCCTCCGGCAGTACCGCGCTCGAGAGCGTCTGAAAGGCCTGCTCGAGTCCCTTGAAATGCGCGCCGAACACGCGGTCATAACGGTCATAGTGGCGCTCGTCCTTGACGAGCACCGTCCGCGCCAGGAAATAGAACTCGTCCACCGAGAGGGAGGCCACGCGCGCCTTGAGCGCCTCGAGCAGTGCGAGGAACTCGGTCAGCGAGACCGGCACGCCCGCCGCCCGCAGCATCAGGAAGAACCGGATCAGCACCGCCGCGGTCCGCGTCTCAGCGAGCGTTGCGCCGGTTCATGAACACGAGCTGCTCGAACAGGTGCACGTCCTGCTCATTTTTGAGGAGCGCGCCGTACAGCGGCGGGATCGCACTCTTGCCGTCGCCGGCCCTGAGCGCCTCCGGCGCAATGTCCTCGGCCAGCAGCAGCTTCAGCCAGTCGAGCAGCTCGGAGGTCGAGGGCTTCTTCTTCAGCCCCGGTACGTCCCGGAGCTTGTAGAACGCTTCCAGCGCCTCCTTCAGCAGCTCCGGCTTCAAGCGCGGATAGTGCACGTCGACGATGCGGGTCATGGTCTCGACGTCGGGAAAGCGGATGTAGTGGAAGAAACAGCGACGCAGAAAGGCATCAGGCAGCTCCTTCTCGTTGTTGCTGGTGATCATGATGATCGGCCGGTGGCGTGCCTTGACGAGCTCGCGCGTCTCATAGACGTAGAACTCCATCCGGTCGAGCTCGCGCAGCAGGTCGTTCGGGAACTCGATGTCGGCCTTGTCGATCTCGTCGATCAGCAGGACCGGCTGCACTTCGCTGGTGAATGCCTCCCACAGGCGGCCCTTGACGATGTAGTTGGCGATCTGGTGCACGCGCGCATCGCCGAGCTGGGAGTCGCGCAGTCTCGACACTGCGTCGTACTCATACAGGCCCTGCTGCGCCTTGGTCGTCGACTTGATGTGCCACTCGAACAGCGGCCGCCCGAGCGAACCCGCGACCTCCTCGGCGAGCTGCGTCTTGCCGGTGCCCGGCTCGCCCTTGATCAGCAGCGGTCGCCCGAGCGTGACGGAGGCGTTGACGGCCATCGTCAGATCGTCGGTCGCGACGTAGCGGTCAGTGCTGGCGAAACGGGTGTTGGTCATGCGGGGTCTGGGCAAAGTCCGTGCCTATAGTAAGGCGCAACGCGCGACGCCGCTTGAGTGTCAGCGGCTCCATCTCCAGTCGCGGCTCGACGCCCGGCAGCCGCCGCCCGGGCGCCCGGTGAAGGCGCGGCCGCGCACCACTCGCCCGGTGGCCGCACCGGTCGGCTCGCCATCCTTCAGCGCCAGCCGGCCGTTCACGACCACCTCGCTGACACCGGTCGCGAACTGGTGCGGACGCTCGTAGGTCGCATGATCGGCGATCGTCGCCGGGTCGAACACCACGAGGTCCGCGACGTAGCCGGGCTTGAGCCGGCCGCGATCAGTGAGCGAGAGGTTGCTGGCGGGGAGCGAGGTCAGCTTGCGGATGGCCTCGGCGAGCGGCAGCGCATGCTCATCGCGCACGTACTTGCCGAGCAGGCGCGCAAAGTTGCCATAGGCGCGCGGGTGCGGGTTCGACGCCAGAAACACGCCCTCCGGCGCCGGTGCCGCCTCGTCGGAGCCGAAGCTGACCCACGGCAGCGCGGTCTCGCGCCGTACGTTGTCCTCCGACATCAGGAAATACGCGACCCCGACCCGCGTGCCGTCCTCGATCACGAGGTCGATGGCGGCATCCTCGGGGCTGACGCCGCGTTCGGCGGCGACGGCGGCGAGCGTGCGTCCGGTCAGCGGCTTGAGCGCGGGGTTCTTGAACGCGAGCAGCAGCGTTCCATCCGCGCCCGCGCGCTGCTCCAGGTTCTCCCACGCGGGCGCCGTGTCGCGCATGTCGGCGAGCACCCGGGCCCGAACAGCCGGGTCCTTGAGGTGCTCGATCCACGCTTCGAGCCCGCCGTCTTGGACCCACGGCGGCATCGCCGCGTCGAGCCCGGTGGCGCCGGCGGTATAGGTGTACATGTCGGCCGTGATCCGGATGCCCTCGGCATTCGCCTGGGCGACTCGGGCAATGAGCGCGTCGAGCTTGCCCCAGTTGGGCCTGCCTGCGGCTTTCAGGTGATAGATCTCGGCAGGCGCTTGGGACTCGCGCGCGATCTCGATCAGCTCCTCGACGCCCTCCAGCAGGCGATCGCCCTCGCTGCGCAGGTGGCTGAGGTATATCCCGCCGCAGGCGCCCGCTTCGGTCGCGAGCGCGGCGACCTCGGCGGTCGTTGCGTACGATCCCGGGCTATAGATCAGCGCGGTCGACAGGCCGACCGCGCCCTGCTCCATCGCCTGACGCACCAGTCGGCGCATGGTCGCGAGCTGCTCGGGCGTCGGCTGGACGTCGCCCTCGCCGAGCACGAAGGTGCGCACCGTGGCGGCGCCGACGGTCGAGGCGAGGTTGGGTGCGATGCCGCGTCGCTCGAGCATGTCGAGATACTCCCCAAGCGTCGACCAGTTCACGGGATAATGGATATCGGACTGGCGTTTCGCGAGGAGCTCCTGCATCGCGGGGTTCAGCGGGCCCATCGAGTCCTCGCCAAGCACCTCGAGCGTCACGCCCTGACGCAGGTCGCTCTGCGCGCGCCCGTCGGCGAACAGCGACTCCTCCGGGTGCGCGAGCATGTTGATGAAGCCGGGCGCGACGGCCTTGCCGCGCGCGTCGATCTCAACCGTGCCGTGACCAGGCGCGTGCCGCCCGACAAAGACGATCCGGTCGCCGTCGATCGCGACCTCGCCGGCGACCGGCGGGGCGCCCGAACCGTCATAGAGCATGCCGTGGCGTATGACGATGTCATGGACGCGCGGCGCCGCGCGCCCCGCTGCAACGCCGACGGCAAGCCCGGCCGACAGCACACCCAGCAGCGCGTAGCGCAGTAGTCGGTGCAGCATCGGGCGGCTCCGGGCGGCGGGACTCACGGGACCAGGGTCAGCACGTGCACCGCGGGCCCCGGCAGGAACGGCGCCGGCTCGCCCTGCGCCCAGTCCGCGTGGCCGGCGCGGAAGTACGGCGAGAGCGGGTGGCCGCTCTGTCCGCCCGGCATCTCAAAGTATGCCTCGCCCTCGTGACCCGGTGACACGCCGAAGCGCTCCGAGGCGCCAAAGTCCGGCAACAGCACGCGCGGCATGTCGTGGTCCCCCGGCAAGGACTCGGCCGGCATATCGAGCAGTGCGCCGAGCAAGGGCACGGCCGCCGACAGCGGGTGCCGGATGCGCATCCGGTTGGCCCTTCCCCAGCTGCAGGCGCTGAGCTGCGGGCACTCGGCGTCGAGCGAGGCCACCGCCGCGTCCACCGCCACCAGCAGGAACTCGCGCCAGTTCGCCGCTCCCGGCGGCACGAGGTGCGCGGGCTGCTCCTCGAGCAGCGCCCACAGCGGCCCTTCGAACGTGAGCGGTGGCTCGAAGCGGAACGCTGGGTTCTGCGCGCGGGCCGGCGCAATCAGCGCGTAGAACACGCGGCGCTCGACCTCGGCGCGAACCGCCCGCACCAGCCGGTACGCGGCATCGTCGAGCGCCGCGTGTCCGCTCCAGGTGCCGAGCACGGCGCGCAGCTCCGCACGCCGGGGATGCCCGGCGATCGCCGGCGCATCGAGCAGCGCCAGCAGCCGCGCCTGCCAGCGCTGAAGGAACACGGCTGCGTCGTCGAGCTGCACGGCCAGCATGTCAGCCGGCGTCTGCCTGCTGCCGCGCGCGGCGAGGTCCGCCTGGATGCGCCCCGCCCGGGCGCCGCGGTCGTAGCCGCCGTCGCCGATCGTGGCGAGTGCGGCCCCGCCGACCACGCGGGCGTTGGCCGTCGCGATCTGCCCGGCGATGGGATCGACGATGCGCGGGTAGTCGGCGGCCGCGACCCAGCCCTCGAAACCGACGCCCGGATCCGTGGACAGGCGCGGAACGGTGGCATCGCCGGGCTTGCGCCGCGGGATCCGGCCCGCGATTGTCCAGCCGATGTGGCCGGCGGCATCGCCGGCGACGAAATTCTGCGCCGGCATGCCGATGCCGGACGCGCGCTGCAGCGCCTCGGTCAGCGAGGTCGCCGACTCGAGGTCGGCCAGCCCCAGATTGATCGCCGCCGGATCGTGCGCGACCCACTCGAGCGCCAGCGCCCGACCGGCCGAGTCGCGCCCGATCACCGGCCCCCACTGCGTCCCGACGACGTCCAGATCGACCGGCGCTGCGCCGTTGACTTCGATCCGTTCGGGCGCATGCGTGAACGGGTGGGCGCCGGCCGCGGTCAGATAGCGGCTGGGATCCGACGGATCGGGGACTGCAATGATCACGTCTTCGTAGTCCCCGTAGCTGTTGGTGAAGCCCCAGGCCACGTGGCCATTGCTCCCGGCGATGACCATCGGCGCGCCCGGGAGCGTCGTCCCGGTGACATCGATCGGCGCGCGATCCGCCGCGGCGAGGCGCAGGCGCGCGCGATACCAGATATTCGGGACGCGCAGCCCAAGATGCTGGTCGTTGGCGATGAGCGCTGCGCCGCTCGCCGTGCGCGCACCCGAGACCGCCCAGTTGTTGCTGCCGGCGGGCGCGCGCGACCGCGAGTGGCGCGGCGGCGGGTTGAAGTCGAGGTCGCCGAGACGGCGCAGGTCATAGTCGGCCGGCCCCGGCACAGCCGGTGGGTCGCTGTGGCTGCCATCGAGCGCCGCCTCCCAGTCGGTCGCGGCACTGTAGACGAACCGCGCGGCGGCCTCTGGGAGACCTGCGCGTATCAGTCCTCGCTGCAGCTTGGCATGGCCGTCGGTGTCCTGCAGCTCGACGAACAGCGTGAGCGCCACGAGCACGGTGTCCTCCGGCCGCCACGGTTCGGGCCTCGTCCGCAACAGCAGGTACTCGAAGGGCCGGACCGCGAGCGAGGCCGCCCCGGCGTTGACGCCTGCCGCGTAGGCCTCGAGCAACGCACGCTGATCGGGGGGCGCCGCGGCGAGGGTGGCCGCGGCGACGGCGCGGAAGCGGTGCACGCGCAGCCGCCGGTCGCTGCCGAGCGCCGCGGGACCGAGCAGCGCCGACAGCTCCCCCGCGCTGGCGCGCCGCAGCAGGTCCATCTGGAACAGCCGGTCCTGGGCGTGCGCGAACCCCAGTGCGAAGCCGAGGTCGGGGCGCCGCGAGCCGTTGAGCGTCACCGCACCGCGTGCATCCCGCTCGATGCTCACCGCCGCCTCGAGCCCGCTCGCGGCACGGCGGCCATCGACCGCGGGCAGGCTGCTCCGGAGCGCGTACCAGCCGGCGCCCGCGGCGAGCAGCGTCACGAGCGCGAATCCGGCGCCGATGCGCAGCAATAGCTTCTGCATGAAACCGCCCTGGCGAACTGCCACCATCCTCGCCGCTGGCGCCGGCGCTGGCAACCGGCCGCCAGCTCGAAGCGCCGCCGCGTCCCTTAAGGGCGGACCTCGAGGATCTTCATGGAATTGGTGCCGCCCGAGACGCCCGACAGCTCGCCCTTGGTCACGATGATCAGATCCCCGACCGCACACAGGCCGAGCTCGATCAGCAGCTGGAAGATCGATGGGTGCAGGATTGCCGGATCGGTATGGGTGATGTCGAATGACACGGGATAGACGCCACGGTACAGCGTCACCCGCCGCCGCGTGGCTTCCTGTCGGGTGAATGCGTAGATCGGTATGTCGGAGCGGATGCGCGACATCCACAGCGGCGTCGACCCCGACTCGGTCAGCGCCACGATTGCCTTCACGTCCATGTGGTTGGCCGTGTACATCACCGCCATGGCGATCGCCTCGTCGGTGGCGCGGAACACCGAGTCGACGCGCTCGCGAGTGCGCACGCCGCGCTCGAGCTCGTACTTCTCGGCGCCGAGGATCACCTGCGCCATCGCCTCGACCGCCTTGACCGGATACTTGCCGACCGCGCTCTCGGCCGACAGCATCACCGCATCGGTGCCGTCGAGCACGGCGTTGGCGACGTCGGAGACCTCGGCGCGCGTCGGCACCGGGTTCTGGATCATCGACTCCATCATCTGCGTGGCCGTGATCACGACTCGGAAGCGGTGGCGTGCGACCGCAATGATCCGTTTCTGCAGTCCCGTCAGTTCCGCATACCCCATTTCGACGCCGAGGTCACCGCGCGCCACCATGACCGCATCGCTGGCCGCGACGATCTCGTCCAGGTGGCGGATCGCTTCAGCGCGCTCGATCTTCGCCACCGTCCGGCCGTTGCCGCCGGCCTCGCGCAGCAGCTCGCGGGCCTCGAGCATGTCATCTGCGCTCTTCGGGAACGAGACGGCGAGGTAGTCGACCTCGAGCCGCGCCGCGATACGGATGTCCTCGCGGTCCTTGGCTGTCAGCGCGCCGGCCGACAGGCCGCCACCGCGCCGGTTGAGCCCCTTGTTGTTCGACAGCTCCCCGCCGACCACGACGCGCGTCACGACGCGCGGGCCATCGACGCGCGTCACCTCCAGCACGATCAGACCGTCGTTCAGCAGCAGCGCATCCCCCTGGTGCACGTCCTTGGGCAGGTCGGCGTAGGCGCAGCCGACGACCTCAGCGGTACCGGCGTCGGGCGCGAGCGAGACATCGAGCGTGAATGCGGCGCCCTCGACGAGCTGGACCAGGCCCGCGGCGAAGCGCTCGATCCGGATCTTCGGGCCGCTGAGGTCGCCGAGGATGCTGACGTAGCGACCGGTGCTGAGCGCGGTATCGCGCACGAGGGCCACGCGCTGCGCATGGTGCTCGAAGTGGCCGTGCGAAAAATTCAGACGCAGCACGTCGGCGCCCGCCCGGATCAGGTCGGCGAGCACGCGCGGATCGTCGGTCGCCGGCCCCAGCGTCGCGACGATCTTGGTGCGCCGCGGCGTGCGCAGCACGCTCACGACCGCCGCTCGCGCGCCCGGGCCTCGAGCATCACGACCGCCGGCAGAGCCTTGCCCTCGACGAACTCAAGAAACGCGCCGCCGCCGGTCGAGATATAGGAGATGCCCTCTTCGACCCCGTACTTCTCGATCGCGGCGAGCGTATCGCCGCCGCCCGCGAGCGAGAACGCCTTGGAGCGCGCGATCGCTGTTGCGAGCGTGCGCGTGCCTTCGCCGAACTGGTCGATCTCGAACACGCCCACCGGGCCGTTCCAGACGATCGTGCCGGCCTCGTCGACGATGCGCGCCAGCCGTTCGGCGGTGTCGGGACCGATGTCGAGGATCATCTCGTCCGGCCCCACATCGCCGACTGCCTTGACGTCCGCCTCGGCCTTCGGCGACAGCTCCTTGGCGACGACCACGTCGGTCGGCAGCGGAATTTCGACTCCCTTGGCCGCCGACTGCGCGAGCAGCCGGTTCGCGATATCCACCATGTCGGGCTCCGCGAGGCTCTTGCCGATCGGCACGCCGCGCGCGAGCAAAAAGGTGTTGGCGATGCCGCCGCCGACGATCAGCTGGTCGACCTTGGCGAGCAGCGCCTCGAGCACCGTGAGCTTTGTCGATACCTTGGAGCCCGCGACGATCGCCACCAGCGGCCGCTTGGGGCTCTCGAGCGCGGTGTCGAGCGCGACGAGCTCGTTGACCAGCAGCGGGCCGGCACAGGCCACCGGCGCGAACTTGGCTACGCCGTGCGTGCTCGCCTCGGCGCGGTGCGCGGTACCGAACGCGTCCATGACGAACACATCGCACAGCGCCGCCAGCTTGCGGGCGAGCTCTTCGGAATCCTTCTTCTCGCCCTTGTTGAAGCGCACGTTCTCGAGAAGCACCGCCTCGCCGGGTGCCACCGTGACGCCGGCGAGCCAGTCGGTGAGCAGCGGCACCTTGCGGCCGAGCAGCTCCGACAGCCGCGCGGCGACGGGCGCCAGCGAGAACTCGGCGGTGAACTTGCCTTCCTCCGGGCGCCCCAGGTGCGACATCAGCATCACGCGCGCGCCGGCGTCGAGCGCCAGGCGGATGGTCGGCAACGCGGCGCGGATCCGCGCATCGCTCGTGACCACACCGTCCTTGACCGGGACGTTGAGGTCCTCGCGGATCAGCACGCGTTTTCCGGCAAGGGCCACGTCCTGCAGCCGCACGACCCGAGTCGAGACCCCGCCGGGCGCGCCGGGGCCGGACGGCGCCATCATTTCGCTCGGCTCCAGGCGAGGGTCGTGTCGAGCATCCGGTTCGAGAAGCCCCACTCGTTGTCGTACCACGCGCAGACCTTGACGAGGGTCCCGTCGATGACTTTGGTCAGCGTCGCATCGTAGGTCGAGGAGGCCGGGTCGTGGTTGAAGTCGACCGACACCAGCGGCTGGTCGTTGTAGGCGAGCACGCCCTTCAGCGCGCCGTGCGCGGCGTCCTTCAGGATCCTGTTGATCTCCTCGACCGAGGTAGCGCGCTTGGCCGTGAACGTCAGATCGACCAGCGACACGTTGATCGTCGGAACGCGCACCGCAAAGCCGTCCAGCCTGCCCTTCAGCTCCGGCAGCACGAGCCCGACCGCCGCCGCGGCACCGGTCTTGGTCGGGATCATGGACATGGTCGCTGATCGCGCCCGGCGCAGGTCCTTGTGGAACACGTCGGTCAGCACCTGGTCATTGGTGTAGGCGTGGATCGTGGTCATGATACCGCTGACGAGTCCGATCGAGTCGTGCAGCGGCTTCACCAGCGGCGCCAGGCAGTTGGTCGTGCAGGAGGCATTCGAGATCACCGTCATCGCGCTCCTGAGCGTGCCGTGGTTGACGCCGTAGACGATCGTGGCATCGACCGTGCCTTCCGCCGGCGCCGAGATCACGACCTTCGTCGCGCCGCCCGCGAGGTGCTTCGCCGCCTTCTCCTTGTTGGCGAACAGCCCTGTGCACTCGAGCACGAAATCGACTCCTAGCTGGCCCCACGGGAGCTTGGCCGGATCGCGCTCGGCGAGCACCCGGATGCGGTCGCCGTTGACGACCATCGCATCGCCATCGACCTTGACCTCGCCCGGGAAACGGCCGTGGGCGGTGTCGAAGCGCGTCAGGTGCGCGTTGGTGTTCGCATCGCCGAGGTCGTTGACCGCGACGATCTG
>Ga0209415_10005931_pt1 | contig 21836 bp, 27 predicted proteins | sample PeaSoiSIISIP2007_FD_187696 | JGI IMG/M metagenome (GOLD analysis project Ga0209415, IMG submission 187696) | Peat soil microbial communities from Weissenstadt, Germany - SII-SIP-2007 (SPAdes) (version 2) | ecosystem: Environmental > Terrestrial > Soil > Wetlands > Peat | place: Germany... | reverse complement strand
TCCAAGGCCGGTTGCACCGCCGTGGCCTTGGCGTTGCCGGTCATGATCGAGACGATGCCACCGGCAGCGGCGCACCGGCACAGCTGGTCGACCAACGGTTCCGGTCGCTCGAGGTATCCGAGCACGCCATGGCACAACACGGCGTCGAAGCGTCGGCCATGCACCGCCTCGCCGGCGTTCTCGCCGTCGGCCTCCAAGAGGGTCACCCGTCGCTGGGCGTCAGCAGGCAGCCGCTGGAGTCGCTGTCGAGCCTTGTCCAGCATCGCCGGTGACGGGTCGAGCAACGTTACGTCGTAACCGGCTTGGGCCAGCGGAAACGATTGATGGCCCGCACCGCCACCGACATCCAACACCGTGGCCGGTGGATCGGGCAGATGCTCGACCAGGTGCTGGTGCAACACATAGGTGCGCACGTGTCCCTTCACTGTTGCATAGGCCTCGTCGGCAAACAGGTCGGCCAAATGAGCCCAGCTGTCGTCGCTCACGACACCAAGGTACCAGTTGGTGGTCAGGAACTAGCCGGCAATCCGACCATCGTGGTTGCATGTGTTGAGCGGATCTGCATGGCGATCCCAGGTGTTGGGATCGCCGCTGGTGAGTTCGTGAATCATGCACTTCACGGTACGTCGATCGAGGTGAACGCGCACGACGCGGGCGTCACCCAGCCGACGTGCTCCGGATGTCCGGGACCAAGATGTCGCTCTTGGCGGCGGCTCGTCGGCGCCGCCTTCGATCGTCTCGGCGACGGCGTGTCGCAGGCCGCCAAGGGCGCGCGAGCCCTGAGCGCGTTGGCGCTGATGGGGGAGTACCACGAGGTGCTGGCGCAACGCACCACACTCTTGTTGCAGCTACAAGGCTTCGCCGTCTACGGCGATAGCGTCCGTGGTCTTGTGGGGGCGCGCGACTCGCCCACATGGTGGACATGGTGGCCGATACGGCAGGTCTGGACCCGGTGACGGCGACGTCGTTCCTCGTCTGCGGCAGGCTGCTCAACAACGCGGCCGCCCTCGATGTCGACGAACCGGATGCACGGGGGTGGGCACTCGCATCCATGGAGGTCTGTTCGAGCACATCGCCACGAACACCAACCGATGGAATCCGCCACCCCGGCCCCGTCCCTGGACGGATCCTTTCCGCCGCCTGGGACTCGCCCTCGTGGCGGTGGCGCTCTTCGTGGGCACGGCGAAAGCACAGGACATGTGCCTCGGTGTCGGTGACAGGCAAGACCACCGCGGCCCCCGTGTAATCCCTGGTCAGAGGCTTGTCACTTGGAGTAGCGCAATTCCTCTCGATCGGATGTGACGGAAGAGAGACGCACCCGATGTCGCCGAGGTCCTCGCCAACGCAGTCCGTGCGCGGTGATCGTGATGGCAATGGAGCAGGAAGGTGCGCCGAATCGCAGACGCCAAGATCTGATTGGCCACGGTCGGGCGGAAGATCCCGCTCAGGTGTCACATTCGAGTGGTGGCCGGTGTCTCCATGGTGAGTGCAGGTGACCAGAGGAGGCATCATGGCCGGCAATACACGGATCCCCCAAGCAGAGCTGACCAGAATCTACGGCGCAGTGGTCAAGCGGATGTCTCGCAAGATGTTCGGAGAGGTGCCGGAACCGGTCGGGGTGGCCTGGCACAACCGAAAGGCGCTGAACTTGAGCTTCAGCCTCGGTCGTAAGCTCCAGAAGTTGGATCAGTGTGACGAGAACCTGAAGTCGTTCGCCCACATGGCGACGGCCAGCCTGATCGGCTGCAGCTTTTGCCTCGACTTCGGATACTTCCACGCCCACAACGAGGGACTTGACGTGACCAAGGCGCGTGAGGTGCCCCGGTGGCGTGAGTCAGACGTCTTCACGTCGCTGGAGCGTGACGTCATGGAGTACGCCGAGGCCATGACACAGACGCCGCCGACGGTCACCAACGAGCTGTCGGCCCGACTGCTGACGGCGCTCGGCCCGGCCGCGCTGGTGGAGCTGACCATGGTCATCGCGCTGGCCAACCTCATGGCCCGCTCCAACGTCGCCATGGGCATCGAGTCGCAGGAGTTCTCGGCCAGCTGCGACCTCAAGCCGCTCGCCCTAGCCTCGACCGCATGACTGACGACCCCTTCGTCTCCCACCGCGGGCTGCTCTTCACCGTCGCCTACGAAATGCTCGGCTCTGCGGTCGAGGCCGAGGACGTCGTCCAGGAGACCTGGCTGCGGTGGGCCAATGTGGACCATGCCGAGGTGCGTGACCCCCGGGCGTATCTGGTCCGGATGGTCACCCGGCAGGCGCTGAACCGGCTCCGCGCGGTGTCCCGCCGGAGAGAGGACTACGTCGGAGAATGGCTACCCGAGCCCTTGCTGACCAGTCCGGATGTGGCCGAGGACGCCGAGCTCGCCGTGAACGTCTCGATCGCCATGCTCACGGTGCTCGAGACCCTCGGTCCGGCCGAGCGGGCCGTGTTCGTGCTGCATGAGGTATTCGAGACGCCGTACGACGAGGTTGCCGCGGTCGTGGGCAAGACCCCGGCCGCGGTCCGGCAGATTGCGCACCGTGCCCGCCAGCATGTGGCGGCGCGGCGGCCCCGGATGCAGGTGGACCGAGCCCAACAGGAGGCGACCCTCGAGAAGTTCATGGCCGCCATTACCTCCGGCGATGTGCAGGCACTGCTAGAGGTACTCGCCCCGGACGTGGTGTTGATCGCCGATGGCGGCGGTCTGGTGGCGGCTGCTCGGAGGCCGCTCACCGGGGCCGAGACGGTGGTGGCGTTCCTGGCTCGCGTGGCGGATCTCACGGAATTGGTGGCGACCACCGCCTGGCTCAACGGAATGCCTGGTGCCCGAATCGACGTCGGTGGCGACGTCACTGCGGTGAGTCTGGTGATCGAGGACGACCGGATCACTCGGATCTACGCCATCCGCAACCCGAACAAGCTGGGATGGCTGGACCAGGTGGCGGAACTGCAGCGGTGACCGTCCTGCGGTCGCCGGCAGTCCGGAGCATCAGGGTTTCGGTACAGCTCTTTGGCGGCTACTCGTCGCCCGAGAAACGCTCCCATGCTGATTGCCGAGTCATCCCCAATGCGAGACCGATGGCCGCCCAAGTGGCCCCAAGTTCCCTCGCCTTCAAGACCCAGCGAACGAGGTTGCGCTCGACCTGTGCACCTGCGGCCGCCATCCGCGGGAGGCTCGCAAGGACACCTTCGAGGTCGAGGTCCTCTTCCCACGACGTCAGCCCGGGTGGCAAAGAGGGTGGGCTGCTGATGATCTGGCGACAGAGATCTACGCACTCGTCACAGATGTAGACCCCCGGACCGGCGATCAGTTTGGCCACTTGATTGTCGGGCGTTCGGCAGAACGAGCACGATGCGATGACCCCTTCCTCCCTGACCGACATCGATGCCTCCCTGGGTTGTCAGGGGTTACCTCACAGCGTCAGGGAGGTCCTGACAACGGTCCGATTGCGCGTGTCGCCGGGAGCATCCTGGGCAAAACCACGGCGCGATGCCCCGGATGTGTTGGTCGACGCTGCCCGGGCCGAAACGGCGGGCTCCCAGGCGCGATCCAACAATCACGAGTCGAATGGCGCGACGACCCGCCGGAGGAGCCCAGCCAGCATGGCGCGCTGAGTGGCGTCGAGCGTGCCGAGGATTGCGTTCTCGCGTGCCACCAGGTCGCGGAGGGCGAGCTCCACCCGCCGCCGTCCTGCCGGGGTCAGCTGGACGCGAACGGATCGGGCGTCGTTCGGGTCGGGTCGACGGCGGACGAGGTCTCGCTCCTCGAGGTGGTCGATCCGGTTGGTCATGGTGCCCGACGTGACCAGAGTCTGGGCCAGGAGTTGGCCTGGCGAGAGGTGATGGGGGGGGCCCGACCGCCGGAGGGCGGAGAGCACATCGAAGGTCCAGGTCTCGAGGTCGTGACGGGCGAACACGACCGTGCGTTGGCGCTCCAGGTGACGGGCGAGACGGGCTACGCGCGAGAGCACCTCGAGCGGCGACACATCGACATCGGGGAGGGCCCGACGCCACCCTGCGGTCAGGCGGTCAACCTCGTCCTCGAACTGATCGTTTCGGGCACGCGTCACCTCGGCATCATATCTTGACATCGAGACAATATCTCTGTCATTCTCTTGATATCGAGAGAGTGGGAGGCGCTGATGGCAGTCGCTCCACATGACCGAGGCCACCCCGGCCCCCGGCGAGCGTCGACGACATCGGGGGCCACGTGTTCCACTCCACGGTCGCTGGTCGAGCCGGTCTACGCCCGCTGGTCCGAACGGGCGTCCCTCGGCCGGGAACGCTTTCACCGGCCGCTCACCTTCGCCGAAAAGGTGCTTGTCAACCATCTGCGCGATCCGCAGGGTCAGGAGATCGTGCGCGGGAAGGCCTACGCGGACTTCGATCCCGACCGAGTCGCCCTCCAAGACGCCCTCGCCCAGATCGTGGCACTTCAGCTCCTGGTGGCCGGCCTGGATGCGGTCGCCGTGCCGACCACCGTCCACTGCGATCACCTCATCGAGGCCAAGGCGACCTCCGCAGTCGACCTTCGCAGCGCGCTGGACCACAACGCCGAGGTCTACGACTTTCTCCGGAGCGTCTGCGCCAGGTTCGGCATCGGATTCTGGCAACCCGGCTCTGGGATCGTCCACCAGGTCGTGCTCGAGAACTACGCCTTCCCCGGGGGGATGATGATCGGCACGGACAGCCATACTCCCAACGCCGGCGGCCTTGGAATGGTCGCCATCGGGGTCGGTGGCGGTGATGCCATCGACGTGATGACCGGTCAGCCTTTCAACGTTCGCTGGCCCAAGCTCATCGGCATACGCCTCACGGGGTCGCTTTCGGGTTGGGCCTCCCCCAAGGATGTGATCCTCGCAGTCGCCGACTTGCTGTCGGTGACCGGTGGCACCGGTGCCATCATCGAGTATTTCGGACCGGGCGCAGACACCATCAGTGCGACGGGGAAGGCCACGATCTGCAATATGGGCGCCGAGGTCGGCGCCACCACGTCGGTGTTCCCCTTCGACGCCAACACCGCCGCCTACCTCACCGCCACCGGGCGGGGGGAGGTGGCCGAGCTTGCGTCCACGGTCGATGGCGATCTGCGTGCCGATCCCGCCGTGGCAGCCGACCCGGGTCGGTTCTTCGACCAGGTGGTCGAGATCGACCTGTCCTCGTTGACTCCCCTCATCAACGGACCCGATAGCCCCGATTTGGCCCACCGTGTGGGCGATGTGGGCTCGTGGGCTCGTGACAACGGGGTACCCGTGGAGATCTCGGCCGCCCTCATCGGCTCGTGTACCAATTCCTCCTACGAGGACATGGCGCGAGCCGCCTCGATCGCCCGGCAGGCGTCAGCGCACGGCTTGCGAGCCAGGACCCGACTTCTGGTCACCCCCGGCTCGGAGCAGGTGCGCGCCACCATCGAACGTGACGGATTGCTCGCAGATCTCGAGGCCATCGGAGCCACGGTGCTGGCCAACGCCTGTGGTCCGTGCATCGGCCAGTGGGATCGCGCCGAAATCGATCCGACCGAGCTCAACACGATCGTCAACAGCTTCAACCGGAACTTCCCCAAGCGCAACGACGGGAACGCGAACACCAAGGCCTTCGTCACGTCACCCGACATGGTCATCGCGTACGCTCTGGCCGGGACGCTGGACTTCGACCCGCTCACCGACTCGATCGGAACCGGTTCGGGGCGACGCATACGACTGGGCCCGCCCGTGGGAGAGTGCCTCCCCGCTGGCGGCTTCGACAGTGGTGAGTCGGGTTTCGTCGCGCCCCCCGAGGACCGTTCCGGGGTTGCCATTGCCGTGGCACCCACCTCCGATCGGCTGCAACTCCTGACCCCGTTCCCGCCGTGGGACGGCAATGACTACGTCGACCTGCCCGTGCTCCTCAAGGCGAAGGGCAAGTGCACGACCGACCATATCTCGGCCGCCGGTGCGTGGCTCCGCTACCGCGGGCACCTCGAGAACATCTCGGGCAACCTGTTTCTCGGAGTCGTCAACGCTTTCACCGGATCCGTGGGAAAGGGCAAGGACCCCACGGATGGTCGCACCCGCTCGTTCGCCGACATCGCCCGGCGCCTCGCGCAGTCCGGAACTCGGTGGTGCGCGGTGGGAGACGAAAACTATGGCGAGGGATCGTCGCGTGAACACGCTGCCATGGAACCTCGATACCGCGGGGGCCTTGTGGTCCTGGCGCGGTCCTTCGCCCGGATCCACGAGACGAACCTGAAGAAGCAGGGTCTGCTCCCCCTCGCCTTCGCCGATCCGTCGACGTACGACATGATCGGGGAGGACGACCGGGTATCGGTCCTAGGCCTCGCATCGCTCGCCCCCGACGTACCGGTGCGCTGCCGGATCACCACGCCCGACGGCAGGCGATTCGAGTTCAGCTGCACCCACTCATTTAGCGCAGACCAACTTGCGTGGTTCCACGCGGGCAGCGCGCTGAATGTCATCCGTCAGCGATCGAATCCAGCGGTCAGCTATCGCTGAGGGCGACTCGGGCCAGGGCCTCGACGGGAAGAACGCGCGACCGCCTGCGGTCAACGCGAATCCACCGTCACCCGCGCCTGAGATCGCCTGCACCCGGTGCCGTACCGGCGCCGGCTTCGGCCCGACTCTCGGGTGAAGAAAGCCACCGGTTGCCCGTTGTCGCCACGGACGCGGGCGCCATGCTCGGCGCAGCCTGTCACGATCACGCCAACCACCAACATGCCGGTGCGGCGGCCAATCGATTGGTCATCGCCTCCAAGACGAGCGGGAGGGACTACTGCTCGGAGATGAGCTGAGTGATCGCTTGCAGTCTCTTGGCTTCGGTGACGCCGGCCGGACTGAGGCAGAGGGGAAACGAGGAGACGGTGCCGTTGGCCATGACCTCTTGGCCGATGCGAACCAGCCCGCAATCGCCGAGGCGTTCGATGGCCCGGGGGAACTTCAACCACACGGCGTCCCGTTCCCGACCACCGATCATGCCGGCCAGGAGGACTCGCTTCTCTTCCTCTGTGTAGCTTTCGCCGTCGTCCATCATCGAGCGTCAGAACCCCCCGACGGCAGCGCCCTCGCCAATGACACGGCCCCGATGGGCACCGGCCTCACGGATATGTGGAGGTGGTATCGGCACGTAGTTCCGCCATCCTGAGAGTTGGAGGGCGACGTTCCGGCCGGGCCACCGACGCCAGGGCCGGTGACGCCCGTCGAGGGAGCGGGGAAGACAGCGCGTGCCCGCCGGAAGGGCGCAACGCTGCCGGTTCCCCGCCGATCCTCGAAGGCAGGGTTGGGCAGGCTGTGAGGGCCGAGGGACGGTGGAGTCCCGGGAAGACGGTAGGTCGGGCGGCGATCGATGCCTAGACGTGAATCCACGGGATCGCCCTAGGGGAATCCACCTGGGAAGAGCGTCGGGCCCGGGGCTGCCAAGACGTCGTCCCTGCTCACAGGGGCTTATCCGCTGCGACCGGTGCCCGCGCTGCGATGCACGGCGGGGCGGTTTCGGCGGGACTCCCTGTCCCGGTGGCGTCCGTAGACAGGCCGCATCCGGAGGCGTACCGTTCCACCGGCACTCGGCGGCGGTCCTTATCCCTACGCCTCCGGGTGGCCAGAGGGGATGCGCGGGGGTGGGTTCTGGGTTGCCCCCCTTGGTGCCATGGGAGCCCACCCCGCCGCCCCTCCTTGCTCGCTAACGACAGCTAGCGTTCGGGGTTCTGTAGCGCGCCGAGGGAGACCCATGTCGGACGTGAGCGAGGGTGCCGGGTGGTGGCAAGCCACCGACGGGAGGTGGTACCCACCGGAAACGCACCCCGAGTACCGCGCGCCACAACCGGATCCCAGCACGGTGGGGCCTTCGCGCCATGCGCCGTCGCCCAAGCTGACCCTTCGGCCCTCACCCCTCGACAGGGAGGCCGCCATGGCCCTGCTGGCGGAGCTTCAGGAAGTCGAGCGGTCGCTGTGGGCGGTCCGTGACGAGTTGCGGCGGCTGCTGGACGACGGCCAGACCCCGTGACCGGCGGGCGGGCCGGCCTCATGGATCATGTCCTGATGTATCCCCGCAGCCGCTCGTATTCCTCGACGCTGATCTCACCGCGAGCCAGACGGACCTTGAGGATCAGTTCCGGGTCCTCGGGGCCCTGACGCACTGTCGTCGAGCCTCGGAACAAGGAGACCGCGCCCCACGCCACGAGGGCCAGGATTCCGAACAGGATTCCGAGCGCGACCAGCGAACGCAGCCACAGCAGGCCGCCCCCGATAATCTCCGAGAACAACCCCACGCCGCCACCTCCTGGCTCGGCATCGACGCTACTACCACCGGAACGGAATGGTCGGGCGCTCCCACCGCGTCACCGAGGCGTGCCCTGATCGGCGAGCACGGGCTCGGAGATGTCGCTCGCCTCTACGTTCACGTGCGGGATCACGCGGTCGAGCCAAGACGGAAGCCACCAGTTCGACACGCCGATGAGATGCATGAGAGAAGGGACGAGCACGGTTCGGATGATGAAGGCGTCGATGACGATGGCGCTGGCGAGGCCTATCCCGAACTGCTTGATGACGATGCTTCCACCCAGCACGAACGACGCAAAGACGAGGATCATGATGGCCGCCGCCGCCGTGATCACCCTGCCCGTCTCGGCCTGCCCGAGGGTGACCGCCTGGCGGTTGTCACCCTTGAGGAGCCACTCCTCATGCATACGACTCACCAGGAACACCTCGTAGTCCATGGAGAGACCGAACAGGATTGAGAACATCAAGACGGGAACGAAGACCTCGACCGGCGCGGTGCCCGAGATCCCGAACACTGAATGTCCCCATCCCCATGAGAACACCGCGTTCAGGATGCCGAGAGCCGCCCCGACGGACAAGAGGTTCATGATCGAGGCGACCAGTGGGATCAATAGGCTTCGGAACACGGCCATGAGCAGCAAGAAGGCCAACAAGACGACGACGGCGACGAAGAAGGGGAGCTTCGACGACAGGATGTGGGAAAAGTCGGTCTGGATGGCCGTGGCCCCTCCGACCAGGACGGTCAGGCCGGTGCCGGCCTGCGCCTTGGGGATGACGTCATTTCGGAGGCGGGTCAACAACAACGACGTCTGACTCGCCTGGGGGCTCGTCGAGGGATAGAGGTTGGCGATGGCCACCGTCCCGCTGGGACTGAGAACGGGCGCGGTGACTGCCACCACTCCTGGTTGGCGCGACAGCATGTGCGTCAGGGTGGCGAACTGCGACTCGTCCGCGGGGGTCGGCAACTCGGCCACCAGCTCGAAGGGCCCGTTGAATCCCGGGCCGAAGCCCTGGGCCAAGAGGTCATAGGCCTGGCGTGTCGTGGTGCTCGACGAATCACTGCCCGCGTCGTCCAATCCGAGGTGGAGGCTGAAGAACGGGAGGGCGATCACCACGACGACGGCGAGGGCGACAGCGGCAGGCAGGACGGGTCGATGTTCGATGGCCGTCGCCCACCGACGCCACAGTCCAGTGACCTGCTCGGGGACCGGACCGGTTCTGACCATCTCGGCCCGTTGGCGGCGGCTCAGCACTTTCACCCCCAGGAAACCGAGCAGCGCCGGGAGCAGGGTGAGGGACGCCAACATGGTCAACGCCACGGTGATGGCCGCCGAGACGGCGATGCCATAGAGAAAAGAGATGCCCAGTGCGAACTGGCCGAGCAGTGCGATGCACACCGTGATCCCGGCGAAGAAGACTGCTCGGCCTGCGGTGTTGACGGCGTTGACGGCGGCGTCCTCGATGGTGCGCCCACCTTTGACGCCCGTGCGATGGCGGGTCACGATCAACAAGGCGTAGTCGACCCCGACGCCGAGCCCGATCAGCACACCGAGGATGGTGGCGAAGCTGGCAACGGAGAAGACGTGGCTGAGCAATCCGGTGATCGAATACCCGGTGCCGATGGCGATGAGGGCGGTGATCAGAGGGAGGAAGGCGGCGAACAGCGCCCCGAACGCGACCCCGAGGACGATGAGGGCCAGCACGACGCCCAGCAGGGTGCTCTTCGATCCGGGCTGGGACTCTGCGTTCTCGATGTCCTCACCGCCCAGCGCCACCTGCACGTACCGGTTGTCGGCAGCCTGCGCGGTGGCGATGACGCGATCCACAGCGGCCTTCGGGAGAGCCTGCATCTGCTCGTCGAATGTCACGGTGGCGAACGCCACGGTGCCGTCCCTGCTGATCTGGGACGTTCCGGCCGGCGTGAAGGGATCGGACACTGAGCGCACGTGGGGCAGGCTTCTCACTTCTCGCAACATGCGAAGCACGCCAGCCTTCACCGGAGCCTCGGGGACCGTGCCCGACTTGGCGCGCACCACGATCTGATCCGACGTCCCCGACACCGCGGGGAACTCCTTCTCGAGCAGGTTCAAGGCGGTGAAGGACTGGGTGTTGGGCAGCTGGAATTTGGTGGAGAAGGCGTTTCCAGCGGCACGGTCGACAGCGAAGAATCCCACCAACGCCACGAGCCACAGGACGAGGACCGTCTTGCGATGCCGGAAGCACCACTTCGCCAGGCCTTTCACAGGCCCGGCCCCTGGTCGAGAGTCGAGGCGTGAGAAAGCGACATGAGAAGTCCTTGCAGTGTCATCGACCCTTCTCTGGCTGCGGGCGGCGTCAGGGCTTGGTCAGGATTTGGTCGAGGTGGAGCCAAGGCATTATGGCGTCGTTCGTCACGGGCTCGGCAAACCGAGTGTCGTCACCGAGCGAAGATGAGGGCCGGCAGGTCCCGCATATCACTGAAGACAACCGCATTGCCAATCGACAGCTGCGACGAGGTGGTGACGCCGCCGGCGAAGGCGAAGACGGCCATGTCGGCCGCGAGCCCGGCAATCACACCCGAGATGCTGTCTTCGACCACCGCGCAGCGCGCCGGCGATACACCCATCTGGCGCGCCGCGTGGAGGAAGATGTCGGGATCAGGCTTTCCATGCGCCACGTCGTCGGCGCTGAAGATGCGGTCGCGGAAACGATCGGCGAGGCCGGTGATCCCGAGGGTGAATTGCATCTTCTTGTGACTCCCGCTCGAAGCGACACAGGTCGGCACAGCTATCTGATCGAGTGCCTCGACCACCCCGGGGACGGGGAGAAGCTCACGCTCGTAAGCGTCTCGATAGCGAGGCTCGAACTCGGCCTCCCAGTCAACGCTTCGACCGATATGGCGCTCGACCTCCTGCTGCATGTAGGCCGCCGACCGGCCCACGAAGCGTTCCACGATGTCCGACTCCGTGAGCGCCCAGCCCAGCCCCGAGAGGATCTCGGCTTCCGTGCGCACTGCCAGCCGCTCGCTGTCGACCAGGACACCGTCGCAGTCGAAGATGACGAGGTCGAAGCGCCTCACAAAGCGAGCCTATCCAGATCGCTTCGATAGCCCCCGCCACTGGCGCGGACCGCGAACCGGGGTGTCGGGACCGTTCTCGACACGCCCTCGGACCGGGCGTAAGGTCGAATCCGTCACAACGGCGCAGTGTCCACCGTGGACTGTATGGACGGGAAGACTGGGTTGACGACAAGATCGTCTTGCGTGCTCAATGTGGCTGGTCGCTCTGCCTACGGCCGGCTCGTTCGATGACGTACTCCCGGCCGGAACCGACACTGCTGAGAGCCAAGGAGATGTTGGCCGACCTCCGGATTTCGCCCATGGCACAACGCCTCGCGGAGTCCGGTTTCGACATCGACATGGCCGACACCGAACAGGCCAACGCCTTGGCCATGCACGTCCTCCATCAGCTCCAGGTGCTCGAGGCCACCACCCGAATGCTGGCGGGCGTGGTGCAAACCCTTCAATCCCAAACCGAGCGGTCGGAGTCTCTCTTCTTGTAGGAAGACCGGGGGGCGTGGAGCGCCGACGTGGTGCGGGGCGGCTCCGTCAGCTGTCCGATCACCTGCTTCCACGCCTTCGTTGCTCTCGTCGGACTCTGAGGATGGCCAGGAACTTGCGGAAGATGAAGGGCACGGTCGGAGCCTAACCGGGCACGCCCGGCTGAAGCCCCACCGGGGTGAGATGTGGGCGGAGGGCGCGCGGTGGGCTTACGCTTCGGGCATGTCGGACTCTCCAGGTGCCATAGGACCTTCCGCGGCACCAGAAGCCGGTGGAGCCGGTCCCGCCTGGGAAGCGGCGGAGATCTTGGGGGCAGCTGTCCTGGGGGGTGTCGGGATCCTCGCGATGGGGGGACTCGCGGTGGGGATCGCGAGGATCGCCGTCATCCAGGAGCCTTTTGCAAACAGCCAGTACAGCTGGAACGCGATCGAGTTCGGTGCTGAGTGGGCCAACTTCGTGGTGGCGGTGATCGTGCTCGGGGTGCTCGGACTGTGCTGGTGGCAGCTTCAGGCGTGGACAGCGGTGGTCGAGGACCCCGAGGAAGCGGGCCAGCTCCCTGATGCCCTCGGCCACATTCGACGTGCCGGCCAACTGACGCGCTGGGCCGAGGTGGCGCTCGGCCTGACGCTGCTGGGATCTGTCGCCGGGTTCGCCGCATCGGTGGGCACAGGCGGAACGACGCAGCTGTGGGTGCTCGACCTCATCGCCGGGGCGCAGATGCTGGCGGTGATCGTCATCTTCGTCGCCGGAATCGTCGTGGGCCGACAACTCGGGCGCGGCTACGGGCTTCCGTCCTCGCGATAGCGGCGACGGGCGTGGGAGGCTCCCGCCGTCAGTCTTGGGAGTCGCGGATCTCCTCGTTCAGCGGACGCTCCAGGAACACGTTGAACGCCTCTTGCCACAGTGCGCCGACACGGGACTGGAAGAGGAGCACGGGCCCGGCGGCTACGACCGAGACCATGGTCCATCCATCTGCCAGAAGCTCGCTGAGGCGATCCTCGGTCTCGGTCTTCAACCCGTCTGCTTTGGCGTTCTCGCGTTGGCGGTCGGACGGGTACGACGTTCCTTCCCACCAGTGCGCCCCACGCAGATGAAGCCGGCGCCACTCTCGCTTGGTCACGCGTAACCCACCGGCCCAGGATCGGGGTGCTGTGGTCGGCTCTCTGTGACCACGCCACGGTGGAAGATTCGAGCTCCCACCCAAGGGCCCTCCGGAGCTCCCAGCTCGATGCCTATCCAGAGAGTCGAATTTTCCACCGAGGAAATCCTCCGGCGCCGCGGCTCGACAGTCAAGTGCAGGGCCCACTGCCTGCCTGTTGCCACCGGCGCACCCTGTTCGTAGGCTGCCTCGCAAAGGACCGCCCTTCGGCTCGTGACTACAAGGAGCTGTTGCATGGCTGTGTCGGATATCGTCCCCGCCCGAACCGTCGGAATGGAACCGGCGGAGTACACGGGCCTCGAGGAGCTCTGTGTCCCGCCGAACGCCGCGCACGTCGCATTGGTCGACCACGTCCGGAGGGCGGTCGCGCAGCGCCAGCTCGGGCGCACCTCGTCCAAGACGACCGTGACTCACTTGGTCCTGGCCTGGGTACCTGCCATCGCGGCGGGATGCGTCGGTGTTGCCGTCAACGACATGGCCCTTTGGGTCGTGGTGTGGCTGGTCATCGCCTCGGTGCTCGTCGGCAACGCGGCAATTGGCCACGAGGCTGTCCACGGGCACCTCGTCGCTTCCCGGAGATGGAACAGCGTGATCGGGACGGCGGCTGTGCTCACCATCCTCGGGTCCTACGCCACGTACCGCTGCTATCACCTCGAGCACCACGCTCGCACCGGGCGGGACGGCGATCCCGAGAGGACTCCACTCAACTTCCCGACACGGCGGCTGTACGTGGCAGTCATGGTGTTGGGGGGTCTGCTGGTGCTCTTCGAGAACTCCGCCTACACCGCGATGACGGTCTTCGGCAAGAGGCTCCCGTGGGTGCGCACCCCTCGCCAGCGCAGGGCGATCAGGCTCAACGCGCTCCTCCTTCTCGTCGTGCTGGGAGCGATCGTCGTGGGCATGGTCCTCGACCCGTGGGTCACGCTGAACGTGTGGCTCGTCCCGTACGCGATCGGTGTCTTCGGCCTGCTACCGCTGCTGTTGGTCCCTGAGCACTACGGTGCCACGGGCCGCGGCGACGTCCTCGAGAACACTCGGACCGTACGGTCGAACGCCGTCGTACGGTGGGCTTACTGGAACAACAACTACCATGCCGCTCACCACCTCGCCCCGGCTGTGCCCTACGACAAGATCGAGCAGGTCGACCGCCTCTTGGAGAGATCCGGCACCGTGGAGAACGTGTGGCGGTTGCGCTCCTACACGAGTTTCCACTGGGGGACTCTCACCCACCTGGTCTTCAACCGCCCCGAGGCCGGGGACAGGGAGAGGCCGTAGCGTCCGGGGACGGTCCCGGCCCCAGAGGGGCCGGCGGGATCACCTGCTCAATGGAACGGGAATTGCCCGTAGGTGCTGCACAGGCCGAACGCCTCGATGATCAGAAAGGCGCCGACGATGGCGAGGATGACAGCCTGTCGCCGGCGTCCGCTGTGGCGGGCCATCACCGGTGCCATGTACCACTCGGGGAGAGGCCCCGGGGTGGTGGCGAGATAGACGGCCAGGGACACGGCCTCGGCGTCGAGGGGTTGATCGGGGTCGGCCGCCAGTGCGAGGGCTGTGAGCTCCTCGTCGGAGATCACGTCGGGCCACTCGGGATCGTCGCCCCCGGGAGCGCTTGCGAGGACCTCGTCCACTGCAGTCATCGGTGAACCTCCTGCCGCCGGGACGGCCTCTCCGAGCGTAGCGGCGAATCTGGCGGCGACGACGGTCACCGGGCCCCACGAAGAGTCCGACGCTGTGGAGCGCGCCCCTGACGTGCTCGGTACGGTGCGCCTGCCGCGAGTCGGCGCCTCTGGGCGCCACCGCGACGGCTAGACCTACGGCGTGGGTCGACTCTCCCGTATTGCCCGAGGAACCCGGATCGCCATGGCCGTGATAGCGGGTCTCGCCTACGCGGTGCTCCTCTCGTTCACCCACCCCTTCACCTGGGCCGCCGACCTCGTGACTGCCGTTGCTCTGGCCGTCGTCGCCACCGCCACGATCGGCGCGCCCGGCGCGCGCCGGTCCCGGTCGGCCGATTGGTCGGACACCGGGGCCGACCGTGGGCTGGGGGGGAGCCGGCGGTGGTGGGTGTGGATGGCGCCCCTCCTCGCCGCCACCGGCTGGGAGTTCTACTGCCTCGTGAGCCTGCCGCGCGTCGAGCACCCCACACTGAGCTCGCTCATCGATCTGCTCGATTCCTCGCGACCGGGCAAGATCGCCGCTGGCGCCTCGTGGCTCGCGCTCGGCTGGTTCTTGGTGACCCGGTGATCGACCGGGACTTCACCCTGACGGTGTGGGCGGTGCTCGGAGCCATCGTCGCCTGCCTTCAGATCATCGCCGTGCTGAACAAGGGCGGCGTCCCCGGTCTGGGGACAGTCGTGACGAGGGTGAGCACGGGTCGTGTGGGGAGGTACCTGTGCGCGCTGGCATGGATGTGGCTGGGCTGGCACTCCTTTGCCCGGTGACCACGCCGCCGACGCGGGGACAGGGTCTAGTTTTTCCCTGTGCACACCCGGGCCGTGAGCCCCGCGTTGGGAGCGGTCGTCGAAGGCGTCCATCTCGCTCCTGAGATGGACGGCGATACGGTCTCTGACATCAGGGCGGCTCTCTTGGAGCACAAGGTGCTGTGGTTCAGGGCGCAAGCGCTCGATGCCGAGTCGCTCACTGCGGTGGCGTCGCGCTTCGGAACCCTGACCGAGGCGCACCCCGTGGAGCCCAGCTTGGAAGGCTATCCCGAGGTCCTCCCCCTCGACTCGGAAGAGGGCGCCCGCGCCGACGTGTGGCACAGCGACCTGACGTTCCAGAAGTGTCCACCCCTCGGCGCGATCTTGTATGCCGTGGAGATCCCGCCGGTTGGAGGCGACACGCTGTGGGCGGACATGTCGGGGGCCTACCGGTCGTTGTCGGCGCCCCTGCGTGCCTTCGTCGAGGGCTTGACGGCGACGCATTCGGCCCGGAAGGCGGGGGGGTACTTCGCCGGCCGTGACCCGACGGGTGGTGACGCTGCGGGCCGGGCGGCAGAGACCGCAACCCGTCATCCTCTGGTGCGCAGGCACCCGGACACCGGTGAAAGCAGCCTGTTCGTGAATCCCCTGTTCACCGACAAGGTCGACGGACTGCGTCGACGCGAGAGTGACGCGCTGCTCGGGCTGCTCTACGCGGTCTCGGTTGCGCCCGAACGGTTGGTGCGGTGGAAATGGGAGAACGGGGACGTGGCGTTCTGGGACAACCGGTGCACCATGCACTACGCCTTGCTGGACTACGGGACCAGTCGCAGACGGATGTTGCGGGTGGCGCTGCAAGGGGACAGGCCCCTTGCGGCCAGCAGCTCGTAGATCCGGACCTCGGGGCCTGCCACCGGCGTCGGCCTCTCCCTGCAGGGCACCGATTCCTCAGCGGGACGTGCGAGTGGCGAGGATGGTCCCCTGCCCACCCTTCGAATTGGAGAACACGCCTTGGATCCGGAGTTTGCCGGCCGTGGTCGACACACTGGCGCTGCCTCTGTCGGTGCTCGTGCCCAGGCTGATGGTGAAGGTCATCGTCGATCCGACCACCGTGCCGTTCATCGCTTCGACCCCGATCGGAGACATGATCGTCGCCGTGAATGCTCCTGTCGAGAGGTTCTCGTTGCTGACCTCCATGGGCTCTGAGGAGAGCGATGAGGCGAAGCCGACGAGGGAGCTGTAAGCGCCACGGATGTCGGGGGGAGCGCTCGCAGTGACAGACGGTGTCGACGCGATGCCCGGGGACGAGCTGAAGGGACCGACGTGCATGACCGCCAGGGCCCCGGTCAGAAGCGCGCAGGCGATGACCACGACCCCCACGCGTGGAGCCATTCCCGCCCGGGGACGAGCCGGACGCTCGCCATCGGGGTGGACGGCAAGGTCGTCGTGGGACCGGCCCCCACTTTGTGCGGGGGCCTGGTCGGGCCAGAACGCGGGTTCGGGGTCCATCGGCCACTCCTGATACGGCTCTCGAGGAGGCGGCGGCGTGACGTCGGACACGAGGCGCGACGCCGGGATGGCGGCCCAGCTCTGGTCCGGCCCCAGCGGGGCCTGGCCTGGTGCTGCGGGGTAATCGGTGGGCACAGGGGGCCCCGAGCCCGGTCCCACGGGATCAGGCCGCGATGGTCCCGCCCCGTCCCGAGGTCGGAATCGGCGCAGCAACAGCGACACCGGTTCGCTGCGGTGAGCGGCGGGGTCGCCGTCGTGGTGGGGGGGTGGCGGGGGACTCCAGTGGCGCGGGGCCTGGCCGCCGCCGGTGCTGTCTGGGCGCGGCTCGGTCACTGTGGTGACATCGGCGCCGTGGAAATGGCCCTTGAGCGGCACCGAGCGTGGGAGCGCCTGGGGTTGCCGGTGCCGGAACACCGGGGCGGAGTTAGGGCGCCCTAACTCCTGGCGTCGTGGTGTCCAGGGACAGCACCATCTGTTGGACGGTATTGCGCTCCCCGGTGGGCGAGCGCAACCCCGGCGCCGATGTCGGTGGGCCGTGGCGGCGAAAGCCCATCGACTCGAAGAAGGCCATGGCGCCGTGGTTCTCGCCCAGGGTCTCGAGGTAGCAGCCGGGCACGCCCTTCATTCCGAGCGCGCCCAGCCATCGGCGCATCAAGGTGGCTCCGACCCCGATGCCCCGGATCGACGGGAGGAGGTCCACGTGCAGATGGGCGGGCCAGCGCGCGTCGTACACGGACACGGGCGGGAGCCGGCGACGTACACCGTCGATGAGGATGTCGCCGAAGGAGCGCCACACCACACCGGCCGTGCCGGGCCGGAACCCGATGCCCCGCCGGAGGAAGTGGCGCCCGAAGACGGTGGCCGGGTTCCATGCCTTGCGGGAATCGAGACAGCCCAGCAGATAGCCGGCGACGACCCCGTCGAGCTCTGCCACCAATGCGGAGCCTGGCTCGGCGTCGGTGTAGTAGCCGGTGAAGAGGTCGGCGAAGCTCTCGGCGTCACGCCACAGCCAATCGACGGGCTCACCCATGTAGCCCGTCACGTAGCAGACGTGTCGTACCTGGGCACGGTCCCGCGACTCGTAGGGCCTGACGACGACGTCTGTGGCGGTTGCTCCCCCGGAACCAGGAGCCCTCATGGTCCGAGGGCCCACAGGAGCCGGTAGTAGCGGGTGCGCACAGGATCGCTCTCGATGCCGTAGGAGGAGAGCAACATGCGCTCCCAACCCGGTCCGTAGTTCCACTGCGTGCTCCAGGTGCAGACGGCGAGGTCGGCCCAACGATCCCCCACGCCGAGTGCACCGAGGTCGACATGACCCGACCAGCGGCCGTCGTCGGCGAGGATGGTGTTCGGAGCACACGCGTCCCCGTGACAGACCACGGCCTTGTCGATCGAAGGTGGATCGGCAAGGGCGCCGAGGGCCTGTTGCACCGTCATGGACCGGACGACCGGGTGCCAGCGCGCCGGGTCGACGGGCCCGGCAGCCGCAGCAGCCCGGGCGCCCGCCACGCGGTCAGCGGTCGACCACGAAAATGGACACGCGTCGACCGGGAGGGCGTCGTGCAGGGCGCGCAGTCCTGTCCCGATCGCCTGCACGGCCGTTGCGGGATCTCTCTTCCATCGCGTGGCGACGGCACTGTCGCCGACGATGGGACTGGTCGCCATCCAGCCGCCGGCGTCGTCGGCGCCCTGGCCGAGGACGCCGGGTACCGGCGTGAAGCGCCGAGCCCACCGCAACCGGGCGGCCTCGGCGTCGAGATCGATCCCGCTTGTGACCGGCGCCCACTTCACGAAGGAGCGCCCGACTCCTTCTCCCACCGCGAAGGTGAGCCCGCCGAGCTCGTTCTCCCATACCGGCCGGACCGGAGCTTTGCCGGCGAGCTTGGCGACCTGCTCGGGAATCACGGAGGTCCGGGGCCGTCCCGCGGGCACGGTCGGTGCCTGTCGAATCGCGATCAGCGGCTGCGCCACGTACTCGGGCGCGTCTGCCGTGACAGCGACGCCAGGTAGGCGTTGTAGGCGGCGAGTTCCGGATCTTCAGCCTCCGCCCGTGCCAGGGCGAGGGCAACGGGATCGGTGTCGCCTGTGCCCTCACCGTGATGGTCAGGCTGGCCGGTCGTCGTCGCCGTCTCCTGCTGTAGCCGGCGCAATCCGCGCCGTCCGACGGTGTCGGGGTCGTCGTGCACGAAGTGCCACCAGAAGACGGTCCCGAACACGGCGAAACAGGGCCACATGACCGAGTAGATCCAGCCCAACGAGTCCCCCGACATTCCCACCCCGACCTGCCACCAACACGCGACGGCACACCCCGGGACCCACACGACGAGGGCGGTGTGAGCCAGCACAGCCCGACGCGTCGTCCAGCGACGATGTTCGGACGGCGGTGCGGGCGCAAGCGGGAGCGACACGACGGGATCAGGCTTCCTGTGGCGCCGTTCCCGGGGTTTCCGCGCCCATGTCAGATCCCGTCACCGGGCGAGCCTGGCGAACTTGGCGCGCATACACCGACGTCAGCTTGCGCTCCGCGATGATCGCGCCGAAGGGAACGGTGCCGGCCAGCAGGACCAGGACGGTGCGGCCCACCGGGATGTGGAGCTTCCTGGTCAGCTCGAAGGCCACGAAGAGGTAGACCAGATAGAGGAACCCGTGGAGGGTCCCCAAGATGTTCACCACGCCGGGGTGGCCCGCCACCTGGAGTGGGACGCCCACGAAGACGAGGGCGATGAGCAACACGGCGGTGACGTAGGCCATCACCCGGTAGCGCGTGAGGACGGCGTGTTCCACGGCGGCGATTCTACGAGGTCGGATGCGGCCCTCCGATCCGGGTCAGGGAGCGCCGACGGTGGCCCCTTGGCTGTCGCGCCCCCTGGCTACGATCCTGCGAGCCATGAAGACGACGGCCTTCGCTCAGCAGACGTCGGTGGAGCCGCATCCCGAGGGTGGTTCCCGTTACCACGCCGTGGTGAGCGACCAGTGGAACGCGCCGGTGCTGCCCCAGGGTGGGATCACCACCGCACTGGCACTCCGGGCGATGAGCGCGGCGCTCGGAACCCCGGGGCAATCACTGCGCTCGGTGACGACGATCTTCGCCGGCCAGGTCCCGCCCGGCCCGGTCGACATCGACGTCACCGTCCTCCGCATCGGGCGGACCATGTCCCAGGCTGCCGCCACCGTGCACCCCGCAGGTCAGACGAGCGGGCACAGTGCCGTCGCCGTCTTCGGGGAAGCGCGCCCCGGGTTCGAATTCACGGAACTGACGTACCCGCCGGACGTGGCGCCACCCGAGCAGTGCCCGTCGTTTCGCGATCCGCTCCCCGAGGGGGTCATCGGGTTCCCCCGCGCCTCGTTCTGGGAGCGCGTGGAATCGCGTGTGGCCCTGGGCCATGCCCCGTGGGAGGAATGGGAGCCTTCGACGTCAGAGCGCATGTACTGGTACCGGTTCGACGACCCACCAGTCGACGTGCACGGCGAGTGGGACCCACTCGCCTTGGTGACGCTGTGCGACACCATGCCCGGGGCGGTAGGAGAGCGTATGGGGCCCGGCCTGCCCATGTGGTTCGGACCGAGCGCCGACCTGACCGTGCACGTGCTGGGCCGGGCCAGCTCGCAGTGGCTGCTCGGCCGCAACCGCGCCCGGTTCGCCGGGGACGGCTACGCGTCAGTGGAGATGGAGCTGTGGGACCCGGCGCGCGGGCTCGTCGCCTACGCCACCCAGGTCATGTTCTTCAGCTTTCCCAACGGGCGGTGACCCCGACCTGTGCGCCGCCGGCGAATCGGTCGGCGTGGCGCGAGCGTGCGACGGGAACCGGTTCAAGCATCCACTTTGGCGGTGGCGGAGAGGCGGTCGACGGCCTCCACGTACTCCTCCACCAGGTCGTAGATGACGTCGCGGGTCTTGCGGACGCGTGTGGCGCGCCCGATGACCTGCCCGCACGGGTTGAAGGCGACGTCCTTCGCCTCCTCGGGGTAGCGGTGGGTGGCACCCACCGCCTCGATGGCCACCATCATCTGCAACGGCATCGGGAGCGGGTCGGGCGTGTCGGGTCGTTCCCAGGCTTCGGTCCAGTCGTTCTTGAGCATGCGACAGGGCTTTCCTGTGAAGGACTTCGACCGCACGGTGTCCCGGCTTGTCGCCTCCAGGTAGCTCTTCATCTGTCCCGGGGAGGTGTTGGCCTCCTCGACGGTCAGCCACAACGTCCCCGACCACACGCCCTGCGCGCCCATGGCCAGGGCGGCGGCGATCTGCCGGCCACTGCCCACGCCGCCGGCGGCGAGCACCGGTAGCGGGGCCACGGCGTCGATGACTTCGGGCCACAAGACCAGCGACCCGACATCACCGGTGTGCCCCCCACCCTCGGTGCCCTGGCACACGATGAAGTCGAGGCCGGCCTCCTTGTGGCCAAGCGCGTGCTTGACGGAACCGGCGAGCGCCCCGATGAGCCGGCCCGAGGCCTTCACCTCGGCGATGACGTCGGCGGGAGGAGTGCCCAGCGCGTTGGCGATGAGCTTGACCTTGTCGTGGCGCAGTGCCGCCTGCAGCAGGGGCTTGCCGGTGGCCTCGGTCCATCCCATCATCCCGCTGCGGCGCTGGTCGGCGGGGGGCTCGGGCACGCCGTGCTCGGCCAGTAACCGCCGGGCGAAGCGTCGGTGGTCGTCGGGCACCATGGACTGCAGCTGCGCCTCGAGCTTTACCGGGTCCATCTCGCCCATGCCCTCGTATTTGCCAGGGATGACGATGTCGACCCCGTAGGGGTTGTCGCCCACGTGCTCGTCGAGCCAGAGGAGCTCCAACTCGAGCTCCTCGGGGGAGAAGCCGATGGCCCCCAGCACGCCGAACCCGCCGGCGTTGGACACCGCCGCCACCACGTCTCGGCAGTGGGTGAAGGCGAAGATGGGGAACTCGATGCCGAGTCGGTCGCAGATCTCGGTGTGCACGGCTGTCTCCTT
>Ga0209415_10005930_pt1 | contig 21838 bp, 15 predicted proteins | sample PeaSoiSIISIP2007_FD_187696 | JGI IMG/M metagenome (GOLD analysis project Ga0209415, IMG submission 187696) | Peat soil microbial communities from Weissenstadt, Germany - SII-SIP-2007 (SPAdes) (version 2) | ecosystem: Environmental > Terrestrial > Soil > Wetlands > Peat | place: Germany... | reverse complement strand
CTTCACCTCCCGGGCTCTAGCCCGGATACTACGCGAGCCACGGCCCGGGGTGAGCGGCGGAGAGGTCACGCTGGATGTCGGCCGCGGTGGCGGTCAGCGCCGAGACCCAGGCCGGCAGGCGGGCGGAGTGGAACCTGACGGAGGGGATGGCCAGGGAGACCGCCGCGTGCGCACCGCCGGGCGGTCCGGGCAGGGCCACGCCGACGGCGGAAACCCCCGCCTCGGTGAGCTGGTCGTTGACGGCGAAACCGCGCTCGCGGACGATGCTCAGGTCCTTCAGCAGCCCGGGCAGGTCTCCGTCCCGGTCACGGTAGAGCTCGGCGAGCTGCCGGGCGTCCAGCGTGGCAAGCAGGGCCTTGCCGCCCGACGCGCGCTCGGCCGGCAGGACCCGGCCGGTCCGGTCCCCCACCCGCAGCAGCTGGTCACATTCCACCGTGGCGGCGAAGCGGACCTGTGTTCCGATCCGCACCATCAGGTTCGCCGTTTCATTGACCTTGGCCACTAGTACCTGCAGGTGCGGCCGGGCCACCCGGTTGAGTACCTGGGCCAGCTCCGGGTCCGGCCCGGCCGGGTACAGCGCGGGGCCGGGCCGGTAGAGGCGGTCCTTGCCCTGCTCGGCGAAGTCCCGGTAGACGAGCATCGCCAGGAGCCGGTGGGCCGTCGACCTGGCCACGCCTAGCTGTTCGGCGGCCTGTGACACGCTGAGCTGGCCCTCCTGCTGCAGCAGGAGGGCCAGCTGGAGCGCGTGGTCCACCGAGTTGATCGGGTGCGGCGGTCTATTCTTCATAGCAGAACAATATATCCCACGGTCAAGAATATCGAGTAAGATGAGGTATGACTACGTATTACGCCGATTCCCCCGTCAAGATCAGTGCCGGAGACGCGCCGGGCCAGCCGGACCACACGCCGGAGCTGGACACGCTCTACCGGAGCTTCGAGAAGGAGCTCCTCGTCCCCCTGTGGACCGAGATCGGTGACCTGATGCCGGCGCAGCCGACGGCGTCGGCCGTGCCGCACGTCTGGCGCTGGCGGGACGGCCTGCTTCCGCTCGCCCGGCAGGCCGGCCAGCTGGTGCCGGTGGGACGGGGCGGCGAGCGGCGCGCGATCGCGCTGGCCAACCCGGGACTAGGCGGCGCGCCGTATGCCACGCCGACCCTGTGGGCGGCGATCCAGTACCTGGAGCCTCGCGAGACGGCACCGGAGCACCGGCATACGCAGAACGCCTTCCGGTTCGTCGTGGAGGGCGAGGGAGTCTGGACCGTGGTGAACGGCGACCCCATCGCGATGCGGCGCGGGGACTTCCTGCCGCAGGCCGGCTGGAACTGGCACGGCCACCACAACGTCAGCGACTCGCCCATGGCCTGGCTGGACGGCCTGGACATCCCGTTCCAGCACTACGCCAACACCGGGTTCTTCGAGCCGGGACCCGAGGAGGTCACGTCTACGGACACCCCCGCGCGGTCCCGTTCCGAGCGGCTGTGGGCGCATCCGGGGCTGCTGCCGGCCTCCCAGGTCCAGGCCCAGCCCAGCACCCCGATCGGCGCCTACCGGTGGGAATACACCGACGCCGCGCTGCGCGACCAGCTCGACCTCGAAGCCGACGGGCACCCGGGTGTGGTGGAGCCCGGGCACGCAGCGGTCCGCTTCGCCAACCCGACCACCGGCGGCGACGTGCTGCCCACGATCCGGGCGGAATTCCACCGGCTGCGGCAGGGCACGCAGACCGCCACACGGCAAGAGGTCGGCTCGGCGGTCTGGCAGGTGTTCGAGGGCCGCGGTACCGTGACCGCTGGCCACCGCGAATGGACGGTCGGACGCGGCGATTTGTTCGTCGTGCCGTCCTGGGTGCCGCTGACCATCGGCGCCGGAACCGAACTGGACCTGTTCCGGTTCTGCGACACGCCCATCTTCGAGCGGCTGCACCTGTACCGGGAACGTCTGGGGGAAGCGTCCGCATGAGGCTGGCTACCCTCCGCACCTCGCACGGCACCGTCGTGGGCCGGACCGTACGCCGGGCGAACGCAGCGGAAGCGGCCGAGGCGATCGCCGGTTTCACGGTGCTCAACGACGTCACCATGCGGGACTGGCAATACCGCACTCCGCAATGGCTGCAGGGGAAGACCTTCGAAGCATCGACCCCCATCGGCCCGGTACTGGTCACGCCCGATGAGCTTCCCGGCGGCACGGCACCGGCCCTGACGCTGACCGCATCGGTCAACGGCGAGATCGTCCAGAAGGCGGCCACGGACGACCTGGTCTTCAAGCCGGCTTCCCTGGTCCAGCACGTCTCGACGATCCTGACCTTGCGGCCCGGTGACATCATCGCCACGGGCACCCCGGGCGGCGTGGGCCATGCCCGCCGGCCCGCCCGCTACCTGGCCGACCGGGCTCGCCTGGTGACGGAGGTCAGCGGCATCGGGCGGCTGGACAATGTGGCCCGGCGCGACACGGCGGGCCTGCCATGAGCGGCACGGCGGCGCCGAGCACCTTCCGATCCTGGATGGACACGGGTACGGCCCTGTTCACCAGGTCCGTGGAACGGCTGCCCGACACCCGTCTCGATGCCGCCAGCCGCCTGCCCGGCTGGTCACGGCGGCACGTGATCGCTCATGTCAGCCTCAACGCCGAGGCCCTGCGCCGGCTCGTCCGGTGGGCCAGCACCGGCGAGCCCACTCCCATGTACACCTCGGCCGGGCAGCGCGCGCGAGACATCGAGGACGCTGTGACCTGGCCGGCTAGCCGGCTGCGCAGCTTCGTGGAGAGCACCGCGGCACAGCTGGCCGCTGATCTGGACCTGCTACCGCAAGCCCGCTGGACCGCCGAGGTGGTGACCGCGCAGGGACGTACCGTCGCCGCCACCGAGATCGGATGGATGCGGACCCGCGAGGTGGCCGTGCACGCCGTTGACCTGGCCGCGGGCGTGGACTTCGAGGACCTGCCCGAGGAGCTGTGCATCGCCCTGATCACGGACATCACGCGGCTGCGATCGGCGCGAGGCCACGACCCGGCCCTGCAGCTCAGCTCCGGCGATCACACCTGGCCGGTAACGGGAGACGGCACGCCGGCCCGGATCAGCGGCTCCGCCGCCGCCCTGGCCCGCTGGCTCACCGGGCGCGGGACCTTTGGACTGGTCATTAGGGACGACCGGTCCTGGCCGGCGCTCACTCCCTGGCTGTGACCTGTATTCGCGAAGGAGAAAACCCGCATGAATACCGCATCTGCCAGCCGGGCTGCCGGGCCGGATGTCATCGTCGTGGGCGGCGGCATCGGTGGCCTGTCCACCGCCTACGCACTCGCCACCGCCGGGCGGCGAGTGCGCGTGCTCGAGCAGTCCCCCTCCTTCGGCGAGCTCGGCGCCGGGCTGCAGCTAGCCCCGAACGCCACCCGCATCCTGCGGGAATGGGGCCTTCTCGATGAGGTGATCGCCGCCGGGGTACTGCCCCGCCGGCTGGTGCTCAAGGACGCCCTCGACGGCAGCGAGCTCACTCATCTCGACCTGGGGCAGGATTTCCGGGACAGGTACGGAGCTCCGTACGTGGTGATCCATCGCAGCGACCTGCTCGACATCCTCTACCGCGCTTGCCAGCGGGCCGACGTCGAGCTGAGCACCGAGGCCCGCGTCACGCGGGTGCAGGTCGGCGACGACCGGGCGGCAGCCGTCACGGACGAGGCGACGCACTCCGCTGAGCTGGTTCTCGCTGCCGACGGCCTGTGGTCCACGCTGCGCCGGCACTTCAGCGACGACGAGCCGATCTGCTCCGGCTACGTGGCCTACCGCGGCGCCATCCCGCTGTCCGAGGCGACAGAACTCGAGCACCTGTCACTTGACGATGTCACCGTCTACTTCGGACCTGGCTGCCACTTCGTGCAGTACCCGCTGCGCCAGGGCGACATGCTGAACCAGGTCGCCGTCTTCGCCTCACCGGCGTTTCAGCGCGGCGAGGAAGACTGGGGCGGACCTGATGAACTCGACGCGGTGTTCTCCGCCTGCTGCCCGCAAGTGCAGCGCGGTGCCGCCAAGCTGGGACGCGAACGCCGCTGGCCCATGTTCGACCGTCTCCCGATCGGCACCTGGGTGCAGGGGCGCCTGGCCCTCACCGGGGATGCGGCGCACCCGATGCTGCAGTACCTGGCGCAGGGAGCCTGCCAGGCCATCGAGGACGCCTGGACCCTGGCCGCGCACGCACCGTCAGATTCTGATGGCCGCGATGAGTGGCATGGAGCGCTCGCCGCCTACGGGAAACTGCGCACCGAGCGGACCGCTCAGGTCCAGCTGACGGCTCGCGCCTGGGGTGACCTGTGGCACTGCGACGGCCTCACCCGGTCCATCCGGAATGAGCTGCTGCGTGATCGCGACCCGGGGGACTACAAGCACATCGACTGGCTCTACGGCAAGGAGGTCGCGTGTGGCGTGACGAACCTGCCTGTATAGCTCGTGCCCGGGCCAGGCAGTCACCCGGTGGGCGTTGAATATGGAGGACATAACTCATGCGACAGCTCAACCCATGGGATGCGGCGTTCTTCTACGGCGAGTCACACGCTGCCCCGATGAACATCTGCAGCGTGGCCCACTTCTCACCGGGACCTGACGGCCAGCGGCTCACACTCGACGAGCTACGTTCCGCCGTGGTCAGGAACCTGCCCAAGCTGCCACCGTTCCGGCAGCGCGTGGTCCACGCGCCGTTCGGACTAACCCGGCCCCATTGGGCGGAGGACCCGGACCTGAACGTCGATGATCACCTGCACGAGGTGAGCCTGCCGGCCCCCGGCGACCACAGGCAGCTAGCCGAGCAGGTTTCCCTGATCGCCGCCCGGCCGCTCGACCTCGCCCGGCCCCTGTGGGAGATCCACCTGATCACCGGCCTGGACAGCGGCGAGACCGTGATGGTCATGAAGTTCCACCACGCGGCGGTCGACGGCGGATCGGCCGGGAAGATCATGCCGATCCTCCTCGACGCGGTGCCCGACTCGGCGCCGACGAGCGTCTCGGAGCTCCCGCCGCCTGGCCGGCTGCCCGGAACGGGCGAGATGCTGCTGCGCGGACTGGCCGGCGCGGCCAGATACCCGCTCGACGTGATGCACTTCCAGCAGCGGACGATGAGCCGCCTGCCGCACATGCTCGAGCTGATCCGTCCTTCCGACCGCGATAGCGGGCCCCGCGGCTGGCAACCACCGATGTTCGGGGCTCCCCGCACCCCATTCAACGGGAGGCTTTCGCAAAACCGCTGCTGGGCCTTTGGCCAGGTACCGCTCGACCAGGTTAAGGCCATCAAGAACACGTTCGGCGGCACCGTCAACGACGTCGTGATCGCCGTGTGCGCGGGCGCATTGCGGCAGTGGCTGGACCGCCAGGGAGCCCTGCCCAGCGAGCCTCTGGTGACGATGATCCCGGTCTCGGTGCGGGCCGACGGGGAAGGCGACACCTTCGGCAACGAGGTCTCGATGATGATATCGGCGCTTCCGACCACGGTGGCCGACCCGGTCCAAAGGCTGCAGGCCGCATCCGCGGCCGCGGCCGCGGCCAAGCGGATGCATTCCGCGATGGGCGGGGACTTCCTGACCAACGCGCTGCGGACCGTCATGCCCATGCTGGGCGCTCCGCCCTCCCGGCTGGCGATGGAAATGCCCATCCCGAACATGCCCCGTTACCCGGGCAACCTGTACATCTCCAACGTGCCGGGACCGCCCGGACCGCTCTACCTGGGCGGAAAGCAGATGCTGACCTTCTACCCCGCGGCCTTCCTGTCCCCCACCATGGGGCTGAACATGGTCGTGCTCAGTTACGTCGGCAACCTCAACTTCGGGTTGATGGCCTGCCCGGACCTAGTCACCGATGTCGATGGCCTGATGAATGACGTGCTCGAAGCAGTGAACGAGCTGACCAAGGCGGCAGAAGCCGCAAGCTAGCAAGGAGGCCCCGATGCCAAGCAACGCCGATGCCCGTGAAGCACGAGCTGTGGCCGAGGAGGCGCGGGAGAAGGAATGGACGCTGCCAAGCTTCGGGAAGAGCCTGTTTCTCGGCGACATGCGCCTCGACCTGATATATCCCCAGCCGAAGGCTCCCGCCGCCGAGGTGGCCAGAAGCGAGGAATTTCTCGCTACCTTGCGCGATTTCCTGCAGGAGAACGTCGATCCCGATGTCATCGAGCGAGACGGCCGGATACCGGACGTGGTGATCGATGGCCTGAAAAAGGTCGGCGCGCTGGGCATGAAGATTCCGCAGCGCTACGGCGGCCTGGGCCTGTCACAGGTTTACTACAACCGGGCGTTGATGCTCGTCAGCACCTGGCACGCCAGCCTGGGCGTGCTGCTGTCGGCGCACCAGTCGATCGGCGCGCCCCAGCCGCTGCTGTACTTCGGCTCGGACGAACAGAAGGAATACTGGCTGCCGAAGCTGCGCACGCAACTGTCCGCGTTCGCGCTGACCGAGCCCGGTGTCGGCTCGGACCCGGCCAAGATGACGTGCGCCGCGGTGCCGACGGAGGACGGCTCCGGGTACCGGATCACCGGGCACAAGCTGTGGACCACCAACGGCACCATCGCCGAGATCCTCGTGGTCCTGGCCAAGGTGCCGCGCGGCGAGGGGCACAAGGGCGGCATCACCGCATTCATCGTGCCGCGCGACGCCGGGAACATCATCACGGAGTCACGCAACGAGTTCATGGGCATACGCGGGATCGAGAATTCGCTCACCCGTTACGACGGCGTGTTCGTGCCGAACGAGAACGTCATCGGCCGCGAAGGAGCCGGGCTGAAGATCGCGCTCACGACGCTGAACACCGGCCGGATGGGCATACCGGCGCAGTGCGCCGCGACGGCGAAGTGGTCGGCGAAGGTGGCCAGGGAGTTCGCTGCCGCGCGCATCCAGTGGGGCAAGCCGATCGGTCAGCACGACGAGGTGGCGCAGCGAGTCGGGTTCATCGCCGCGACCGCGTTCGGGCTCGAGGCCGTGGTTGACGTGACCAGCCGGCTGGCCGACGAAAAGCGCAATGACGTGCGGATCGAGGCGGCGCTGGCCAAGCTCTACACCACCGAACTGGGCTGGCTGGTGTCGGACGGGCTGATGCAGGTGTGCGGCGGGCGCGGCTATGAGACGGCTGCTTCGCTGAAGGCGCGGGGACTTCGCGGCGTCCCGGTCGAACAAGCCCTGCGCGACATGCGCAGTAACCGCATCACCGAGGGCTCCACCGAGATCATGCACCTGCTCATCGCCAGGGAAGCGGTGGATCAGCACCTCAGCGTGGCCGGGGATCTCGTCCAGGAAGGCGTCCCGCTCAAGGAGAAAGGGAAAGTCCTCACGAAGGCGGGCCGGTTCTACGGCCAGTGGTACCCGAAGCTGACCGTGGGATCGGGACAGAATCCCACCGCGTACCGCGAGTTCGGGCCGTTGGCCGCGCATCTCCGCTATGCGGAGCGGGCCAGCCGCAAGCTGGCGCGCTCGACCTTCTACGGCATGGCGCGGTGGCGGGCGAAGACGGAGGACCACGGCGCTTTCCTCGGGCGGCTCGTGGACATCGGAGCGGAGCTGTACGCCATCTGCGCGGCGGTGGTCTACGCCCGTACCCTGGCCGCCGACCGGCCCGAGCAGGCGAAGGCCATCGGAGAGCTGGCCGACCTGTTCTGCCAGCAGAGTCAGGTGCGCGCCGAGCGGCTGTTCCACGACCTGTGGCACAACGCCGACAGCACCACGTATGCCGTGGCGCAAGACGTGCTCGGCGGCCGCCACACCTGGCTGGAGGAGGGGCTGCTCGACCCGTCCGGCGAGGGTCCCCTGGTGCCGGACTAAGCACGGCGGTAATGAGCTATCCGAGCCCTCGGCGGCTGGCCCGTGGCTCATATTCAGCAGCCGCTCTTCCAGCTCGGCCCACGTGCTGCTCCACTCGGTGAGCGGGCTGAGGAGCTGCTCCAGTACCGCAAGCTGCTCGTCGAAGGAGGACAGCTGGGCTTTGAGCGCCTCGATGCTCCTTCGCTGCGCGGCGAGGCTGCCGGAGATCGCGGTCAGTTGCGCCGCCGAAAGGGCGCCCGGCAGCGGAAACGTGCCGGGCGCCAGCGGCCGGCGCGCACCGAATCCGGCCAGGCCTTCCAGCCCCTCAGTCACGGCGCGGAGCTGGGCGATGAAATCGTGAACCAGGCCAGAGGCCAGACCGGATGTGCTCTGCTCATCACCGGATGTGCTCTGCTCATCGTCAGCCATCGGCCTAGTCCTTTCTGAACGCGCACTGTCCTGGCCCTCATCTGGGGCCGGTCACACGGGCATCAGCCCGTGCCAGGGAAAGACCGCGTTGCGGGTGGCCATGATAGCCCGGTCGGCCGGGTCGCCCGGGTCATAGCCGGACTCGAACGGCGCGAACACCGCGGGTGCCCCCTCGGTCATGCGCTCGGGTGCGGTCAGGCCGGTGCGCCATGTGACATAGTCGCGCCACTGGCAGGGCGTCGGCGTGCCCGGGTCGATGGGGTGGCCTGCGGCCTCGGCGAGCAGGTGCGTCCAGGTCCGCGGGACGACGTGGACCAGGTCATACCCTCCGCCGCCGGTGAGCAGCCAGCGCCCGCCGGCCAGGTCGTGGGCGAGCGCGTGGATCGCGGCGTGGGCGGCGCGCTGCCCGTCAATGCTCAGCTTCAGCTGGGCCAGCGGATCGAACCGGTGGGTGTCGGCGCCGTGCTGGCTGACCAGGACCTGGGGCCGGAACCGCGCCAGCAGCGGCGGCACGACCGCGTGGAAGGCGCGCAGCCAGCTGGCATCGCCGGTCCCGGCGGGCAGCGCGACGTTGACCGCTGACCCCTCCACGCCGGGCCCGCCGGTCTCGGCGGGCAGGCCGGTGAACGGGAACATCTCCGCCGGGTGCTGCTGCAGGCTGATGGTCAGCACCCGCGGGTCGGCGTAGAACGCGGCCTGCACTCCGTCGCCGTGGTGCGCGTCGATATCCACGTAGGCGATACGCTCGGCGCCGTGTTCCAGCAGCCAGGCGATCGCGACCGCGACGTCGTTGTAGACCCCGAACCCGCTGGCGCGGGCCGCCATCGCGTGATGCATGCCGCCCGCGATGCTGGCCCCGTGCCGGGCCGAGCCCGACCACACCGCGCGGGCCGCGCTCAGGGTCGCCCCGGCCACCAGCGCCGACGCCTGCTGCATGCCGGCGAAGACCGGCTGGTCCTCGGTGCCCAGTCCGAACGTCTGCGCATAGCGGAACTGGGCCGCCTCAAGGCCGCCGGCCCCAAGCTCCTCGGCCCAGCCGCTGATCGTCCGCACGGCCGCGATGTACCCGGCGTCATGCACCAGCTCCAGGTCTGCCTCGGTGGCCGGGACCGGAGCCGCCACGGTCACGTCCGGCTGGGCCCACAGCCCGAATTCGTGCGCGAGCCGCATGGTCAGCTCCACGCGTACCGGTGCCAGCGGATGGCCGGGCCCGAAGTGATAGTCGGTCAGCCGCTCGTCCCAGGCCACATGCAAACTGCAGGTCATCTGCCGCACCTCCTTGCCCCGTGTCGGTTTGCGTCACCGGCGGCCATGATGCCCCGGCGGCGCGGCTGAGGTAACCACGGCCCGTTCGGCAGAAAAGAGATTTACCTCCTACGGGGGGTCACTGGAGTACGTAGCTGCCTGGTGCGGCCTGGATCGGCGGGTAGCGGGTGCTGCCGAGTGCGTGGGGAGCCTCGCTCTGCTCACCGGAGCGCTCGGCCAGCCAGCGCACCCAGTGCTCCCACCACGATCCTTCGTGCCGTTCCGCGGCCGCCAGCCAGTCATCGGCGCTGGGCGGCGTGGCCGGGTTGACGAAGTACCCGAGGCCGCGGTGCTTCGGGTCGGCCACCACGGTCTGGATGTGGCCGCTGGAGCACAGCACGAACTCGGCGTCACCGGAGACCAGCTGGGTGGTCTGGTAGCAGGCCTGCCACGGCGTGATGTGGTCGGTCAGCCCGGCCGCCACGTACGTGTCGGTGGTGATGCGGGACAGGTCGATGGGCGTGCCCAGGACCGTCATGCCGCCCGGGTGCACCATCTGGTTTCCCGCCAGCATGTCCAGCATCTGGCGGTGGAAGGCGGTGGGCAGCCGGGTGGTGTCGCCGTTCCAGGCCAGGATGTCGAAGGCCGGCGGGTCCTGGCCGAGCAGGTAGTTGTTGACCCAGTAGTTCCAGACCAGGTCGTTCGGGCGCAGCCAGGCGAACGTCGACCCCAGCTGCCAGCCGTTGATCACGCCGGTAGGCCGGGACACCTTCTTGGCCAGCTCGAGCAGCTGCGGGGTCGCGAACAGGAACATGCGCCCCTTGGCGTCGGTGTCCAGCAGGGTGACGAACATCGTCGAGGAGTTGATCCGGTGTTCTTCGCCCAGCGCGGCCAGGTGCGCCTGCGCGAGCGCGGCCGTCATCCCGCCCAGGCAGCCGCCCATGATGTTCACGTCCGGTGAGCCGGAGATCTCACCGATTACCTCGATCGCGTCGATCGTGGCCCGCACGTAGGTGTCCCACGTCCAGTCGCGCTGCTCCCGGGTGGGGTTGCGCCAGCTGATCCCGAACACCTGGATGCCGCGCTGGAGCAGGTACTCGAACAGGCTGCGGCCCGGCGAGAGGTCAAGCGCGTAGTACTTGTTCACCTGCGGGGGCACCACGAGGATGGGCCGCTCGTAGACGGTCTCGTGCTGCGGCTTGTACTGGATCAGCTCGCAGACCTCGTTCCGGAAGACGACCGAGCCGGGGGAGGCCGCCAGGTTCTCGCCGATGGTGAACGGCCTGCGGTCGACCATCGACGGCATGCCGTGGTTGTGCCGCAGGTCGCCGACCCAGTTGGCCAGCCCGCGGCGGACGCTGCCGCCGCCGGTGTCATACCAGCGCTTGACGGCCGCGGGGTTGGTGGCGAAGAAGTTGGTCGGCGCCATGGCCTCCCGGAGCAGGACCGCCCCGAAGCGCAGCCGCTCGACACCCATGCCCGGCAGGCCGAGGTTGTCGATATAGCGCTCCAGCCCGGAGCCCCAGGTGAGGTACGTCTGCATGGTCGCCCGGAACAGGGGGTTCTGCTGCCAGGCCGGGTCTCCGAAGCGCTTGTCGCCCTTCTCCGGCGCGACCTGCGACTTGCCGAAGCTGATCTTGACCAGTTCCTGGCCGAGGCCGGGAACGGTCCGCACCACCGCCTGCGGGTGGTGCTTGGCCACCTGGCCCAGGAAGCGCAGGGCTCCGGCCGTCTCGCGGAGGCCGAGGAGGTCGAACGGACTGAGCTTCCGGGCGGCGGGCTCCGCGGCCTGCACCTGCGCCTTAGCCGGGGCCTTGGCCGGGGCCTTGACCGGGGCCTTGACCGGGGCCTTGACCGGGGCCTTGGCCGCGGTCTTGGCCGGCGGCCGGGGTGGCGGGACCTGGTGCCCGTTCTCGGTGTTCTTGGTGAGCGGCGTCCCGCCGCGTGGAGTCGTCATGACAACCTCTCAATGATCATGGCCATGCCCTGGCCACCGCCGACGCACATGGTCTCCAGCCCGATCGCCTGATCGCGGGTCCGGAGGTCGTTCAGCAACGTGGCCAGGATGCGCACCCCGGTCATGCCGAACGGGTGGCCGAGGGCGATGGCGCCCCCGTGCGGGTTGAGCTTGCCGCCGAACGGGTCGATGCCGATGGCCCGGGCCGACGGGATGACCTGCGCGGCGAAGGCCTCGTTGAGCTCCACCACGTCGACGTCACCGATCGTCATCTTGGCCCGCTCCAGCGCCTGCCGGGTGGACTCGATCGGGCCCAGGCCCATCATCTCGGGTTCCAGCGAGCTGACGCCGGTCGAGACGACGCGCGCGATCGGCGTGATCCCGAGTTCCTCGGCCAGGGCCGCCGACATCACCACGGTGGCGGCCGCGCCGTCGTTGAGCGGGCAGGAGTTCCCGGCGGTGACCCGGCCGCCCTCGCGGAAGACCGGCTTCAGCGTGCCCAGCCTCTCCAGGCTGGTGTCCGGGCGGGGCCCGTCGTCGGCCGTCATGGTCCCGGACGCCAGCGGCACCGGGATGATCTCCCGGGCGAAGATGCCGTCCCGGGTGGCCTGGACCGCGCGCTGGTGGCTCTGCAGGGCATACCGGTCCATCTCCTCGCGGGTGACGTCGTACTTGTCGGCCACGTTCTCGGCCGTCACGCCCATGGCCATGTAGGCCTGGGGGAGGCCCTCGGCGTTGCCGGCCTGCAGGCGCGGGTTCTGGGTGTCCGGCTGGTCGCAGAACACGCCCAGCGGCGAGCGGGTGCTGGACTCCACGCCGACGCAGATGAACGCCGAGCCCTCGCCGGCCTTGATGGCGTGGAAGGCCATCCGGACCGCCTGCAGCGACGACGCGCAGTACCGGTTGACCGTGGTGCCCGGGGCTCCGACCCCGCTCAGGATCGAGATGATCCGGCCCATGTTGTGCGCCTGCTCGCCGCCGGGCAGCGCGCAGCCGCAGATCACGTCGTCGACCTGGCCGCGGTCCAGCTGCGGGACCTGCTTGAGGACCTCGCCGACCACGTAGGCACCCAGGTTGTCGGGCCGCTGCTCGATGAGCGAGCCCTTGTTGGCACGACCGATCGGCGTCCGGCCAATGCCGACGATGACGGCTTCTGACATCACACTCTCCTCGGGTTAATTGCTGTGCAGGCTGCCTTCGGCGTTGCGCGCCCGCAGCAGCTTCTTGTCGTACTTGCCGACGCTGGTGCGCGGCACCTCATCGACGAACACCCAGTACTCGGGCAGCCACCACTTCACGACCCCCGCGGTGGACAGGTGCTCCCGGAGTTCGTCCGGGGTCGCGGACTGACCCGGCACGAGGACCACGCAGGCCATCGGCCGCTCACCCCACCGCTGGTCGGGCACGGCGATGACCGCGGCCTCGCGGACCGCCGGGTGGGTGAGGATGGCGGCCTCCAGCTCGAGCGTGGAGATCCACTCACCGCCGGACTTGACCACGTCCTTGGCCCGGTCGCTGATCGTGACGAACCCGTGCTGGTCGATCCGGCCGACGTCGCCGGTGCGCAGCCACCCGTCGCGGAACTTCTCCGGCGCCGGGTCCTTGTAGTAGGCGGTCGTCACCCACGGCCCGCGCACCTCGATCTCGCCGGTGGCGTGCCCGTCGCGCGGCAGGACCTGGCCCTCGTCGTCGACGACCCGGGCCTCCACGCCGCCGAGCGGGCGCCCCGCGGTGGCCCGGTAGTCCATCGCGCGCTCCGCCGGCTCGTGCTTGGGCGGGAAGGACAGCGACGCGACCGGACTGGTCTCGGTCAGGCCCCAGCCCTGGACGACGAGCAGGCCGAACCGCTTCTCGTAGGCCTCGATCAGGCTGCGCGGGACGGCCGCCCCGCCGCACATGATCGCCCGCAGCGAGCTCAGGTCGACGCTGGCCTCCTCCAGGCCGAGCACGTCGAACCACACCGTCGGCACGGCCATGGCCAGGGTGGCCCGCTCCGCCGCGATGAACCGGGCCAGCGGCGCCGCCTGCGCGAACCGGTGGGGCAGCAGCAGGTCCGCGCCCACCAGCCAGGCGGCGTACGGCATACCCCAGGCGTTGGCGTGGAACATGGGCACCACCGGCAGCAGCCGGTCGTACTGGTTCAGTCCGAGGGCCTCGCCAGAGCAGATGCCCAGTGAGTGCAGGAACGTGGACCGGTGGCTGTACACGACGCCCTTGGGCAGGCCGGTGGTCCCGCTGGTGTAGCACATCGCGGCGGCCTGGTGCTCATCGAGCTCCGGCCACGGGTAACCGGGTTTCTCGGCGGCGAGCAGTTCTTCGTAGTCGAGGTGCGCGGGCAGCGCGGACCGGTCGCTGTCGCCGTAGACGATGAGATGCCTGACGGTCTTGACCTGGTCCCCGCCGCCGGCCAGGACCGGCCCGAGGACCGGAGCGAGGCTGGAGTCCGCGACGATCACGGCGTCCTCGGCGTGGCCGATGATGTAGCGGAGCTGGTCCGCGGACAGCCGGATGTTGAGGGTGTGCATCACCGCGCCCATGCCGGGGATGGCGAAGTACGCCTCCTGGTGTTCCTGGTTGTTCCACCCGAAGGTGGCCACCCGGTCACCGGGGCCGATGCCGAGGCGGCGCAGGGCGGCCGCCAGCTGTTCCGCGCGGTCGGCCAGGGCTCCGAACTCGATGCGGCGTGCGCCGTCGGCCTCGCAGGTGACGACCTCGCTGTCGCTGTACAGCGTCCGGCCGTGCTCGAAGATGTGACGGACCGTGAGCGGAAAGTCCATCATCGTGCTGCGCATGGCTAGCCTCCCTTAGCTTCCGGAAACATGCGACTGCCGACCGGCCCAGTGCGGTTCGCGTAGCTCGCGCTTGAGGATCTTGCCTGCCGCCGACTTGGGCAGCGGCTCGGTCAGCAACTCGATGTGGTGGGGCACCTTGAACCCGGCGATCTGCTGGCGGCACTGCGCGATCAGCTCCTCGGCGGTCACCGGCTGCCGGACGGACACCACCGCGTAGACCGACTCGCCCCAGCGCGGGTCGGGGACGCCGAAGACCGCGACCTCTTCGACGGCGGGATGGCTGGCCAGGGCGTTTTCCACCTCGGTGGAGTAGATGTTCTCGCCGCCGCTGACGATCATGTCCTTGGCCCGGTCGACCAGGAAGAGGTACCCCTCGTCATCCTGGTAGCCGAGGTCGCCGGTCAGGTACCAGTCCCCGCGCATGACCTCGGCCGTGGCCTCGGGCTTCTGCCAGTAGCCGGCCATGACGCTGGGGCTGCGTACGAGGACGTCGCCGACGGCCCCGGCCGGCATGTCCTGGCCCTCGCGGTCGACGATGCGCACCTCGACGCCGGTCGCGGGCTGGCCGCACGACCGGACGCGCGGCGTGTCGATGATGAGCTCTTCGTGCGGCAGGAGGGTGGTGATCGGCGTGGCCTCGGTGGTGCCGTACACGTGCAGCAGTTCGGCGCCGGGGAAGGCTTGGTGCGCTCTGCGGAGCGTCTCGGCCGAGATGGGCGAGGCGCCGTGGCTCAGGTAGCGCAGCGAGCTGACGTCCCGAGGCCGGGCGAGCTGCGCATTGGCCGCCGCGGCGAGCATGGTGGGCACGAGCAGCGTGTGAGTGACCGCCTCGCGCTCGATCAGGTCGAGGGCCAAGTCGGGGTCGAACCGGGGCATGATGACGTGGGTCCCGCCGGCCCAGACGGTGGCCAGCGTGCCGATGATCCCGCCGGTGTGGAACAGCGGCGAGGCCACCAGCCAGCGCGTCTGCCGGTCGAAGGGCCAGGTGGCCATGAAGTGCAGCGCGCTGCTGACCAGGGTCCGGTGGGTGTGCATCGCGCCCTTCGCGGCGCCCGTGGTGCCGGAGGTGTAGAACAGGGCGGCCAGGTCATCCTCGGCTAGCCGGACTTCGCTGCCTTCGTCGGCCGCGGCGATCAGGTCCTCGTAGTCGCCGGGTATGGTCAGCACCCGCTTGACATCTGCAGCACCCGGGTAGTCCGCGTCGGCGAACAGGAGGCTGACCTCGGCGTCGGCCAGGATGGCCCGCATCTCCGCGGGAGCCAGCCGCGAGTTGACCGGCACCAGCACGAAGCCCGCGGCCGGCACGCCGAGGTAGAGCTCGAGATAACGATCGGAGTTCAGGCCGATGACGCCGACCCGGTCCCCGGGTACCAGGCCTTCCGCACGCAGCGCCCCGGCCAGGCGGCGGCATCGCGAGGCGAGTTCGGCGTAGGTCCGGCGGTTGTCTTGACACACCACCGCGCAGGATCCGGGGGCGGTGGCGAGGGCTCGGCTGAGCGGCACGGCGAACGTGTACACCCGGATTTCGCCTCCAAGCAGGATTCGGGGCGGTCCCTTCTGGTCGCTCCGGCGTTCCGGGAAACCGAGGACCGCCAGGTAGGGCCGAAGTTACTGAACGCCCGGATGGACGGTAACGGTCCGAGGTCCGCGGACTACCAGGTCAAAGGTCCTGCTATTGGTTAAAGGTCCTACTGTTTCCCTTTTACGCGATGTGCGTACTATACTTAGCGTTCCTGCGCCGCAGCAGAGGGGCTGATGTTTCCCAGCCCCGGACCTGACCCCAGGGAGGGTTTCCGATGGCCGAGGCCACCTCCGTCATGCCCATCCGGCACGAGCAGTTCCGCATCCGGGGACTGCGCATCCACGCTCAGATCCGCGGCGAGGGCGAGCCGCTGCTGCTCTACTCCGGCCTCTTCGGCGAGGCGCGCCTGTGGGAACGGCTGCATCCGCACCTGCCCGGATTCCAGACCATCGCCTTCGACCCGCCGGGCATCGGCCGCTCGCAGCGGCCCCGGTTCCCGCAGACCATGTGGGCCATGGCCGATTTCGGCAACGCGGTGCTGGACGAGCTCGGCCTGGAGTCCGCGCACGTGCTCGGCGTGTCGTTCGGCGGCGCGGTCGCGCAGCAGATGGCGTTCTCGCATCCCCAGCGGGTGCGCCGCCTGGTGCTGGCCACGACGTCCTTCGGCGGCTTCGCGAGGCCCGGCAGCCTGGAGGCCATGTGGCACTTCATCCACCCGGACGCCTACCATCCGGAACGGCTGGAACGGGTGGCCGGGGCCATGTTCGGCGGGCGGCTGCGGGCCGAGCCGGAGCTGGCCCGCTCCATGCACATCAAGCGCCCGACGGATACCCTGGGTGCGCTGTACCGGATGGCCCCGCTGTTCGCCTGGACGAGCCTGCCGTGGCTGTGGGCCATCGGGCAGCCCACACTGATCATCGCCGGCGACGACGACCCGATCACCCCGCTGGTGAATCACCGGGTTATGGCTATGCTGATGCCGCGGGCGATCCTGCGCGTCATCAAGGGCGGCGGGCACCTGGTCCTGCTGGACAGCGCTGAGCAGGTCGGACCGGTGATCACCAGCTTCCTCCGGGGCGACGGGGCCTTACGGGTCCCGGGCTGGGGCGGCCCGTAGCATGTAACGACACCCGGGCCGGCGCGGGAGGTTCCTTAGCGTGGCTGTCGATGGCGGTACCGGCGGAACGGCGGCTTCCGGCCGGGCCATGGAACGGGCGCGGGAGAGCGCGGCCCGGATGTACGCCGACGACCAGGCGACCAAGGCGCTGCGGATCAGCATCGGCGAGGTAGGGCCGGGACGGGCCACGGCCCGGATGCGGGTGACGGCCGACATGACGAACGGTCACGGCATCGCCCACGGCGGCTATATCTTCCTGCTGGCCGACACCGCCTTCGCCTACGCCTGCAACAGCTACGGCCCGGTGACGGTGGCCCAGGGCGGCCAGATCACCTTCCTGCTGCCGGCCCGCGAGGGCGACGAGCTCACCGCGTCGGCCGCCGAGCGGGTGCGGATGGAACGCAACGGCGTCTATGACGTCAGCGTCTGCCGCGCCGACGGGACCATCCTGGCCGAATTCCGCGGGCAGAGCCGGACCGTCCCAGGCTGGAGGCCGGCATGAGTGCCTCCACCGAGCCGGGTACCTACGCGCTGCTGACCGACGGGACGACGATCGAGATCCGGCCCGCGCGGCCGGACGACTTCGAGGCCGTGCGGGACATGCACGCCAGGATGTCCCCGCAAAACCTGTACATGCGCTTCTTCGGCATCAGCCGGGTGGCGGCCGAGCAGGAGGCGCGGCGGGTCTGCCGCGAGCCCGCGCCGGATCGGGCCGCGCTCCTGGCCATCCTGGACGGCCAGGTCATCGGCTGTACCAGCTATCAGGTGACCGGCGACCAGTCGGCCGAGGTCGGCATGGCGGTCGCCGACGACATGCACAGCCGCGGGATCGGCACGCTGCTGCTGGAGCACATGATCTCGCTGGCTCGCAGCCAGGGCGTCCATACCTTCATGGCGGAGACCCTGGCCGAGAACGCGCCGATGCTGAACGTCTTCGCCCACGCCGGGCTGCGGGCGCACCGCACCCTGGCCGACGGGGTCTACGAGCTGTCGTTCCCGCTGCCGGGCGGCGAGGGCGACGCCGGTTCCGGCGCCTACCGGGACGCGGTGGCCGAACGGGAACGGTCGGCCGACGTGGCCAGCCTGCGCCACGTGCTCACCCCGGCGTCGGTCGCGGTGATCGGCGTGAGCCGGCGGCACATGTCGGTCGGGCGGGCCATCCTGGAGAACATCATCGACGCGGGCTTCTCCGGACGGGTCTACGCGGTCAACCCCCGGGGGGGCGAGTCGCCCGCGGGGACGCTCACCGGGGTGCCCTGGGTAACGTCGGCGGCCGCGCTGCCGGAGCCGGCCGACCTGGCGGTCATCGCCGCGCCGGGCGCGGCCGTGGCGGAGATCGCCGAAGACTGCGGGCAGCGGGGCGTCAAGGCTCTGGTCGTGACCGCGTCCGGCCTGGACGCCGCGGCCCGCGCCGAGCTCCTGGCCATCTGCCGCCGCCACGGCATGCGGCTGGTCGGGCCGACCTCCTTCGGCGTGGCCAACACGGCGACCTCCCTGGACGCGACGTTCGCGGCCCACCATCCCAGGCCGGGCCGGGCCGGGATGGCGCTGCAGTCCGGCGGCGTCGGCATCGTCCTGCTGGAGCATCTGTCCCGGCTGGGCGTCGGGATCTCCTCGTTCGTCTCCCTGGGCGACAAGGAGGACGTATCCGGTAACGACATGCTGCTGTGGTGGGCGTCGGACCAGGCGACCAGGCTGGCCGTGCTGTACCTGGACTCGTTCGGGAACCCGCGTAAGTTCGCCCGGACCGCGCGGGCCGTCGGCCGCGCCATGCCCATACTGACCGTCGACGTGGGCCGGTCGGCAGCCGGCCGGCGGCTGGCCGCGACGCGGGCCGCCGCCGCGGAGACCCCGCAGCTCACCAGGCGGGCCCTGTTCGAGCAGGCGGGCGTGATCGCCACGGCCAACCTGGGCGAGCTGCTCGATGCCGTGGCCCTGCTGGCCGCCCAGCCGGTCCCGGCGGGCCGCCGGGTGGGCGTGGTGGCCAACACCCGGGGCGGCGGGGTGCTTGCCGCCGACGCGTGCGGTGACGTGGGCCTGAAGGTCGCCACCCTGGCCGAGGACACCCGCCGGGCGCTGCGCGAGCTGCTCCCCGCCCTGGCCGCCGTGGCCGGGCCGGTCGACACCACCTCGGCCGTCCAGCCCGGCCAGTTCCGCCGCTGCCTGGAGCTCGTCGGGGCCGACCCCGGCGTGGACGCGGTGCTGGCCGTGACGGCCACCACCGCGACCAGCGACCTGGTGGCCGAGGTGCGCGCCGCCCGGCTTCCGGTGCCGGTCGCCGCCGCGATCATGGACCAGACCGAGGCGGTCCGGATGCTGCCGGGACCGGACGAGGGCTCCCCCGCCGTCCCCGCGTACGCCTACCCCGAATCCGCGGCCCGGGCCCTCAGCCACGCCGCGCGCTACGGAACGTGGCAGGCGACCCCGCCGGGGAGCGTCCCCAAGCTGGACGGCCTGCGCCAGGACCGGGCGCGTGAGCTGGTGGACGGCTTCCTGGACGGCACGCCCGGGGGCGGGTGGCTGCCCCGCAGCCAGGCGGTGGAGCTGCTCGGCTGCTACGGCGTGCCGCTCCTGGACAGCGTGACGGTCACCACCGAGGACGACGCCGTGGCCGCGGCGGACCGGTTCGGCACCCCGGTGGCGCTGCGGGCGGACGTACCCGGCCGGGTGCGCGGCGGCCGGGCCGGCGGCGTCCGGCCGGACCTGCACGGCGCGGACGAGGTCCGACGGGGGTTCGGATCGCTGCGGGAGGCCTTCGGCGACCGGCTGGCCGGGGTCATCGTCCAGCCGATGATCCCGGACGGCGTCGAGGTGAGCATCGCCGTGCTGGAGGAGAGGGTGTTCGGTCCGCTGGTGCTGCTGGGGATCGACGGCGCCGCCGGCGTCATGCCGGACCGCGCCGCCCGGCTCGCCCCGCTGACCGAATCCGACGCCGACGCCCTGATCCACTCGGTTCGCGCCGCCCCGCTGCTGCTCAGCCGTCCGGCCGGCCGGATCTCGCTCCGGGACCTGCTGCTGCGGGTGTCGCAGCTGCCCGATCACTTCCCGCAGGTCGCCGAGCTGGAACTCAGCCCGGTCATCATCCGCCCGGACGGCGCCCTGGCCCTCGACGGCCAGGTCCGTATCCAGCCGGCCCAGCCGAGCGACGCCTACCTGCGCCGGCTGCGCTGACCGGGCCCGGGCGGACCGGTCAGGGGGGGTAGTGGCCCTTGACGCGGTGCCCGGAGGGGTCGAAGGGCGGGCGGAGGTGGAGGGTGGCGGGGTACAGGTGGCCGCCGACGTCGACCTGGTAGGTACCCGCTCGGGCGAGGTCGGGGGTGAGGACGTCGCCGTCGGGGTGGCGGACGTAGGCCAGGGCGGCGCAGCCGCCGAGGGCCTCGCCCCAGGCGCCGGAGGTGACCTGGCCGACGGCGATTCCGTCGCGGAGGACCAGCTCACCGCCCCAGATCATGGCGGCCGGGCTTTGGGGCTCGTCCAGGACGAGCGAGACCAGGCGGCGGCGGGGACCCTCGGCGCGGGCCTTCTCGACCGCCTCGCGGCCCAGGAACGGGATGGCGGTCCTGAGCTTGCAGGCGAACAGCAGCCCGGCCTCCACCGGATTGTAGTCCGGGGTCAGCTCGCGGCCGAAGGCACGGTAGGCCTTTTCCAGCCGCAGCGACTCGATCGCGTAGTAGCCCGCGTTGGCCAGGCCGAGATCGGCGCCGGCCGTCATCAGGTCCTCGTAGACGCCGACGGCGAAGTCCGGCGGGACGTACAGCTCCCAGCCGAGCTCGCCGACGTAGGTGATCCGGGTGGCGCGGACGGTCGCGTAGCCCAGGTCGATCTCGCGGCTGGCGCCGAACGGGAAGGCCTCGTCGCCGACGTCGCTGCGGGACAGCCGGGACAGCAGGTCCCGCGACCTCGGGCCCATCACGCCGTAGACCGCGTAGGCGGAGGTGACGTCGACCAGCGACGCGTGCGCGTCGGCGGGGATCCGGGCCCGGAGGTAGTCCTTGTCGCGTTCGGTGCTCGAGGCGCTGCTGACCAGCAGGAACTCGTCGGCCTTCAGCCGGGTGACGGTGATGTCGGCCTCGTAGGTACCGCGCGCGTTGAGCACGCCGGTGTAGACGGTCCGGCCGGGCTCGACACCGACGTCGGCCGTGCACAGCCACTGCAGGACCCGCTCGGCGTCCCGGCCGGTGACCAGGTATTTGGAGAAGCTGGTCTGGTCGAACACGGCGACGGCGGTGCGGGCGGCCCGCTGCTCGGCCGAGGACCAGGGCTGCCAGTTCTGCTGGCCCCAGCCGTACTCGATGACCGGGCGGGCGCCGGGCGGGGCGAAGAAGTTCGCCCGCTCCCAGCCCATCTTGCTGCCGAAGCAGGCGCCGGCCTGCTCGAGCAGGTGATAGACCGGGGAACGGCGGAACGGCCGGGCGCTGGTCAGCTCGCGGTTCGGCCACGGCACCGCGTAGTGCAGGCCCAGGACCTCGCTGACCCGGTCGTGCAGCCACTGGTTGTTGCCGTTGAAGGCGGCGAAGCGCCGGATGTCGACCGCGGACAGGTCCAGGCTCGGCTCGCCGCCTGCGATCCACTCGGCCAGGGCCCGCCCGGCGCCGCCCGCGGACGCGATGCCCACCGAGTTGAACCCGGCGCCGACGTAGAAGTTCCGCAGCTCCGGCGCCTCGCCCAGGATGAACTGGTTGTCCGGGGTGAAGCTCTCCGGGCCGTTGTAGAACATCTTGATCCCGGTCCCGGCCAGCACCGGGATCCGGGTGATCGCGTTGTCCATCAGGATCGCGAAGTGGTCCCAGTCCTCCTCCAGCAGCTGGAACTCGAACGGGTAGGGCAGCTGGTCGGGCGCGGCCCAGGGCTTGGCCTCGGGCTCGAAGCCGCCGACGACCAGGCCGCCCACCTCTTCCTTGAGATAGGTGTAGCCGTCCGGGTCGCGCAGCACGGGCAGGTCCCGGTGCACCCCGTCGATCTGCTCGGTCACCACGTAGAAGTGCTCGGCCGAGTGCAGCGGCACGGTCAC
>Ga0209415_10005929_pt1 | contig 21838 bp, 23 predicted proteins | sample PeaSoiSIISIP2007_FD_187696 | JGI IMG/M metagenome (GOLD analysis project Ga0209415, IMG submission 187696) | Peat soil microbial communities from Weissenstadt, Germany - SII-SIP-2007 (SPAdes) (version 2) | ecosystem: Environmental > Terrestrial > Soil > Wetlands > Peat | place: Germany... | reverse complement strand
GCGACAGCCGCCACGACCTCCTCGGCGATGGCGGTGGCCGTCTGCGGGCCGCCCGGGAAGCGGTACGACGGCCCGTGCACGTGGATCGCGGCCACCACCTCCCCGTCCTCGGCGGCCAGCGCGGCGGCCACGGACGTGATGCCCTCGGCCACCTCCTCGGCGGTCCACGCGTAGCCTTCGAGCAGGACCCGCCGCAGGCGCTCGCGCACCGCAGCAGGGTCAACGACGGTCGCCGGCGTGAAGCGTTCCAGCGGACGCGCGAGGTACGCATCCACCTCAGCCGGGGGCCGATGAGCCAGCATGACCAGACCCGACGAGACGGCGTGCATCGGCAGGCGCGTGCCCGTCCAGTCGCGGACGCCGACCGGGTGGGGTGAATCGACCTGATCCACGTAATGGACGAGGGATCCGTCGGGGATCGACAGGCCGGCCGCCTCGCCCACGGTCCCGGCCAGCGCCACAAGGTGGGGACGCGCCACGGCGACGAGGCTGCGGGTCGGCCGTCCGCCTGCCGCAAGCGTGGCCATGCGGCCGCCGACCCGGTAGTCGGTACCGCCTGTGACCCGCTCGACCGCCCCGGCGGCGACCAGGGCCGCGAGGAGGCGCGCCACGGTGCTCTTGGGCAGTCCCGCGCGTGCCGCCACCTCGGTCACGCCGAGCGGCCCGTCGCCCAGCGTCCCGAGCACGACGAAGGCCCGCTCGATGGCCTGCACTCTGGACACGACCCCTCCCGTCCGCTACATTGCGGCTGGCTCGTTCCATCATACGGCACCGTTCCGTATCGTGGAACGGAAGGCGCACGAGACCCGCAGACGAGGCCCGCCCCGCATGGCGCCCGACGAGAACGAGATCGACCTGGCGGCCCTCTCCGACGAGGAGCTGACCGAGCAGATGCACAACGACCTCTACGACGGCATGGCCGCCGAGATCGTGGAGGGCACGAACATCCTGCTCGGCCGTGGCTGGAGTGCCACGCGGGTACTCGACGACGCCCTGGTGGCCGGCATGAAGATCGTGGGCATCGACTTCCGGGACGGCATCCTGTTCGTGCCAGAGGTCCTCCTGGCGGCGAACGCGATGAAGGCCGGCATGGCCATCCTGCGGCCGCTCCTCGCCGAGACGGGCGCCAAGCCCATCGGGAGGGTCGTCATCGGCACGGTCAAGGGCGACATCCACGACATCGGCAAGAACCTGGTGGGCATGATGCTCGAGGGTGCCGGCTTCGAGGTCTTCGACCTGGGCGTCAACACCGACGCTGACAAGTTCCTGGCCGCCCTGGACCAGCACCACCCCGATATCCTGGGCATGTCGGCCCTGCTCACCACGACCATGCCCTACATGAAGGTGGTCATCGACACCCTCAAGCAGAAGGGCCTCCGCGACGACTACATCGTGCTCGTCGGCGGCGCGCCCCTGAACGAGGAATTCGGGGCGGCCGTGGGCGCCGATGCGTACTGCCGGGACGCCGGGGTGGCGGCCGAGATGGCCCGGGCCCTCATCGACAAGCGACGCGCAAATGCCGCCTGAGCCGCGGCCCGCGGCCGATCCGTCACGCACGCTGATCATCGCCTGCGGCGCGCTGGCGCCGGAGCTGGTGGCCCTGACGCGCCGCCCGGGCCTGGGCCACCTGGACCTGGCCTGCCTGCCGCCGGACCTGCACGACAGGCCGGAGCGCATCCCCGCGGCCGTGCGGCGCCGGATCCGCGCCGCACGCGCGACCCACGACCACATCTTCGTCGCCTACGCCGATTGCGGCACGGGCGGCCTGCTCGACGGCGTGCTCCGCGAAGAGGGCGTCGAACGCCTGCCCGGAGCCCACTGCTACCAGGTCTTCGCCGGCCAGGCGGCCTTCGACCAGCTGATGGCACAGGAGCCGGCGACCTTCTTCCTGACCGACTTTCTGGCCCGCCACTTCGACCGCCTGGTGGTCCGTGGCCTGGGGCTGGACCGCCACCCCGAGTTGCTGCCCGTCTACTTCGGGGCCTATCGGCGCGTCGTCTACCTGGCCCAGACCGACGACCCACGGCTGCTCGCCGCGGCCCGCGCCGCCGCCGTCCGCCTGGGTCTGAGGTTCGAACTGCGTCGCACCGGCTACGGCGACCTGGCCACGGCCATCGAGGCCCTCGCCGCGGTGGCCGATGTGACCGCCCTGCGCGCCGCCCTGCCGGTGGCGGCCGGGGTCGCCTGAGGTGGCCGGCACCCTGACCGTCATCTGGTGGCGCGACATCCCCGCCCAGGTGGTGGTCCGCGACGGCCGCCAGACGGCCAAGATCGTGCTCCATCCGCGCTTCCAGGTGGCCATCGACAAAGCCGCGGTGAAGGCCGGACGGAAGGCCATGGACGACTACATCGCCGAGTGGCACAAGACCCAGGTGCCGTGCACCGGGGAGCCCGACGCGGCCGCCAGGGCTGAGGCCGCGCGCCTGGAGCAGACCTATACGCGCGAGGTCCTGGTCCGCCTGGTGGCCGCCGGCGGCGCGGGCGAGACCCCGCCGAATGACGGTGCTGCGGCGTGACGCGGACGGTCATCGGCTCGGCCACCCGGGAGGTCGTCATCGGCGACGACCAGCCGTTCGTGATCATCGGCGAGCGCATCAACCCGACCGGCCGCAAGCTGCTGGCCGAGGAGATGAAGGCAGGCGATTTCGGCCGCGTCGAGCGCGACGTGGCCGCCCAGGTCGCGGCCGGCGCCCACATGCTGGACGTGAACGCCGGCGTGCCCCTGGCCGATGAGCCGGCGATGCTGGCCCAGGCGATCCGCCTGGTCCAGGGCCTGACCGACCTGCCGCTGTCGATCGACTCCTCCATCGTCGAGGCGCTCGAGGCGGGCCTCGCCGTCTACCAGGGCAAGGCGCTGGTCAATTCCGTGACCGGCGAGGACGAGCGGCTCGAGCGCGTCCTGCCCCTGGTCCGCAAGTACGGCGCGGCGGTGGTGGCCATCTCCAACGACGAGACGGGCATCTCCGAGGATCCCGACGTCCGTTTCGCGGTGGCGCGGCGGATCGTGGAGCGGGCGCTCGACCACGGCATCCCACGCGAGGACGTGGTCGTGGACCCCCTGCTCATGCCCATCGGGGCGCTGCCGACGGCGGGGCGCCAGGTCTTCCGGATCCTGGGCCGACTGCGCGACGAGCTGCGCGTCAACACGATCTGCGGAGCGTCCAACGTGAGCTTCGGGTTGCCGTTCCGGGAGGGCATCAACGGGGCCTACCTGGCGATGGCCATCGCCAGCGGCCTCACCAGCGCCATCACCAATCCCCTGTCAGACGGCGTGCGCCAGGCGGTCATGGCCGCCGACGTCCTGATGGGCAACGACCCCGAGTGCGGCCACTGGATCCGCCGCTACCGCGAGGCGCCGGCCGAGGGCGAGCAGGGCCGTCGCATCAACCGCCGTCGCGCGGCCGCGGCCGGCACCGCAGCTGGCTGAGCGTCGCGAGGGTCGGGTGGTGGGCGACCAGCAGCCGATGGTCGTCTTCACGCCGTCCGGCCGTCGGGGCCGCTTCGAAGCGGGCACGACCGTCCTCGACGCGGGCCGCGCCCTGGGTGTCGACATCGACTCGGTGTGCGGCGGCCGCGGGCTGTGCGGCCGCTGCCAGGTCGAACCGAGCGTGGGCGAGTTCCCCAAGCTGGGCCTGATCTCCCGGGCCGACCACCTGTCGGCCACCGGCGACGTCGAGACCGACTACGCGCGGGTCCACGGCCTGGCCGCCGGACGCCGCCTCGCCTGCACCGCCGCCCTTGGCGGGGACGTCGTGATCGATGTCCCACCGGAGAGCCAGGTGCACCGCCAGGTCGTGCGCAAGGACCTGGCCCGCCGCGCCTTCGAGATCGACCCAGTGGCGCGCCTCCACTACGTCCAGGTGGCGCCGCCTGTGCTGGCCTCGCCACGGGGCGACCTGTCGCGGCTGAAGGATGCCCTTGCCGCCGAGTGGGGCCTGACGGGCCTGGAGGCGGACCTGCACGTGATCCGCGCCCTGCCGGCGGCGCTGGAGGCGGGCGCGTACGGGGTCACGGTCGCCGTCCACGAGGGTCACGTCATCACCGCCGTGTGGCCGGGCCTGCATGAACGCGCCCTGGGGGTCGCGCTGGATATCGGCTCGACGACCCTCGCCGGCCACCTCGTCGATCTCTCGGACGGCGCGGTGCTCGCCTCCGAGGGCGAGATGAACCCCCAGATCCGCTTCGGCGAGGACCTCATGAGCCGCGTCTCGTACGCCATGCTCCATCCCGATGGGGCGGTGGCGATGACCCGCGCTGTGCGGGCGGCGATCGGCAAGCTGGTGGCCTCGCTGGTGGCCCGGGCGGGCGTGCCGGCGCGCGACATCCTCGAGCTGGCGGTCGTCGGCAACCCGATCATGCACCACCTGCTGCTGGGCCTGGACCCCGTGCCGCTCGGCTCGGCCCCCTTCACCCTGGCTACCGACGAGGCGCTGGAGGTGAACGCCGCCGAGATCGGCGTGCGCGCCCACCCTGGGGCGCGTGTCTACGTCCTGCCGTGCATCGCCGGCCACGTCGGGGCCGACACCGCGGGCGTCATCCTGGCCGAGGAGCCGCAGCGCGGCGAGGGCGTGCAGCTGGTCGTGGACGTGGGCACGAACGCGGAGATCGTGCTCGGTGTGAGTGGCCGGTTGCTGGCCGCCTCGAGCCCGACCGGGCCGGCCTTCGAAGGGGCCCAGATCAGCGGCGGGCAGCGCGCGGCGCCCGGGGCCATCGAGCGCGTGCGCATCGACCCCGAGACGCTGGAGCCGCGCTTCCGGGTCATCAGCTGCCCGTTCTGGTCGGACGAGCCCGGGTTCCCGGAGGCGATGGCCGGCCTGGCCATCAGCGGCATCTGCGGGTCGGGCATCGTCGAGGTCGTGGCGCAGCTCTTCCTGGCCGGTATCGTGACCGCCGACGGGGTCATCGACGGCGCCCTCGCCGCGCGCACCCCGCGCGTCATCGCCGACGGCCGCACGTTCGCCTACGTCCTCCACGACGGCCAGCCGCGGCTCGTCATCACCCAGAACGACGTGCGCGCCATCCAGCTCGCCAAGGCCGCCCTCTACGCCGGCGCGCGCCTGCTGATGGACCACGCGGGCGTGGACGCGGTCGACGACGTGCACTTGGCGGGCGCGTTCGGCAGCCAGATCGACGGCGTGGCGGCGATGGTCCTGGGGCTGATCCCCGACTGCGACCCGGCCCACGTCGTGGCCGCCGGCAACGCCGCCGGCACCGGCGCCCTCATGGCCCTCCTGTCGGGTCGCGCCCGCCGCGAGATCGAGGCGACCGTGCGCCACGTGGATAAGATCGAGACGGCGGTCGAACCGGCCTTCCAGGCCCATTTCGTGGAGGCCCTCGCCTTCCCCCACCGGACCGCACCGTCGACCCACCTGGGCCGGGTCGTGACCCTCCCCCGGAGGCCGGCCGGGCACGGCGCCGCCGGGCCGCGACGCCGCGATCGCCCTCGTCCCGTGTCGGGCACTGCCAGCAGGAAGGAGCCGTGATGGACGAGACCCCGCGTCAACGCAGTGGCGGCCGCGCCGCGCGCCAGGCGGCGCGCCTGCATCGCCAGCTGGAACGGACGCCGTTCCTCACCCGCGCGCTCAAGCCGTTCGAGGTCCTGGACGAAGAGGGCCTCACCCTCATCGAGCACAACGCCGACACCATCCTCCAGGAGGTGGGCCTCGAGTTCCGCGGGGATCCGGCAGCCGTGGCCCTGCTCGCGGCGGCCGGGGCCGATGCCAAGGGTGAGCGCGTGCGGTTCCCCCGCGGGATGTGCCGCCAGATCGTGCAGGCGACAGCCCCACGTGAGTTCACCCAGTACGCCCGCAACCCGCTCAACAACGTGCAGATCGGCGGCTCGGCCACCGTCTTCGCTCCCAACTACGGCTCGCCGTTCGTGCACGACCTGGACCGCGGCCGGCGCTACGGCACGATCGAGGACTTCCGCAACTTCGTGAAGCTGGCCTACAGCAGCCCGTTCATGCACCACTCCGGGGGCACGGTCTGCGAACCGGTCGACGTGCCCGTCAACAAGCGCCACCTGGACATGGTCTACAGCCACATCCGCTACTCGGACAAGCCGTTCATGGGCTCGGTCACGGCCGCCGAACGGGCCCGGGACACCGTGGAGATGGCGCGCCTGGTCTTCGGCGCGGACTTCGTGGACCAGAACGCGGTCGTGCTGAGCCTGATCAACGCCAACTCGCCGCTCGTGTGGGACGCCACGATGGTGGGCGCCGCTCGTGCCTACGCGGAAGCCAACCAGGCGACCCTCATGACCCCCTTCATCCTGGCCGGGGCGATGGCCCCGGTGACCGCGGCCGCGGTGTGTGCCCAGACCCTGGCCGAGGCGCTGGGCGGGATGGCCTTCGTGCAGCTGACCCGTCCCGGCGCGCCGGTCGTGCTGGGTTCGTTCGCCAGTTCCATGTCGATGCAATCGGGCGCCCCCACCTTCGGCACGCCGGAGCCGGCCCTGGTGCTATACGCCATGGCCGCCCTGGCCCGCCGGCTCGGCGTGCCCTTCCGCTCGGGCGGCAGCCTCTGCGCCTCCAAGCTGCCCGATGCGCAGGCCGCCTACGAGTCGGCCGCGACCCTCCAGCCGACCGTGCTGGCCGGCGTCAACTTCGCGCTCCATGCCGCCGGCTGGCTGGAGGGCGGGCTGACCTGCGGGTACGAGAAGTTCGTCATGGACGCCGACCAGTGCGGGATGATGGCCGTCTTCGCCAGGGGCATGGACCTGTCCGAGAACGGCCAGGCGCTCGCCGCCATCCTGGCCAACGAGCCGGGCACCCACTTCCTGGGCAGCGCCCACACCCTGGCCAACTTCGAGAGCGCCTTCTACCGCTCGGCCATCGCCAACTACGACAGCTTCGAGCAGTGGCAGGAGGATGGCGCGCTCGACACGGCCCAGCGGGCCAACCGGGTCTGGAAGCAGATGCTGGCCGACTACCAGGAGCCGCCGCTCGACCCGGCCATCGACGAAGCACTGCTGGCCTTCATCGCCCAGCGCAAGGCGTCGATGCCCGACGCCCTCGCCTGAGGGGTGGCCCTTCTCCGCCGCCGCACACCCACGCCGGACGACCGACGCGCCCTTGCCGCCCTCGTGGCGGCGCCGAAGTTCGAGCTGATCCCCCTCTCCAACGCGCTCGACGAGGCGTCTGCCTTGCCCCCCGGCGCGACCGTCACCGTGACCTCGTCGCAGGCCAGGGGCATGGCCGCCTCGGTCGAACTGTGCAGCCGGCTTCGCGAGCGAGGCCACCGCGTGGTGCCCCATCTCGCGGCCCACCTCATCCGCGATCGATCGGAGCTGCGCGACCTGCTGCGGACGCTGGCCGGGATGGGCGTGCACGACGCCTTCGTGGTCGGTGGGGACGGACCGGCGACCGGCGACTTCCCCGATGGCCTGAGCCTGCTCCGGGCCATGGCCGACCTGGGTCACGACTTCTCCGAGATCGGCGTGCCGTGCTACCCGGAAGGGCACCCCACGGTCAGCGTGGCGCGGCTCGACGAGGTCCTCGTGGAGAAGGCGGCTTTCGCCGACTACATGGTCAGCCAGATGTGCTTCGACGCCGGTGTCATCGGCTCATGGCTGCTCGCGCGACGGGCCATGGGCGTCGCCCTGCCCCTGCACCTTGGGCTGCCGGGCGCGGCGCCGCTGCACCGCCTGATGACCATCAGCGCCCGCATCGGGGTGGCCGAGTCACGCCGCTTCCTGACCAAGAACACCCGGTTCGTGAGCCGGCTGCTGCTGGCCCCCGGCGGCTATCGTCCGGATGGCCTGCTCGATGCGCTGGCGCCGCTGGTGGCCGACCCGCGCGCCCGCGTGACGGGCCTCCACATCTTCACCTTCAACCAGGTCCGCTCGACGGAGGCCTGGCGCGCCCAGTACGAGGCGGTGCTCCGCGCCTGACCGGTCAGCGGTTATTCATCGTTTCACAAGGTATGCGCGGGCATCCTGTCGGCCATGACGATCCATGGCCGCCGCGTCCTGGCCATCGCCGCGCTCGCGGTCACCCTCGCGATCGTCGCTGGTGGCGCGTACGGCCTGTGGTACCTGTTCCTGCGTCCGGCCGGACCGGCGGCCATCAGCACCGCCAGCCTGGCCCCGTTGGCCGCCAGCGGCGCGGCCGCCCAGCCGCTGGCCTCGGGCGGCCTGCCCGGCACCTGGGACGTCGACACCTCCATCGGCTCCTTCTCCGACTTCAGCGACTCGTGGGTCGGCTACCGCGTCCAGGAGACGCTCGCCTCGATCGGCGCCAACACCGCCGTGGGGCGGACCCCCAAGGTCAGTGGCAGCCTCACGATCGCGGGCGACCAGGTCATGGCGGGCACGATCACGGCCGACCTGACCGCGCTCCAGAGCGACGACTCGCGGCGTGACGGCCAGTTGACCCACAACGGCCTGGAGACCAGCTCCTTCCCGACCGCGACGTTCACCCTCGCCAGCCCCATCGACCTCGGGACCGACCCGACGAACGGCCAGGAGATCGACGTGACGGCCCAGGGCACCCTGGCCCTGCACGGCGTCACGAAGACGGTGGCCGTCCCGCTCAAGGCGCGCCTCGTGGGCAGCGTCATCGAGGTCACCGGCTCGCTGCCCATCACCTTCGCCGACTACGGCATCACGCCGCCGACCTCGTTCATCGCCCTCTCGGTGAGCGATACCGGGACGATGGAGCTGCAGCTCCTGCTGACGCACGCATGAGTCGTGTCACGCAGCGGTCTGGCTGTCATGCGTTGGCAAGGTTGCAGCGCGTAGTCTTGGCCGCATGAGCGTGCGCCCCCGACGTCCGACACGGTCGCCTGCCCTGCGCGCACGCGACGTCGGCCTGCGGCGTCTCCACCAGTGGACGGTCGGGGCAGCCGTCATGGGGGCGGTCGGGACGGTCGCGCTCGGAGGGGCGGCGGCGGTCACGTACGCGGGGCACGCGAGCCCGACAAACCCACCGGCCAGCCAGTCCGTGATCTCGGGCTCGAACGGGACCGACCCTGCGGCGAACGGTGGCTCGAGCTCCCTTGGCTCGGGCAGCGCGGGCTCCGCGATCACCGGCGGTGGGGAGCACCGGCACCATTCGTCCTCATCGGTGCCGTTGGGCCAGTCGGGCTCCTCGACGGGAGTCGCGCCGGGCAACCCGGGTTCGGGGCTCGTGACGTCCGGCGGGTCGTAACCACGACCAGCGACGGCTCGCTCAAGCCGTCCACCTGTAAGGGATCCGACAGCTACGGTCATCCAATCTGGGTCCATGCGATCGGCTTCGACGAACTCGCGCTCCGGACCGGGGGCGGCCCCCGCCCGGCGGACGTGGGCCGCCCTGGGGACGACGTGCACGGTCCTCGTCACGCCCCGGGACGGGCTGGCATCGGCATGCGCGGCCGTGGAAGCAGAGCTGGAACTCGTCGACGCCACCTACAGTCGCTTTCGGGCGGACTCCGAGTTGACGCGCCTCAATGCCGCAGCCGGGCGTCCCTGGTCGGCGACGCCCCTGCTGGCGGAGGCGATCTCGACCGCTCTCCGGGCCGCGGTCATGACCGACGGTGCCGTGGACCCCACCGTCGGCCGGGCCATGCGGGCCATCGGATACGACACCGACTATGGCGACCTGGCGGACCGCGACGTGCCGCTCGTCGTGCGGCTGGAGGCCATCCCCGGTTGGAAGGCGGTCTCGCTCGACACCCTCCGCGGCCGCGTGCGCCTCCCCCGCGGCGTGGAGCTGGACCTGGGATCGGTGGGCAAGGCGCTTGCCGCCGATCGCGCGGCTGCGGCGGCGCGTCGAGCACTGGAAGCCGGCGGCGTCCTGGTGGGGCTTGGCGGCGACATCGCCATCGCCGGCGAGGGACCTGCGGACGGATGGCCCGTCCTGATCGCGGAGGACAGCCGAGCGGCATCCGGCGGGCCGGGCGAGGTCGTCCGGCTCACGTCCGGCGCCATCGCCACCTCCTCCACGACCGTGCGGCGGTGGACCCAGTCCGGCAACGCGCGCCACCACCTCATCGATCCCGCCACCGGGGCGCCGGCGGTGACCCCGTGGCGGACCGCGACCGTCGTCGCCTCGACCTGCGTGGACGCCAACACGGTCTCCACGGCGGCGATCATCAAGGGCGAGCGGGCGATCGGATGGCTGACCATGCTGGGCCTGCCCGCGCGGCTGGTCGGGGCTGAGGGGCAGGTCGTCCGCCTGAACGGCTGGCCGGCCGGAGCGGCGGCGGCGTGACGGACCAGGTGCTGTGGTTCGCGACCCGCGGGGCGGGGACGGTCTCGCTGCTGATGCTGACCAGCGTCGTGGCGCTGGGGGTGCTGAGCGTATACCGCTGGCAGGCATCGTCGTGGCCCCGCTTCCTGACCGCCGGCCTGCATCGCAACCTGGCGCTGCTCGCGCTCGTCTTCCTGGGCATCCACATCGTGACGGCGATCGTGGATCCGTTCACGGCGCTCGGGCTGGCTGCCGCGGTGATCCCCTTCGCGTCCAGCTACCGACCGCTGTGGGTCGGCCTGGGGGTCATCGCGGTCGACCTGCTGGTCGCCCTGATCGTGACGAGCCTCGTGCGCGCCCGGCTGGGGCAGCGGGCCTGGCGGGCGGTCCACTGGCTGGCGTATGCCTGCTGGCCGCTCGCCCTGGCGCATGGCATCGGCAGCGGGTCGGATGCGGCCGCGCCGTGGATGCTGGCGCTCGACGCCCTCTGCATCGGCACGGTCGGGATCGCGGTCTTCCTGCGGCTTTTGCTCGTCCGCGCCGGCAGTCCGGACGTCCTGCTGGCCGTCGTCGACGCCGGCCCGGCCGACGAGATAGCGTCGGGCGTGCCCTGGGGGACCCACCCGTGAATCCTGCCGCCGCCCCGGCACGACTCCTCGCCGGGCCGGCCCTCGCTGCCGGCGCTGAGCCGCTGGCCGACCACCGGGCCCGCCTGGGACCCCTGCCCACCGGCCACGGGGAGGCGCTCATCCCGGTTCTCGAGGCAAGCGGCCTGGCCGGCCGTGGCGGCGCCGGGTTCCCCGTGGGTCGCAAGTGGCGCACGGTCGCGCAGGCGGCTGGTGACTGGCCGGTCGTGCTGGTCAACGGGGCCGAGGGCGAGCCCCTGAGCGCGAAGGATCGCGCCCTGATGGTCACCCGCCCCCACCTGGTCCTTGACGGCGCGCTGCTGGCGGCGGAGGCGGTCGGCGCGGACCAGATCGTCCTCTACGTCGGCGAGGCCCACGGCGCCGCCCGGGCCGCGCTGGGCCGGGCCCTCCTCCAGCGGGGCCATGCTGCCGAGGGCCGCTTCCGGCTGGTCGCTGCCCCCCCGCGCTACGTGGCCGGCGAGGAGTCCGCGGCGGTGCACTACATCGACGCCGGGGATGCCCGGCCCACGACCGTGCCGCCGCGCCCGTTCGAGCGGGGCATCGGCGGCCGACCGACCCTGGTCCAGAATGTGGAGAGCCTGGCCCATGTCGCCCTGGTCGCGCGCTACGGCGACGGCTGGTATCGCGAGGCCGGGAGTCACGCCGCCCCGGGCACCGCACTCGTCACCACGAGCGGGACCGGGCCGACCATGGTCCAGGAGATCGAGTTCGGGGAGACGATCGGGGCCGTGGCCCAGCGGGTCGGGGCCCAAGCGGTAGCGGTTCAGGCGGTCCTCGTCGGCGGCTACTTCGGCGGCTGGCTCGAGGGCACCGCGGCCTGGTCCACCGCACTCGAACCGGACGCCCTGCGGCAGGCGGGCGCCGGGTTCGGGTGCGGCGTGATCTCGTTCCTCGACCAGGCGACCTGTGGCGTGGGAGCCACGGCTCGCGTGATGAACTACATGGCCGGCCAGAGCGCCGCCCAATGCGGTCCCTGCGTCTTCGGCCTGCGAGCCATCGCCGACGCCACCTCGCGGCTGGCCCGCGGAGCGGCCCGGCCGGACGATCTCGCGCATCTCGAGCGGTGGACCGGCCAGGTCCGCGGCCGCGGCGCCTGCCGCCATCCCGACGGCGCGGTCAACCACCTGGCGAGCGCCATGCGCGTGTTCGAGGACGAGTTCCGCCGCCACCAGGCCGGTCGTGGCTGCGCGCGGCACGGGTATGAGGCGCGCGCCTCGTGAGCCAGCCGGCCGGCTTCCAGTTGACGGTCGACCGGATCCGATGCGACGGGTCGGGCCTGTGCGCCGAGCTGCTGCCCGAGCTGATCGCGCTGGACGATTGGGGCTACCCCATGCTCACGCCGGGCCCCGTGCCGGCGTACCTCGGGGGGCTGGCCGACCGGGCCGTGGAGGCCTGCCCCGTGCTGGCCTTGCGACTTGGAGCCGCCCCCGCCGGCGTGGGCGCGCCTGGGACGAGGGCGCGTCAGCCCGTGAAGGCCCGCTGAGATGCGCCTCCTCGTGGCGGAAGACGACGACGGCCTGCGGGAGGTCCTCGTGCTCGGGCTGGCCGAACAGGGCTACCAGGTGGACGCCGTGGCCCGCGGCGACGACGCCATCGACCAGCTCAGGTGGTACGCGTACGATGTGGCGATCATCGACTGGCGCATGCCGGGGGCGCCTGGCATCGACGTGGTCGCCTGGGCGCGCCGCCACCAGCGGCCGACCGCCCTGCTGATGTTGACCGCGCGCGATGCGCCCCCTGACCGCATCCAGGGCCTCGACGCCGGCGCGGACGACTACCTCGTCAAGCCGTTCGACTTCGGCGAGCTCCTGGCGCGCGTCCGCGCGCTCCAGCGACGGCCGCACGGCGTGGACGGGCCCATCCTCGCGCGCGCGCAGCTGGCCCTGGATCCGCGCACGCGGGTCGTGACGGCAGCCGGCGAGGAGCTGCGCCTGACAGCCACCGAATACCACATCCTCGAGCTGCTGCTCCGGCGCGCCCCGGCCGTCGTCGACCGCAAGGCCATCGCCGAGCATGCCTGGGACGACGAGACCGACCCGCTGGGCTCCAACGCCATCGACGTCCAGCTCAGCCGGCTGCGCGCCAAGCTGACCGGCACCGGCGTGCGCATCGTGACGGTGCGCGGCGCGGGCTATCGCCTGGAGGAAGCGTGAGAGCGGCCCGGGCGGCCCGGGCCGAGGGGGTGCGGGGAGCGTCGATCCGTGTCGCGCTCCTGGCCACCGTCCTCGTGGCGGCCGTGTACGTCGCCATCGGCGCGGCCGTCGTGCTGCTGGTCACCCACGACCTGACGCAGCAGATCGACGACCGCCTCGTCGCCTCGCTCTCCCACATCGGCGACGAGCCCGGTGGGCCGCCCGACTCGGGCTATGGCGCGCCACCACCGGACCGGTTCGGGCCCGCAACGCTGGTCTGGACCATCCAGGCCGACGGCACCGTCCAGGCCACGAACGCCGACGCCGTGCTGCCCACGACCGCCTACCACGTGACGGCGCCCCAGACGGTCATGGTGGGCGACGTCGCCCTGCGCGTCGCCGGCGGGGCGGCGGGCGACGACTACGTGATCGTGGGCCAGACGCTCGACACCGTCTCCCAGGCCACCTCCACCATCCTGCTGGCCGAAGTCCTGATCGCGCCCGTGCTGCTGGTGGTCGTCTTCCTGGGGGCGGTGGCCATCGGCCGCCGCGTCGCGGAGCCGATCGAGCGCGCCCGCCAGCGCCAGCTGGCCTTCACCGCCGACGCCTCGCACGAGCTCCGCACGCCGCTCTCGGTCATCGAGGCGCAGGCCAGCCTGGCGGCCACCCAGCCACGTACGGTCGACTGGTACGCCAGGGCCTTCCAGGGGGTCGATCGCGAGGCCCGCCGCATGCGCCACCTGGTGGACGACCTGCTCTGGCTCGCCCGCTTCGACGCGCTCCAGGGCCGGCCGCAGCTGGAGCACGTGGACCTGGGGATCGTGGCTGCCCACGCCGTGGACCGGTTCGCCCCGGTCGCCGAGCACCGGCACCTCGCGTTGCACGTCGTCGTCCCCCCCGAGCCCGCGGTGGTGCAGGCCCCGGCCGACTGGCTCGACCGCCTCCTGGGCGTCCTCATGGACAACGCCTGCAAGTACTCGCCGGAGGGCGGCGAGGTGACCGTCACGGTCGGCCATGACGGCGGCCGCGTCCGGCTCACGGTTGACGATGCCGGCCCCGGCATCCCGGCCGAGGAACAGACGCGCATCTTCGACCGCTTCCACCGGGCCACCTCGGCGGGCAGCGGAGCCGGGCTCGGCCTGGCCATCGCCGATTCGATCGTCCGGGCGTCGCGCGGCGCATGGCGGCTCGGCCGCTCGGGTGCCGGCGGCGCCAGCATCTCCGTCAGCTGGCCGCGCGGCCTGGCCTGAGCCGGCCCCTGTAATCAGTCCGCAAGACACCTCCCGCGAGACTGGGGCCATGCAGCAGCGAAACGCCGCACCGGGGAGCTCAGCACAGGGGCGGATGCGCGACGCAGCCATACGTCGGTTGCGGTGGCTGACGGTCGGGGCCGCCATCCTCGGCGCGGCCGGCACGGTCGCCCTCGGCGGCCTGTCGGCCGTCTCCTACGGCGGCCACGTCACGCCAACGGCCGCCGCGCTGGGCGACGTCGGGTCGGGGACCTCCACCGCCACGAACGGCAGCGGCTCGACCGCCCAGCTGGGCGCATCGACGGCGGCCCCGACCGCCGCTTCCACAGACCAGCTGGGCGCATCGACCGTCGTCGTCGACCCCGGCGGCGCCGGCTCGGGCATGGTCACTTCCGGCGGTTCGTGATGCGGGCGCCGGTCGTCGACATCGTGGTCCCGCCAGCCGGTCGGCGGGGGATCGGCCGGCTCGTGACCGGCCGGTCAGCGCTCTCCCGCCAGGTGATCCGGTTCGCCGCCATCGGCGTCGTCAGTACGGCCGCTTACGTGGCGTTGTACGTCGTGTGGCGGGCGGACATGCCCGCCCAGGCGGCCAACGCCCTGGCCCTGGTCGCGACGACCATCGGTAATACGGTCGCGAACCGCCGCCTTACCTTCGGGACCCGTCGGCGAGGGACCGCCTGGCACGACCAGGCGGTCGGTCTGCTCGCGCTGGGTCTGGCGCTGCTCATCACGACCGGCGCTCTGGATCTCCTGCAGACGCTGGCGCCGAGGTCGAGCCGGGCCGTCGAGCTGGCCGTCCTCATCGCTGCCAACGCGCTGGCGACCGTCGTGCGCTTCGTCGTGTTGCGGGCCTGGATGGCCCCGGGTCCCGCCCTCGCAGGGCAGCCGGCGGTCAGGCCTGGCGCTCCAGCCGCACCACCGGGATGACCCGCTCGGTGCGCTTCTCGTACTCGGCGAACCCTGGCATCAGGGCTGCCTGCGCGTCCTAGAGGCGCCGTCGATCCGTCCTCCGCGAGCGCCGCTGCCCCCGAGAAGTCGCCACCGGCTAGGCTGCGCGAGTGGACCTCGTGCTGCTCAAGCTGGCGCTCACGCCGGTCCTCATCGGCGCGGCCAGCGTGGCCGGGCGACGCTGGGGCGCCTTCATCGGCGGCTGGCTGATCGCGCTGCCGCTGACCTCGGGCCCGGTGACGTTCTTCATCGCCCTCGCGCAGGGGCCACGGTTCGCCGCGACGGTGGCCGCCGGTTCGCTGCTCGGCGTCATGGCCATCGCCGGCTTCGCCGCGGCGTATGCGCGGCTGGCCGGTCGTCGCGGCTGGCCCACCGCCGTGGCCGGCGCGGCGGCCACCTTCGGCGCGATCGGGCTCGCCGCGCAGCCCCTCGTGGGCCTGCCGGTGGCGATCCTGGTGGCGCTGGTCCTGGCCAGCCTGCTGCTCGCCGCTCGCGGCCTGCCGCGCTCGCCGCAGGAGGGCGTGCTAGTCCCGACGCCGGCCTGGGAGATCCCCGCCCGGATGCTCATCGGCACGGCCATCGTGCTGCTCCTGACGGCCGTCGCGGAGGCGCTGGGCCCGGGTCTCAGCGGCGTGGTCGCCATCTTCCCGACGTTCGCCGCGATCCTGACCGTCTTCACCCATCGCCGGGAGGGCGCCGCCCAGGCGGTGGCGGTCCTGCGCGGGCTCCTCACCGGGCTCTACGGCACGGCCGGCTTCTTCGTCATCCTGATCGTCACGCTGCCGCAGCTCGGCGTGGGTGGGGGGTTCGTCCTCGCGCTCGCCGGCAGCGCGCTGATCCAGGCGACCGCGCTCCTGCTGCTGCGCCACCTGCCGGGTCGTCAGCGGGCCCGGGCGACCTCGTCGATCACGGCCAGGTAGCGCACCGACTCGCCCTCCCAGGCAAGGGACCTGGTACGTGCGGAGGCCGTCACCGCGCGGCCCTCGCGGGCCACCGGCTCATCGATGATGGCGCCGAGCACGTCGGCCAGCGAGCCGGCGTCACCGGAGGCGTAGGTCCACACAGCGCCCGGCCCGAAGGTGCGGGCGACGAGCGGCAGGTCGGAACAGAGGGCCGGCTTGCCCATCGCCGCGTACTCGAAGATCTTGGTCGACAGGCTGAGATCGGTGAACGCGTCGCGCCGGGTCGGCGCCAGGCCGACGTCGCTTGCCGCGATGACGGCCGGGACCGCTTCCACGGGGATGCGACCGTGCTGCGTCACGACGTCGCCGAGGCCCAGGCCGGCGGTCTGCGCGGCGAGTGGTCCGGCCGCGTCGCCGCGGCCGTAGATCTCCAGGCGCACGGCCAGGCCCGGGCGCCGGCGCCGCAGCGTGGCGATGGCGTCCAGGACGACCTCGAGCTCGTACATCGGGGTGACGGCCCCGGCGTAGACGAGGCGCAGGGTGCCGTCGGCCATGAAGGGCCGGGCCGGCGACGTGGCGGGGTCGAACCGGGCCAGCGACGGGCTGTTGGCGATGACCGCGAGGCGGTCACGCGGGACCCCGAGCGCCGCCAGCCGGTCGCCCAGCGCGTCGTTGACGGTCATGACGCGGTCGGCGAAGCGGGCCGCGGCGCGCTCCTGGACCCGCAGCAGCCACGCACCGGGCCGGCGCAGCGGGCCCGGGAAGCGGCTGCGGAAGAACTCCGGCATCGCCTCGTGGAAGTCCAGGACGACCGGGACGCCGACCGCGTGCAGCGGCAGCGTGGCGAAGACGAGCCAGTCCGGCAGGGTCGCCACCTGGATCACCCGATAGTGCCGGCGCCGGTGCGCCCGCGCCAGGGCGAAGAGGACGCGGACGAAGAAGGCGAGGTACTCGCGCAGGTACGTGGTCAGGCCGGCGCCCTGGTGGCGCTGCACGCCCAGGCGCCTGACGTGGACGCCCTCCAGCTCCCCCTCGACGGCATCGCCCTGCCGCCGCAGGCCGAAGACGTCGACCGACCAGCCGGCCGCGGCGAGCGACTCGGCCTGGCGGCGCAGCCGTGGGTCCTCCTCGTAGTAGCTGTGGGTGACGAGCGCGATGGCCCGCGTGCCGACCGCCACGCTTCAGCCTTCCCCCGCCAGCGCGCCGGCCTGCGCCCGCGCCGCCGCCGCGGCCCAGTCGCCGCCGGCCACGAGATCGGCCGCGGCGGCCACGAGGCTCGTCTCGTCGGCGCTGCCGAACGGGCCCAGCCAGGCCGGGGTCGTCGGCCCGACGAGGCCCAGGGGCACGGCACCGGAAACGGCTGCCGGCCGCAGTCCGTCGACCAGCAGTCCGTCCGGTTCGACGGTCAGGCCGATCGTCCGCCACCAGTTGGGGGCGTCGTCCACGGTGCGCACACTGACCGCGTCGTCGAGGTCCGGAGGCAGGCCCGCGCGCAGGGCCGCGGCCGGGTCGGAGCCCGGCACGGTCGGCGCGGCGCCGGGCGCTGACGTGCGACCGACCAGCAGGTGGAAGCGCGGATCACGGCGACGGAGCTCCCGCACGACGCGCAGCGCCAGCGGGGGGATCGCCGTGGCGCCGGCCGGCAGCAGGACCCCGAGGTTCCAGGCGGCCCCCTCCAGCTTGGGACGGTCGTACTGGCGGAGGGCGGCGTCCGGGCGGCCCTCCAGGTCCGGGGCGATGCTGGCATAGACCGCGGGGTACTCGAACCGCCGCCCCCCGGCGCAGCAGCTCGCCGCCGCCGCGCGATAGAGATCCTCGTCGCCGAGGCCGCGCTCGACGACCGCGCGCGCCTCGTCCAGGTCATCGACGAAGAGGGGGTAGTCGGCGCCCAGGATCGACTCCTGGGCGGCGGTCCGCGTGAGCGCGACGGGCAGCCCGGCCGAGCAGTAGTCGAGCAGCTTCATGGACACCACCAGGTCGTTCATCGTCGAACCGTGGCGGTAGTCCCACAGGCTGAGGGCGAGGCCGCCCTGGGCCAGCAGCCCGGCCGCAGCCGCCCGAGGAAGCGCCCCGTGCCAGACCACGCCCGGGGTGGTCGCCAGGGCCTGTTCGAGACGGTCCGCGTAGTCATCCCCCGGCGGCCGGAAGAACTGGTCACCGATGACGTGGAACTCCAGGTCCGGCCACGTCGGTCGCAGCTCCGTCAGGAGCGCCAGCATCCGCTCGACGGGGTAGAAGGGGTGGAACTTGCCGGCGTACAGCAGGCGACGCCGGAAGGGCACCTCGGGCGCGCCGCCATCGGCCGGCGGGATGGCCGGGGGCAGGATGATGGTCTTGCCGCGCCCGGCCGGGACGACCGCCTCGAAGAGCGCGCGCATCTCCTCCGACTGGACCAGGACGCGTTCGGACGCCTCGGCGATGACGGTGAGGTCGGCCAGGTGGACGGGGTCCTCGATGTCGCGTTCCGGCTCCAGGATGTAGCAGCTCCAGATGTGGCCGCGAAGGGAGGCGCGCTCGATGGCCGCCCGGCAGGTCGGGAACGACCGCAGGATGATCGCGTCGAAGTGCCGCTCGCGGTGCAGCGCCTCGATGAGGTCGAGGGCCGTGCTCACGTAGAGGCCGGATCGCGGCACGTAGCGTCGGAGGCGTGTCGGCTCGACCACATCGACCCGCTCGAGCTGGCGCAGGGGGCCGGTGACAAGCCGCCGGCGCTCGGGGCAGCGCAGCGGCACGGTGACCCGCACACGCGGCCCCGCGTGGAGCATCTCGGCCACCGACTGGACCCAGATCGACGAGCCACTCATGAGGTTGAGGTCGGCCGGCGAGTAGAGGCAGACCTCGAGCTGGTCCCCGCTCATGAGGCCGTCGACGCCGTCATCAGGCCCTCGCGGAGCCGCTGGACCATCGACCCGCCGTGGGGCACGTCCCACACCGCGACGCCGGCACCACGCCGGTCCGGCAGGGCCGCGTAGCGGGCGGCCGTCAGCGGATCATCGGAGACGATCAGGTCGCACAGGGCAGCAGTGGCGCGAAAGGTGCGGACGCCGGCCGGCCCGCCCCGGTCCCAGAAGATGGCCGGGATATCGCGTTCCGCACACCAGCCCAGCAGCGCCCACACGTCGCGCTGGAGGAGGGCATCGGGGTGGGCATACCAGCCGATGCGGTACCGCCATGGGCCGCCGGGCCCGCGTGGCGCGGTCACGACCAGGATGCGGGGCGGCGCGACCTGCAGCACCACGCGCCAGTCCTCCGGCCGCAAGGCGACGATCTCGCCGGCCGCGTCCGCGGGCTCGGCTGGCGCTCCGTCGGCGATGAGGGCGACGCGGAGTGGTCCCTCACGCGCCGCGACCCACGCGTCGAAGCGCATCAGGCGTTCGCGTGCGGCTGCCCGGTCCGGCTCGAGCGGCCGCGGCGGGCGGGGCGGCGGGAGCGGGGGGCTGAGGGGCGGGATGCGGGCGGCCGTGATGAGGGCGGCCGGCAGCGCCGGCAGGGCCCTGGGTGAGCGGCCGATCTCGATGAGGACCCGACCCATGCGGCGGAGACGGGCGACCGGCCCGGTGCGGCTATCGCCGAGCCACCGCAGGATCCGCTCCGTGCGCCCGGCGAAGGAGCGCCGGCGACGCTCCGCCTCGCGGTCGGCCACGAGCTCGGCGGCCCGCTCCGCTTCGACCGCGGCGAGGCTGCGGGCCGTGGTGGCACTTGCGTCGGTGGTCGGCCCCTCGGCGCCCGGCTCGACCGAGGTCCGGTCGGTCACCGTCGTCCGGCCGGGTCGCCCGGTGGGGCGATGCGCCGGCCCCGTGCCCGTCGCCGACGGTGATCCACGGGTCCTCCGAGCGTCATCCATGACGGGCATCGCATCGCGCCAGAGGATACGGGCTCGGCCACCCCGGCGTCCCCGGCCGGCGTCCCAGCCCGAGTCCGGCGGCAACCGTGCTACCGTACCGCCCGCATGGCCGCCGTACTCACCGAACCGCAGGCCTTCTACGGGTCGGCGCGACCCGGTCCGCTTCGCCTCGTGGCTCAGGGCTTCCGCGACCTGTGGTCGCGGCGGCGCCTGGCGCGCTACCTGGTGCAGGCCGACCTGACCAAGACCGGGGCCAACACGCTGCTGGGCAACATCTGGTGGGTCATGGACCCGCTGCTCCAGATGGCGGTCTACGTCGTCTTCGTGTCGGTGATCCTCGACAACAAGACGCCCGACTACCCTCTCTTCGTCTTCGCCGCGATCCTGCCCTGGAAGTGGTTCAGCAGCGGTATCAACGACGCGATCCTGTCGATCGTCGCGCGAGAGCAGATCATCAAGCAGGTCGCCTTCCCCAAGATCGTCCTGCCGACCGCGGCGACGGTCGGCGGGATCGTCAGCTTCCTGTTCGGGATGATCCCGCTGGTGGCGCTCATCCTGCTCTTCTACGCCGACCGGATGTCGCCCACGATCCTGCTCATCCCCGTGGTCGCCGTGGTGCAGTTCTTCTTCACGCTGGCGGTCGCGATCGCCCTGTCCGCCCTCAACGTCTTCTACCGCGACATCGGCAACCTCGCCCGCCACGTGCTGCGCCTGTGGTTCTACCTGTCGCCGGCCCTCTACACGGAGGCGCAGGTCGCCCACCTGAGCGTCAATCACCCCGAGCTGGCCACGCTCTACCAGATGAACCCGTTCGCCGTCCTGTTCGAGGCCTACCACGCGGTGATCTTCTACGACACGATGCCCGATTGGGTCGCCCTGGGCGCCCTCCTGGCGTTCTCGCTCGTGCTGCTCGCGGTATGCGTCTACATCTTCAAGCGCGTCGAGCCGTCCTTCGCGAAGGTGCTGTGAACGTCCTCCGCGAAGCTGCTGTGAACACCCTCCGTGGCAGCAGCCCGTACGCCGTCGACGCGCATGGCCTGGGCGTCCGTTACAGCCTCCGCTTCACGCGCAAGACGACGGTTCGCCAGAGCTTCCAGCACGCCCTCCGGCGCCACCGCGGGCCGACCGAGTTCTGGGCCCTCCAGGACGTCACGTTCCGCGTCGCCCAGGGTGAATCGCTGGCCGTCATCGGGCCCAACGGGGCGGGCAAGAGCACGCTCCTGCAGGTCCTCGCCGGGATCATCGAGCCGTCGGCCGGCACGGTCGTGATCCGGGGCAAGGTATCCAGCCTGCTGACGCTCGGGGCGGGCTTCGACCCGGAGCTCACCGGCGTGGACAACATCGTCCTGGCCGGCGAGTTCATGGGCATCGACCATCACGAGATGGCGCGACGGCTGCCCGGGATCATCGAATTCGCCGACATCGGCCAGTTCATCGACGCACCCCTGCGCACCTACTCCTCGGGCATGCGCGCGCGCCTGGGCTTCAGCATCGCCACGGCCGTCGACCCCGATGTCCTGCTCGTGGACGAGGTCCTGTCGACCGGCGACCAGGTCTTCCGCGAGAAGAGCCGTCGCCGCATCGAGGAGCTCATCGCCGCCGCCAAGGGCATCGTCCTGGTCACCCACGACATGGAATGGGTGACCACCTTCTGCACGCGCGCGATGCTCCTCGAGAAGGGCCACACGATCGCCGATGGCGACCCGGCCGAGGTGGTGGCCATGCACCAGGAGCACAGCGCACGATCGCGCCAGGAGAAGGAGGCCGAGGCCGCGCGCCTGCGCCTCTCCGGCGTCCTCTGAGCGGGCGTCCTCTGAGCGGTCCCTACCAGGGATGGCCGGTGACCCGGCCGTAGGCCTCGATGGCGATCGCCGCCTGGCGGTCCCACGTGTAGCGCGCATGGGCCGCCGCGAGGACGCGCGCCCGCAGGGCGGCCCGCTCGG